>Ga0065711_1032776_pt1 | contig 26704 bp, 17 predicted proteins | sample Hoacrofraction12_FD_59098 | JGI IMG/M metagenome (GOLD analysis project Ga0065711, IMG submission 59098) | Hoatzin crop microbial communities from Cojedes, Venezuela - Epithelial fraction 12 v2 (version 2) | ecosystem: Host-associated > Birds > Digestive system > Esophagus > Crop | place... | reverse complement strand
GTGGCGGGGCGGCGCCGCGTATGCGGGCCCCTGAGGGCGGCGGCGGGAGCGCGCGGCGCAGAGCGGGGTCCCGCAGCGAGCCTGTTGTCACGGCTGGCCGTGACAGCCCTGCTGGGTGCTGTAAATGCCTCAGGCGCACTTGATACTGCTCTTACGTTCCTGGCGCCGGCTTCTGATTTTTATGGAAAGATGGGCTGAGCCTCGGCTTCAGCCCGCTCGGTAATCCCTCGCAGGACAGGCCGCGGCAGCTGGTCTGTCGGTGCTGCAGCAAATCGATTCCATACAGCAGTCGGCAGTGCCGATGGCTCGACTCCGCCAGAGACTTCCAAAGCATTTCAAATAGAGCGAGCCAAAGAAAATAACATCATCACTGCAAAAATGTAGCTTAATTTGCTAGTTAGGAAAAAGAAAAAGAAAAAGTATCCCTGTTCCATTCCAGCAAAATATTAAGCATTTTACTGGTAAGGATTTCATCAGGTCATTTATTTTTCATTAATATATATTTAGGATCTGGAGGGAATAACTTTACGCCATATATAAGTTTCTTAAATATTAAGGAGCTTGAATTTTTTTAATATTGAATGATTTACTGTGAAATCAAAGAAACTGATCAACTTTAAATACATGACATATATGTAGATCAAGAAGACCTTCCTCATTTCGCAGTGAACTTTTTTTAAGGGACCTGAATTTCTGATTAATAATCATGCACTTTTAATGAGAATGCCTGGCATGTTTGGATTTTTTTTTTCATAAAGTAAGCTTATAAAGTCAAAGCGTATAAATCAAAGATGTCCTATTAATAGTAAATCATTTTGTTTTAAGCAGTTTCTTACACATATGAAAACTAAAAATGCCTCCATCCTTCATACGGCTGTAGTCATGCGCTTACGCTGGGGACTGTGAGGGAGCTTAGAACATGACTTCTCCTTTATAGTGCTTGTATGTGTTGAAAATAAAACAAGCAGAATTAATGCAAAGTGAACATGTTCCTTCTTAATTGGTACAGTGTGTCCTTGGCTATGATAGCTCTCTTTTTATTTTTTTGCTTTTAAACTGCACCCTGGCTAGCTTTGCATATAGATGTTTTACAGCTTTGTCATCATAAGATGAGCTTTCACGCTGAAGTACTCAACTTCCTTATCTCTGTTTTAAAGTTTAAGTTAATGGACTTGGTGTTGATTTGCAGAATGTCAAAATATTTTTTGGAAGCTGATGCTATTTTAGTGAAAACTTACTTTTTTCTTCACCACAAACTTTTATAACTCTAAGAAACCCCAAACCTGTAATAGATAGGTTTTTAAGTTTTATTTGGTCCTTTTCATCATGGAAGAAGTTATCCAGTGCTGTAACTTATGCTGTATTTGCCGCCTTTAAAAAAAACCCAGATTCACTGGAGTTTGAAAACTGACATGTAAAATCTTTCTTCGGGTGAATACTTAGGGGAGAAAAAATAAAACGTTAAAAAGTTGCCAGACTATTTAAACTATAGGCTTAGGCCTAGGGACGAGCTAACAACTAGCTTATATCTAATAACTGATTTAAAATTTAATGAACAAAATCTTGTGGATGGCTCTTAATATGTTGCAATACTTTTAGCAATGTGGGGGATTTTTTTTTTTTGTGAAAAACAAAATTTTAAACATCATAGAGTATGTGCAGCACCTGTATATTACTCTTCCACGGGACTGTTGCCAAGTACAAATGTGTCCAAAATATGTACTTTCAGAGCCAAGATGACTTCAAAAGTCATTCTGATTAATATGAATATGTTTAAAAAAAAAACAACAAAAAACAAATCAGCAACAGCAGCAACAAAATGCTTTTATTTATTTTCTTACGCTAAAGCATAAGCTTTTTTCTTCAAGGAGCCTTTTTGTTTACTGAAATCTGGAAGAAAACCTTGTATTCTGTAAACTTCTACTTCCCCATCTCCCTTCCTTCTCCCTGCAAGCACATCAGCCCCTGCTCTGCTGTTAGTAAACATTTCCAGTCTTAACTCTGAATTTCTTTTCACAAGTTTGTGTTCCAGGTTCATGTTTTAACAAACCTGAATTTAAATACTTTCACTTATATTTCAAATTAGTTTTTACTTTTTTAACATTTGCTCTGAATTTTCCTCAAGAACTGGTTAAAAGAAAGACCTAAAATTTACTATCAGGAGGCCTGTGCAATTATTAAAAAATATGTCTTTAAAAAAATACTGACTTTGTAGTAGTGAATTACTGAAAAATTCTTTACATGGTCTGCATGATAATGGTTTCATCAACTCCACGAATCAAACTACTATTTACCTTAGAGAAGTGTTTGCCCCAGTCCTACTTTTTACAACTTCAGTTAAAATTTAGATTATATTTACAGGTTACAAATAAAAAATGCATGTAGGATCTTAAATGAACTGCAAACGATTGAATGGAGCTTAAGTAGAAACACTGAATAAATTATCATGCTAGTAAGCAATTTTTTTTTTTCCAGGGATAAGTAGTAGCAAAATTCGAGTGACTTAAATTATTCACTGTTTTAATAAAATAACCCTAGACTTTATTTCCAAAATACCTGACATGCTGCAGTTGGAGTATAATTTACATGAGAGAAATGTGTTAAATTGTTTTTACAGCAGAATGGGGTTATAGGCTAGACTGAAGAAAACAAAACTTGTTTCACCTGAAGGGGAAAAAAACCCCAGTCATAAATAAATGCAAAGCACTTTGTTTTGAAAGTCTTAAAAGCTTATTTTGTGATAATGATTGGATTTGGTTAGCTGCAGTAATTTACAGTTTAACAACGTTCTTAATTGTAAAATTCTGTTTCTGTTCTTTCTAGGAGAAACTGGGAGATAGCATAAATCTTTGGAGACAACTTGGCTGCAAGCAGCTAAACTGAAATTAATTTCTGCCTTTTGGCTGCAGAGTGCTAGTCTGACGTTCCTGTGTGATACTCTGCAGACTAAATCATGCCAGCGTTATCAACTGGATCTGGAAGTGACACAGGTATGCAAGACAAGGAGGACTGCATGTTTCCTCCAGATCTTATTTGTTAAGTCTACAGTCTCTGTTTTAAGAAACCATCAAGTAAGATAATTAATTATGGTCTCAACAGATGCTTAATTTAATACTTTAAATGTAACCTTTTCTCACTGAAGTGTATTTATATGTATGAAACACCACAGGTAAAATAAATTAATTTTTAGAAGTCCCACTATCCCCTTCCCCTCCATCCCCAAAAAGAACAACTCCAAACAGATATTGTATATGGATCTGAAGAATTTCGATTCACCTCTGAGCATGGTTCCTACAATGTTAACTTGAAAAAGGAGGAGGAAAAAAAAAAAGATGATATCATACATGCCTTAATATTTGCAGCAGTCTAGACTATCCCCTCTGTGAGTTACAGTTATCAGTGGAGTTATTTCTGAACACAGACTATTTAGTTTTGACACTTCTTTAACAAATTAAGAGAAGAAAAATACTGTCTCGAGTTCTCTTCCTTCACTTGCCTTCCATGTCGGAGTCCAGTTCCTGTCACCGACTGCAGGCAGTGGGAGTGCAGATATGTAGCTTTCACAGTTTTCACCTTATTTGTCACAATATTAGGCTATATTCAAAGGTCAAATCTCATCTTGCAGTTACGTGTACATTCTGTCTGTCTGACAACATTTCTGTCCCTGTTTCAGGGACAACTAAAGTGAGTATTTTTGCTTGAGAGTGTTTGGTAAATAGGTGACCTGGCTGAGGTTACAATACAAACATCCCTGCTTTCCACCCCTGTGCGTTTTACTCTAGATCATGTAGTTTTATGCACAAGAGGTAAGAAGTCAGGAATCCAAAAAATACATATATAAGGAACTGCATTTGACTCTTATTTAAAATAGACTGTAGCGTACAGTGATTTTTTTGTTGTTTTTTTTTTTGTTTTCCACCTGAAGTCCATGTAAAGTTTCTCTTAGATGACAAGATTAATCCTTAGAGTTGGGGGTGTGCGTTTAGCTATTTATTTACTTATTATGACGGGGAGGGAGGGTTGTGTTTGGTTTTATTTGCTTTTTTTTTGTCTCCCTATTCCTGTGTGTAAGGGATTTGACTATGATCTTGCCAGACCCTACCTCTACACACCTTCCTTTTCTCTTCCTTCCTGCATGGAAATAAGTGCAGTTGAAGCTGTTCAGCAAGCTAAAGCTGAATTTTGGAAGATTTGTCAGGGTCTACTGTTGGTTTTCCACTCTGGATTTTTGCTTGCTTTATCACACAACCTTGTGTGTCCTTCCAAAACCTGCCTTGATTTTTTTTATTGTTAATATTACTTGGCCAAATGCTTTCTGATGTTTCAAGAACATGCTGAGATGAACAGCAGGGGTGTGTGTGATGCCTGATGCTGACAATTTTGCTTGTTTTATTGGTTAAAGAATGTTAATATGTCAATAAGTAATAATCATGGACATACTCTCTGAATAAATAAAGAACTCCAAAAAGTAAAAAAAAATTTCCAAATGTTAAAATTGTGTGTGTTAAAGTTTCTCTAAAAATATGTTTTACTGTGCTAATTAATGCATATGATGCCCCAAATGCACCTTTAATAATTATGGTGTGTGATAAAGCTCAACTATCTCTATTCTCCCAGAAAATCTATAGTAAAATGTGATATGCACCATTAACATCTTGCTGTTAAATAATAGTGCTTCTGAAATTCGATTTATTTTCTGCTGCAAGTTGCAAGTTTTTATATAAAGAAACAATTTACATTTGAAGAGAAAAGAGAATTATTTATTTTCTTCCACTTTTTTCACAATATTTCCTGATGGAGATGATTTTTTGAATTATTACATCAAACTGTGCTTTCTGTCCTGGTTATAATACAGGTGGTTTCTAATCAGAGCCCTGTTTATTGTGCTATTGCTTTCACTTTTAGATTAAAAAAAAGCAAAAAAAAAATTGGATTTTTTTTTAGCTCTGCTGTTCCTTGGTGGGTGGACCAGTTTTCCTCTCACCCTGCCTGCGTAAACTGGTGTTGTGACATGTAATGAGTTGAAACTGCTCTAGTCCGTGAGAGGGCTGTCTGGGGCACCGGAGTTAGGCCTTTAGGGTAGGGGTGCAACTTCGTTTAGTCTGTCTGCTAACACCCTGTTTTATTAACGCATTCAAACAAAACCCCAACCTAGCTTATTTTTGTGTCTGTTACATTCTGGTAAAGTAAAAGTAAACCTGGATTTAAAGATGAGTGAAAGAATTCACTGAGGACTAGTAAATATAAATGCATCATCTGTGAATATCAGAAACTTGCCAAGATGCAGACTGTTGGAAACTCGGACACTAATATGGAAGCTTTTTTTTTTCTTTTTTTGCTATAGTCTTAGGCATCATACCACTGTCAAAAGCAGGATAGTGTTCATGAGGGACCACATCTGAGCAGACTAAATGTTGACCTACTCCTGTTAATTTTAAATTGCTTTTACTTTGTCAGCAGACTTTATTAGGGATGTCACCATGTCCTTGCAGCTGCTTGCTTCACATACTTATACGTGCTTTTGTTATGCCACGTTTTAACCTGTGTATTCTTCTGAACACAGGTCATGCCTCTTATAAATCTGTTTTGAGAGGAATTTACCAGACTTTAAGCTATGATAAATCAAAAGCATGGATACAATATTTGCAATCTTTTTTTTAAAACATTTGGTTTTATTAATTCAGTTTCATCAAGTGACTTTGAAGTTAATCTTGTACCTTACCGGTCTGATCTGGCTTCTTAACTTTAAGATAATGGAGAAAGGCTTATGTGTGCACGTGTGTCTTTCTCTTCCACTCTCCCCTTAGCCATATAGAAACCCTATTTTTGTATAATAATAATAATAATAATAATAAAATGACTTGTTGTTTGTAACATGTACATGATCTGGCTCCTCCCTTAATGTTTACAGTCCTGTCAGCATCAGGTCAAAGTTAACTTAAAGCAACTATCTTGAATGGAAGGCTGAGCTCCTGCTTGAGGTTGTGTCTGAAGCTTTAAATATTTACTGTGTTGCAAACTGTGTGCAAGACCATCAAATAGAGCTTGAACGCTGAGCAGGAGGACTTCCACTTTTGCAGGCAGAGAAAGTCTGCAAGATCTGGCATTCACTTATCTGATACATTGAGGAAGATTTAAGTTTGCAGTCCTGGCTTCACAGTAGTTGATGGCAGCTTTGTTGCTGACTTTGGTAGAGCCAAGATGACATCATTATGCTTAAAGTGTTGCTTTAGTGTGAAAAGCATCATAAAATTGTTACAGATTTCTTTCCTCTTAACACTGTATCAAGCTTGTTCAGCTGATGAGATTAAAAATGCTTTTCTGTTTCTCCTTAAAATTGAGCACATGAATGTGCAAAGCAGACTTTGTGTTTTTGATTCATTAATTGTTAGCGGGAAAATCACATTTATGGGCCAAGTTTGGCCACCAAATAAAACTGTGTGAGATTGTTTAAATATAATGAAAGTCAGAAGCAATTATTGAGTTTGAATATTGTAAATTATAGAAAGAAAAAATGTGCAGGACTTCCATTAGTTTCTTCTTGAGTACATATATAGGAGCTAATGCTGTCCCAGATAGTGGAGTTTTTTCAGTATTGCAAGCCTGTAAAACTGAATACATCTTTGTTTTTTAAATTAAAACCCAACACATTTGTTACTAACCAAACTGTAAGTTTGCATGGCCTGTATAATACTCCTGGATTTGGTGTTTTCTTCTCTGTTTTGTAATAATACAACATAAAGCTATGAAATTTGTTCTAGATGTTGGGTATTTTTCCAAACTGCGTTTTTAGTAGCTTATTCTGTGATTCTTCAAGAATAATCTTGACCTCTGAAGCTGCATGCTGTTGATGTGGATGTACTGACTACTGGTAGAAATATTTTGCTAGAATATTATGTTGATGTGATACCTCTGTAGTCCATATGGGTTACCTCCCAGTGAAGTGAGACCCCTGCAAGCAATGCAAAGTTCAAAGATGATTTTGCAATCATCTGAACACTGAAAGATGCTATCCGTGCTTTTACTGTTTAGATATAGATGTCTTCCCTTTATTTACTACTAATGCATTTTAATCAGCTTGGCAGTTTTAACATAATCTTTTCTAAGAATGTTTGATAATGAAAAGGATAAAAAGATGGAAAGAAAAAAAGAAACATGAAGAAAAAGCTGAGTCGTTGGCTGAGCTGAGAGGAGGACATCAGAAACATCTGTAGGGAAATGAGGACAAATTAAGCTGGAGTGGCTAGAGATTTCAGCCTTTTAATCCAGTTTTCAGAATGAAGAGGGAGATACAAGTCAGGGATTTCTATTTTTACAGCTTGTTTAAAAAATGTAGTAACATAAAATGGTGGCCAAAGATCTGGGTTCATTGATATGAGAGGAAGAGAAAGGGAATTTAGGAGAGTTGATGAAGGAAAGATTTCTTGGAGTAGCTCTTCCATCAGAGACTGCCAGGGTGAAGGCTTGCAGGGTGATTGAATCCAAGCTGCCTCTGCTTCCCTGCTGACATGCTGCGGTGGAACCGGAGCAGAAGGCAAGCTTTTGCTTGCCTGCTTCACACCGTGGCTGATGACTTAGGCGTAAGTGTGCTGCCGCGAGGGTAGTATGTAAATGTCTTTGCCCGCGTCATGATTTCAAGGCTACTTAAATTTCTCACCACATTGAAAGGCACAGATATGGCTAGATTTTCATGAAAACCAATATGCTAGCCGAGGCAAAATTTATACTGAATTAATAAATAAAGCCAATATTTTACCGTGCATTCTTGAATTCTCCCCATCTCCAGCTGCCAGAGGCATTAAATGGCTTGTAGGCTAACGTTAATATGAAAGATTTGGGAAAGTATGACACGTATGGCTAGCTTTAATTGCTATTAGATTTAAGTTTTAAAAATACAACTTGCTGGTGTGGGAAAGGGTATTTATTTTGGTATGAACACTTTTATGGTGACTGTTGGAAAAGTAGATAAACTGCTCTGGTTTGGGTTAATATTTTATATTATGCTAGACTGATTCAGCAGTATGGAATCAGAAAATGTGTACAATTATATTTACTGATGGTAAACTTTAAAACTGTTACAATTCTTGGACACAAATTTTAATTCAAATGGTCTGGCAGCTGCAACATTTTTTACTTTTTTTTGGTAAGCAATGTGTAGCTTGGTGGTAAATTTGAAAGTACAACAACATATATTGTTTCTAACCAGAGGCTTAAATGCATAGCGATGTTTGTTGGACCAAAAGCTGTAATTACACAAATGGTTGACAGTTCCTAGTGATGCCAGATGACATTTGCCGAGAGCAGACTGCCTTACTATACCGCTCAAGTCTAGCTGTGCCAGCATCCAGGTTAGCTAGCAGAGCATACATATTGTGTGCGTTTACCGACAGATGAAAGGTTCTGTGGCTTCTCAGCCCAACATCATGTCAAGTATTGGCTGAAGCTGTTAATCTGGAGGAAATTTAGTACTAGTAAGAGGTAGTGAGAAACTTCCTTGCTAGCCGTTAGTTGCCTATTGTGGGACACAAGGGTTCAAATATGATTTTCCTTTTAAAACAACACATTGGGTAAAAAAAAAAACCCCAAATCACAACCACACACCTCAATGCAGTGTATTAATCTTAGGAATAAACTGTGAAATAGTTCAGTTATTTCAAATACGTTAATGTTCTAAACTTACTTTTGAGATAAGAAGATGATATACTTGACTCTCTAAATTTTTTTATATTCCTGTATACCTCTATAGACTTTTATATCAAGTGTATGCGTCCGTATGCGTATATGACTGATTGATGTAATGGCGTAACTTGTTTTGAGTGTTGAACTCTAAGCTCGGTCATACAGTGAATCACAACACTGAAATAATATACTGGCTTGTTTGTGGGCATCAGTACTGCCTAGGATGGTAGGACTTTTTTTTCTACTCTCAAGACACAACATGAAGGATTGAAATACACAGTAATCAAATGATGTTTCCAGTAGTTTTAGGCACAACTGAGTTGAAAATAGTCTTGGCTTCTGTTGTTAGAAGTCTTTATTCAGTCACTTAATGAGATATTGTGTCCTCCTTTTGCAGATGTAAAATGCCACATTAGTATTCCGTGCCAGCCCTCCCCAGTGTCAAGTCTCTTAACCTTGCAAATTGTGACTGAAGAGTTAGATATGGCAAATGTGTCCAGTGACTTCCTAGTGCATTCTTTCCTGACTGCCTGCCGGGTATTTGCTATTGCCTCCTCTAGTGTTGATGAAGATCTAGATAGAAATACTAAAGACTCACCAGGCTGATGTCTATACAAAGAACCAGTCAATTAGTCAAGGTTATTCAAGGTGTCGTAGTGTGCAGGCTTCACAGGAGGAGCCAAGAGTTTTCAAAAAAAAATGAATGTCAGATCTTTGTATGCACTTTCCACAAGCTGCTTATGAATTTGTGCTTGATAGGTCACTTTAAATCAGTTTTATGTATGTGTTATTCTTGCAGATAGTAGGAGAGCTTTTGAATACTCAGGAAAGTACATTTTATGAACTTTCAAAGTATCCTTGTTGACACAGCATCTAGTAACTACATTTTGAGGGGTTTCGATTTTGAAGCAGCCTTTGATGAGCTGTACAAGCAAGAACTCTGCAGCAACAGTCTTGCCCGGCATGAATGCAAATAGGGATCAACTATTTAACTCACGTCAGAACGTAACAGTATGTGGTATGCTAAATCTGAAATACACATGTTGAGACAAATCCTAAAAGACTAATAACTGTTTCAAGCAACTGCAGATTCTTTAGCTCTGGGAGCCAAGTTCCAAAACTAAAGACTTTACCATTTTGAAGGAAATAATATTTTTAAAAGCGGTGGGCTTAAATGATTGCTCACTTTCAACATTTTCTGTCATAACATTGTTTTAAGGTGGCTTAACAAATTACTGTAGGTGGAGGAACAAAAATTAGGGAACAACTTTTAAGTTAAAAGACTGTATTGCCCTTAGTGAGTATGTAATCTTGTTCTTTGAGGACACTTCAGGCAAAATTCTTGTTATCATTAGGAAGAAAATAGAACATCAACATTTCTGTTGCTGTGCCATCCATGAGGATTTCAGCAGTATACTTTTTTTTTGTAAATTAGCAAATAAATCAAACTAGATATTTTTTCAAAGATTGCTAATCACTTGGATGTCATGATTGTCTAGTTACTCAGTATTCTGTACCTTTGAAAATTAGATTAATCTTTTTTTTAAAAAGCACTAAATGGCAAAATTAAAAAAAAAGTACATGCTGGAATGAGTTAATCACTCTGGTTCTGCAAAGAAAAATTGTTAGTCTTTAACTTTTTGCAGTGTCAGGAAGCCCATATATTCAGTGGAATTGCTTAAGAGAACATAAAAAAGAACTAATTGTAGCACATAAAATTCAGCACATTGGTCTTTTTACAACTGCAATTTGATAGGATGGTGCAGTATGTCTATCCTAATGCATATGTGTACTGCATATATTTTTATTTGAACCGGTGCATAAGTAATGATCTCAAACTTCAGAAAGAAATAATTTTCAATATTTGGTGTTAGTGGATGATTTCATTATGCAGCAGCAAGGATGTCAGAATGAGTGTTTCTACAGCAATGCTGTTTGCTTTTGTGTAGGGCAAGTGTTGTTTGAGCCTTTATAGAACTGTAAAGTACAGTTCAAATATGAAAAAATGTCAGCTTGTTATAAATGGCAGCAAATGGTGCTGATTATTTTACCTTTGACAAAGTGGAAAATTTAAAGGTTGGTGTGTCCCATTTTATTAATACAATAAAATTTTATGGTGTTGTTCTGGGCTTAGATATATGTTCTTTAGTGTTTATTATCCCTCAGTTACTGTAAAAATTTTTGATTCGAAGTCTGGCATCATTGTTCAGAATGCTAATTCAAGAAATTACTTAACATATGAAAGCAAATACATGTCCGTTTGTCTCCATTTCTTTCCTTATGCTAATCAAAACAAAGTTGGTGTTTTCTTGTAATAAGCAAGAGTGATGGAACACAGAGACCATATTTTTTATCGTTTAGCACTAGTTTATAGCTTCCACAGACTTGTCCTAATAATGAAGCTATGAAGGATATGACAAGAATGGTGATATTAAATTTCTCTAGACTAACAGTAAGTTTTTCCGTTCTGATGTCAAGAATGTAGAGCATCTGGAATCTGCAGCGAGTGTGGTTCAGTACGGGAAGACTTTCATCAATTGCTTAGCCATTTATTCTCCTCCTAGGAACAAGCAGTCTTCTATAGAATATAACACGATGAAGGAAGCAATTTTCTAGAACTGGAAAATTCTTTGTGTCTCGTTGTTTCTGATTTAAAAACTTTCCATTGCTGCTTAGTCTTAAATCTTACTGCATGTGAAAATGTAGCGTACACATTTTAAAATTGGAATTGCTATTATTATACACTCTGTTCTTCAGATTGAATAGAACTAAATTGTATTAATTAAGCTTAGGAAGAGCTGAAGATACTCTGAGGACAGGAACTGCTTAAGTGTGTTAAAAGAACAAATTGAAATTTGTCTATTACCGTTTTAAGCAGAGACAGTGCTGAGTTTTCAAATATTGCTGGATTTTCCCTAGAAATTATTTCCTTAGTCCAAGCTGACAGAATGGTACAAGCCTTATTCTGCAGCCATGTTATTTTACTTGCTCTTGCAGCAAGCCCAGAATCTTCAGAGTAGTTTTTCTATCCGTGATAAGCTGTTGTAAATTTTAGTTTTAATTATGTATGTGTATTTAGATTATCTACATGTGTATAGTTTATATGGACTGTTTCTGTAGGGAAGGTTATGTAGTCATTGGTTTTTAATTCCCGGTGTCACTTTATTTGTCTGAATTAAATTTCGTGAAAAGGGTGTTGTATATCCTGTATTAATTTATTACTTGTAGATTTCTTTATTCTCAAGTCAGGTAATCAGATTTGATAGACTATATATAAGCACCTTCAAACAACCCCCTCCCCCTTCCACTCTTACAAGAGTTTTACAGTATTTCCATGTGCAATGCTTGTCTCTTTTTATTAGTATTTTCATGATGTAGGCATTTACTTTGATAAGTGTTAGATACTGTACCTAATTTATATAACAAGAATATAGATAGCAGCAAACTAGTATCTAAACCTAGGAGCTCCCTGGTTTATCTGGGATTGACTCCTATTACTGCCACTGGATTAGGTGACCTTGTTTAATCTAGAAAGGGCCCTTTTTCCTCGTCTGTTTCAATGATTTGGGAATGTCTAGGGATGATTACATTGTGATCTGGATTTTTTCCACCCCCCCCTGCAATTGTAGGACTGACCAGACTTACTTCCTCTCTTACAATTGCAAAATACTCTTCCATCTTCATGTTTAAGCTCATTGTTAATTTTTTTTTATGTATGCTGAGGTCTTCTGGGACCTTTGAATAAATGATCTGCTTTAAAAAATTGAAGTAAATGAGTTTTTCTACTGTAAGTCATGTTTACTTTACTGAATTTTGACACCTGAAGTATTTTGAAACTAGAAAATCCCAGTGGGCATATGATTCCTTTTAAATATAAAAGCTGGTTATATTTAGGCAAACTAGACTAAAAAAAATTAAAAGAACCTGTGTAGAATAGCAACAGTGTATAAAAAAAAAGCAGGGTTGTTTTCTTTTCAATACTTTATACTGTTGCCAACATCAGGCATTAAAAAACAGGAATTTTTTTTGGCTTTTCAGTATTTTATTTTTAAACACAGCTTTCTAGATAGTTTTTAAAAATTTTTTTGTGTGTGTTTATTTAAATTGTGGGCATCTTTCCAAAAATGCGTGCAAAGTCCTTTTTTTTTTTTCAATAGGAGGTCCATACATGTCGTATGACTCAAAGAGGTGGTACTTTAAGAGAAGCATCAAATTTAGACCAAGAGCACAACCGAGGTCTGGCAGCCACGTGCTTACAAATGGTAGCATTCAGCCCTGAGCTGCTGAGATACATCTCATTCTGTGGCTTATGCAATGAATATGCATTTTTAATTTGTGAAACAGTTCATCTGAATATAGGAGGTATACCTATGACCTTTTTGAAAGTTAACATTTTTTTTAGAAGTGATCAAAAGTGTTCAGTATAGCATCACTTCAGTCTTTATAGTTGCTACCGAAAAGATAAAAAATCTGGTTTCAACAGCCTGGCAGTACTAAAACCAGTGAGAAACTTGCATTTATTACAGTGGCCTTTGGCTCTGGCTTGCAGAACCACCTGAGATATTATTTAGAAGTTTTGCAGGAGGTTTGAGGTTGGGCTGAAGCAGTCCTTGCTGTTAAGTTCGGATTGCCTCTCTTACCGCATGTCAGCATCTCTGTTCAGTCATACCTTACAGGCCTGCAGAGGTTTGAGCTACCACCCTTCAGGTGTTGGAAGGATGGATGTGACAAGTTAATTTAAATCAGGCCAATGTGTAGCTGCCACTGTAACAGTCAATTTCGTTACCAGTTTACAGTAACTTGTCAAATTGTTTGGTCCCTATTGTTACTTTATTTTAAAAGCACTTGCTTTTAAATCCCATTGGCTGGTAAAGTCATATGGCAGCCACAGTTGTCACTGTTTGTTCACACGGCACTGAATGAGAACAACACACTTTGTGTAACTGAGAGACAAATATAATGCCATGTTCTGGTTGGAGGGGCATGTGTGTGAAAGAGTCACATACTGGCTATCTTCATATATAAAAATGTGAATGCCCATCTGAAAATTTTTGATTCTGTGGTACTGGGCACCACAGAAGGAACAAGAGAAAATGAGACTCTGTCTGTAAGGGTAAACCTTGACAGGTGCTAGCACCTTCTGCTACCATTACCTTCTATTTAGAAAGAGGCCATAGCTGAGTCAGATGATATGGAATTACACAATTTAAATTTTGGACATAATCTAGGTCATTGTCTTCTGTTCTTCCCAACTAAATATTCTGCCTGATTTTCATTTGTCTCCCTGATTGGATTTGTTTTTATTCCTCACTACATAGTGCTCAGTTTTAAGAGGAGTCTGAGGAGCGGGAGCGTGGTGTCCTCCAGCATGCTGCCTGGCATAGCCCTCGGTTTCTGCTGCTGTGGAGGAGGGTGAGATGCTGATTTTCTTCTGACTGAAAGCTATAAGCACTGGACTGTGGAGCCAAAGCAGGGCAGCCCTACAAACATAGCCATGGAATTGGATAAAGCCAGTCAGCACTTGTCTAATTTTCTCCACTTCCCCAGAAGAGTTGCATTAGACTGGGTGTGTTGCTGTCGAAGCTATCAGTCGTGCACTAGGGACATGGACACCCATTTCCCTAGAAGGGGCAATTCAGGGCTCCAGGAGCAAGTAAAGCCCACAGACACGTTTGAGCTGGGTGTGGAAACTGTAATGCCTGTAAGCACCTGCAGGGTTAGTCAGTCCTGGAGTGCTGGCAGGTGGGATTTTCCTCTGCAAGTTCTGTGCATAAAACCTAAGTCTCATTATAGGCAGATTCAGTCTCGCCCTGTGCCAATACTGTAATAGTTAATCCATCAGAAAACATGAACTTTGATTTTATTTTCACTGGGGATTTGATTATCAAAGCTTTGAGGAGCAAGTTATAAGGATAGAATAGTTTATAGTTGATTATATGTGAAATTTAAGCAGATTTGATGGGTCAAGGATAAAAAAAAGCTTACTCTGTCATACATCTCTTATTTGAAGGGAGTGGTTGACGTTAATATTTTCTTTCTTCTGAATGGCACATGTGAATTGTTCCTAAGCAGTTACGCCACAGTGTAAGCTTACATTGAAGTTTCTATTCAGCTTCTAACAACCTTCAGGTTATTCTGAGGTAAACGTATTTGCAGTGACAAAAGTGGCTTTGTGCAGAAATATAAGGCTGAATGTAAAGAAATTTTTAAATTTTCTAAATGGAAATGTTTTCGAAGCATAAATTGCGTGATAAAAATCTCCATTTTTTGCTAAGTGCTGAGGTTCTAATAGTCTGCAAAGTCAGAGCCGAGAGTCCCATTCAAACCTCTGTTCTCCGGGTGTCAGCTCAATTACTGACTGCGTCTCGCTAGGCAAAGCTTAGTGTTCTTTTTCTGTCCGTGAAAAATTGTTGTGTTTTGAGTTGTATCCTCTTTTTGCAGCATTTTTGAAGCATAAACAAGTGCAGATTTAAATAAAAGCAAAATTCTAAGAGAAATAATGTCGACCACCAAAAACACTTGGACCACAAAAAAAATGTATCTGGAAGGAACTTTTTTCCCTTTAATATTTTACTGAAAGGCAATAAAAAGATAAAAATGTTAAATAATTGGATCCCGACGGTGCTGTATGTAATTTTGAAACAGATATACAGTGCCTGGAAAGGTTGTGAAATTATGTTTACTAATAATTATTCTAAATCATAAGTTTTAGGAAGATAATAGGCATAATAACGGTAGATAACCTATAACTTGTAACAGTGTTCTTTACCAGTAGACTATCTTGTAAATCTGTCCTTGTGATGAACAGCAGCACTTACTCAGACTAAAAATAATAGCAGGACGGTGTATCTTGGATCCCAGGAGACTATTGGTGTTTTTGTAGACAGCAGACAGGAGAAAAAGGCATTTTGTCCTTTTTACCCCAAGTAATCCCACTGGAAAATTAAACATGTGCTATGAATTGATATCAACTTGTACCAGGTTACCTCCCTAAAGAGGGCTGCTGCAAACACTGTTGCTACGTTTCTTGGACAGCAGTTTGATGGCCTGTGTGCATGATGGATATTTTATGCTGTATGCTACTGTGGAACAGTGTGCTACTGTCTGCCCCTCGGAGACCGCTGGTGAGGTGTGCCGCAAATAACTGGGAACAGCAATTGCTTTAACCCTACAGAGAATGTCAAATACTTGCAAATTAAAAATATTACTGAAATATTTCTGTATGCGTCTGTGTCTGGGAAAACTGTGTTGGTTTTGTTTTTTAAGGTTTGATCCTAAAACCAGAGCAGTTCCTTTTGTCTTGCTGTGGATTCCTACTGAACACGGGATAAAAAAAAAAAAAGATTAAGTAATATATTAGCAAGAAATATTTAGAGAAACCGCGAACCATTTTTTAATGGACCACCCTATCCCATTTCTGTTCTTTTAAGGAAGTTTTTCCTATTCATGACTCATTTCACTCTTTGGCTAACATGAAGGGAAATGGAATAACGATTAAGCAAAGGAATGTATGTTTTTTTCTGGTTTTGTCCTTTTTTCAAAACCTTTATGAATTTTCTGCATAACCTTGTGTAAATATATATGGATGTAGAAACTTGACAACTGACAAGGTAAAAAGTACACTGCTAATATTTGCTTCTTAGTAATTTAAAAAAAATGTTCCTTTTCGTTCTGCAAGTTAATGTTACGCTGGATACTCCAGACTCCCTATTCAGTTAAAATGACATGCTCCAGGCAGCCAATTACACAGAGCTGTTAAGTGAAATTAATGAGATCACCCCCAGATTACACTTCGTGTTTTATTTTCATTTTATAGGTCTGTACGAGCTGCTGGCTGCATTGCCAGCCCAGCTGCAGCCACATGTGGACAGCCAGGAAGACCTGACCTTCCTCTGGGATATGTTTGGTGAAAAAAGCCTTCATTCACTGGTGAAGGTAAACCCCATTTAAATCAGATTCTCTTTGAGAAGAGCATATGGAAAAATGTTTTGAGCGCCATCTAGTAAACCAGTGATCAAACTGTTACTCAGTGAAAACAAAACAGCCTTGTTTTACATCTGTTTCTGTCAGGGGTGGAAGTTGTTAAATAATATTCTACCAAAAATACATAGATGATTTCATTTAAGAGTGATGTTTTGGCAGTGTAATGCTAATGCAGCAAACATATGTTGTTTGCCCTTGTTTAGAAAAAAGAGTACGAAATAGTAGCAGGAAATCTGAGACTTCTTTATGGTCAACATTCAAGACCTGGAGTTTAGCTTAAATAAATAAATGTTCACAGCAAAAATTAGAAGGAATATATTTTCTGAGGTCAAGTATGGCAACAGTTCAGTAGCCACATTAATTTAAAATGATTTCCTTTAACAAAGTCAACTGAAATTCTAGTAAGCTGTTTCTTTTGTTGGCTTGCCTCCATTTAAAATTGTGTTTTGCACATAAATATGTTGGACTAAAGTATGACCTAAAATAAGTTTGGAAGAATACTTGAGTGAAGTGTCCTGCTATGAAAATGATCAGCAACAAGAAATCGGAGCATGCCATGGGAGTAAGCAGAGCCACCCTGGAAATGATAAAATTGCTTATAGCAGGAAAATGGGGCAAATCAGCTGGTTAGAAATGTTCTTCTCCTTCAAAATGGTAAGTATGTCTTCAGTCTCCAGTACAGAGCTAAATCAAGCTGCAAGGAAATTCTGAGGTCTCAAATGAGTCAGTAGGTGGTAGCAACCCATGCTGTGAATATATCCACGCTTGCACATAAGTGAGCAGAATTTGTTACCCTTGTCAGGCACTGATCTAGAGAAAGCTTGAAATTGGGATTGTTTCGATGTAGGTTTGAAAGAGTCACCTTTTTCTGTTTCCTTCAGCTATCTTATTCTGGAAAAAAGATGTAATAATGATACTCTGCCAAAATTGTTTTCAAAATAGCTGAGAATTTATATGTAAAATTAAGCACAAGTACTCCCTGGTAGTTGATACACAAAAGCAACAAACAGGAACAGTGTTTGGCAATATTTGCTTGCCTAAAGAATTTCATCAGAGTTTCTGAAATGCAGTGATTTCCAGACTCCCTGCTGCTTTGCCGCAGCTGTCTGCTCAGGTGGCTCAGAAGATGACTGCGAGGGGAACACTGATTGTCCTTCTACTGTAGGCTGACAGTGGTGTGCATCTAAGCAAAATGTTACGTCAGTTGCTAAATTAGTTTTCTTTTAGGATTGGGTATTAAAGAAGGTGGGTTAGAAAAGTGGTGTGGGTCTGTGAAACATGGACATTACAGCATTTCCTCTGATTTTCTATTGAGGCAAAACCGAAACCTTTTTAAACTTTGTCACTTGCTCCCTTTTGCCTCTTCCCCCAAAAGAAAACAAAGTAACAGCACGTCAGTAACTAGTTTTACTTTCCTTGAGTATACTCTCAGTTGGGTTAAGTTGGCTCTCCTGCTGGCTCACCTACTTGCATGCCCTAGTTACCGTGTTGTTTGTTATTGCAGGGTGCAATGGTCTTTCTGATTTTAACGAACAAGAATTAATGAGAAAGGGTTCTTGAGGCAGGTAGAAAGTTTTGGGGATTACTGAATGGTCACTTTACAACAAGAAGGCATTGAAGTATTCCAACCATCTTTATCTTGTCACTTTTAGGTCCATGTATTAAATGTGTGTGTAACTGACCCTGTGAACGGTTCTTTTAATGTCCTGTTAAGTGTCATGGTATCTTAAAATAGACTTAATTCATCAGACTGTGTCTTTAGTGCTCACTAGCTGCACTTCTTTAATACACCATACTAATTTCCTTCAAAAGACAAAGTTTTTTCGTTATTAGAATTGAGACTATTAAGATCATCTGGTCTGACCCAATGCATATGACTGGCTATTGACCCTCACCTTTTGATTTCTGTGGTGTTCAGTTATAGAAAGTAGGGCATGAAGAGCTTTCAAAAGGTTAGCCATTTCATATCCCTACCCCAAGATGGGCTTAACTGTGTTTGAAACTCATGGTATTTGCTTGACCTTTAACACAATTTTTAGAAAGGTTATTCAGTATCCTATCAAGTTTCAGAGAAGGCAGTTCATAGCCTTTTTGGAAGAGAGCAGTAAGAGCAAAGAAAGAACTCCATCTGCTGTGGTTTTTCCCTCTTACAAGGCTTCAGAAGTGCCTTCTTACTGAGTTCTGATGTCTTATTTGAAAGATGTTTTTTCTAGCAAGAGCTTCTTGAAGTCAGCTGTACTTGCAAAGACAAATGTTTTTAATTCCGCAGGCAGAGAATGATGACAGATATTTTGTAATAAAAAAAAAAAGCACTAGCTTAGAGCCAAGGTTGTTGCTGTCCTGGTATGCGTCGGTTGTGGAAGAAAGTGAGCATGGGTATACTACTAATTAGGCACTAGATTTCTCTACTTAAGATAGACACACTGCTTAAAAAGAATTTCTGCGCTGATCTTCTTACCTTACTGTTTAATAATTTCAAATATTAGGAAAAAAGCTCTTTTCTACGTTGTAAAATGGACAAAATGCTCCAAATTTCTTGAAAGGATTAAGCATAAAATGAACTTTCTACTTTTCCTACAGATATGCTAAGTTTTCTACGTATTTCATTATCATAGTGTTTTCTTTATGGTTGTATACTATGACATATGATTCGCTATTCTGGTTGTCTTAATATTGAAAAGAAAGAAAAAAGAAAAAAAAAAGCGCCAGACTGTGTCTTGCAGTTCTCTTCATTCAATATTGTTGGACAGAAATCTCTTTGTGAACTTGGATCAGCCTGAGCTGTTCTAAGAAGTCAGAAATGGAAAAGTTGTATTAGATCATCCAGTCCATTCCCCTGCAAATACTGGATTGTTCCCTACAGTACATTCCTATTGTAGTAAGTAAAACCAGCAAAAACTGATGCAACTATTCTTGCTGTCCTTTTTCTCAGTAAAGGAATCTGTTGATCAGATTTTAGTTTGCAAAGTATAGAGAAGAGGGAACCCACAACCGTTGTTGACAGTTTGGAAGAGAAAACTGGCTCTGGGTATTGAATGTTTAAAATTTGTCTCTGCTTCCCTCAATTTGTTACTTCCTTGTCTTATTACATGACTCTCTTAAGTTCTACCAAATACCTTCAACAGTCTCATTACTTTTTATACAGCAGAGATCCCAGTAATTCTGTAGAGATTTATAGAAAAGAAACATGAAGAGATGATCCTTCAGGGTAATTTTGAGCACTGACATAGCTGAAACCTGAAATAGTATGCATGGTCTGCTTGGATTTTTTTTTTTTTAGAGGAACAGAAGGGATAAATAAAGATCTGTTCTAACTACTCTTCTAGCTTCTATTTGGAGGATCTGCAAGAATTTCCATGTGCGTTTTCTTGCTGTTAGTGCACCAGACACATTTTGCTGTTTGTCTGTTCAGGTCTAGGGTGAAGCTTCTACTTACACTGTTGTCTTAAACATTTCAGGTTGTAGATATAATGCTCAAGAACTAAGTAAGCTTATCTGCTGGGTTGCTACCAAAGTATTTCTTAACCAATTGTATTTTACTGGTTGGTTTTGGCCCGCTCAGAGCATTCACAGTTCTTTAGCCAGTACTGTACTTTGCATTATGAAAAAAGCCACAGCAAGTGGTGTTGCTGTTCCTCTTGATAGGGAAGAGTTTGTACATGCAAAAGGCAGTATGTGGCACTGGGAAATAATGTAACTACTGCAAAAGCAATGAATATTTGGTGAATCTAGTCTAATGCTTTTATACCTGCATAGTGTTTTGGCAGCTGGCCCTGCAAGATCTTAATGTGTGCTAATTTTCTGTTAGTTTCACCTGGGTATGATTTGGCTTGACCTTCTGAGAAATTATTTTCTGTGTGCTAGTGTTTGTCCACGTCAATGGCTAACAACTTTTTCTAACTAATTTAATCTCCAAAAATAAAATAACTGAGTGTATCCTGGTGTAATTTCTTTGGCATGCAAATTGCATTGTATGATTACACAGTCCAAATTTTACAGTCATTGTGTATAGAAATACTGTATATTTTTGGTGTGAAGACTCATATTTTTCAATATGTAAATATAGATGCTTTCAGCCTACTGTAGTTACTTTGCTGGAAATGAGAAAAATAAAGAGAACATTAAAAAAAAAATGAACTGACTAGGGCAAAGCAAAAAGGATTGATTTGACACATGCTTACAGTGATAAAGTTAACAATCTGCAGACCATGTGCTAAACCTTCAGTCTGGACTGGTACAAGCCTACTTCATAGGCAAGTTGTGTATACACTCTTTTAGTTTTTACCCAGAGCTTTACACACAAACTCTGAAAAAAAGTGATGTTAACCTGTAAGATGAGCAACTTTGCATGTACAGTACAGAATCAGAGAATCTCAATAAGGTCTCATGGACTGTTTTATGTTAGAGGATAGACTAACTCATAGCTGTCCAACCTTTCACCTGGGAAGAGCTATGCACTTTCTTCTGGAACTCATGGAGGGGTTGTATGGTGCAGCTTCCCCTACCCTGCCATGTGTCAGATGTTCTGCAGGCAACATCCAGGTGTGTGCTGCACAGATTGTGTGCATTCACCTCCCGCGTCGTGCATCCAAATAATGAATGCTCCTGCCTGGGCACATGCTCAGGCATCCATACATTTGGATCTTCTTCCCAAAAGAACGTAGAGGAAGCGGGCTTCAGGTTATATGAGAAGTTCTGATGAGTCATGTGTGATAACTGATTGTTCTGAACTCATTGTTCTGAACTATTGATGGGGATGACCCACAGATGGAGGGGATGATGTCTGTGTATGTGTCAAAGGACTGGAAGGGTGATGGTGGCTGAGGAGGATGTATTAGATAGTGCAAGACCTGAGCATGACACAAATGACATGGAATGAAGGTTGGAGATTGTACTGAGATGTAGTTGGCTTTCTTCATGGCATCCCAAGGATGTTAGTGTTTACTGCTTCTGCATTTTAGCACATCTGGACAAGGGGATCGGGTGCACCCTAAGTAAGTTTGCAGATGATACTAAATTGGGCTGGAGTGTCAATTTGTTCGAGGGTAGGAAGGCTCTGCAGAGGGATCTGGACAGGCTGGATCGATGAGCTGAGGCCAACCGTATGAGGTTCAGCAAGGCTCAATGGCAGGTCCTGCACTGGGGTCACAACAACCCCATGCAACGCTGCAGACTTGGGGAGGAGTGGCTGGAGAGCTGCCCGAGGGAAAAGGACCTGGGGGTGCCAGTTGACAGCCGGCTGAACATGAGCCAGCAGCGTGCCCAGGTGGCCAAGAAGGCCAACGGCATCGTGGCTTGTATCAGGAATAGTGTGGCCAGTGGGAGTAGGGCAGTGATCATCCCCCTGTACTCAGCACTGGTGAGGCCGCACCTTGAATCCTATGTTCAGTTTTGGGCCCTTCACTAGAAGAAGGACATTGAGGTGCTGGAGTGTGTCCAAAGAAGGACAACGAGGCTGTTGAGGGGTCTAGAGAGCAAGTCTTATGACGAGCGGCTGAGAGAACTGAGGCTGTTTAGTCTGGAGAAGAGGAGGCTGAGGGGACTCCTTATTGCTCTCTACAGCTACCTGAAAGGAGGCTGTAGTGAGGCAGGTGTTTGTCTCTTCTCCTACGTAACAGGCAATAGGACAAGGGGAAGTGGCCTCAGGTTGTGTCAGGGGAGGTTTAGATTGCATGTTAGGAAAAAATTCTTTACTGAAAGAGTTGTAAAGCATTGGAACAGGCTGCCCAGGGAAGTGGTTAAGGCACCATCCCTGGAGGTGTTTAAAAGACGTGTAGATGCTTTGCTTAGGGACATGGTTTAGTGGTGGAATTGACAGTGTTAGGTTAATGGCTGGACTTGATGATCTCGACAGTCTCCTCCAACCCAAATGATTCTCTGACTCTATGATTTCAAGTTTGGTCTGACATTGAAATATTTTTTGCTGAACACTAGAATTCTTATTACTTTGTTCTTCATGTGCACTTTCTCTAGAACTAATATTTAAAAAATCTTTATAATTTGTTGTTGGAACTGTCTGTTTTCTACGGGTCACAAGAACTCTCTTTTTTTCTGTTAATCGTTATATTATATAGAAGATGGAGAGAGCAGAGTGTGTGTGTGAGGGGATGGCTAGTATGTTCACACCTGTTAAGAGAATGGTGAGAGCGGTTTCTGATTTCAGAGCATACAAAACCAGCTACCTCAGAAGGAGCTCAGAGGAGCTGCGGTACCCAAGATCAGCAAGCCTGAAAAACGCACTCCAAGAGAAAATGGGACTGGGGATTAGTAGAGCGTAGGTGGCACCTCACCTCAGATCTAACGGAGTGGGTGGGTTGTGATTTCTGAGGAAAATGTTGAAAAGTTGTAGAGATGTATGGACCACCTTGCAGTGGGTGGAGTTATTGAAACTGATAGCTCATTCACTAAATATTGCTTTGATACTTGAAGTCCTTAAGGTCCTTTACTGCTGGGTTCTCAACTGTATTTATGTTTAAAAAACTGTGCCTCCCCGGTAAAGGGAATAGGCTGTGGTTCTGTGAATTCATGTGGAGGTCCGAAGTGCTCTTTGCTTTGGAGATGGGAAAAAATGAAGGAAAAGGCAGTGTGAGTAAGCATTTACCACCTGGCCATCTGGAAGAGGAGGTGTGAGTGTGGTGGTTGGCAGCTGGTAACAATTCATGGCCAATGAAAAATAATTGTTCTTCATGCTTCAGAGGAGTATCAAGCAAGGTTGCTTCTTATGTTACAGTTTACATCTTTCAGTCAGAGAAAGTATGCAAAACGTACTGATGGCAGCAGTAAAGCAATCACTCTTGTAATGCAGACTGTCCAAACAGCGCACAGATGTGGTCTGTTGTGCCGGTTTGAAAATTTTTAGCAAGGAGAGAAGGAATTTACTGTAGTTGAATTCATTAATATTGATGTACGAGAAAATAGGTGGCAGTTATTTGTCATTCTTTAAATCCAGGGCATCATAGATCAAGGAAATCTTAGTTTTTTGTAGGGATGTCCTGTTCAGTGAATGTCTATTGCTGAAAGAGGCGTGAGGCAGTCTTGCCTCAAATCCCTTTGACAAAACATGATGGCAGTGTTTTCAGCCCTACAGAACTGTCTAGCAATAAGGTGTATATGGGTAGTATTAGGATACTGAATCTGCAAAGAAGAAAGCAAGCGGCGTGGAAGAAATTTAAGGTGCTGCTTTTTCTCGTTGTTTGGAGAGGAATCTTGATCTCCAGTTAAGTTTTAAAGTTTCGTACTTGAGTTGTATGTAGAGAATATATATGGAGGAGTGCTAGAATTTCAGTACTCTTCTTATCCAGATTATTTGTGGGTGATGGTTTAATTCAGATAATTAAATGTAAACTTGCCACATGCTTTCTGCTTACCTAAGGATGATAATTATAGAAAAAAACAGTACCCTAAGAAAGCTTCTTGATGACTGACAATAGTTTGATTTGTATTTGGAGTAGTTACCACTGAAGCAATGAGTCATTTTGCTTCCATCAAAATTACTGCATTCAAAAAAAGTGTAATGCAAGGTGTTATTCCTTATGAAATGCCACATAAATTTAAAGTGTTACTTTTGAAGCCAAAGCAATTTTTTTTGAGACTTGCTCCATAGCCAGCAACTGAAATCTGCGAGTAAAGAGATCGCTCTTAGCTGGAGGCAGTCAGCTGCCTTTAAACTTAATTTCCATGGGAACAGTGATCAGATTAATCAAAATAAGGTAATTGAAGCTTTATAGAAAATATTACAGGTCCTTTATTCAGACTGATACTGTTTCCATGGAAACATTAGGGAAAAGGTAGCTAGCAGCCAGGTATTGGACAAATGCTTGCCTCTTGTTGAGGTTGGGCGGGTTCCTGGTTGATGTCTCTGTGTTGAACCCTTTGACTTGTTTGTGCTCTTAGTGTATAAAAGTGCAGTATGTCAGGTGATAACTGTGCAAAAATAAGCAAAATAATAATGGATTCCTGGTTTAAATCATATTGTAATGTCTTACAGGTTCACTGTTTCTTCTCTGAGTAGACAAAGTTGTTTTGTTGTGTGTGCTCACACATACATACCTGTGCTTATTTGAGCCTTTATTAAAGTGAAAAAATACACCTCCAATTTATTGAAAAAGAGGGCAAGCATACCTTTGTACAGTGTAACCTTGTTTGTGAGAAAATGCACATCAAATTAGTACCAAATGGATGGGTTAGTACAGTTATGGCGAAATATGGATCCTACGTGATAGTTCCAATAAAAGTGTTTGTTATAATTGTAGGGTTCTCCTGTGTTAAATACCTTTTTTGTATTTTTTAATATGTTTTGTTCTTTTTGGTAGAGGTTTAACTGGTTATTTAGTGTTAACTTCTTTGTCAGAACTTTGGACATTGGGTATCTCTAGCATCTTGCAGTTGCTGCATCAGTGTTGCTAATGTGTTTAGTGATAGGCGCTTGCAAATTTTCATCTAGATTTTTATAAGGAAGTCCTGTCATCAACTCCTCCTTTCAGCCCACTTTGTTAAAAATAGCAATAAGAAAACAATTACAAGATCAGTTTCCAAAGGATCGATTAAATTGTTTTGTTGCCAGTTTAGTCTTGTAAAAGTTGTAGAAGTTGGATTGACATTTGAAGTCTCTGCAGATATGGTGTCCCAACAAACTTTTGAAATGAAAAATAAAGCTGATAAGCTTATTAAATCAGAGGTGTGAAGTGTTGGTCTATGACTATTACTTGAAACTTGTGAATAAATCAGTGCTTTGGAATGTGAAAAAATTTTGGATTAGGTTATAATCCAGACAGAGGCATTTTTTTGGATCAGTGGTAATTGATTTAAAGTTTCTGCTGGGAAACCTCCAAAGAGTAGCAGAAATCCAGCCAAAATGTACTGGACATAGAAGTAGTAAATCAAACTTTCTAAGACATATAGTTTGTAATTTCATTATTACCAAGGGGAGAATGTACCAGCCTGGTGACAAAACTGGTGCAGCAGTTCGAAGAGAAATTTTAGAACCCAATTCTAGGCTCATACCCAGATTTTTCGTGTCTTATGAGGCTTGTGCGGTATTTATTTAACCAAAGAGAGACATTTTTTGTCTATGATACTGAGGCAAATCAAAGGTCTCGTAAGCTGCTCAGTAATAGTAGTCTGATAAATCCAAGACATCCAAGGATAATGCAATTTTAAACTGTTTTTCTACAGTGTTCTTTTCCCTTGGACTAGAAGTTCTGTGGCAGAACATGTGAGGGCGTGTTTAAAACAGTTCTTTTTGTTACTGTCTTTGACTATTTTCCTTTTAAAAACAGAAAGTCATAACTACCCAAACAAGCCTCTGCAATGCAAAAACATTGTAAGAGTTAAGAAGGATGGGATGTGATAGTTATAAAATCTTTCTGAGGCATGGAAACTGACAAAATAAGATTTAATAAAAATAATAAAAATAAGATTAAGCAAAAATGCCTGCCTGTGTTTCCTACCAGTAGGTTTTGTTACTGCTGATGTTCACTTTCCTTATTTTTTTAGAAATAGTCGTTCTATCCATTCTCCAGCTAATCCTCGAGAAGTTAATTTGTATTGTTCAGTAATATGTGTAATATTACACACATCCTCATTATCTTTCCTTCTTTGTATGAAATACAGGCATACAGGTACAGTTTTTACTCATGTTTTCTTTCTCTTCCCCATTACTTTCTTTTGTGGTGTCTGAAGCACTATTTTGTTAAAAAAACACATTTTTTCAATCATCTGTTACAACTCTTTTTTCCCTTTTTGAAGTATGGAAAGAAGAGAGCAACACAGTATGCTACATGTGCCCTATTCCTTTAGGCTTACAGGTAGCATTGTTTGTATAGCAGTATTCTCTTAACTACAGGTTGTTCCTCTAACAGCCATTTCTGTGTTTCTTTGTTGAATCCGGTGCTCACAGAATCACAGAATAGTAGGGTTGGAAGGGACCTCTGTGGGTCATCTAGTCCAACCCCCCTGCCGAAGCAGGGTCACCTACAGTAGGCTGCACAGGATCTTGTCCAGGCGGGTCTTGAATATCTCCAGAGAAGGAGACTCCACAACC
>Ga0065711_1032774_pt1 | contig 26704 bp, 18 predicted proteins | sample Hoacrofraction12_FD_59098 | JGI IMG/M metagenome (GOLD analysis project Ga0065711, IMG submission 59098) | Hoatzin crop microbial communities from Cojedes, Venezuela - Epithelial fraction 12 v2 (version 2) | ecosystem: Host-associated > Birds > Digestive system > Esophagus > Crop | place... | reverse complement strand
TTGATGGTGGCCTCCAGGATAAGCTGCTCCATCACCTTTCCCGGGATGGAGGTGAGGCTGACCGGCCTGTAGTTCCCTGGGTCCTCCTTCTTGCCCTTTTTGAAGATTGGAATGACACTGGCCTTTCTCCAGTCCTCAGGCACCTCTCCTGCTCGTTTTGCATAATACAGGCGATCAGCAGGGGAAAAGTGCTGGAAAACCTGTTTCGATCCTCTGCTGTGTCAATGGTGAACGTCTCTTGAAGTCAGCAGCTACCCTGGCACTCCCCAGGCGAGAGATTGTCCAGCACACCTCTCACTTCCCACCTCTGAAGCTGTGACAATTCCCTTGCTACCACCTTTAACTTTCCCAAGTCTCAGCGTGGCAGCTCCAGGCAAACCCAGAAGAGGATTGCATTGGCTTCCATTTGGGGAGCACTCAGCCCTCTTAACGGAGGAGAAATGCTGCTGCTTGCTAACACAAACCGGCTGCTTTCCACCAGCCCTCCTGAGGCACCAGCACCAAGCAGGTGCTGCGCCAGAGCTCCTTCCATCCGCAGTTCTTGCACAGGAAAGAATTCCCTGAGCAGCCAACATGTCGACCAGCTCTCATCCCCGATCCTTCATGAGCTGAAGGGGCTGTGTTCGACACTGGCTGGCACCAGCACAGGTCCTGCACAGCCAGGTAACCACAGGCACTTAGTGAATTTTTTAATTTGTCTAGATATTTATAGGAGAGCATAAAGTGCTATTGCTTCCATCATTTATCATAACCGTATTTCTTTTATCTGAAAAGCCTCATGTCCTAGGCATTTCAGCTACAGCTAGTTTTGTGGCACTGGCCTTTTCCCCTCCTCCTGAAGTCTGTTTGCAAGTGAAATTGCAGACAGAGCGATAATGTTGGCTCTAACACAGCCCTACGAGTTTGAAACTTTGGCTGAGGGTTGCCCACAGCTGGGTTTTCCAGTCGCACCCAGCACCCCACAGTCTGGTAGTACGCAGCTATAACCACAAGGACAGGCTCTTAGGAGACAGAAACACAAAACTACTAATAGCACTTACCATTTACTTGCAAGCAGGTACAAAATCAGAGGGAATCTCCACACAGAGCAAAGCAGAGAGCAACACTGAAGCAAATACCACAGACACAGCTACATTCAACTCGGAAATGCTCTTAGATTCAGACAACTCTTTGTTAAACTTGCAAGTTCCCCATTTCAGCAGATACTATGCCTGTTTATTAGGTACTATGATGCATTCGTTTAATGTAAGCAAGAGGTATTTAAGCTGTCATGCTCACTTAACTTACCTCGTCTGCCACAACTAACCTCTTCCATGATAATGAGAGCTTGGGAGGCTGCAGAGCTCCTCATATTCAAGCCAGACACCAACATGTACTGCAGTGAGCTGACTCAAGATCATTTATGATTGTGACCTCCAGCATGGAATGAAATTCAAGCAGTGGAGACACCACACTAATGATGCGGGAGTATTAAACCCATAAACCGAATGTCCTTGGACAATGAGGATCGGCAATCCCGGAAAACTACTGATAACAGATGTGGATGACCCAAGTCAGGGCTTCGAACAATTGACAGTGTTGATGGTGATAAGATTACATCATGGAGGTCATCCAACCCTTTTTCCAGATGCTTCAGTCAGCAGAAGGCTAGAGAAACAAGGCAGGACCAGGAGGAGGAAGACTCCAAAGGCGACAGGCCCTTTGCCGTACACGCACTCTGGAGTGGTGAAGGGACAGTGGCCAGACGCGCTTTCAGTATCCTGGGTCCTGATGAAATGTGCGCCAGCCCGCCTGCAGCATAAAGCCAGGGACAAGACCAGCCCCAGGAACCAGGGTGTCCCCAGCCCTACGCTTAATGCCACGGGCCCAGTGGGGAAAGCTAAAACCACCACAGCTGAAGATGGCACAACACGATAACGCAACATTTTACATAAGTTGAGGGCAGAGGCAGAGAAGGTGCCAACTCTGGAGCCAAAATGTCAATGAAATAACAAAATGATTACTTCCAGCCTATGTCTGGCACTTCCATTCCTCAAATGCTAGATTTACTCAGATACGTTTAAAAAGCCTTGACTATAAAAGATGTCAGCGTGACTGACTGACTAGAAAAGTGTAAATACAAAAACCCTAAATTGCATCATTTGAGTAAATATGTATTTCTACAGTTTGGAAAGACAAGCCTTGTTGTTCAACTGTTGGACAGCAGCAGCGACACAGGAGCTGTTCTGGTTTATAATGCAAATCATGTAATGTGGGACACACATTATGTGTATTAAAAATGCAAAGTAAGATCCATGTGAAATGCCGTTAATTTGCAGTAGTCACTTTTCAAAGTATAATTTCTCAGGCATTTACACATTTTTTCAGTTAAAAAAAATAAATTAAACAGTATTTAGAACATTTGCCATATCTCATTTGTTGGATCAAAATGCTTTTGAGCTACAGAAAAATGAAAATGGCTATAGAAAGTGGTAAATTACTAATTTCCTTCTTGTTTTTTAAATCAAATATAAATTAAATATAGGAGTCTCATATTTCTAATAGGCCAAACATTTTTAATTATAAACAATCTGACCTTAATTGAATTATATGATCATCTTTGCCAATTCCCAGCCCCTGGAAGAGTATTTACACTGAGAAAAGAGGCACACAGCATCCAACAGCAAGAAACTCCCATTTGAAGCAGGGTTGTGCTCTGCGGGTCAGCCCCACAGAAGCTGGGCCTCCAGCAGGGACCAAGAGGCACAAAGGAGCAGTTCTGACCTCCCTAACAGGAGGGTCCAGCTGGCCCTAGCAGGAGTCTCACAGCTGCTCCAAACCTTTGCTGTAATTCTGCATGCTTTGGCTCTGTTTCTCCCTCTCCATGTGCCCTGTTGAAGGGGCGTTCACAGTCAAAGGACGGGAGGTGCACACATCCACGACACACAGTGGTTGCACATTTCTCCTACAGTTGCCTCGAGAACCCCTGAACCTTTCCACGCCAGGGACACCCCCCACCACTGTGTCTCCTAGAGAGGGGTATGTCTTCTCCCTTGCTACTGAACTGGTAGATATATTTCCTAAATTTGCAGATCTTAAAAAATGTCACAAAGATTCTTCTCTGGGATCCAGAGGATCACTCTCTGTTTCTCCTTGCAATGTCAGCTTTGCTAAGCTGCTCTCCCTCATCTCAGGAGGGAGCCGAGGGTCGGGGCGTGCTCCCAAAGCAAGGCAGCTTGCTGGCCACAATGTGGGAAGGGGTATCCAGAGAAAATGAGGGACAGATAAGTGAAAATGGTGTATATGCCACTCCAAGCCATCTGATACTTAGGAATGTAATCTTGCATTGCCACAAAATGCAAAAACAAGTCACATATATAAAGTCAGAAACAGAGATTTTATTTTCAGGTATTTTTCTTCACCGTAATATTGCTAGAATTGTTCACAACTGCCCATCCGAACAAGCTGGCGCTGGGGCAGCTCTCAGCTGCAAGCATCCTTTCTCTCTTAGAAAAACTAAAGGTCTGTCACCTCCAAGGCCCCCCCACAGTCACAAGCAGCCATAAAATGGTTGTTCTCCTGCGTGGTACTAATTCCCACAGCCGAGCTAGAGCATGGAAATAGGATCTTTGGGTCTGAGCCCTAATCCCAGCTCTGCTGCAGCAGAGTCACTGCGTAACCCAAGGCAAGCCATATTGGCGTGTGCCCCAATTGCTCGCTCCCTAATCCAAACCCTGTCGTACGCACTGGGGAGTGAGCGAATCCACAGGCTTCAACAGTGTTTGGATCATGCCCAGTAATACTTGGTAGCACTCCTGGAGGTTATCACATAGAAAGTATTATTTAAACCTAGCTACTTTATTATTTTCCCAGCGGCATGTCAAACAATAACCCTTGATGTGGTGAAGCCAAGCCATAGCCTTTGTCAGATTAACCTTCGTAGAGACCTTCTAAAATCAATTGCAAATGTTAGCTCTGAAGGACCAAGCAGATAAAAAGCCATTTCTATCCGCCCCCCCCAACCGACTTTCATTTCAAGTTGCAAAACCAATCCACAGTCCCATTACAAATCAGATCTGAAAAATGCTGCTTGATTATTTTTTAAAGAGCTCAAACTAGGTCACCAAAAATAGAGTCTCTAATGGGCTAAATGTGGAAAATGACTGCTCAAAATTAACAAGTTCCTGGGCTCCAGGACTACACAAAAGCTTTTTCAGTAGATTGCTTGCAACTACACAAACTGTATCCTCTGTCACACATGGCAAAAACCCAGCCTGCCAGATGCTAAGCAATCATTTGTGCAAAGTGTAAAGTAGTTTTCAAAAAACCATAAAGGAATTTTTATTCTTAGAAAACAACTCTCCAGCTTCTTTTCCCTTCATTAGGAAGCACTTGATCAACATGACTCCTGAGGCTGGCCGGCTGGGCCGCCACAAAGCTGAGGCTTTCAGCTCCTGTTGCTATTCTCAGGCTTTTCTCAAGTACGTGGCAGGGGACAGCATTTGACCCCTGGAGTAAATGACGCACCAGAAGGTTTCCGTAAGAAGACACCTTCTTAGGCAACAACAGGCAACGTGGGGCAATTTTGCTGGGTAGCTCTAATCAGAAGCCTCCATTAAATGTTTTGCAAGCCCTACCAGGTGGCCTGCTGAACCATCACGCTGAAAGCCATGTGGCAAGTCAGAACACAGGGGAATATTTGCCGTATTTTCAAAAATAGGATATCCTCAATAGAAATTCCCTCCAGCCAGTGACTGCTAAGAGCCAACAACCTTACGCCAAGATGGTACAGGAACACTAGAGAATGTTTGTGCATGGGGTTCACTGTGATCTTGTGCTAGCCACTTTGGCATCAATACTCACAGCATTTCCGTAAGTCACAGCAATGCATATGCAGACCCTAGGATCTGAAGAGTTATACGAACCGTGCTGTTTTTTCTCAGAGCCACTATCTGACCCACACATACCAAAACTAGTGGCTAAACCCTAGAGGAACAAGCAGGTCGAAAGAGTAGCCAACTTGGGCACGACCCACTGTCACACTCCCTCTCCCAAAACCAAGGAATAGCCAGACTGACACCTTGACTCCTTACAGCATTGCCTGTGGCCCCATGCTTAAACACAGCATTACTGTCAAGGGAGATAAAGCTATGGGAGACATCCTGCTTTGGGGTAAATCTCTGGTCCCCAATTCACTAGTACCTCTGCAATGATGTACAGCACCTCTAGCTCTCCTAGGTTGGTTGTCTCCATCGTAATTAGATTTAATGCAGAAAACTATGAAAAGGGGTCTTGAAGCTGTGGTGTGTAAACAAGGAAGAGAATGTAATGTACCTTGATTGCTTTCTCCCAAGGACCTTTCATCTCTTGAACAAACATTTCCATGGATAAAAGCAAGTTCTGCCAGATCCAGGGAAACAGATAGAGAAAATATCCTTCTGGGAAGCACATACAGGCCTTGGTAGTAAACAGATATGCTTATGTTTTGGACATGAGTCAGCCGCTGCACAAAGCTCCTGAAAAACCGATCAAAGACAAGGATAGTCTTCCTTTTGGAAGAGAACAGTGCAGACATATGTTTTGGTGACTGTCTGGTGAACAGATCTCTAAAAGCCAGGAAGCTGAAGTGGTACTTTATTGCCCCACCTTCACCAAATGGTCAGTCAAAACATTTCATCTCTACCTATTTCCTCTCTGTAACTTGAGGATTTTGCATAACACTTAAGACCCTTGGATAAGGGAAGTTTCAGTATACACCAAGCAGGATCCTGACTCTTCTGCAGCAGCCAGCTGTCATCCACACCAGGGATCTGACTTGGAGGTTTTCAAGGCTGGGTTTGTTTGCCCAAGAGCTCAGGCAGTGCTGATCTGGTTTGCTCTGCATTTTATTTTTGCTGTACATGTCTGCTGGATTGCATCTCTCACAGAAATGTCACTTTCCTGCAGACAGACTGACATTCGAAAAAAGTGAAGCATTTAAAAAAAAATAAAATCTATGATTAAAGCCCAGCCATATGCTGGAGAGAACTCCATCTCTTCAGATTTTCCACCTACACAGTGAACACCTTACTGCACTTGTCCTCTTGCATTACACTACAAAACATGATGGAACAAGTCATTGATAGCAGCGTGATGTGAAGTGTAAAACAAAATGAGAAAGCTCTAAACATATCTTTCTTTGAAAAGGCTTTTTTTGCAGAAAGTGCAGTTCTCAGGGTACCAAGACACACAGCGTTTTCCCACTTTGGGACAGACGGCATGAAAAGAACACGGGTAAGCAATGAGTAAAATGTGTTGTGCTCTGATCTCAGCTCAGGGGTGGTAACCAAGTGGCAAACTCTGGTGATACCCAGAGGTGATTCCAAACTGACCTGCTTATTAAGAGCCTTGCAGCTGGTCTCAGGAGGACAGGCAAGGAAGAAGCCACCTACCATCTTCTTATGCCTACTGACAGTATCTACACACAACATCCGTGCTGAATGCAAGGAAGACGGCAGTACAGCGGTCACTGCTGGTACAGGTTTTTCCACCTGGCAGTGGAAAAGGGATGGGTATGTGGGTGGGTGAGACTTGTTTTGGTCTTTTTATAACAGCCGTGCAACTAGAAAGGCACTGAAAATAACATAGTTTTGCTATTGGTTTTAAGGCCCATCACTAAAATTCATGCCCATTAACTCACGTTGCAATTTAATTTTTAATAGGTCAATAGAAATACTGTGTTATTAAAATTACCTTGGTACATTTTACATTGATATGCTCATACATTTTTTTCTTCAGTCCCTTCAGTGCAGTCAGCTGTCTGGCGCTGCATGGCGTGTAGGAGTCTGGACAGACTTTCCCCACAGTAAACATGAGTGTGGCTTTCCAGCGTGGGCAGCCTACTGCAGAGGTCTGCATAAATTCATCAAGGGTTAGTGTGATACAGTTCCACCAAAAATGTCTGTGGGATCAACATAGTTTAAACTGTAGGCACTAGTGTCATTTCAGCATACTTGTACGTGTATGTGAATACTGTTTAGCTGGCATTCATTTTCTGTACGCAGTCGTAGGAGTTTGTACAGGGACTACAGCCTAAAGTCTTTCCAGGCAAATCGCCCACTGATTTCAGGGACAGAATTGTCCGCATCTTAAGATTTTTGCTGAAAGACCTGTCTGTCTTTATGTGAAGCCGATACCTTTTAACGTAGGCTGTGATACCCTTGCTGTCACATACAGAACTACGTATAGAACTTTTTAAGCTTTATAAGCAACAAGAGTTCATGGACCTGATACAGCAAGTCTAAGAGAATGTGGATGGAGGGGATCGGATGAGGATTCAAATCCTCATTCATTAGGGCAGTGATCGAGAGAACAGACACTAAATTGTCCCAATCGCAGCTCCTTTCCTCCTCTCCTCCCACATTTCAAACATCATTTCGCTTCCCTTAAGCAAAAGAACCCCTAATATCTTCCATTTAATGTCACTGCACAAAAGCTGCAGCTTATAACCTCGATGCAGACTTGTGGCACAGTGAAGAGTGAAACCACAGATCCTCAATCAAGCTTCAGGAAAATTAATGATTTATACTCTGATTTTACGCTTCAAGTTACACAAAGCTCAGCTGTGCTCAGCCAGCCAGCCTGTGGTAACCAGGTTCTGGGCACATCTATTGAGAGAGGAAGACGGACTTGAGTTTAGTCAGCCAGAGTACACAACTTGCCTGGTAATTCCACACATGGATGTTAGACTGGTCCTAATGAAATTTTAGAAGGACCTAAAATCAGGAATTATGAATCAAAGTTCTCCTAAATTGCACATCAGGAGCGAGACTTCAGATGAGGATCCATAAATATGTAACAGTATCAGAACTGCTTGTGAGATGCAGGGCATGGTAAATTATAGCAATTACTCTATTCTAACAACTAGATGAAAAATGAGCAAATTTTCTTTTGCCCCTAAGTAATGGACCACATATCCTGCTGAAGAGCCGCAACTGTAGCAGGTGTGTGGAGGGCTTTAGGAGGGGGCAGACTGCAGAGGACAGGAGAAGAGAAGAATGGGGACAGCCAGTACGGGGTCAGTAACCACCAAATGCCTTCCAGCAATTTCATCATTTAGTGCTTTGAAACTAGCTATTCCTAGCACTTGAAAAATGACTTGAAAAATGCAAGTTTTTAACATATGGCAACACTGACAAGTGCTCACTGAACACTTGCAAGCCCTTTCTTTACAGGCATGCAGTGAAGTTGCACTTTGAAGTCTCAATAAAGAGACATGGGGAGAGGTCACTGCTTTCATTAGCCATTTTACTCGTGGGAATACTCATCAATAGCTGCACAGCCAGTTTGGAACTTGGGCAAAGCATGTTCTCTCCCTAAAAAGACTAAACAAATTAGCTTTTCCACCAATGCCTCTTGTTGTCTCGCTTGACAAAGAGTACTTTTTCATGACTCAAATTGCTTTGTGCCTTAGTTGACGAAGTCCCAAACATTAAATTCTGCTCATGAGTTCGAAAAATTCAGTCCAGATAATTTTTCCTTTGCAGCCTTTTTTTTTGTCAGAACAGAAATGTTCTTTCCTGTGGCTCTGCTAGGCACATGCGTTACAGCACTCTCACATCTCCCCGCAAAAACCACTCGTGCTATGGAAGGCCTGTATCTATTTCTCCTGGCTGCTGTCATTAACCAGCGAGCAAATCATTTGATAATAAAATACCAGCATCCAAAACACCTGCATATTTCTGCCACACACTAGACATCCGCATCCTTTTCTAGACAGCAGTACAACATCTTCCTTTCTAATGCAAACTTCCACCCACCCACATACCACACATAATGACGCAAAAGCAAAGGCAGCAGATTAATTATGCCTCTGATGTTCTCCAGTTTTTTGTTCTCACAATTATCCAATTCTGAAAGACTGGCATCCCTAAATTCGCAGAAGCCTCTTTCAGCGGATGGCTGTGTCTGTCAGATGGCAGGCAAGGCAGAAACACCACAAATGGCAACAGAGCAGTGCTGAGTTATGCCACCACAAGATCTGGCCCTCAATTTTTGCACACCATCTCTTCAACCACATTTCTACTGAAAAAGCTCAACAAAACTGAATTTTCTTGATTTACTTTCTTCCCCTTAGAAACGTGATTACTCCAAGATTAGGACCAAGACTACTCTGAATTTGTTTAACTAGCAGCACAGAATATAAAGACTGGAAGTTTTTGTTTAAGGGAATAATGAAATACTCCAGATCAAGTCCCTTTAAAGAATTCCTTTAAGTACAATAACCTAAACACCGGAAAACAGTGATTTTTCTTTCTTTTTTTATTTAATTAAGGTGAAAATAATCTCAGAAATATGTAGATAGATACAAAATACCCATAGCTACTACTACCCTTTTCAACTTAATTCATGAATACCAAAAGCTTTCTTCTCCTTTGCAAAGAAGCTTCTGCTTTCATATTTTTGCCGTGGGCTTTAGTTTTTTAATAAAAATAACAGCTAATTCAATCTTGGTGCTGAACTGTTTGGGGCTTAATTTCTTATTAGAGACTGATTTTGGAGTTTTGCCATAATTTTGCTGTGTCTACAGTTTATATGATTTTTATCGACTACTTTAATTAAAATTACTTGCAGTATAATACTAATTGATTTTGTGATAAAATAATTAATAGCAATTAATTAATTTTTGAAGTAATTAGCATATGTAATTTTTCCTCCAGCTGTCACTCCCTGCCTCTCAGCAGCCATGCCCTTAGGGCAGGAGAGGTAAACCAGCAACGTTTCTTCATCCAGATGTCCACAGAGGATGCTCATCCCTTCCCCTTGTCTCAGTGCCTTCTGCGAACACTCTTTGATATTCTGATCACACCTGCATCAGCCCCATATAATATCTGTATCACTATCCAATGTTCATCAGGCAAGTTACCCAAGCTCTCTTTAAACAAAACAGAGAGGTGAAGGTGTTGCCCAGGAAATGCTAAAACATTGCATGTCAATTAACCTCTCTTAAATTATAATCTGAGAGCATCATACGCACACTATGAAATGAAGGAATTCTTTCCCCATTCCCAGCTTCCTTCTCTCTCCTGCCCTTCACTTTGGTGTATACAGCATCAGTCTCAGATCAGGCACGCATCCCTGAAGTACATAAGGATTTTTCCAAAGAGAGCTCATACAGTATGAACTCATGTCAAGTCCTTACTTTTTCCTACAGGCCTAAAATTACCTGGGGCCTTGCGTCTTCTTTTTGGAGTGAACTCCCCAGTTACAACTCCAATAACCTTTGGCTTGCAATTGAACTCAAGAGCATAACTTGTTTTGAAAACAGCAGCTGCACATCCCACGGATCTGCCAAGGCAGGTGAGCAGGGCAGGAGGAGATATGCCTGCATGCTGTGAGATGCCCAGCGTGAATAACATTCCAAAATCCTTTTTGTTGGTACTCACAGTCCCGCAGCCTGTGAAGCAGTGACACCAGTGCAAAGATAGCCTAGAAACGCTGGCTAAGAAAATTGCTTTAGAAGCGCATGGCACCTCTTAATACAGTGTCAAACACAAGGACCAGACCCTGCCACAGCAGGTGCTTGAGGATTGTGAGTTTTCTATTTGAAAATCTTTTTCTGAGGCAGCGGCCGAGAGAGATTTTGCTGCTGGTAGGTGTGAAGTTGAGCAGAACGGATTTTATAATCTCTGCTGCCTAAAACCATGCATCTTAAGTAATCTTCTAGACTACTGAAAAACACCAAGGTACGACCACCTAGGAACCCCTGTGCATCACACTATAAAAATTTCTAAAACTAGTAACACACTGAAGAAGAAAGAGGGTGATCTGAAGGTGCAAAACAGTCCTCAACCTCTGCAGCTGTCGGTGGAAGGAATTAAATCCATCACCAGGTTGGCAGAAAGGGCCCTACCAAGGTGCCAGAGAAGACGCTGCCACGGAGGCTGCATTGGGCTGAAAGTGAAGGATGGAGAACAAAAGCACCTGGTCCCCCCACAGCAGCCACCTTTTCAGAGAGACTCGTGGCAAGGCTGTCACCCCCTTACCGACAGCATCCAAATCTGACCCCCTGACACATCATTGACCTGGCAGTGTATGACTGAAACAAGATATATAAAAGCAAAACTGATTCAACACCAAATTTAGTTCCTGTGGTTATTATATCAGAGGGCTTCACGTACAAATATTTTCCTTTTAACTGTTCTTCTACCTAACTGTTTTTATTACACATTTTTTTATATTCTACAAATTTGCTTTCAAGCTGCTACTGATTCATTTTCAATGCAGACATATTTCTATCTGTCATTTAGACCTAGAGCTGTCTTTGCCTAATATTGTGAAATCTTCGACATCCCAAAGGTGAATTATAAATGCTCTGGGAACTGCTTTTTATACCAGCTCAGTTCTCTCCACAGAACTTGTAAATTCCCTTTTTGACTGCTTTTCTTCAAACCTCCTTATGTTTGTGTCCAGTGTTCTGCGTCTGGTAGCAGCTCCCCTGGATATACAGATGTTTTTAAAAGGTTGTCTCCTCCAGAAAACAATTTGCTATATTCAGAATAGCTGCCTTGGGGGACTTCGTCAGTGGTCCCTGATTTATTACACAAGAATTCACAGCCCAAAGGATTTGATTCCTGTTTTAGATACACATAACCCAGAATTTTGGGCATGTTTGAATTAAGACACCGTGAAAGCAGGCAGATTCATAGAAAATTCATTGCCTTTTGTTGCACAAGTTTCATATTTTTTCCTTACTTCCATCGCATCTTTGGAGGAGGTACAAAAGCCCTAGAGCCTGGCACTCTGCGGTCTCTTGTCATTTTGACGGGGGGAACAAACAATGATTTCACCTTCCATTTCTTACTCATTTCTGCTCAGTTTTGACTGCTTCCTAAATCTTCCTCTGAACAATAAAATCTATTCCTGATTTGTTACAGATTACGTAAATAGCACGAGAGTGACAGAAACCTCACACCCTGAAATTGCAGCAACCATGCCATGGCTGTTTAGCCCAGAAATGACAGCCACAGCTTTCCTTAAGGAGGGAAGAGGCACTGGAGATGGATTTCAAGCTTTGAGCCAAAAGCGCTTCACTGACCTAAGCCTAGTTTCCTGGCAGTGCCTCTTTATCTGCCTTTTATCTTTTTATTTAACTAATAACATTTACTTTCTGAATTTTCTTTTGCAGTAATTTGGGAAATCCTGAAGGAAAAAAAAGCATGTTTTGGTTGACCTCAGACTGAAATATTTCTGATGAGCTCACTGGAATACCCTGGTTCAGTTCAGTTCATCTTCAACTTGCTGAAGTGTTGCTTCATGGCACTTATGATTTATAGCTTTGCTGATTTTTAAGCAGAACTTGCAACTCAGACAACACCCTGGTGCAGCTGGTATCATCACACCTCACAACACAATTCATTTTGTCTTTGCCAATACGTTTCTGCACGGGCATTTCATTCTGCCGAATTTCTGGATATTTTAACTTGTCATCCCAAATTAGGATTACCATAAATATTGAAAGAGCAGAATTTTCCCGTAAGGCAGGAATGCCACTGCTGCATTTAGCCCTGCAGTTTACATTGCTGCTTTTAGTAAGTCTTCTCCTGCTGTTCAACAGGACATTATTCAAAATAATTTGGCAACGCAGTCTTAAAATAAAAAAAAAAGCCAAAACAAAACAAAACAAAAATAACCTTGCCAGGATTGAATGACCAAAGAATAGAAAAAAAAAAGCCAGTTGGTCTCACAGACCCTGCAGCTAGTGAAAATCAACATCAAGACGATGGCAGGAGGAATGAGTTGTGATAAGACGAAAAAGTACCTTTTCCTTAGTTATAAAAGAAATTCTATGAAGTGCTCAAGGAGATAAATAAAATCTGCTTCATGCAAGAATTATCAAGGCCTTATTACGTCAGAAGAAAGAATAATTCTCTTTTTACCTCCCTTTCTCCACCCTGACTGCTAAACATACAGAAATACAAGATACTGATGAACTGACCTGAAAGAGAGAGCTTCTGGCCAGTTCAACAACCATAAGTATTTTAACTGTATTTACACTGATCCAAAATAAGTATTTCTTTTTTCAGCATTCCAGATTAGTCTTTAGTGAGATTACAGGAGACAAATGGATTTTAGATTCCTTCCATCAAGCAGAAATGGCATTAAAATGGAAACCACAACAATTACACAGACAGTCTTGTCCTCCTGCCTTTCACAGCTCCTCGACCAAGATTCCTCACCAAAAATGTAGACATATGCAATACAGCTATAATTACCATTATTAGGCCTTACTCAGCCATCCTTCTGCAAGAAGGCTCTCAGCAAAGTCACTAGACAGCCCTGGACAAGGGCCAAGTGAATATTCTTAAACCTGTACCACACACTGGCAAAGGAACGGCGCATCTTGAAAGAGGCGAGTGCATGAGGAAGCCGAAATTTTGCACAAGACTAGTCAAAATAGATTGAAATAATTAAAAAGGGATGGAGGGAGAAAGAGATTGAAGGGAAAATAATGAGCAAAGGCACTGGATGTCATCATTGGTGGAACAAGACAAAGGCAGAACAGCTGTGCAAGACGATGGGATCGCTACCAGCAAGCTGGAAACAACATAAAATTCACATGTCCGTAATTTATTCACCCTTTGAATGTTAAGATTCAGGTTCAATGTTACCAGGCAGCAACAAGTGAATGGCAGTCTTTTATTTCTGTCACCCTTCAATATGGAGCTTAATAGATCGGTTTACAGAGAAAGTTTGGCAGACTTAGTTGTGGCAACTCTCTTAGAGGGAAAATAACAAGCTTGTAGCTGGCCTCTCTTGGGCTCCGCTTCCCTGCCTAGATGGGACCATTAAAAGACAGAGTCTATAATGCAGTAGATGATGTGAGGTATTTAAAGCTACGCTTACAGGCTCCAGGAATTTTGTGAAATTTTGAGCACCGAAGCAATATGAAAAGCTACTGAATTTCACATTCGAGGATCAAGATTAATCAACCTGTGGGACCACTGCTAGCAGCGACCATGCCCATGCCAGGCTAGCCGTGCTTGCGAGCGCTTGTGCTTCAAAGTGCTCTGCAAGACTAATTCAGTGTATTTATATATTATACTGAAAATACTTATACTGAAATATAGATTGAAACAATATAATTTCAGTATATTTATATTTGTGTGGCCTTGGCACAGCCGTGGTCCTCCTTTCCCCATGCAGGGCACCCCAAAACCCTTCCCAAAACAGTGGCACCACACAAATCCAGCTCAGCCCTCACAGCACCTCTCCTGCAGGAGCTCCTCCAGCCCCGGAAGCTCCCTCGAGCCTGCTCCAAGGGCTGCACCAAGCCGTGCTCCCGCTGCACTGTGGCCAACTTCAGCCATCCCATTTCCCTGCCAAATCCCTTGGAAGCCCCTGGGAACCCCTGTGAGGCAGCAGGCTGTACTCTGCTCCCGTCTGGGCTGATCTCAGCAAAACGCCCTGAGGCTTTCGCCTTTAACACACCCCAACCTCCCCGCTTTCCAGCTGAAGTCTGGTGGTTGATTACCAAAATTTGCATCCAGACATCTTAGATGTTTTGCAAAATCTGTCTCATATCCACACCAAATTCCTCAAATAAACAGCCTTATCACAGGCCAAGTCAATAAATCAGCATGTTTACGTGGCAGTAAGAATGCATAGTCACAAACCTTTTGCACATCATAGCTACATAAAAGCCACGTGCACACAGAGTTCACATTCAAGGTTTAATCTGTAATTCTGCTAAACTGATGAGCAACATCAGATTCACAGGACACGGAAGAGGAGCTGCAGAAACGACAAAGCACAAGAGAAGCTGATATATATAACAGCTCTCTGGAAATCAATTTGCAATTTGGCTTTGTGATTTGTATTCCTAACAGTGGAAACAGTTTAAATACATAATGAGAGGTCCGCACGTAATTTTGTGAATCATAACTGTGAGTTTGATTCACCTTCATTTATTAAGTCAAGTTTTAAGAGTATTTGAACAATTCCCAAAGAATTATTTGCATACTTCACAGTTATATGAGTTTTAGCACACATGAACTTCCATTCCATGATTCATAGGATAAACATCATTTGTCTTCAGCAATTCATGAAAACCATTTTAAAAAATAGTTCCAGTCACCCAGTAGGAGAACAGAAATTATGAAGGACGGCATATGCAGATAGTAGCAAAGGCTGGTGTGATTGAACCCACCTTACCAGCAAAAAACAGTGAAATATCCCTCAGAGTAGCTCAGTGCCAACTCATGATATGGGAAATATTTTCCAAAGCACAGCAGAAGGCAAATTCTTGTAAATACCAGAAGTGTGTGAAGAATATGAAACTGGCCATCAGCAATTTGCTAACCACATCAGCAGCAGAAACCTCACACCATTAGAAAATGATCACTTTCAATAAGCAAGTGCTTAAGTGCATCTTTATTTAGCATAGTGAAGCATGTACTCAGGTCCCACAAGCCAAAGACATTTACCCGCATGCTCTGAGTTAAATAGATGTCAAAAAGCTTTGCTGAATGGTCTGCCATGGAGTCCAGACTGGAATGAATGGCTGATGCATCTACGAGATGGACACCAGGTATGATCAGTGACAGGAAATAGTAACAGTGTCAAATACATACAGAAAAGGTAGTAACATGCAAAAATGGTGTTCAAGAGCCAAATGTGTTGGACAAGTTCCTGGCAATCTACATGATGAGCTACTGCATCTCTCCTTTCTAAACTACATCTAATTCATGCAGAAGCCTTAGCTTCACATGATATAACTCTTATGTGGAAAGAAAACATTTGGGATCAAATTAATGAACCCTTGCAGTATACAGAAGCTCAAAACCTGAGAGTTCTGCAAGTCCTGAGCTTTATCTTTGGAGTTTGTCCCAGTAACACATGGGAGCTGATGGCTGTGCAGACCAACTGACGTGCTGCAACAGGAAAGCTCTCCACCTCCAGAAGAACTGCAACCCAGGAAAATCCTTCCCCAATTCTACTTTTTCAGTTTCTGGACATGTATGCTCAAGCCCATAATATAACCTGGAGCCTTACAAAACATCACTTCCCGTGGTCTCCTGGTACAAATAGCCCTATCTCATGCATCATTGCAAGAAGCCTCACAAAGGTCAGTAATTTTCAGAAGGAGGGTTAAAGCATCAAAGGTGCTTCCTCTCGAGAATACGTGTTCTCTAGAAAAATAAGCATGTGAATAAGAAAGTTCTGTAGCTTTTCAGAAGTCAAATGTTGATTATGAATAGTATTAAAAACTTCTGTTCCGGGTCCACACCATGCATTCCCGACTTCTCAGGGATGGGGCCCACCTCCAAGTAAGAACACAATCCTACCAATTTAAACCGCTAGAGTCTGGCATTTCAGTCCACAGCTCCTCACAAATGCCTCACACTGCCTCTCAAGACCATCATTTCCTTCAAGCACTGTAAGGGTCACCAGTACAGACTGGGGAAATGTTCGTTGCCCACAGGTTCTTTGAAATATTTCAAGGCACTATATTTGCTCAATGAATTTCCATTCTGGCTATTTTTTAATCTATGGGAAAAGAAAGCTGTCTTAAATGTTTTGATATTAAGCATACAAAGACTGTTTATCTGTGTCATTATAGCAGACCTTCAAAGTCTTTGCATTTTTTCTTTATTTTTAACTACTGGGGGGCCAGGGAGAACCACTAACACCACCAACCAGATTTGTAAGGCTAGCATGGATTCAAAGCCGAACTTGATCAGAAGAAAGCTTTGAATATAAGACACAATAACTAAGCCAGTCCTGTGATGCTTTTGATAGATGTGGTCTTCCCTCAAGCCTTGAAATCCTAATGGTGAAACTTCAGCTTGTCATACCCTTTTAAAAAATATCCAAAGGCTTTCCAATCCCAAATCTCTTCGGAGTGATTTGCGAGCATCATCCATGCTAAGTGCTATCTTCTCCATGCCTCAAACTCAAGCTACTTGAAGGTTAGCTCAGTGCAGCAAGAGAGGCACTTGGACATGAACACCAAACTGGAAGGCAAACGCCTTCCCCCAGACGTACTTTATGAAACTCTGCAGCAGGTCACGTCAGGAGCAGCCCTGAGCATCTGAGCATCTGAGCTGACATTTGGCTCGGCTCTCGTGAAACACAGCTGCCTTGATTAGGTTTGCACTGACCAGAGCAGTCTTCTGAGGCCAGGCAAGAAATAACACAGAAACTACTTGCGTAGTAAAGCACATGGTGCAACTATTTGCTGGTGGCTTGGTCAAGTAAGCTATTTTTTTACTATTTTTTTGCACAGGGATGTAAGAGACCTAATGCACAAAGAAGGTGTGTATATAAAAGAATAAATACTAAAAAGAGATTTAATCTATAGCTCATTTGTTCATAGGCTGATATATGCCCCATTGCAGAATGCAGCTTTTCCATTGTTAGTGTCCATTGGAATAAGATTTCTGAGTAAGCCCATGAATTCTAAGGATGCAAATGGATTAGAGAGTGAATTAAAGCAGCGTTGGACACAAAAACACCAAAAAAAATTAAAATAAATTAGAAACGCCCTCCAGAAATGGGGTATTTTGAAGGATATTCAAACTGCCTAACACAATCTAACATAGCTGGTCTGAATCTCTCCCCGAAGAAATGCAACCTCCTAACCCTTCATCATGCAGGTATCTGCATCTGGTACCCTCTACACTCTTCACTGTACATGGCAAAAGCAGAAGTCACAGGACCCTCTTCAACAAAATAATCAACAGATTTGATAAAAACATTGATGCAAATATTAGAGAACTGTCAACTAGTTTAAAAAAAACCCCATCAATTTAAGATTTTTTCCATAGCTAAACAGGGCTTTTGGATAAACATTTTTATTGCTGTCTGGGAAAATTCTGCCTGCCTTGGAAACCATGGAATTTGGGCTAGAACACTTTAAAAAGAAGATAAAAATCACTGAACACAGCTTTTTCATTTTTATTGTGTTCGCTTTAAAAATATGTGGATATTTGAGCTGTCAATTTTTTGCTTTACAGGTTTTTTCACAGTTTCAGAGGTTTCTTTGGAGGGGGAGGGATTTAGATTTTGTAGATACAAACCAATTTCCCTGTAATCCCTCCTCTGATCACTACAACTGACGCAAGTTCTAATCTGTCCTACTGTTTTATTAATCAGAGGTCTCGTCACACCTACAGGGACAGAGACTTCAAAGAAAGACTCTTTGGAGACTTCTTCAGTGCCCCTATCTTCAGCAGACACATTTCTAACTTATTCCTAAATCCCATAACAGAGAGTTTTCTGTGGACCTAATACAGAGATAACTATACTGTCTCAATCTATAAAGAAACTTTTTTGTACTCCAAAGGGTTCCGTACAAAAACACAATGAAGAAAGTGAAAATAAAGTCATACAGTCCATACAATTAAGTTAAAGCATATTAAATCCTCACACAGATGCTTTTTTATATGTAAGAAGTCAGGCTTGAGCCCAGGTGGTGTGACTTTGTGCCCAGGTAATTGCTGGGATCCCTGCCTGCTGCTACCCTGCTGGCTGTCAGGGAATTAAAATTACTGAGATTGTAATTTCAGAAGGAATCATGGAAAGTCCCACACCCTGCTGTGTGAAAGAACTGTCCCATATCTCCCAGTGCTTCCAGAGCCATTGTGCCAGAAGCAAAAACCACGTTTCCCTTCCGTGATGCAGGCGCTGCTCAGGGCAGGTTATCCGATCATCTACACGGCTTTCAGCTCCTACAGTTAACCAGAAAACAGAGAGGCTGCGTGTGCTAAAAATACTGGAAAATTCAAGTTTTCAAATGAAGGCTGCTTTGCCTCCCCATGCCCTGTGCTCCACTTTTGATAAGAAAGTAGCAAGAAGGAAGAGTTAAAACTCACAGCACTCACAGAAAGCTTCATTTCTGAAGTCTGATATGAGGTTCTTTCTAATAAAACCCAACTCATTAATTCTGCTCATCTACTTGCTGCCTGTTCACAGGATACCCTCTGAAAAAAAGCGCAACTGGGGAAACTAACAGAAGCACACTTTGTTTGGAGTCATTTCCTGACAAAGCAACAAAAACTAGTCATTTATTCCACTTTCAAATGCAACATAGCATGGCAAATGTCAGTGATGACAGGATGAGGTTTAAAAAGGGTAAAAACAATATTCAGCCAGAGAAAGAGAGACACGCTGCCACAAACACATCTGGCCAAGAAATGCCACTTTTTAGAAACAGCACAGAAAACTATAAATCACAAAGACCTTCAGGGAAAAAAGAAATGAAATGTTTTCTTAATAAAACCAAAATCTGAACCAAAAGAGGGTTTTATAAGAAGCTTTGTTTTGTTGGGGAAAAAAAAAAAGTTTCACTGAAAACATCTGGAGAAAAAAAAAACCAACCAGGTGGATAGTCCTTATTTTTATCTTGGTCATTAAAATCAACATCACTTGATCAGCTTGAAGCACATGAACTGAGCTATTTTGGAGATGCTGAGCCACACTGCAATTGATGGAGCTGCCTCCTACCAGCTGCCTCTGGCAGACCTGTAGCTGCGAAAAGTTTGAAAGCTTTTCCCTACTCTATAGCTGAGAACCATAGAAAATGTTTTTTATCAAACAAAAAAAAAACGTCTGGGTCAGAAAGTGCTGCCTGCACTACAAAACCCTGTGTTATTTTTTCCCAACTGCCCAGCATCAACGTGCATCCTCTATAAAATAAAGAGACCTTGCCCTTGCTTAATGTGACCACCCTGAGCTTTTAATTGACCCATTTTTGTGATTACTCGCTGTCCTCTCACAGGATCTAAGAAATTATCAAATTTGTCCACCTGGGTAAGGACAAAAGTTAAGTGCTTCAAAGCAAAAGACGATCGCCTCCTCATCACACGACATCACAACAATGTTTTCTCACTGTTTATCTTTCTACAGAGAGCTACTCTCTGCCTTCAGAAAACACCAGCATTTAAATTACATCTTCTCTGGAATTACTAGGTTTTTGTTTTATACTGTTTTGCAAGACATGACCCTTATAAAAGAACATTTTAAAAAGTAAGAGGAATCCCACTTGTCACACTTGTCTGTAGGCATTGGGGTGGTCATTTGGCACGTGGCTGCTCACAGCCCTCCTCGACCCACAAGCAGAACAGCTCAGATCTCACTCCCAGCCTTCGCAGGATGAATAGAGATACACAAACAGTCAGAGGGGAGAAATACGAGTTATCCAAGCTGGCAGTATTTCAGGTGAAGGGCAATACAATTTACAATTTACAATTTTGCTTGCAATTACTGCCACACGATATGGGTAGCTTGCAGCTCATCATTGCTTCTATTGACTCTTATCCTCCAAAAAAATTTGCTGCTGGGGCTTAAAAAAATTTTACCAGGTTGGATGCAGGTATCTGTTTAGGTACCAGCCTGTCACTGAAGCTAAATGGATTTAAACTGGCTCAGTCACAGGCAGAGGCACAGAAAAGGAAAAGATATCTAAAAGCACAATGGAAATTATTGGAGAAATTCCCCCGGATGGCTCCAATGCCACTGCATTTTCACTGGTGAAAGCAGCCTGGGCTACAGCCACGTGCCACATCAGCCCTTATTATAACCATGAAATAGGATGGAGTAACAGCACATCACCTCACTCTGCGCTCTCCTTTATTCTGGCACCTCTAAATATTTATTGAAACTGAAAGACCAGGCACTGCGCTTCAGCTGCTGTATGGCCAACTTTATCATGCTTTGCCACACAAGAAGATGCTAATAACTAGGATCATTCCAGATTTTGAAAATAATTGCAAATCTTCAGCATACAGGAGTAACGATAGCTTTAGAGCAGCAGCTATAAGCTACTGCTCTTATACCAGGGATAAGTTTACTCTGCTGAAACCTGATGTGGGCTGATTCACATGAATAACATGTAAGCTGCAGAGAGGTTCAAAGTTCAGAGAAATCACTGTGTTTTAGATGCTTCCCTGAAATACCCTGGCCTCTTGCGTCTGAAAAGGCTGCAGCAGAAGCTCTTCACAAGGAATCTTTGATATATTTCTGGTACTTTTGATAGTTTTTACTGTACCTGGTATTTTTGACAGGTACAGATGAAAAAAACAACCCTCCACTTCAGCCTATTGCTGTATGCTGTATTGCTCCTGCATGCTATTTATTACCTGCACTGCAGTAGCCGCTGAGAGTGACATCGACCCAAAGCAAAAGATCCTCCCTTGGGCAACTGATGGCCACACTCAAAGACATGAGAAAACCATGAGATGAAGCAATCTCTTGTGAGAAGCAAAAGGAAAGCTCAGGGACGAACCTGAAAAGCACCATCAGCTGGGGGGAATGCGCTCACGCTTCCCGGTGCTGAAGGAATTGCTCTGCTTGTGGCAAGTGTTCAAGGGAGGTCAGAACTAAGGCCCGGCTGCAGGTCTGCGGGCTTTCACCCACAGCCCCTCTCCCACCAAATGGGTGGGAGGCAGCAGCTGAAGGACATCTGGATGGAAGGGCTGGCAGGTTACATAGCATAATAAAGTGAAAAATAATGGGAGGAGTGAGGTTAATTAAACATTTCTGAGCCTTTAAAAAAGGCTGGGGTCCCCCCTCCAGCAGAGGCAACGTTTTGGGACAGAGCAGATGGCATTTAACCTGCTAACAAGCTGGTTTTCAGCCTTTTTTAGCATTCGAGTGAGTTAATTTTCCTAAAGCATTCAGCTATCCAGCAGCACAGGCACCTTCTCCTATGCCATGTTGTTCTAACAGATGAAAACTCTGCTGTTTTTAAAATGTCATTAAATACATATTCAGCTGTCAGACATTAGCACACATTACATAAATGAAATTGATGGTTGAGACTGAAAATCCAGCCTGATGTGCTGTCCTTAATTTACCCCAGCAGAGTCTTTGGAGTGTGTGATCCATTACAGCGTATTTGCTGCAATATCGAAACACAAGAACAGATGAGTCAAAGGCAGAGCGTCAGGTCAAATTTTTCAGGCTTAACTCAGGATTTAATTGCATTTAGAGGTTTAAGTCAGACTATTACAACTGCCTTTAAGGTAATCTCCTCATGTGGGAGGGAGTATATATGTCCCACACCCAGGTACAGCTGCTAACCCTCTCTGCTGTTAACCATCACTCAATACAGCTGCTGTAAGACCACTCTTTTCCTCATTTTTTACTGACTGCTGCTGGATAATCAGTTTAACCTGTAACTCAGGAAGCACAGGCACTGCTCCTGTCAGGGCAAGGGACTCACCTCCAACTCAGCTAAGAAGCACACCGAAACTCTGCAATAGGGATTTCACACAGAGAAAGGCTCAAAAATCGCTAGCGGGGAGCTTAAGTTTATGCGAGCAAAGAACCGTGAGTCTCTTGCAGGATTTTGTGTGTCTAGTTAGGAATCGATGGCTTATATGAACATGTCTGAGAGCTAAGCCCACACGAAACAAAAGGTACATGGCTTGGATCATCACGGTGGGCTTGCCTTCCCTGGAGAGATATGTATGGTTAGCATTAAAGCCAGCAGGCATCGCATGTAAATGTTTCCAAGAGAGGACAGTGCACCAGGTTTTCACGCTAATGCCACATCAGCGACTCAGCACAGAGGTTGCAGAGGGACATGCCATCAGATCTCCCGCTGGGAAGAAGAAAGCAGAAGCAAAGGCACGGGAAAAGCAGCACCCATGACAGGTGCTTCCAACATAATAAGCAAAGCACAAGCAACACCACTTCCATTGGCTAAAATGTTGACATTTCAAGGCAGGCATCCACCAGTATACGTCGGTGAGGATGCACCTATCCATCCTAACCCTACTGATGGCTGTGTCCATCACACTCTCCGTTTGCAACCCACAATGCTGCCATCCTCACGCTGACCCTATCCATGCAGTATCCAGTCAGTCCTCTCCCAGAGTTTGCTGACCTTCTCTCCTACCACTCACATACATGTGTTCACTTAGAATAAAAATAAATAATAAAAGAATAAATGAATTAAATCTCTCTTTTTGTCAATACTGCAAGTTCATGACTCCTTGACCAAGGACCATTCACTGCGGCCAGCAGAGCACCAGCCTGGAGACTCGGCCCCTGCCAGGTTTTCTGCACATCTCAGGCCTTTCTCTCACTATTCCCTAACCTCTCCAACTCCCTCAGCTGTTTGGACTGAAGCACTGATGAGCAGAAGTCCCTCTTCTGACATAAAATTTTCTGTACTGATACTCAGGTGAGGCTCTTTGGACTGTATCATCATACAAATATTGTATAAATACTTATAGACCCTAGGTATAATTCTGTGGGGTTTTTTTCAAATTTAAGAATTCAAATGCTCCCACCTGAAGGGAAGTATCTGGCTTCTTATTATAAAATTAAACAAAAAAAAAAAAAAAAAAGACTGAGCCTTCTTTGGCTGTTTGGACCAACTAGTTCAGCAAAAAGAAAAATGTCTTTTCTCAGTCTTCAAATATCCTTTGAATTACACACTTGTTGTAGCAAGAGAAAGTTTCGTTTGTTTTTGTCACCAGATTTGAGATCAAGAAGAGATGAGATGATCTAGGATGAAAGGCAGAAATGCCAGATGAAAGACTGAAACCCAATGAAGATTTAAAATAACTGCACAAAGGTGCTGGGAGAAAAACATGGATAACTCCCCGGTGCCGGGCTTGGTTCCAGCATATGTGATCTCTCGGTGCCTTCTGCTGAAGGCAAATAAACACCAGAAAGAGCCAGATGGTTGGCTATGCAGTGTTGGTTGGGATGGACCTCACCACCTCCTACGTCAGCATCATCCCTGCCTAACCCTAACCCTAACCTAACTGGAGGTTCATGGTGCTTGTGGGGGATTTCTGGTTGCAGCCCTCCCTCGCCCTTTGGCTGCTCATCCCGAGCAACACTTCTCATTGCAGGTCTCAGCTGTCTCTGTTTTGGAAATTTAACCCTAACCACACATCAGCCCTGCGGCGAGACTTAGACCCTCAGGTGTCCTGGCACACAGCCCCTTCTCGCCCCTCTCCTGTGCTGCACCTTGGGTGGCCTCTGCTCCAGGCCCAAAGGAATTAGGGCTCCTTCACAGATACTGCTGGATTACCACATCCACCGCAACAGTAACCACATTCTTTCTGGTCCAGCCTTTACTCCAAAGTTATTTTTTTGGTTGGCTTAAACAAATCCACCCTGGCTGCACGTAGGATGCTGCAGACGGGATTACACAGAGCCCGATTACACCAATGATAAAACATGCCCTGTGTCATTTCCTAAACCCGAATTTCTATAGTGAGTACAGCGCAAATGTCTGTTAATCACCGAATATTGTTCTCGTGGAGAACACAATTCATTTTGGGGGGGTTTGCTTTAAAGTTCATTTTTCAATTTACAAGCCTCCTACCAACTTTTCATCAGGATCACATCAGGGGCACCTTGGATAATCACAGAAATGGGTTCAGCATAGGAAGAGCTCTGACAACCTGTGGGAAGTAGGCTAAAATCCATAACAACCACAAAAAACAAATTCAAATCAAGGTAGATCAACAAAAAATCATAATAGAAAAGGTGCAGATTAGAGATAATCAGCTATTATTGCAGAGAAATAATATCACACCAAAGAAAGAGAGAAAGGAAGGCAAAACCCGACTTCCAGCCTTAAAAGACTCAATTTGGTTTGTGTGGGTTCAGCATCCCCACAGCTGACACAGATCTAAACCTTTCCTCAGTCTGGAATAAAAGACACCAAAATTGCTTCCTAAGATCTACAGCCCGTCCAAGGCAGCTCCAGCAGCAGACAGGTGCTCACAGAAAGCTGAACTGGGGTGCTCCAGGTGCTCACAGAAAGCTGAACTGGGGTGCTCCAGATAAAACCTTGGGCTGAGGATTACCAGGTCTGCAACACCTTGGAGGTATTTTTTCCATCCTTTACTTTTTTATTATATCATATACCTGTTGCCCTGGAATAACTACCAAAAAATTACCTTGTAAAGCACCCAAACATTGACATTTTTTTGGGTCTTTGCCTTTTCCTGCGTTTCATTTGGCAATGTTGTTAAGTTCAGCGGTGATGCCCAAGGTACTCCAAAAAAATTGCAGTTGAGGTGTCAACAAAATCAGCCCATGCTCTATCTCTTGCAAAACCCCACTAGCAGAGAAAACACCATGCCTAAGAGCCTGCTAATTCAAATTTAACTAAAGAAGTTAAACAAACAGCTTGAAGAGCACCCAAATACTCTAACTTATAAGCAAACAAACATTATAGAATTAACAAAGATGTGCCAATCTAATTAAAATCAATCCACAGATATCTGTAAACACCGAGGGAGCCTGATTAGTAGCTGTTTATAGTAGCTGCTTAAGCAAATTGTGGAGGAGTAATAATTCTGATCTTGTCACTTGCCAGAAAGATTTTTCTCACCTCCAAAACATTCCTTCGATGTCAATTTATTTAAAGTTCACATTTTAAAACAAACCAGCAACTTGTGTGGCATAATTCTTCTAAACAGCGTTTTTTAGAAAACGCACGTTGTAGTAGTGACTGCTTCTTGTGTGCCATCACAGGCTCATGAGCATCATCAGACACTTGTGAGGATGCCTGAAGAGTTTCTCTTGGTAGAGAAAGGAGCCAGCGGTGTTCAGAGCTGCCCAGCCAGAACTGCCCCGGACTCTGGCACTAGTTTTCTCAAATACACTGGCTGCCTCATTGCAGCAGAATTGATTACAAACACGCCCCTCCATAAAATTTTCATAGAGCATATTTATCCAGAACTGCCACACCTTTTCCTTTCTCCCATCAGCTTGAGTGGCATGTTAACGAATCCCTGCTGCAAAATAGACAGCAATTTTTCAAGACACTCTTGCAAATATTTAGGGCAGGAGTGTGGGAGGTGAGAGAAACTTTAAAATATAGGCAAGTGTTTCATCCCCTCACAATGTCCGCGGGTCCCCCCTGCAAACTGCCCACTTTCCTCATTCAGGCAGGTGGGCCCGTTCCTGCCCCCCAGATTGCACAGGCCCAAGAGCCTTTCCGGGTGCTCTGCTCTTTCACCTGTCCTGAGTGTTAGTTGCCCATCTGTGAAATGAGCAATAGCAGACACCTAAGAAGTGGGCTGCAAGGAAAGAAAATCCTGTAGGTGTTCCAGTTAGGCACTAATGAGTGCCAGGGAGAGACCCAGCCAGAGATACACAAAAAGTGAAAAGGAATAAATCCCATAAAACATGATGCTCTAATCTATTCCTGTAGACTTGGCTACGTACATGAATGATGGCACCTATGCTCTTTGGGAACACAGGACACATTGCATTCTAAATAAAATGAGGGTTTTTCCTGCAAAGTTCTTTCCAGAGGTTTTAAGAATGGTATTTGCCAAATGGAGAGAAGACAAGAGTCCAAAAAAACATACAGAATAACAAAACTGGGGCTGAGAACACCTTCAGAAAGAAAAAACCATTTCTCAACAGGACCCCCACTGCAGGCTGGGAGAAAACTGGTTGCTGGACACAGATGCTCTGTAAGTCAAGAGGAAAATGATAAGCCCCAGGCAAATTTCTAGACCTTGAAGACCAGTAAATCTTGAAAATCACAGAATCACAGAATGGTAGGAGTTGGAAGGGACCTCTGTGGGTCATCTAGTCCAACCCTCCTGCCGAAGCAGGGTCACATACAGTAGACCACAGAGGACCTTGTCCAGGTGGGTCTTGAATATCTCCAGAGAAGGAGACTCCACAACCTCCCTGGGCAGCCTGTTCCAGTGCTCCGTCACCCTCAGAGTGAAGAAGTTCTTCCTCATATTCAGAC
>Ga0065711_1032775_pt1 | contig 26705 bp, 18 predicted proteins | sample Hoacrofraction12_FD_59098 | JGI IMG/M metagenome (GOLD analysis project Ga0065711, IMG submission 59098) | Hoatzin crop microbial communities from Cojedes, Venezuela - Epithelial fraction 12 v2 (version 2) | ecosystem: Host-associated > Birds > Digestive system > Esophagus > Crop | place... | reverse complement strand
AAAACCTTCCCATTTTCAGATTCCCCCCCCCCCCGCCTTTTTGTACAGTTCTGTATGTGAGTACTGCACAAAATCTTCTTTCTGATGATGATCCAGCTGGCATTCAGATAAACTACATTTTCAGCTGTCTCCCAGTGTGGATGGATTGCATTTTCCTTCAGAGACAGTCCAGATGATTTTTATTACAAATGAACCAAAACCTTGAGGCAGGACATGCATTACATTTCCATGACAGCGCTGGCAGGAGTGAAGGATCCCAATATGAAATTAAGGATAATTGAACTCTAGTCTCCAGCTCTGCAGGTAGATGACAAATAGAGCAGCCTCCAAATTCTGCGTGTCACTGAGCAAGGCTGGGTGAAAGGATAAATTGCCCACTGCTTAGAAGAGCGAGGATCAGTCAGGATCCTGAGTCTAAGTCCCAGCTCTTCATGGTCTCTGTCTCTTGCCCTTCACAGGACATGTGGACTATATTTGTACTAGTTAATCAAATGTGTCGAAGACTGTTTTTTGGCACTGAGGCTGCCTGGCACAGAGCAGCCCATCCAAATCCTGTTGAACTTGCTTGACCTCTGTGACAGGTCATTACGCTATAATGTGGTTACATAGAAGGATGACAAAATAAACTTTTAAATTTTGAGTATCTTTTAGTTGCAGAATATATTTAAGAGATGAGCCAGATGGATGGGTGTAAAAATACAGCTTGTGTTTAATCAAAGACAGAACAGTCAAAAATGATCTCTGAGAACGGTAAATCAATTGGCCACTTTCTGAATGGGCTTTGGTGGCATGAGGTGGGCAGAATACCAGTTCAGTGACCACTATCACAGTCTGATATTGGACTGTCCAAGTGGTGGAAAGCCACCCAATGGCTCTTACCCTGGCTGACATTCCCGTTTCTGGGACGTGCTCCTTGGATCACCTCCAAGCCTGCAGTCCTCAGGCACCCAAGCCCTGGGGGGCTGCTGCAAGATAGGCTGTAATGCAGCATTCCTGAAGCAGCTCTGACTGGTGCTAGTGATGGCTTTGGCTATAGCTTTGCTTGTGCTTGGGGTTTTGGGGTGATTAATGCCTTTTCATTCCCTCTCATCCCAATCTGTATCCATGGTGTTACCAAGCGTAGCCAACGGCCTGAATTTTACCTGTGTTTCTACATGCTTTTTTTTCTGATTATGCTTTAAGTACACATGCAGCCATTTCATCACATCAAGAAAGGTCCTTTCCTCAGCTGGAAGCTCATCGACTATTCTATAAAACCTGTAGTCACTCTTTAATTAAGACTGTACTGAAAAGAGCTTTGATTCCAGCCATGTATCACAGCCTGATGTTGTTTTCTTTGTCACTGCAGCAGATTATTGGAAGTGTAGTCCTTGATTAAAAAGATTGCGTGCAATTACATTCCATCTCCACATCTTCAGCTAGAGCAGTAGCTTGTCAGTGGGGCACTGGGAATCAGACTGCCAGAACCTTTGTACATGTTCAATTTATAAAAGACTGTGTTTCTGGCACAGCACTCGACAGTCCTCTATAGCCAATACCTTCTTAATGCGCCATTAGCCACAAGGAACATTTTTAAGTGAACCTATCGTACAAGGAGTGACAAGGGCTTGCCTGAACTGACTTAGCAGCTTGGAAGGTCTTTTCTCCTTTGCAGGGATCACACTAATTTCTGAATGTGCACAAACATCCCAAGCCTAAATGCTGCTTTTCCCCTTCTAGCCACCTTTATTATTTTGGTTTCTGGTGGACGAGGATCACTGTAATTTGAAAGCGGGACAGTGTGCTGAGGAATAGATACCTTCTATTAGGGAGTTCTCTTTAGAACAACCAAAACGATCAAAGGGATGAGAACTTTCTAGACCAGTGCCTGAAGAAGATGAGACTCTTCAGTCTGGGAAAAAAAGTGGCTGAGGAACAATATGTTTGAGCTATATAAAATCACCGATAAGGTGGGTGGGGAAAATGGTTTCCTCCTAATTAAAAAAATTCACCGGTTTCCAAAACAGGGAAACCTGGGGGGGCATTCAATGGAATTAGTAGGAAATCAGCTTGAAACAGGGGAAAAAAAGCAATTCTTTATTCAGCAGGTAGTGACTTTGTGAAACTGCCACAGGAGACACGTATCAGCAGGCTCAAAAGAGGTCAGATGAGTTATGGACAACATGTCCATAAATAGACAGCAGAAGCATTAAGCAGAGGTCTTTCCCGTAACTTCCCGAATCAACAGTTGTGGATGTTGGAGGATGGGCTGCCAACTGTGGGCAGGCTTACGTGATAGCCCCAACGAGCATCTCCCCTCAACACTGCTGGAGACAGAGCACTGGGCTGGATGGACCACTGGTCTGACCCAGCAACAGGTTTCTTATCTTCCTATTTCTTTGACTGCTAATGCTTTCAGGCTGACTCCTGGAAACTCCCCATTAAAAGAGAGGAAATATTAAAGCTGAAATTGGATCAGACCTTAAATCTCTATTTATATCTTTAAGTAATATAGCTCTAATACTTTTAAAACCAGGCACTCATCTTTGCTTCTAGTTTAACTCTGTTCTCCTTATATTTAAATATTCAAGTACAATAATGAGATTCCTCAAAAGCTTTTCAAGCATGAAAGGAAACTAAGCTCAAACAGCTCAGTCCTATGAATAATAAGGTGAGGTGTGTCCCAGTGGGTGTCTGCCTGCGCCCTGACTGGTGTGTGTTTATTTATTGTCGCAGGCTCATTTTATGTCTGTGCTCTTGGGGGTTTACTTAATTGCAAATGCAGGCAATGGAGGCTAGCTGTCTTGCAGAACACTTGACTTTGGGCCAGAAACAAGTACACATCTAACAGATAGAAATTACACCCCCAAATCCGTGTGTCCTGAAAAAGATAGTATCACCTTTGAGCACCAGCTCTCCAGACACGTAACTCGGTACGGAGCATCCAGCCAAACAACTTTAAAACTGTGCAGGGAGCAAGATATGATGATACCATTAGGATTAAATAAATTTTCCTGCCTTGTTTGGTGTGATCCCATGTTAAGATTTATGTTAGGATAGGAACTAGCTGGACTGCAGTCATACCTCAGTATAGAACTAGCCTTTTCTAAGGTGATTTTTTTTATGTATGTGCAAATGCAGATCTGAAATTTGTTGGGTGGTTGTTTTTTTTCAACTACATGCTCTTTCCTTCCCCTTGGATTGTTTTACCTGCAAGGTCTTCTAGATGGTCCTAGTGCTGTGTGTTCTGGCAAGGAATGACTCCAGATCTCCCACAGGTTCAATGCACCACAGCTGAGTCGGGAGCATCTGGCAGGACAGGACAGCCAGCTCAAAACCAGCGCTTGCTTTTCCATTGCACAGCTGCAGTTCTGCCTGATGCTATTCCATCAGTGCCAGGTTCAGAAGCTACTGCTGCTCTTGTGTCACAAACCACCAGGTTTCTTAAAACAGGGTTTTGACTGGGGAGGGGGAGAGGGAAGTGGAGGAAAGAGCCTTTACAACTCTATCATGGGCCAGCACAGGTCTTCTCTTAGAAGGTGACCAAAGGCAGCTGGTTTTCATCAGTTTTGCAGTGTTTCGGATGTTAGCTGATTTGCAGAAATAACAAAGCCTGTGATCTTCTTTCCTGTCATTGCGGATTAGCATGCAGCACTATCTGATTGCACTGACTGAGGGAAAATGGTTTCCCCCTTACTAAAAAGCCCTGTCATTTTCTTCTGGGGTTTTTTGTTCTGTATTGACACAAAGATGAGACCTCTGTGTGGACATCCTGGGATGCAAAGGTGTGTGAGATGCTCAGGCTTTGTGTGGCAGGAGCTAACCCAGGCCAGAGAGATTCCCTGTGGCAGGACAAGGCAAGGAGCCATGGTGTGCTTCCAGCTGGCTGCTTGGAGCAGGATTGTTCAAGTCATCTGTAATGGGCAAGCACAGGCCTTAATTTTAGTGGAGTTTAGGAGTTACCACTTCTAAAGGAAGGCAAATAAAGTCATATGACCTCTTCTACTTTTCAGAATAAGCTGAAAGTAATCACTAACTAAGAGCAAAGTGTTATGCAAAGATGCAGGGAAGCTCCTTTAATAACAGCAACCTCTAATGCTGCCCCAACGGGCTGTAAGTCAGGTCAGTGCCCAGCAGCGCTGTGCTTTCCGTTTAAACCTGCTCTGCAGACTGAACTCTGCAAACTGAGATTTAGTCAAGCATCTCTACACATTTACATGACTACTCAAACTGCACCCGCAGCTTGGGGTGGGGGCAGCGACGGAAAGTAGCCTGAGACTGCTGTAAAATGTAGTTCTTAGAAATAAACCAATCTCCAAAGCAGGAGACATGTATTGCCCGGTTGCCAAAGAAGACAGTGTGGCAAGGAGGCTGGAGAGGCTGCTGGCAACCAGCCTGATGTGTGTAATGTTATCCAGGTCAGCAACCCTGCAGTGATACCCTGGCTAAATAACAGGGCTTGTATGGTACAGCTGCCTAGGGCATCTTTCCTGGGCTGAATGAACATTGCAGCCGCAAACCATTCAAAAGCAGAGAGATCTACAGCACTAAGCTAGAAAATGACACTTTCTGCGCATGTTAAAATACGACATGTACATTGCTAGGTACCGCTCTTTGAGATTTTCCTAGAAGAGAATGATGTTTGGCTTGCATCTGCTTGACTGTGAGCACCCTTGAATTAAATTAGTTTTGTAAACGTTGGACTAGCGGGCGGGTTGACTTGTAAAGAAATTCTCTAGAATTCTCTGGTTAATAAAATGACTCATAAAAACTGCAGTGACTTCAACCAGGCAGACTGCAGGCAGCTAGAAACTTCCGATTGCTTCACTTGTTAACCCACTATTTTTGGGCTAACCAAAATAGATATGCCTGACAAATGTCATCATCTTTCTGGCAAACATCCCCTGTGAGCAGGAAAATAAAGCACAATAATCTTCTGAGGTATAGGAATTGTATCAGGAATGGTGTGGCCAGCAGGAGCGGGGAGGTGATCGTGCCCCTGTACTCGGCACTGGTGAGGCCGCACCTCGAGTACTGTGTGCAGTTTTGGGCCCCTCACTACAAGAAGGACATTGAGGTGCAGAAGCGTGTCCAGAGAAGGGCAACGAGGCTGGTGAGGGGTCTGGAGAACAAGCCTTATGAGGAGTGGCTGAGGGAGCTGGGGCTGTTTAGTCTGGAGAAGAGGAGGCTGAGGGGGGACCTTATTGCTCTCTACAACTACCTGGAAGGAGGTTGCAGTGAGGCTGGGGTTGGTCTCTTCTCCCAAGTAACTAGCGATAGGACAAGAGCCAGTGGCCTCAAGTTACATCAGGGGAGGTTTAGATTGGATATTAAGAAAAATTTCTTTACTGAAAGACTGGTCAGGCATTGGAATAGGCTGCCCAGGGAGGTGGTTGAGTTCCCACCCCTGGAAGTGTTTAAAAAACATGTAGACATGGCACTTCAGGACATGGTTTAGCAGGCATGGCGGTGTTGGGTGGGTGGCTGGACTTGATGATCTTAGAGGTCTTTTCCAGCCTATGATTCTATGATAGGGCAGTGCTATTCAGACGAACATCTGCTGGGTCAGGTCTGAGGAGAGGGAGGCTCCATATGGTATTCAGACTGAGTAAAGTTTGTGCCTCCAAGACATTGATGTGAAACCAGCAGGCCGTATAGGCTGACAGCCTACACGTGGCATTTCTCCTACTACGCAGCGATATGACGAGCGCAAACTTCAGCCCTCCTCCCCTCAACTTTTGGTTTTTTTGCAAGTTCCACACACTGACTCACTACTGACTGTGCAGTGAGCAAGACAGCGGGTTTTGTGCATCGCTAGGTGGGTCCATCTGTCTGTAGGCACCATCTTGATATCTTCTGAGGCCTCCATAACACCAGGTCGGAGAGCTAAGCAGTCTGAGGAAATCCAGCTGAGCTTTCTCTTTGAGGGAAGCCTTTCTGCCAGAAAGGATGCTCTGTCTGGAACACTGCATTCCCAAGCCAAATTCCCCTTGGTATCACCTCCCTTCCTTTGCCAACTAATAAAACCCTCATTTTCTCAAAGGGAAGGCCAAGCAGAGTTTTGACTTTGAAAAAGAAGTGTCAGTAATTATCTGATATTTGATACGGCCAGTTCTATTGAGACAAAATTTTTAGTGGGAAGTGTTTACAAATTACGGTAGCAGAATACAAAATACGGTTACAGAAACCTAAGCTTGATCACAAAGAATGATGTTCAAATTCTTCCTTTGGCATCTGCTGAAGGTATAGTTTAAAGTAACAAGTCTTCACAGGGGTCTCAAGTCCTGGTAGGCTGTTTTGTCCCAACTTAAAACTTCTCTAAACCCATGAAGCAGCTTCTTGAATGCTACACTGGCGTTTGGTTTTTTTCTTGGTGATCTACTGCAGTGGATAGCAGTAGCCAGGTTTCTTACAAACATAACCTTGAAACAGTATTAGCAATAGAATGGTGAAATGTCAGTAGCCTATGCATATCTGTCTATCAAATGACAATGTAAGTGCAGTGATGAGGAATGAATGCAGATCCACTTCGAAGGAATTTGGGACACCCTTACTCCACACCACTCTCAGTATGTGTATCAGCTGGTTTATGCTGCAGGGACTCCCCTCCATTCCTTTCTATTTAAGGTCTTCTGGCAAAGCAAATTATGGTAGCAAGCAACTTACATCAATGTCATTTAGAGAACACAAGCGTTTTTGTTTTCAGCAGTTCTCGTGTGTTGCCCTGAATTTCAGATGTGTTTTGTCAGCTGTTGAAACTACGTATGAAGATTTCTCCATCACTGAAGTCAGACGCATTTCAAAGCGTAGTAACTTGTTCCTCTTGCAAACTTTGCTTCTTCCAATGAAAGTATGATGGTTTGCTATTTACATATGTTTAAGAAAATTCTTTCACTATACATTCCCCTTTTCACTCTACTTCCAGTGTGCTGGATAACTGATAATTTCAGAGATGTGCCTTGTTACAGAAAGTGACTCTAAAAACCAGCTTCCTTTCCTTTTTTTAGGTTTGATTTTATTTTTTTTAAGCTTGAGAAGCAAGCTTTTCTAACCCTGAAAACTTAGGCTGGGAACTGGATTTAGGTTCTTTCCTACCTCATGAATCACCATCCTGGGAATGATTCTGCACTGGAATTTGGAACAGCCTGGTAATTCAGGAGCCAGGAGACATCCCAGCTCCCCCTCCCACACCCTGGCCTTACATATGGCATTGCTGCATTGCTACTGGGTATAAAAAGCCTACAGAATCTGTTTCAGCCAGGAAGCAGCTGGGACTGTGAATGCAAATGAGAAGTAGACTTCATTCACCTGAGTAGAAAGAGGTCCATAGAAAATCAACGTCTTTTTTCCTGTCCATAATTGTATTTTAAGTACACAATAAGTAGATGATGGTAACGATGTGCTAAAGGGTCCAACTGTTCTTAATTGACTAAAATAGCTTCTGAAGAAATTATTATTAAGGATTTAACATAGTGTTCTACTATCGCATCAGGATGGATTGCAGTTAACTATGGCTGTTTTCTCTGAATCAGGCAGCTTTGAGTCCACATGGTTTTCCACAAGTCAGATACTATTACTTGGTACTGACTGTCCCCTGTCTTTGCCCCACTAACCTCAGTAGTGGGGCAGCAACAATATACCTGGGGCCTTTAGCACCAAAACACCCGCTGTCTCCCATGTGAGCTGAAGGAGTCCTTTCCAGTGGTTATGTGAAGTTCAGCTGCTGGAAAGAGGTAAAGTTTAGTGGTCAGACAGGTGGAGTTGAGGGTATTGTGCCCAGCTGCTCTTTCCTTTCCCTCTACCCCAATGCCAGATCTCTGGTATAAAAATCTGTGTCATTTCACCTCCATTAGAAGTGTTAAGAAGCTTCCCCCTTAATAACCCAGAGCAGGTGACCACAAGGACAGCTACGCTGGAAACTGCAGGGGATCTCCCAGGGAGGAGAGGATGACAGACAGCTTTGGATGGACAGGTGGAAATAACCATTTATCGCAGGTCAGTAGGGTGAGGAAGGGCATGTCTGGCTCTGTCCTGGTAAATAGTGCATTGAGCTATAGAAGCATGGCGATAGGAATTGAGTTTCTTCCCTGTGGGATCTTCAGACCTGGGACTCCATCCCTTCTGATGGAAGGTCAGCTTATATTTCATTTCTCAGAAATGGGGAAAAAAAAAGTTAATAAAGTAAGATGAGACAGTAAAATCAAGACTCTATTTTCTCTGCCTGTGCATGGAAGATCCTATGAAAAGCAGTTTTCTGTAGGGTCCTAGAATGAAAATATTATTTACCCTACCCTTGTCTAGGATGGCAGCTTTTGTTCTTCAGCCAAAGAGTGAGAAGTGCACTTCTGAAGTGTCTTGAAGTTGACCGCAGTACAGGTTGCTCAGTATTAATTTAAAAAAATAACAACAGCATAATCATTGTGGCAATACCAGCCCAGTGTTTTATCCCACCTCCTTTAAATAGACTAAATAAATCGTTGACTTAATAAATAATTTTCCATGAAGTAGCTTGGCAACTGCTCCACTGGCATGCAGGCAGACAACAGAACCCTGGCAGAACTTTAACACGCACATTTGAAAGGCAGCATCTCTGGGCTTTATCTTCTAACTGCAGAGTATTCAATCACACAATCCGTCTAGCTCTAGGCTCTCTGTCTCAGTCGTGCCTTATGCTAACCTGTTGTCAAAATAGATTTGATTTGTACGTATACAAAAGTCAGGCTGATATTTTAATTTTAGATCACTTCTCTGACTGCAGTTTTCACTGAATGGTTTAAGCACGTGCCTAACATTAAACACGTACTTAGGGCAGCCCTGAGACGTAAAGCAGTAAGGACAAGATACCTAACTGCATTCAGATTCCTAAATTCTGATAGACTTTAACATGAACAGGCGTTCCTAGGCAGGATTTAGGAGACAGTCTATTCCTATGCCTTTGACTTTTAACCTAGGTCCAACTACTATTTTCAGGCTTAAATGCATGCTTTAAGTATTTTCTTGTTCTTCTGGATGGCACCTAGAATACCCTGTACATTACAGTCTTTGTACTGGATATGGTACTTTGCTTTCCACTCTCCACATCTACTATTGAATGCTAAGGCAGAAAATGAAGCATTGTTAATCGCAAGTAGGAAGGAACGTTCCAAATTTAAAAAATAATGCATTTATCTGAAATCCCCCATGGAATTCAGATTATTTCCTCATATCTCAAGAAACAGTAACCATCTCATTCCTGTAGATCAATGTGTGTGCATTAATTTAAATCTGTGTGACAAAAGATATCAGATTGAGCTGAAAAACAACAAATCATAAATCCATGTTTACCAGGCTTATTTGAAAAAACATGGCTAGAAATAGCTTGTTTAGTAAAATAATACAAAGCCTTCGATATCGTAAGTGCTTCAGACTAACATCCACACAGCTGGTAAAATGGAAGTTTGTCATCCTGAGTATTAAATCAAAGGAAGGTCAGAGAAATTAATTAAGCAAATATAAAGCAAGCCTGACCTAGTAGTCGTTCGAAATCTAAATCTGTGGGTAATTGTCTTGCAGGACAAAAACATTGCTGCTTACAGAAACATTAAAGAACTGTGGACTTGGACCAAGTAGATTGAAATCTGTTCTGGAAGGCTTTTCTTCCTAGTACAGAACCTTTTCAGAGCATTTTATTTACAAACGTTGGACTTTTCCATTTTGTAACCGAATCCTATCCCACGCTGAGACCACAGCCTCATGGAAGCACTTCAGTAGCATTTGCCCCAAACAACAGCCAGTTTTTCAATGCCTGATCTTATTACACAGCTATGAAAGCAAGAGTTAATGTACCAAAAAGAGAACTCTTTGCGCTAAGCCTTTGGCCAGAGTTATAACAAGTAGATGTGTGTTCTATCTATCTAAGTCTTGAACTGCAGTGATGTTAATAAATGATAAAACCAGCCTTAGTTCCTAGGATGTGCTGAAATTCATGAATGGCAATTCTGTCACTGTCAGGGGTCTGAAGACAACACGGGTCTGGGAATCATTCTTTAAAAACATGGAGTTCCATATTCTTATCTAGGAGACATGTAATAAATAACACCAGTACCAATAAACTTGCATATTCATTTTCAGCCTTATTTTGCATTTTGGCAAGATGTTACTGCCAGCTTCAGTCACGTAGGATCATGTCTATAGTGCCTCTGAACTCTTTTCAAGAATGGCAGCAGACATCTCCACGCCGCTGAAAGACTAGAGTATCCCGCTTTTATTGTTCATCGTATTGCAGCCTGCTTTTAGATCAATGAATGATTACTCCCTCTGCATTTAACAGGACACAATATTGGTAGCTGTTGTTAGGTGTTTCAAGTGCTAATCTTTTAAAAAGAAAAACTACTTAGCTTTCAGATTCATTTGCTTATACCCTAAACTTTGCAGGACTCTGTAGATGCAGTTTGCCAAATGCTGCACTTGGTGACAATAATACAACACGGGAGTGTTTAACTGGAAGCACTGAGCATTAACTGGGAACAAAACTTGGTTCATCTCCACGGCTGATACGATTCCATTGTAGATAAATTCATCTCCCACAGCACTGTGTGCTTTGGTTGGTTCCCCACGCATTCCGCTGCCGTAGTTCACTTCCGTTATTTTGATTTTATGCTGGCATAAACCTATGGTAAGGCAGCGCTGTACAAACTTTAAAAGCTCAAGGAATTATCTGGGACATGGTGAACTAGGCATAATTCTGTCCTCATTTACCCTCATAAACAATGAAGTCCATAAATCATCTTCCATCCACTTTAGCATGCAGTGGCACTCAGGAAAATGCTATGCAGGGCTCTCTGTCATGCAAATGCAGGCTGGGACCCTGTGGCAAGTTAAGACAGCAATGTGAAGACTTGCTTCCAAACAGCAAACAAAGAAAACCAAAAGAGTACATCAACTTGATTCCTTCTTCCTTTCTTATTTTTTCTGTGTGTATATAAAAAAAAAAACAAACAAACAAAACAACAAACCCTCACACAAAGCAATGCACACAGAAACTAGAGCATCTATCTATGGATCTCCCTTTATGTTAGAAACATCTTTTTCCTCATTTCACACCCTCTGAGCTTGGTGAATTTTCTTAATCCCACCATAAAATATGGGAGAACTGAGCTGTGTAAAAGGCCAAACCCCCTCTTTATTCTTTTTCAAGAGAAAAGCTTCTTTTTAAGGGTTTGACCCTGGATGCCCAAGTGATTGTCCATTCCATCTGCAAATGCCTGGGCCTATGTTTCAGCAGCTTGAGCTCCTGCTCTCCCACCAGAGCCAGCTCTCCCACCGGACTTTATCTATAACTCGTGGTGAAGAAAATTCCCATTCCAGCACTCAGAATTTTTGAACTGCAAACTATAACATTTGGCTGTTAATATTGCAAATTAGGCGAGAAGGGCGTTGTATTGTTGTGATGCAAATGCTGTTCAGAAATGCTGATGCATATTAAAGTACTTTTGATGTCATTTAATGAATAATAAATGTACTTACTATTGCTATGCCACTCAAGCAGAGAAAACAACACTGGCTTGCATAGAAATATGTTTGCAACCGCTATTCGGCAAGCAGAAGTTGATTGTATACAAATCTTTCTTCATGTAAAAGTATTTTCTTGAGTGCTTTCTGCTCCTCATTCCTTCCTCTTTGCAAAGGAGAATTGTGTTTTTTCCCCTCTGCATGCACTTGTACTTCCTCGCCCTTTGTAGTTCCAGAAACTGGAAACTATTTTTTTGTCCTTCTTTTTTGTAATCTGGTGCAAAAGTGCTTTTATTCCTTCACAAAATCCTTTTCTAAACAGCAACTAGCAAGGACTTCACAGACCAGCAATTTTTGCAGCACCCTTTCAGGCTCCCTGAAGTTGTTCTGCTGTACAAGCAAATGCTGCATATTTTTGAGAAGGTGCAAGAAAACACCCCAGATTTCACGTTTTGTGCTTATGCTAGTGCCATGTTTTTAAACAGCAGCTTCTCACAAAGTTACGGAGATCTAAAAGTCTCAAAAGAGATTTGAAGAATTATCTTTGCTATTTTGAAGACATGGCTATTATTAATTCAAATGCATTCTCTCTTGCTAAATGTGTTTTTACAAGAACTTTACTAGTTATTTAATGGCACGCATGCCAATATGTTTATGGGCTTATTGAATGACATGTTAATCAAAGATGAGTTTATATCAGCCAGAGCTGTGTGAAAGAAAGTGCTAATGCAACCAGAAGAAACTACAAGAATAGAAATCAGAAAATTTTGCTTGGAAAATCTGTTTAGAAATTGAGTTTGTTCTTTGTATTCAGTTCTTCAGATCATGGGGGGAAAAACTGCTTAAGATAAACTTACAAATAGTGGAATCAATCAAGTGGAAAAAAGAAACAATAGTTAGTCCATGTGTCATAGGAGAAAAGCCAAAAGATTGTAGAAACTTGACATGAGGTCGTAGTTAGAGCATTTAGTAATTTTTATTTCATTATAATACAAACAGAGGGAAGAACTTTGAGATCATGATTAAGAGACCATAATTCTGATTTCACTTACCCTATTAAGTACTGGCTCAGATCTGGCTTTCTTCACCTCAATAGGTTTGGTCTTCTAATTTTATTCCTTGTTTTAAAATTCTCTTTGATTTGGCTGTCGAGGTGGGGAATATGCTTACTATCAGCAGCGCCGTGGCACTGCATTTGGGAGAACTGGCACAGCCATCTGAAGCCTTGTTTGCAGCCGCTCCTGCTTTCTGATCTCTCTCATAGAAGCATTTCGTAAAAATGCATGATTTTAGAGAGAAATGCATCAATAAAAGGGGAAAACCAAAAATTTAGAATAGAAAGATGTTGTTTGCTGATATAAAGTAAGGTGGGATGTTAAATAATAGATCATGTACAGGAAAGGTTGAAAAATTAGTCTAATCACTCAAAAAATATTGAAGGAACAGCTATTCTTATTTTCCCCTGATGGTTACTACTCTGTTTTATAGCTTAAACTGTTCTAAAAAATGCTGACTTTCTCAGTGCAGTAGAACTTCCAGCTATTTCAGAAAAGTGCTATTGGGCAGTTGCGTAATAAAATTAATGTCTGCTTATAATCACACACCCTGCTGCTGCTCAAAGCTCCTCTGCTCTCAGGAAATCCAGTGAATTTAATCGAGCTGGTGGAGCAACTTATCTTCTCCTGATCAAACTTCTTTAATTTTCTAGACATTCAATGGGTGAGACACTTTGTTGGATCATATAATGAAGAGGGGAAAAAGATAGTGAGGAAAATGTGACAGCAGAGGAGGTGCAGCTCTAGCTTGGTGCTTTAGAAAAACTCCTTCCTCTCTGAAGAACAGCCCTTCCTCTCTAAAGAACAGGGCACCTTGGTGGTGCTGCTCGAGCTCCAGGGTGAGGCAATCCTGGTTTTTCTGTGCTAGAATGAGACTCACCATATCAGTGGGACAAAAACTTTTCAACTCTGTGGAAACATTCAATTTAAACTGCTCATTTCTTAGCTTACACAAGCCCTACACAGAGAGACAGACTTAAATAAAAAACCTCTAGTGATCAGCATCTATTATAAAAGAGATTTTGTTCACATAAAAAGGCAAAATACTAAATGCTCTTAAACTTTTTTGAAAAACAGACTTTTTTCTCCCCTCCAAGATTATCTGTTTGGAGGTGAAGTCAGGTTCTTGCAGAAAACAGATTTGAAATGCCATACCAATAGCATTGGTTATTGTCCATGATCTTTGCCCACAGAATTAGTGATGGCAAAGTCCTTTGAGAGGTTCCCAGGGCTTCTCTGCCTCTAGGATCACAACTCTGATTGAGACAGGAATTTGGGGTGGTGATTATTTCCTGGGGGGTCTATTTTGGTGCGGTGGTAATACAGAGGAGAATGATTTGTCCTGAGCATCACTTGCAAGGAGAGAGAGAACGATTCTGCAACACTTCTTTGAGGTGATCAGGCTCTTGTGTTGCCTGATAGTCTTTGGGAAATTATTTCGTAGTTGGCGTCCCTGGAGTGAAAATGGCCTGTGCAATACACTGGACTCTATGGACTGCATTGCCATGAAAAATCATTGACTGAAATTGTTTTCCCTGTAGCTGAAACCATTTTCCTGCAGTTCCTCCATCCTCTAACAGCCGCCCGGCTGCCCGTGCCCAGAGGTGAGCTCGTGGCAGGCCTGCTCCTTCCCAAATGTCCGAGAGTGCCCAGGACACTCCGGTCAGCGCTTCGGACCAGGCGCTGCTGTTATTTCTGTCCGACTCTAAACAGTGACCTGCTGCTGTGTCCCCATTTCTGAGAAGGAGTTACCTAGAATTACCTGTTGTGTGATTTCTCAGTTAAGGTTTCGTAATGCCATCTGCCTTGCACTTGAAAAGATATTTTCAGCTGATATGGAGGAATCCTACGCACCCCAAAACAAGGTCACTTGGCCCATCTCAAAGCTCTGCCTTGCTACTTCACTATCGTGGACATGCGCAGACTCTCCAGGCCCTCCAGCCATGCAGTTCTGCATGGGGTTCATGTGCTCGGCACTGTTAAATGTCAAGGATCTCCTTAGAACAGACGTAACTGTGGTGTAAACTAGTTCACATATCACAAACTCGGTACAAGCAGATGTAGCTTGCAAGTGGATGAAGAAAGAAGGCATTGCAAGAAACAGTTTTTCTAAAAAAAGGAATAAAAACCAGGAGGTGAGGTAGTACAGATTTCCTGGTGTTTTGGCTTTGTTTTTTTTTTTCTTTGTGGGGTGACTTGCTCCATTGCCTTCTGTTATGTTTACTAATGTCTAGCTTAAATTGTCAGTTAAGTGACCTTTCAATTTAGCCAAAGGTTTTAATGTAGGAGCATAAGGAGATTACAGGAAAGAATTGTCAGGAGAAAAGAAAGCTACAGACAACTGTTCTGATCCCTACGCAAATAAGGAAACCAAACTTTGTTTATACAGAGCATCCCATTCTTACCAAATCCAATAGATAAAATTCTGCTAAAAGTGCCAATGTTATTTCCTCTCTGGTATTAATTTTAAAAAACTGCTGTAGGCATTAATGTTTTGCAGATGCTAAGCTACAAATAGATGTCCACATGTAAATAAGAAAATGCAGTACTTTTCTTGCTGTGAGATGGAAAATCACATGGAAAATTCTCCTGCGCTCATCCAAAATATCAGCAAAGCATTTGTGCACTTCAGTGTCCTAAGGCAATGTTCTGAGTATGATGCCAACCATCACTGATATCCATTTCTGAATGATTCCTTTAAAAAAGTGTTTCAGTTTGAATAGCCTCAAGCAAGCATAATTATTCACTTTCTTAACACTCCCATGCTAATTCTCCGACAACTGTCCACATAAAAGATTTATCTTCGGTGGATGGGTATGCAGTGAATGCAGAAGATCACATGTTAGTGCAAAAACAATGGGATTTTTTTTCATGTGCATGGTTTCTGACAGTCTGAGACTCACCTGCCCACACAGAGACTGTGGTCTAAGCCACACGGCATCGCTTTAGCTGTACACCTGAGAAGGGCGGGCTTCAAGACCAGTGCAAGGTCAGCTGGCTCAGAGTTAGATCCGGGATTACCCCTCTGTGACATACAACGGCAATAACATATGCATCAACCTTGCCAAATCTCTCTCTGTCCTCTGCTTAGAAAGCATTGACTCCACAAAGCCTCCTGCTAGATGCCAAACTCCTTTCTTTCAATTCCTGTGCTAGAGTCAGCTTCCAAACGGGCTCCACGGCAGTTTCCTGCTGAGCCTGCTTCCAGCTGGCCACGGCTTTGAAGTGCACTGGAAAGGCTCCTGTTTCCTGGAGATGAAAAGTTTCTCCTTCCTTCCTTTGCCTGACAAAGTGGCTTGCAAAGCTGTGCTAGAGCTATGTCTAGCAAAGCTCATGTCGATGTCTTTCAGTTACTATCCGGTAACACGGCAATTACAGCAGATAGGGTAGCAAACTTTTTATTAGAATAATACCTGCTATATGGCAGGGTTATGTTTTCAAGACAGCAAGCAACAGAGGTAATGTGTCTTTAGAAGTGACCTCTTGCCAGCTGCGGCACAGTAACAGACTGCCTATGAGCTCTTTGTCCATCTTGGAAAACCAAAGAAGTTGAAGCCACTAAATCACAGACTTCGTAAGAAAGCTCAGCTGAGGCTGTTCGCACCTGTGGTTCCCTCACACAACCAGCCTTTACAATTTAGTTTTAAACTGTAACTTCTGTGAATTTTAACTAAGAAGAATTCAATGAGGTCCTCTGTTACCAAGCTGCCCAGTGAAGTCACTGGAGCGTATATAAACAGTTTTGAGGGCAGCGCGTTTACAGACACTTTGATTTTGAATCTGTGGGACCGGATTGCTACAATAGCGGTGGTAACTCTCGTGTGTATACAAACAGCGAGACTGAGCCTTCATATCTGGAAGTGATGTGTAGGTGGACAGGTTTCAGCTACTGCACATAGAGCAGGTCCAGATACTTGGAACCCAGGGAAATATCACCAAAGAGTTTGCTCCATGCTCAGTATGTTTATACTTTAGCACTAGCCAAAACAAACAAAAAAGCCTCGTAGTCAGTTCAGGTGTTTTCTTATGAACAAGTGACTGATTAAACATCACCTGAAAACACAGCATCATTTTTAGAGCAAGAGCCTAGCTGCAGGGTAACCAAAAGCAAGCTGGTAACTCAGATTGCGTGTTTTATCTCACTCTCTGTTGTATTTCCTCTGTGCTTCCCTCACCCGCAGGCAGGGTAGGGAACAACGCTCGCAAGCTCCTGTTTCTTCAGGCCTACAAGCTCAAGGAAGGAAGCTCAGAGGTGCCACATCTGTAGCTGAGCATTGAAAAAAAAAAAAAAACAACCAACCAGGAATACAAAAGCTTCAAGTGTGCTTTGTTTCATAGGAAACAGTATATTCCTTTCCTACTGTGGATAAAAGCCACAAAATATCTGTGTTGCTTGTGGGCTCCAGTGTCTCTCAAGTCCTTCTTAGCAGCCCTTATAATGGGCAGCTAGTGGAAACCCCGAAGACGAGCCTTACGGTTTGCACCTCTGCGTGTGCACACGTGCACAATCACAGAATGCCCTCTCTGTATTTTACTGTTCTTCAGCTCCTTGCTCTTATGGACAGCGATGGTTTCTGCGTGGATTGTGCTTCCTAACAGCTAGACGGGATCCTTTTAACCCAGTCACGGTGCCACAGCATAGTTTTGGAAGCAAACACTAACCTCAGCCCTTCCTGTGGCTGCTTGCCATACAAGTCTTGTCCGGTAAGTTGGAAATGACACGGCGTATAAACCTACCCCTTCCCTCAGCTGATGCGGAAACAGTCGTGAGAGACAGGTGTATCCAGCTGGGACCCACTCAGGGGACACATTGCTTTAGATCAAAGATAACAAATGCTTCAGGACTAAATACTGTTTAAAGACACTTTCCTGTAGAATATTTCCTTTCCAAATCTTTATTTATTGGGGATTTCTGTTTTTGTTTCTTTCAGAGATACTGCTTTGTTTGTATGCACTGCTTATTTCTTACCAAAATCTCAGTTTTACGAGGATTATCTGAAGTAAATGCTGAGGAAAATGTCATATCCTTGTGCTGGTTTGCTCCAGTGGGCTGCATTTTGAGATCTAAGAATGTCTAAAGGGCAGTTTAAACCGAATCCCAGGCTATGGAGTACTACACAAAACATTCTCTCTAGGCACAGTATTTCTTCATAAGAAAAGTTATTCTGTCTACTTAAAAATCCGTCTGTAACCAAATTTTATTTGTGCTTGTATTACGCTTTCATTCCTCTTTTAAAATATTATTTCCTTTGTTCCACACATAATTTAAAACAAACTGCTATTAGAAAACAACAGGATGGCACATAACTGCATTCTCTATAACAATCCCGTTGTAAATCTTTAATGTATGTGCAAGGACTTGGGCAAACAAAGCCACTGACGAGAGGCTGGCTGTTTACACAGGAGAGGGGTGCTCACACAGGCGAGGGTTTGCAAGGTCAGGATCTCTTGCACTCCTTTTTTTTTTCTGTGCCACACACAGTGTAACTTTTGCAAATGCAAGTAGCTGTAGATTACCAAAAATATTCTTCATATACCGCTCACAGAAGTCTCTTAGGTTCTGATCCGAAGTCAGTAGGAGTCTCCTCGTCGCCTTCCACGGGTTTGGGATCAAGACCCAGAGCAGAAGGCGGCTGGGGAGAAACTCCTTCACAGATGCAATCGTGGGTTAGATTTTTTTTTAACTTGCTAGAATGTGATTACCAACCTGTTCCCATTCTCCCGGCAACTCTTGAAAGAGCTCGTTACTGAGATCTGGCAGAAGGAAAATGATGTGAAGTGACAGCAGGTGTTTTCTGAACGGGAGAATCTGCTTCTTCCCAGAAAATACCCAGAGCAAACATGAAGATGAGAGCTGTAAATGCTGCAATAGTGTGACAGAATCTGAATGGTGACAGAAAATCACACTAATTGTCTCCAGCGTGCTGACCAAATACAGCACATGAAATGGAGATCTTTTTGAATGCTTTTGCAACTGAGCAAGGACTGGGTCAGCTTTACTTGAGTCTTTCTTTCTGGCTGCCTTTCGCTTACAACCTGTAAAACTGCAGTGATGATAAAGTGAACTCGGTAGCAGAACACAATCCAGAAAACAGTATTTTCTGATGGTGGTTTGCAGATGCAGACAGTAGAAACTCCTTCCATTTTTCTTCCTAGGAATCATTTCCACTGGCTGTGAGACACAAAGACAGGGATGTAAAATTACAACAAAAAAAAGAGAGCAATGTTTTTTAAAATTGTGCTTCTAAATATAGGAGCTATCAAACTTCTAAACTTGTGTGATTTTTATATGCAGTGATGCCTTTGAAGCTCTGGTGAGGTGACTGTGCAAGGAGCTCAAATTCTTTTTTCTCATACGCTTTCACAAGCTTGTAGACGAAAGCTTCGAAGCGTGAATCCCAAAGAATCCCCCAAAATGGAAGAAAAAAAAGAATGCAGTGTTTATTTTTTCAGAGCTCAGTCTTTTTGGTTTTGGTTATCCAGGTGTCATGACTTTGAGTAGTCATGATTTGTCATTATTTAGACTTCTAATAATAGGAGATGCTGGAAAAAGTTGGCTCCTTCTGAGTTGAAGGCCAAGACTTCCTCTTCTTCTCAGTCCCACTGCTTTTCACAGTCTCTGATGGGAATTCCAGCTCATGGCTCCCACCAAGCTTTTTAAAAATCACTGTTGAAAGTGAGCAAGTGCTGCTCATCCTCTCTGATGTAACGATACGACATGTTCTTTCCCCCGATTTCGCCTATAAAGAAAGCACAAAGATCACAAAACCACTGGGGTAGCCCCACTGACCAGATGCTCCGTTGTTAGAGTGGAGGTGAAGGGATCGGGATGCCAGGACTCAGGGTGGCAAATAATTAATGCCTCCAAGTGAGGCAGAAAAAAATGATCTGCTACTGTATCTCCTCCTAGCTGAATTATGCTCAGACCGAGGGTTGAATTTTAAACTAAGCTGGTGAAAATCCAGAACAATTCTGCAACATATGGTGTGATATGGTGGTTTGGTAAGAAGTCATAGATGTATTGGTGATGCTGACAGAGGGAGTGGGAGCTTGAATCTGAGTACGGAAACAAAAATTGGATGAGTGACATCAGCTACTTCGGAACAGTTTATAATACAAACTAAATGTGCGATGCAGGAAATTCTCCAGTAATCACGATTTCAATCAGATATCACAGGGAGAAAAAGGGGAGGCTTTTCCACCAGATAATACAGATTTGCTTGAGCATGTGGTTCTTTACAGCCATCAGCACTGATTGAAAGTCTAAAGCAAAGCAATAAGAGAAAACCTGTGATTTATGGTAAAAAGAAATAAATCCTTTTTCTGTTTCTAGCAGACAAGATGTGAGCATCTGTGTTTTCAGCAACCTTCTGTCTCATTTCCTCCCCTTTCCCTCTGAACAAAGTACTGACTGATGCTGGGGATGTGATGTTCTTCCTGTCGAGGAATCTTTCTCCGGCTGACTACTATGAAATCAGAGTATCTGTGGGTAGGACCCCCAGAGGCTTAGTCTCGCCAGGGCTAGATGAAGTTGATTTGAAGTTTAAATGTTAAAATAATGCTGAGAAAAGGTATGTGTCTTTGCAGCCATTGTTCAAGCAAACCCCTTGTTCAGTTCACACGCTGCTTCCTTTGTATTTATGTTCAAAAGGGATGAAAAGATCATTAAAGATTCCATGAACTAACTCATGAAGATTCAGAACTGAGCACAGCATTTGGAGTTTCCTCCAGATGTTTCAGCAAAAATCAGATATCCGATTTGCAGTCTGTCACTGATCATCAGCTTTATTAGGATACATACTTTCACAGCCTTATTTTGAAGTTCAATCTATTGAAATATCTTCAAAAAAAACAATGGAAGAATTATTGCCTAAAGCTTTAGAGAACAGGTACATAAGGTGGAGGAGTCGTGGACCAGTTCTTCTGTATCTTCTGAAGGTCAAACTGCTTTACAGGTGCACTTTGAAGGTATGTTTTAAAACGTAGAGCATAATTTTTCTAATCCTGGCTGTTTTTTGGGTGCATATCTATACCTTTTGAAGAGCATGTGGAAGAGGCAAGTACATTATTCTTGCTCCTGTTTAAAACGACAGCTCAGGCAGCAGTACTTAGGAAGTACTCGGTCTTAGTCCTTTAATCCTCCTTGAATACTACTGCACTGCTGCCTTACATGCAGTAGGTTCTGGGGGCTGGTGTGGGTGTGGAAAGCGAGGAGATTCACTGTGGCAAAGAAAGTACTCTGAATTGTAGTTATTACAGAGCATTAAGCAATTGCCCTTGGTAAGAAGGAATAGCAGCAAATAATAGCATATTCATTTTGTTGTTGAAAATGGATTGTCAAGCATATATTTGAATTTTTTTTAAAATTCCAATTAAATTCAATCTTGATGCTCACAGCAGATAAGTATAATGAACATTCTAAGAGATCTGCTTTCATACAAATGAATAAAATAATTATTATGCAGCATATCTAAGTAGTTGACACCATCAGAAAGTCTACCCTTGAATGACAGCAAGGGAAGAAAATGTCCTTTCTTTTGTAGTCAAAGAGAGTATTGACTATGTATGTGGCACATTTTGGACGTCACTGGCTGTAAGATATTTTTCTTTAGAATCATGACAGCTCTACTAAGCATGGCAGAAAAAAAAATCTCTACTCCTATACAAATACCGTTAAGCTTATCTCTTTCAGAATATGCTGAATGTCGTATCTTTTAATGTAACACTGTCTGCACCGTTGGCTCCTGGTGCAACTATGACACACTTTTTCACTGTGCTTTGATATTATGGAGCATATTCATCCACCCACTGTGTATTCTTTTATACAGTTTTGTACTGGAAGTTTTGTCTCTGGTACTTAAATGACAAGATGGTGCAATCATATTTGATATTGTAAGGAAATATTGTCAGTGCTTCTGTAAGCGAAAGCGTGGTAGAGATAGAGTGACGTGAATTAAAGCGGTTTAGGTGACTACAAATGTTGAGCAACTACTGTTAATTAAATTGACTTGCAACTCATTACTGGCAATGCAGGTTAAAATTAGTAAACTTCCCTTTACGTGTATCTCTCTAAGATTGCAATGCAATAAAGTGAACTTGATTTATGAGGCAAGGCTCTTGCCAGGGTTACTTAAATGACAGGATGAAGAAGTGAAAACATTTGTTTACTAATATTCTAGACCGTTTAGAAATTAGATTTTATACCTAATGCTTTCCATTTTAATTTTGTCATGAACAGTAATATCTGCAAATAATTCTAAAGTTCCAGTTCAGGAAACATATTTTGATTATAGACTCAGAACTGCACGAAGGCATAACACCAGCTGTAATCTTTCTTTGTCTTGTGATTCTCATTAAGAATCCAGTAGCTTCCCAACATTAACTCTCATTTTCATTTCTTTTCCTCCCCCCATTGTGTTCCCCAGAGAAAATAATTCGAAAACAGTAGCTTGTTGAATTACCAGAATTAGTTTACCTGAAAACGTCTGATGATAATGTCATCAAAACTGCGTGTTCTGAGTGTGTTCTAGTTACAGGTAAAATCCCTGCTATTTCCTCATGACAGATAAATCAATACTAGGTTTATAATGCTCTTTCAGAGATATAATAAATCCTCATGTGTTACAAATTCATTATTGGCTTTGCTGGATGTCTAGATGAAGAAAACGGGGACAGGTGACATCCACACGGATCGTGAACCCGTTACTGGAAAAATTGCATGGATCTTAGGTTCAGGTCCTTAAATGAGAGCAACTGTAACACCTACCAAGTGCTTGTAAACAGAAAGGGAGAAGTCGGGACAGAAGAGAAAGGGTGGAGGGGAGCAGACCATACTCAGATGGGATTCACCCTCCTCGTAGATTTGTCCATCTTCAAAGTTGTACAGCTAATGAAGAATAATTATCACTTATTAATTGTTCATTGTCTTAACGATTGCAACTCAGTAGCACCATATACCACAAGGGTTCTCTTAGGCAAAAAGAAGAAAATTCTCTTGACTGCAGTGTCAGAGGAAATAGCTACTACGGGCACCTGAGTATCAATCTCAAGGAGAAAAGTCTCTAAGACGTGCATGTTGCATATGAGCAGAAAGCTGCAATAACGTCCAGCGTATTTCTCCATGTCTGAGACTAAACATCACACACACATTTAGCAGCGTCCCTGCAAAAACTCTTTCAGCAGAAACTGAACTTCATTTGTCCGATTTCTGAGAATTTTCTCTTCTAATAAAGTGACACTACAAATTTTGTCTAAAACTAAAATGGCAAAGATAAATCGGAGGAAATTTTTTCTTCATAATGTAAAGACTTCCTGTATGCTTCCCAACAGTTTACAATAACTAAAAAAACCCCAACTTTTAAACAAAAATTGAGCTGGAAGATTAAAGACTGCTTTCATTAGTGCTCCTTCACAAGAGATCGATGGCTGTTTAATACTGACATTTGATTTAATAGCAAGAAAAGAATCCCTAACTTTTGGCACTTCCATCTACTGCTCTCTAAAAAATTTAGCATGCATTGCCTTAAAGAGCTAAACATGCCTGAAGTGCAAAATGGCAGTTATTCTCAAGGCAGGCAGTTATTCTAAAGCCGGAGCCTCGCAAGACACTGAGAAAGCTGTACCAAGAAACCAGGGGAATGCAGCTTAAGGTTACTCCCTAGATTAACAGAATGAAAAGTGCAGAGTCAAATTTGCTTTAAATGTTGCACAGTTTCTTCCAAAGGCCTGCAATTATTGCCCAAACTCTAATTTTGCAAACACTTTCAAACTATGTAAAAATGCTTCTTCTGTATAAACCAAACTTTAAATCATGCCTTCTCTCTCCCACCCAGTACAAGTAGAGAGCTGGTACTGCAGAGTACAGAAACAGAACATTTGAATCTGAAGAAAACCACAGCTATGCTATGGTAAAGTACTGCTTATAAACATTTATCTACAAAAAAGCATCTGCAATTTCAGATCATACTGAAGAATTCAACTCAAACTAGAAATTCATCGTATCTGCTGAAGGCACTCCTTCACGTAGTTGCAATCTACAATTTATCATTATCCCATGGCACAGTCCTTGCAAATCCAGCATTAGAGTCATAGTACTGAAAATAGTTTGCACCCAAGCATAGGAAGCATGCTGTATAATTAAGAAAGAGCACGCAAAGCTACCCTGACAGTAAGTTATTCAGCACCGTCTCTGTTTAAACACTGTCAAACATGACTAGAGAAAAAAGCTACAAACCTAACAGCACTAGTTCAGTGCCTGACCACACAGCAAGCGCTCCCCTGCAACACACACATCCACACAGCGCAAAACGACACAGCTAGTGTCACTGCACACCGGCTCGATCACCTCACTGGGTTTAGAAGCAACAACAACAAAAAATCATGCAGCTCTGACACTGCTCCCGGACTGGAGGGTGCCTCTCTCCCAGCGAAAGCTGCAAGGCTTCAGCTCCTGATTAACCCGAGGAACCGGTGCCTGCTGCAATACCCGAGTCACTTACTGCATTGCTTTTCAGCGGAGCGAAAGTGGCTGCTCTCCCCAGGCACACATGGTTCGCTCAGGCAGAGGAGTTCTCTATTCAGCACAATTCAGCTCCAAAGTCTCTGCGTGCGGAGGGTAACTGCCTGTGCTCTGTGCTGGGGTCTCCTGGCTGCAGCGGCTGCTCACCCTACCCATTGCCTCTGGTGGATGCTAAGTAAGCAGTCCCCTGGGTCTTCATCAGGAAAGGATGAGGAGTCGCAGCTTTCAAGAGCTGATAAGGTGTTCTGCCAAAAGCCTCTGTGCTTCCATGGCATTTTAAAGGCGAAGGGGCTGGGGATGCCTTCATCTTGCCATACAGTTCTTTACAGTGCAAGTTGTATTCGGTAACTTGCAGTTGAATTCGCAGTCAAATGCTACGTTTTAGGTTTCAGAGAGATCTTGAGTTTACATTACAATTTCAAGCTGATGCATTTTTAAATGTTGAGGAACAAGCTCTTTCAATCAAACTTAATCTTCTATTTTCCAGAAGTACAAGTGAAGGGGAGGGGTTCCCTAGCTCTGAAACAGACTGTGCCAGCCCTGCTTACATAAAGGGTACAGTCAAAAAGCAGCAGCCTAAAACTCCACGGATCACCATCCTGGATTTCACACGCTCCAAGCGCTGTTCTAGCCTCGAAGGAGGGACCGTCACCCTTGTCCGTTGTCTGTAGGTCGTCTGTCACTGTGTGATGGGGGGACAGGTCCTATGGCATGCTGACAGGTTAGAAATAACGAGCAGTAATAATAAAGAGGCAAGAGCCACAGTAAATAATTTCTCATTAGGGATGCTGATGTTTTCACTGCGGTGATGTGTTTGACTCTGCGCCTTTGGGAAGCTGTGGGGGAATTGCCCTCGCTTTTCCTGTAACCAGCTCGAGTGAGGTGCATGGGCGAGCAGTTTTGTGCCGCCCGCTCCAACCCTGACCTTCACAGGGACTCTCCGGAGAAAAGACCCATTCTGGTGCCGTGCTTGTCCCTTCCCCAGGTCTCCTGTGGCCTACTGGTGCTAACTGTGCCTAACCATGTGTGGTAAACTTGTGAAAACAAACACATTGCAGTCCGGGAGGTAAAAACACGACACTTTCTTCACATAGGTGCCTCAATATATAACACAGCAGTCGTTAAATTAAGATTTCTTAAGACTAGCTGTTGTGTCAGGTGTTGATTTGCTCATCCCCCTAAGGCTGCTGGGCAGGGCAGATTTTCTCTGCCACTGGCGGGAGCATTAAGACCCCATGAGAACAGCAGCAGCTTCATGTTGGTGAGAGGAGGCTTTAACCCCCTTGGTAATGGCGTTGAGCATCCCCAGAGGGATTGCAGATAGCACGGGGAAATCCCAGCCACCAAAGCAGCGTGGTTAATAAACTTTCCGGGAACACTAATTGGATCCGTTGGAAAAAGGGCCGTCAAGGACAGGCACCTAGAAAGAGCGTGTTGCATTTTTCCTTTGGAAAGTGTTTTATTAGCTGGACTTCAGCTTTTTCTGGAATTCCTGTATCAATGCAGCTTGCTATGCTACCCCTCAGCACCATTGGTACTGTGCCTATTGTTTTCAGTGCTGTAATTTCTGGCTGTGAAAATGCCAAATACACTCAGTCTTCCCGGCTGACAGCTGCTGGTGGAAAGGTGCTGGTGTGCACTTTCGCAAAAATAACATTTGGTAGGAGAGGGGAAACCAGCACACCATGTGTCGGTGTCGGCGTCAGTGGGTTTCTTTGAAATGAGAAGACACTCCTGCAGCAGAAAACCCGACCTTTTTTCCTCTCTCGTAGTTAACAGCTGTGTTTAGCACCTCAAGGTAACAAATTTGTTGAGTCATAGAAAGTAAGAACCAACAAAGGTGCCTTGAATTTTAAGTTTGTTGTGTATAGTGATTATGTATCAGGCACGCATGTCAACTCTTAAAATGCAGAAAAGACACAGTCCCTGTCCCAAGGAGCAGCCAGTGAAAACCAGACAAAACGACCCAGATGTGTTAACAACCAGGCCTGCCAGGTGATAGCCGTGCTGCAAGAAACGCAGGAAAACCTGGCCAGATTTGGGAGCTGCAGCACTGGTAGCAGAAACAATTAACTCGTGCTGAAGGATCTCAGCTTTTACAGGACTCTATAGAAAGGCACTGAAATTCTCCTGTTTATTCCTCTCTCACCCTTCTGGAGTATATTGATCCTTCCAATAAGTCCATTTGCTTTCCTTGGTTGGGGAATAAGCTGTAATGGATTTCTTTGAAGTATGAGTTGGACAAAAATAATTGAGCCAGCACAGTAATTAGGTGTGGACCTTTTTAACATTCCAGTAGACACCAGCCCTGGCCATGGGCAGATAAGTAGTTATTCTAGCAAGCATAATAATCTCATGTTTGGGAGCCGTGGTGTGGGCAGAGGGAAGGATTATAGATTTCAGTGGATCATTTTCCTCTAGTTTTCTGGGCTCCTTGCCTCAGCTCAATAACACAGCAAACTCTGCTATGCTAACACATCACTTTACTTTCTGCTAGTAACAGTATTTTAAACCCTGAAAACAAAAAGAACCGAGCAACTGATTTACTGGGGAGAGACACAAAGGGCAACAGCATTGACTCAGAGCCTTTAGGAGACATTTTAAATTTAAAAGCACAGTTGTGCCACCACTCAAAAAAACCCCCAAAAACAAACACACACCCC
>Ga0065711_1032773_pt1 | contig 26705 bp, 21 predicted proteins | sample Hoacrofraction12_FD_59098 | JGI IMG/M metagenome (GOLD analysis project Ga0065711, IMG submission 59098) | Hoatzin crop microbial communities from Cojedes, Venezuela - Epithelial fraction 12 v2 (version 2) | ecosystem: Host-associated > Birds > Digestive system > Esophagus > Crop | place... | reverse complement strand
CGGCCTCCAACTAGACTCAGCGCCGCTGATGACAACCCTCTGAGTTCTGCCATTCAGCCAGTTCTCAATCCACCTCACTGACCACTCATCCAGTCCACACTTCCTGAGCTTCCCTAGGAGGATGTTATGGCAGACCGTGTCAAAAGCCTTGCTGAAGTCGAGGTAGACAACATCCACTGATCTCCCCTCATCTACCCAGCCAGTCACACCATCGTCGAAAGATATCAGATTGGTCAAGCATGATTTCCCCTTGGTGAATCCACGTTGACAACTCCTGATAACCTTCTTTTCCTCCACTTGTTTGCTCACATAGTTCCACAGCTTCCTCACATAGCACCTCAGAAAATGCAAAGACTGAAAATAGCTCTTCAGTTCCTCCAGCAATGCAATTTTTTTTTTCCCCCACTCCATTCACCTTGTAATCAGACAGGCTCACAAACCTTCTTGGACAAAAAATGTCTGAGAATTTATGATTTAGGTCAACAATATGACATCTTTAAATAGCATCACAGATGTAAAAAGACAGAGGAATTACAGCCCTGATCTGAAGATTTAACCTAGATTAGACCCATCGAATAATGAAACTTTATATTTGCATGAGTAAGTGCTGAGCAGAGTGATAGTTGGCTAATTGCACAGATTTATTTTTCAAGCACAGTTTTGTGGAGAAAACTCTCATGTTTACAAGACTGTCTCTACTGCTGGTGTTAGGAGGATTACAGCATCTTACAGCCTGCCTGGGGAAAGTTAAGAACTCTGATACACATTCTGAAAGCATAAACATGCAGTTACATTCAATACTATTAACTACACTGCATTTAAAAAATGGTCCTATAGACTTAAGTAAGTATATATTTCAAAGGGTTCTTTTTAAAATTTACATTTATTTTAGGGACTGAAATTCACTGCTTATTAAAAAAATACATCCTAGAATCTAAGGTCACAGACACACATTTACTTTACAGGCAGCTGGAAGTTGCAAATGTTATTACCTCAGGCTATTTTTTACCACCTCCATGTTGAAGATCACCATGACAACAGCAAAACGAACTAAATGGAGCCCACAAGTGCTTCCCAAACTCAACGCCCCACTGCAAAATCTTCCTTTTTAAATCTTAAATCACCAGTGAAGGCATTTCAGTCTAACATGGTTGACTCCACGCTCAAACAAGGAAAAGGTCGGGGTAATCGGGAAGGCAGTGGTCACCCACGCACTAAGTTGTACGGCAGCAGTCCTAGGCTGTAACATGGAGTTGGGTTACCAGCATTAAAAACATCGGCAGCTAGCTCCAGAAAAGGACCACTGCCATTGACAGGGAATTCACTTAGCACCAGCCTGAGGCCAAGACTTTTCAATGCTACACATGGGCAATGTTCTAGTGGAGTCTCCTGACCCATGCCAGGCCCTGCTTCGCCCTTTCTAGTCCTTGAAGAACATTAGCTGTGAGTTAAGACAGAAAAAGTTTACAGAGAATTTTTTAAGAAAAGACAGTGAATTATCATATTTTTCTACCGTTTCATTCACTTCTAATTGCATACATGTATGTAAATCATAATGAATAGCAGTTGATTTAGGGTTCAGCTTTTGTTTCACTTCTGACATGGAATACATATCTCTAGACTTTGATGTCATGAACATAAACGTCAGATTTGCATTTCTTCATTTTCTGTAATGTTATCTTCTTTGTAATTGAACTGGAGATATCATGAGTTCTTACAAAAGTATTTTCTCTTTATAGAACAGTAATCAAAACAAGTTCCATGTTCCTGTTTTTAAAGACTTTGTTCTTTTCCCTGTTGTTATCTGGATTTGTACATACAGTTAATTGTTCTGATATTTTGTCTCATGTTATCAGCCTTCAGAATAAACCCATAAAGCTTTTTGTTGTAAAAGCTGTTCTTCAGATCATGGATATGTTTAACTTCAGAAAGTTGAAAAAATTGAGTGTGATTTCTTTCATCGGAAATACCAGGTGCATCTTGCTACTCTTCCATATTATGAATGAAAAGAGCCATTTAATGTCCCAGGAAATTTCTCCATAAATATCTGCAAGCACAGAGTTTTTTTATTTGCACTTTTTCATTTCATTTGCAATGAAAAATGCCTCCATATCTACAATTACAGGCAATACTTGCTTTATGGAATTCTGTTCATAGTCCTTGTTTCTTACATTCTACATGGTGAAGTAAGCATTCAATAGGTAGGGGTACATTTTATTAAAAACTAATGTGAAAAAAGCTATGGGAATAAAACCCAGAAATATTGGAATTTCTGCATCCTTAAAATATAGCATTCAATGTTCTTTATCATTTTAAAACTAAGAAGTTGGCTGCAATATGGTCATGCAAAATTGAATGTAGTTAGTTTCTTCCTAGAAGTAACACTTCTGAATGGTACCTGAAAAAACCCTTGCCTGACTAACTAAGAACAATCTTCTGGTTCTTAAAGCACCCTAAATAATGTCTAACATCCAGAATGGTTTTAGACAGCTAGAAAGAAAAAAACATTAAGTGAAACAACTATAAGGCCATTATTTTCTAGAAATAATTAAGCACCAGATATTAGAAATTAATTGGTAGCAGATTATCAGAAACCCCACTGAACATTTTCAGCTTTTCAAGACACCATTGCTCTTTTTTCATTAACTCTGAGAAATAATATTTATTTTCTACATATGAGCGCTCTTATTCCACTGTACTTTTTCCTATTACTCATCATATCACCAGCACCTAAGGAAATAAACAGAACTGCCTGAAAGTATGTTAATTTTAAATTATCAGCAGGAACAGCATCTCCATCTTTGCTGTTTATTCCCAAGCTGTATGTTAGGATCCATTTTTCAACATATTTACAAACATTAAGCAGACATTTGAGCCATTTGGATGATTGGAAGGGTAACATAATTATTTGTGGGTTGAAGTGATCTTTCATTTAATTTAGGTTGAGCCTCCAATGTAGATTCAAAATGTGCTCATCGCAGTACCATAGAACAAACCTGCATTTCTATTATCTATCATTTGACAACAGCATATTACATAAATCTGATGTTACACAATGATACTATTATTCAACACATATTGGCAGTGAGCTATTTGGGTAGCTGTTACAATAGGATGACTATCGAACCTTACTTGTCTCAAGTAATCAAAATATAAAAGTGATCACGTGCAGATGCTCCTACTGCTTTTGATAGCAAAGGAAATCTTAGCTGAACCGTTTCCATGTTGGTGAGCTCTACGGAATTTACCCAAACAATTTTGTTAGCTTTCAGATGTAAAGTAAACCTTAATATTTTGAATTTCTCCACGTCAGCTGTGGGAGGATACCCTGAGGAGCTACCCTTTAAAGGGTCTCCAAACACTAGTGATCTCCTGTTATTTAGACACCCATATCTCCAATTGTTTACATTACACCAGTCTCTGAGGATTAGCAGGAAAAGGGCAATACTTTCAATCAGCTGATAGATGAGGAGGGACTAGCACTGTTGAATTTTCAGTTTTACTCCCAAGCCTCCATCTAGGCTGAGTCAGCAGTTGCTTTATTTTAAAGACTCTTTTTATTCACCTGCACTGCTGCAAATTGATAAGACCCATAAATTCCAGTTACCTCTTAGAGGGCTGCTTTAGAGATTAAAACTATATACTTGCTTTGATACCACAGTGTAACTCCCAAAAGGATTAACAGGAGTTAAGTGTGTGCATCCTAAGCAGGAGATACTCTACATCTCCCTCCTTATAGCAGGCATGAGAGGAAATGGACCCCGCATACTCGGGCAGGGAAATGCAAAGGTCATGCAGGCGAACTGCTGACTAGACCAGCTTTTGCTCCCTCCAGCGAGTATGCAGCACACCAACTATTTCACTCTGGTTAGGAGTCCAATTCAGAGTAAGGAACGGAGCCGTTAATTAGGTATTAAAAGCTTTTCATGAGAAAGGGTTTCACTGCACATTTACTCCAAATCGGTAATATAATGTCAGATTTCCCGGTGTACACAAAAATGACATTGTTTTCTTTTATACTGTAATTGCTTCTGATTTCATTGCTGTATTGCATGTGTTCATAAATCATCACAGGGTACTGAACCATTCTGCTGTTTACTTAGTGCTGTTTACTTCACACTGGATAATATAAAGTAGAAATAAAACAGATGACTAGCGCTATTTAAATGTGGTGATCCATTTGGTGACAACTGGGAGAAAAAGTAACATCAGCTCAATTCATATGCTCACTAATGCCACGCAGGATATAATGCAACTCAATAGTATTTGTCTGTTGCAGAACTATTGCTCCCTGATTCTGTATCATGTTCAGTTTATGAGTGCAGGATGTAATTTTGTCTTTTAGATTGCACATTCATTAAAGTAACACTAAAAATAAGCAAAAAAAGCTGTCTACAAGAGAAAATACCTTCATGGAAGGCTCATGAAGTAGGGTCCATGTTTAGGATTTAGAGTTTGTAATTAATGCAGTCCTTTTGGACACTGGATTTTTTTATCCTCCTAATAATATCTGTTACTAGTTCTCTTCTATTCCAGAAACTTGTGTAGGCAGCATTATGACAAAGCTTTTGCTTTAGCAGCTGCACAAAGAACAAGTAATGAAAAACTGAACTAACATTTTTAGTAACCTGTGTATATGACAGAAGGGGCATTGTAACTGTTCAAGCAAATAATACGCACTTTTGCTTCAAATGAGCATAGGTTTCATGGCAAGCATCTTCTAAATTAACAATGGATAAAACATTAACAGTGCCACTACAAATGTAAACAGTAGATTCTTTTATTCTCTGAGGGTGCTTTCCTAAATCAGTTGTGAACTATCTGAGTACAGGCACACTCTTGCAGCTGCCTTCATAGAAATATCTTCTCCAGATGTAAAAGTGACAGGATGCCAAACCTGCAAGGCTGAGGGTTTACCAGAATCTGTTTATGCCACAAGTGCTGTGTAACACTACTCATGAGGGTGATGATCTAGTGATGCAGGTGAAGAGGACGAGTTCAGAGGAGAACATGAAGACATAGTGGAGATACTAAATGAAGGACCTGTGTAAGCAACTCAGCATTTTCAAACTGACAACCAAGGGAATACAGAAGGAAGGACTGTCCTGTGGGGAGAATGACCCAAGGAAGCACATAATCCAGATGACGAGGCAGGAGGTTGAGATGACTTCAGGGCACTGGCATGGGAAGAAGTATGGTGCACAGAAGGCACTCTAGAAGTGTCCGTTCCTATTCTCTACTGAACTCCAAGTCTTCAAAGTCTTGTGCCATTGATGTATAAACTAGCTGATTTACCTTGCAATATGCTGTTGTATAGCAAAGAGTTGCTAAGGAATATGCCAAGTTCTCAGCATGTTTACACCATTCAGTATGTCACTATTTATCTAGAGTGAGTTTTATCTATCTATCTGCCTTGTACAGTATTTGCAATTATGATTAGAAATTAATTAAATTCAGGAACACACAGGTAAGCATACAATTTTAGAAATAAGTTTGTGTTGGAGTATGAATTTGAGGCACAGGTAGGATCTACAACCAGACCTTAGAAGTAGGAAACACCTCTAGGTCTAGCAGCAACCAAGATACAGACACTGCATCTGGCACAAACTGCAGCCACAGCATAAGAAACCATCTAAGGAGCTTCCAGAACAATGCAACAACTCAGTCAGCATCAACACATGTAAGCCATAAAGCTCCTTTGTAATTGAGGTGTTTCTAGCTGTTTTTCCAAAAGTTCCAATGAAGACAACTTGCCAAAACCTTCTTTTCAGGAGGCTGATCACAAAAACTAAAGTAAAAACAACTACAGCGAACTGAAGCCCTGTGCCACATTTTCCCTTTCACAAATTCAGCATGGGCATACTGCACCCTTCTCAATCCCTGCAGGTACACAGGAGGTACATACGGTGGCTATCAGATCTGCAAACATATACTTGACCTTGAAACATTACTTACATAATTTTATTCTGTTCACATTTATCTTTAAATTAGTGAGTTATTTTATACCCTCCAAAGGTGAATTAGGAAGTAAGAAGGCAGAAAGAACAACTGCTTCAATTTTATTATGACTCTATTGTTTACTATTGCATTTTTGCAAAAATGTCGGTTTTCTAGACGTTTTACAACCATGAGACAAATTCAGTACAGACTTACATGGCAGAAGTGAATATAACTACACTACATCTGTACTAGTGTTTTCATGTATTTCCTTACTGATTTTGCAAAGCTCAAAGCATAAAATCGTGGGAACGTTTCCTGTAATTTTATAGAGTATATTACCATCTAATTAATATTTAATAAATGCATGAAAGAAAGCTATGTGGAGAAGCAAAAGGGACACAGAGAAAATGAGAAGGGTGAAGCTTTGCTAACAGTATCGAAAGCAATTTATATCCAAGAATACTTTTGTTTGTCTTGATTTTCCTTCTCTATAGGTGCTAAAGGCCAATTCCCAGCATGTCTTTCAGAAGAATACACAGCCTCCAAGTTTTCATTCTTGTAAGCATCAAGTCCTGAACACTACTACATCAGCACTACCAGAAAGCTGCTCTCGAGCTCAGTTCCTAAAAGCCAGGCTTTTGCCCTGAAATAGGAAGAGAATTACAGAATATGTTGCACATCTTTGTGTAGGGTTTACATATTTATGCTCCTGGCAAAACTGAACTGTTTAACTTCTATTTGTGGACAGGTACAGGTCTCTCCTCCACAATTTCATTCATCTTGTTCTGCCTTCCTACTATACTCTTAGAAACATGAGAAATTGCTAGAATTATCATTATGCAGTAAATAAACAACCTTTACAAGGAACTGCTGGATGCAAATTACTAAGAAACACACTTACATATGAGGAGGACATAAAGGCCAACACCTCCATATGTGAATTCGTAAAGTCAGGCCTGATTGTGAGAGCTGCCCTCAGGCCTCTACACCAGTTAAGTTCAGTGGGAATGGTAAGAGATTCTCACGTCTCCCAAGCTATTAGTTTGAATACTTGATATTAGACACCTGCAGTTGAAAATATAGGCTAAAATACCTATTTTCCTCCTTTCTCATACCAGTACAACTGTTGCATCCATGAATATTATACAGTTTGGTACCATTACTACCTTAACATTACCTGCCCGTATGAGCACTGATGATTTATTCTTTCTATTTTTGGACTCCTAATCTCTCCATCCATGACTTCATGTCTTAGATGACAGCTCTCCTTGGGCAGGGACTGGCTTCCTTCTGCTGATATAGTGCCTAGCATGGCATGTCTTAGATGTTACCACCTTCAAATTATAAATATAGACAATAATAATATACAGTAAATGTGGTTACCACAATCTGTGACTTGTTGAAATGAAATGCTTCCATCAGACTGACTCTTTGGTAGTGAAAAACTGAACTAGAAAATCAGTGTGACACATTCATGATATGACACCTCACAGTCTAAATCTTCTTTGATGACTCACATAAGCTGCTCTCAGCTATCTACTTCTCTGCATACTTCATGTTCCAAATTCAGTATTTTATATACTCAATATTCAGTATTTTTATACTAAATCAACACTTAATATTAATATTTAAACTGAAAAGTTGAATGCATGATAAATGTTATACTTTCAAAACAGAGTTTATGCATTAATAATATTCAGGGATTTACAGACTGACTCAGGTATAAAAAGTATCTATGAAGTTCACCTGAAATAGATAGCAAATGGGCACATAAAAAAAAAACTTGTTGAGTTGCTTTGAGTCCTCCAAGTCAGTCATAAATCTATGTGATGGCTTCAATACCTTAGTGTCCAAAGAGAAAAATACACAAGATTATGCAGAAGTAAAACTTCCTTAAATACATTACCCTTTTTTTTAGGATAATGATTTACACAGCGTATCCACACTGTGAAAATTCCAAAGCACATACAAACCAAAAGCTATCGGGTATAGTCTCAGCCACACTCACAAACATGATACACACAAACCAGAAATCTCAGTACAAAAAGGGTAGTCCTTCTAGCTCAGTACCACACAGGTTTGATTTCTAAGGATTAATCCTTCAGCTCCCAAGAATCTACTGGGATCTAGCAAAAAAAAAATTAAAGTATCGGTTCCCCCACCCCCAAAAAAAGGCCCACAACACAGTGTGATCTGCTGCATGCAAAATAAGTGCTGATGGCATGTAACTACTACTGCAATAAAGATAACCATCCTAGAAATGATTATATCATGATCTGAATCACATGAGCTTATTCAGATACCTCCACCAACACCAGCTCAGGCTTCCTCTGTCAAAACAGTAGGAACCCAAGCTCCCGTTGCACCGTCTCCAAACCAGAAACTCAAGCTGACACGCCTCTGCTTCACCCTTCCTATAGGCACCTACATTTGGCCAAAAAACCCCACCAGACGATGTTAGAAAGAGTTGCATACCACTCATGTGTCTCTGACAGTGCTTTATACTCACCTTGTACAAAGCAGTGCAGAAGCTTGTCCTTCATGTCTACGTATGGCAATGAAAAGCAGCATGGCCTGATGAGGATCCGAGGTGAGATGCCAAGACAGGATATTTTAGGACTTCAAGCAGGAAAGTACATTTCTGGCTCGCACTGCAGTCAGACAGCCCACCCTGGCAAGGCAACCACAGTGCAAGTGGCTCCTACCAGGCAACAAGGGAGCATGTCAGGTATTAAAAAGATTTCATAACACTCCTAACTGCCAAGCAAGCCAATGCTGACAAAGAACTGTGAAGCCAAAATACTGAGTTATTGCTCATCTGCATTTCATCAGTGACCATTTCATTTAGCTTTTAATTAGATTAAACCAAATCGATAGTGGACACAGAGGTCGTCTGGTTTGTATCATTCCTCCAAAACTACAGCCTAGTGTTACTTTTACAATATATTCTTCTGAGGAAATAATATTCCATTCTTAATAATATCACTAGAGTTTCTGAAACTAAATAATGATGGTTTCCTAATACCAAATAATACAACATCACATCTATTCAAAATACAGAGGGGGACAAAAGACACTGAAAAGCCTAAGCACATTGTTGAATAGTGTGCCCAGGTACATGAGACCATCTCTCTACAGAGAATATGCAACAGAAATTTCAAAAGGCAAAGTAACTTTAACAGTAGCTTGGCTTTACCCAACTCATAAAGGCATTTTCTCTGACAATGCATTTATTTCTCCAGACTGAACATGGAAATTTTTTTATTGCAAATATGATTACCTTCCCTTGCCACAAGAAAATATGAATTCTTACGAGACTGATACTGAGAAAGGTGTCAGCTAAAGAGTCTAGCTGTGCTATCTTACTGTGCCTCTCCTACTAGGAAACATACATCATAAAGCAGGTTAGAAGTGGCAGGTATTTTTGCAAAATTTTTTGGACGAAAGTTTTGATTTGTTCAGCGGAGAAACTTCCATTTCTTCTCCCTTTTTTCTTTAAAATAGTATTTTAAAACAGGTTACAGTATGAGTTACATTTTTTCAGCTCCAAAGGATGAAAATACAAGCATAAAAATTTCTTAATCCAAAGTAAAAATCATCAATTTTAGTTAAGATTTTAATTCTGTTCACTTTTCAAAATAAGCCACAGAAATCCTTTGAAAAAATATACATTTTGTTCCCAAAGTCTCTTGTCAAAAATAAAGTATCTGGAAAAATATCTCCCTTTTCCAGAAATCCCTAGCACAAAAAGACTTGCTATGATCGGTGAATATGAAGTATATTTGCATTATATTACTTTAAAACTCTATCTCAAAGCTAATTGTATAAAATGTAAATTTGTTCATTTTGAAACACACATACACTTCTTTCTAGGACTCAGCAGCAACACTGGAACCCTCACTATGACCCTGAATTCACAGATCATGTTCTGACTTCCATCTGGTTTAAACAGTACTTGTATGAAACAAAATAAACTTCGAGCAAGACAGAGAACATATTTCTTCATTCAAGAATATACTATGCATGTTAAACATAAGGACTGAAAATTAAGTGCTCTCTTGGCTATATGTGTAAAACAAAAAAGTTTCCATCCATTATCCTAAGCAGAAAAAACCACATTTTCCACACTTGGAAACTTCGAAGTTTTTAAGAGTTTATTCTAGCTTCAAAAAGAAGTCACCTCCAGTTAAGGCAAATGCTAGGACATCTGAAATCATAAACCATTTTCTATTAATTACAACATAAATTTTAGTGAATCTGTCTGTTAACTACTTTGAACATTGCCTGAATAAAAACATGACTGGCATTTCAGCATTGTTACTTGGCTACAACAATATTTTGTGAGCCTGAATGTGGCAGTGCAACCTTAAGTACAGGATTTTCTCTCCAATATCATAATGAATTAAGGTTTAGAGAGTGATATATTTTGATTATCCTTTGTCATGTCCACCATGTGTTTTACTGAACTGAGGAAACAAGCTGTCAAGCAGTACCTTGGAACTGAATAAAAAAGTTTGTTACACTTTATGTTAGTGAGATTTTGTTCCTGTTCCAGTATATTGATAGGAACATGGAGTTCTTTTCTTAAATACTGTCTCTTAAGTTGTTATTTTATTCACTTCAGCTAATTTTATGCTTTTTTAATCCATCATCAATTTTAATATTGAGGTATGACTTTTCTTCAACAGTGAATTCCTGGTGTTATTCAGTGGCAGTACCACGCTTACTGCCACCTACGCAGGTTAACATTCCATACATGGTCACAGTGTTACCTCACACTGCAAATCTAACCCAGCATCTTGAAGTAGCAGATTCCTTTCAAATGTCCACGAGGTCCGAGCCCTTGCAATTATACCACTACATGCAAGAAACACTTGCATATGTATTCAACTCTTTTATTCTTAAATACCACTGACCTCCCTGATGCTGCCTAGCCTTAGCTGCCTCCAACAGGGTCCTTCATCTACAGTTAATGCTACAAAAAGCAAGATGCTTCCACCTGAGGCAGCAGCACTGAAATAACCCATAACCTGAATCTCCACATCCAGCATCCCGTCCCAAGCTGCTCTCACTATTCCTGGTACTAGAGACCGATTGTTAGTCACTGTCCTCTTGTAAAACTGATATGATCGGACAGTCTGAATTATTGCCCAGAGCTAGTTACGCTGCCCTCATTTAAGAATTGTATGCAACCTTTTCTAATTCTAATTTCTGTGGCAAGTGCAAGTACTAATAGCATTTGGTATATGTGATAGTTGTTTGCAGCTACAGTAGTCATCACTGTAGAGAAATTACTTTTACCATGGCGCCATATTTGAATTCTGAAAAAAAGGAAAGATTTGGTGTATTTACAGTGCAGTAAATATTGACTTCCTATTAATCATCACTTTACGTAAATGCTATTTTCTGGCTGTGAGCTTCCTCGTTGATTGTTCTATCTCTTCATTAATTTGTGGTACAAAGACGACTGAGTAATGTTTAATTGCTGCTTGAATTCCAGAGAAATCTGGTGGAGCTCCACCGTCATTTTTTATTCAAATATATATTATCTTGTCAGTCAACCTGGCACAGTACAAGCTTGTTAATGTTATACTCTGCAGACACTGTGATGTATATTTTAAAGGTTTAAAATATAATTTTTAGTCAATGGAGCACAACGAGATGCAATCTTTAATAGTGCATGACAACCACCTTCTAGAAAAGGCCCCGTACGAATTACAGAGTAGTGCTCCTGATCTCTAGCAGTGCTCAGCACTGACTCTGCAGTGTGAGGAGCCCACAGCAGCCGCAGCGTCCATGGGCACAGGGCTGGCTGGTTGGCAGGGACGCAGGCAGCGACATGGCCCCACCGTATGCCCGGCCCCTGCCTCTGCCGCGAGCACAGGGATCAGAGCTTGGCACAAGCAGTTGCCACGTACGGTGTTCGCAGTTCAGCGCTGTGCTGCTTTGGTTCGTTTTCTCCTGTGAGGTTTACTCAACTTGAATGTCTTCCTCTACATCTCTAACTATACTCATCAGTATGATTAAGTATGCCCTTCGTGGCTTAATTTGGAGTGTACTGGTGGGCACTGGTCCCAGTGCAGGAGAACGTATTATTTGATTTGTCAGGCATGACAAATCCTCAGTGTACAATCACTGCGGCTCTCTTCACAAAACATAAGGTAAAGCTTTAATGGCCATTCCACAAAAATCATGATGCATAATAGTAAATTACACGAAACTCGGAATGTGGGACAGTAGAGTGCTCTGATGTTTTCAACTGCTTGTGGTCAGTCAGCAAATGCAAACATCAATTCATAATGGTCTCAAAAACATTGTAGATGTTTATCAGTCAGTAAAATGAAAACATAATAGAGTTTTAGTTAATATTCTACTTGCTCTTTTAAAGCAATGCTTACTAATTAAAGACATCACTTGTTCAGATTGTCAAAATATTTATACAGTTAAATCCCATATCACAATCACACAACACAAACTATACAAATTGCCTGCTACAGTAGAACACAAGGAACTGTTCAGAAAACAAAATATATTTGTATTATTTTTCTGCTGTGAAAACTTAGGTTTTATATACATATTTCATGACCCTGAATTACTCTGAGATCATGAATAGTTCAATTAAAGTCAGCAGGACTGCCAGCTCACTCAGCTGCTTAAAGGTGGGAGTGGGTGCTTGGGCAAGGTCACAGTGACAGGTATGCTTGTCCTGGTTTCGGCTGCAACAGACTTCATTTCCCTCCCAGTAGCTGCTGTGTTTTAGATTTAGTAGGAGAAGAATGTTGGTAACACTGGTGTTTTCAGCTGTTGCTATGAAATCAAGGACTTTTTCCAGTTTCTCATATTCAGCTGATGAGCAGGTGTGCAGGAGCTGGGAGGGAGCACAGCCAGACAGCCAGCCTAGCTGGTCAATGAAAATATTCCATACCATGGACATCATGCTCAGTTTATGAATGGGGGTTGGCAGGTGAGCAATCTTGCTTGCTTGTTTTTGTGAGTTCGAATCCTCTCTTGTCTGGGAGTCTGAACTTTTTTAGGAATTTAGCAAAATTCATGATTTTGGGGTTCTGCGATTGCTGCTCGGGGACTGGCTGCGAATTGGTTGTCATGTGGTGAGAAAAATTGTATTGTGCATAGTCTGTTTTGCAGATGTATTATTACCAGTAGTACTAGTAGTAGTATTTCCTTTGTTGCCTTGTTAAACTGTCTTTTACCTCAACCCACAAGTTTCCCCTTTTGTCCATTTCTCCTCCCCATCCCACTGGGGGGGAAGGGGAGGGGTGAGCAAGCGGCTGCCTACTGCTTAGCTGCCAGCTGCTGGGTTCAACTACAACACTACATTTCCCACCCTGAAGGCCTTAAGATTATCCCATCACTTTTCCTTGGTCAATAGCCAACTTTTGTAGTGAAAGAAATGTCTGCTGCTCTTAGTAGCTGTGTTACAGGGTCCAAGCAGAGACCATTTAGAAGCCAGGGGCCTTCAAAGCTGCAGAAAAGCTGTGTGGGCAAGGGTTGTGCCCTGGAGTATGTCAGATGGTGTTAAACATAATGAGCCGAAAGTAAGGAAAAGCAGGTACATATGTATGAAACAGGAGGTGGCACTGCCCCACTCTAGCCCTGTTTTGCTATGAGGGGGGTGTTTCCTGAATGACACTTGGGATCAAAGGTCCAGAGAGTACAGGGGGAGTGTAGCTTCATCCTGTGATGCCACAGGCAGATCCCAAATGTTGCACATCTCAGAAGCCAGTCCAGGAGTGCCAACCATTGGTGATAACATAACCCTTCCTAGCATGAAAATTTCCTATCACACACAACTGCCAATAGCTTTTATTTCCCACAGGCTCCTTAGTCCTGGCTGCACTACAAGACGAAGAGATCAGGGATAACCCTTTGATCTCCATCCACACTTCTGGTGTGGAGAATAACTTCACATGGGGTGAGGCTGTGTATCGGAAAGGGAGACACCATCCAGACCAACAGAGCTACTTCTTTCTCTCTTTCTTCTGTTCTGTCTTTGCAGTCTGGATCAGATCGTGGATTATTTCCTCCAGTACCCAGAAATGGTGAGAGGAGAGGGACCTGCAGTCCCACAGCTCTTCACACCAGTCCTAGCACATCTAGGCAGCAGATGGCAGCCAGTAAATGGTTTACTCCAAAGAAAAATCATGCCCGGATAGTTTGGTCAGTGTAAATGTTTCCATAAACATGCTCATCTTTGTAAGCATAAACAAAAGGAGCACACCTTATTAACCTTAAGAGTCCTTATTTTTCCCTAGTATTTACAGTGACTTCAGTTAAAGTGTCCAACTCGTATAAGAACAGACAACTGGGGAACTTACGTGTAACACACACAGAAACATGCATGTCCGTATCTGTACGCATACATATGTCTATGCACATGTTGCTGCAATCTATCAGGAAACTTTTTCTAAAGGAACCTGAAAAATAGAGACAAAAGACTCATCTTCTACAATACCTAGTGTAAAAACAGAAAAATAAACAAAAGTAAGTCTCTTGCATTTCCCTGCTCTAAAATTTACATGTTTATTTTGCAAAATCCTGCAACACAGAAGTACTAAAATGGCATTACTTTCACAAATAAAGATGCACCACTCAAGACACTAATTCAGCTGAACTCCAGTACATGGAGAGGGACATTACCCAGAAGAGTCACTGCCAAACTGGTGAATAAAGCTACTCAGTTTCTCTCGGCCAGATGGCTTTTCCACATATTGTCCATTCTCTTCACCGCAGTGGTTTAAATCATAAATTCCTCTAAAAATCTGAGGAAAACACAGAAATTCTGTCTGGAGGTTAACCCTTGAACTATCAAATCAAACCCTCTAAAAATACAGGCAACCACATGAGATAAACCCTTCCATAAATTGGAGGAGACCTCAACACACTCAGAATTTATTCTTCCCTTAGCACTAGTCTCACTGGAATATAACAGTAAATGTTTAAGCAAATTCTCACTGAAACCAAACTAAGCAAACTGAACAGAACAGCTACAAAAAGAATGACTTACCTCCTCCATTATTTCCACAACTTTACAGGATTCAGAACACAGATTAGGGGCTTTTATTCTTAATGAAAGCAATGGCATTTCAACAGACTGCTTCCAATGGGAGCATTAGAATGGCAGCTGCTATGCTTCCAAATATGAGTAGGCCTTGAGCTTCCTCACATACCTGTGTCTCCTGAAAATAATCAGTTCCAAGGCAATCTGATAGACCAAGCTGCTATTATTTTCAATGGAACAAAACAAATCATGTTGGACTGTTTTGGACCTGGAAGACTGCTCGTCTTCCAAGCAGTTTTTCTTGGCTTCCTCAGTCGTCTGAGGGACATGGAGACCACAGACCAGATGTTTCCTCGAGTTAGCTGGTCAGCTGAAACTGACTGATGATTTCACGCTCTGTTAATAACTAGGTGTTCCTTATTCTAAGTACGTATTATTCAGTAACAATGAAACAGCATTTCAATTTATGAAATTATTTTTAACATTAATTGTTTGAAAAAGCTTAATGAAACATTGTAACTTATGTGGAAAATGACAAAACTCTAAAACAATAAAACTAACATGGAAAGCCTTATTTTGGTGATTAAATGAACTACCAAGCCAGCATTTGCAGAAAGCAATTTGTGTTTGCTCTTAGAAAGAATCTTTGGGAAGTGAAAGAATAAACACTTGGAATTTGTGCCACAAAAGTTTACTGAACTACCCCAGAGCTTCCAGCTGTTCTGGGGCAAAGAAAGGTTCAGAATAAAGACGACAATTCAAAAAAGCGCTAAGCACCATCCTTGAAACTATCATTCTCATCTATCTTTAATTTAAAAGTTGAGCGGAATAAACTTTTGTCCACAGTAGCATCGCTTATGAAGTATTTTGCAATCTCTTCAGATGTCTTTGGAGCTCTGTCTTTGAACATCTTTGCTCCAAGGGCTGAAGACTCCCTGAGCGAACACAGCACCAAGTATCGCCCTGCCACACACCACCTCCAACAAGTAGCTCATCACACCTCTCCCTTCTCACCTATTCATACTGGTGGAAAACTGCGCACACACAGCTGGAAGTCTGCAGAGTGGAAAAATGATCTCACCAAACACTGCGCCACGGGAAAAGACTGTGTCTGCACTGAGTGGTGAGTCTTTGCGTTTGCCCCAGTGCATGGCTGTGTTGTGGGTGTCAGCAATGCAGACCTAAATGCCCATGTCTGTACTGCCAAACTGGAGCAATGGGCCATTATGATTTGCATTCATGGACATGTGACAACATCCCATCACTAGCATCTCACTGGAATGATCACCATTATATCCCATAATATCTTTTCTTCTCTCTTGCTACGGAACTGATTGCCATTTCAACATACAAGAAGGGTTAATTTGCAGTTTAAAGTACGCAAAAAATGATTTCATCATATAAGCATTGTTGCCCATTATCACAATGTAACAAAAAAGGAAGCAAAATATAAGGTCTGCTAGCATGTGTTAGAGAAGAAGACAGAACACGGTTTATTTGTTTGACTATTAATTCTGACGTAGCAGTGGCTGACAAAACCTAAAACAAAAATGTATTCGCATTTCTAGGTAAAATGTTCATTACCTTTAACTGACCATGTCTGTTCATCCATACTGTCATTTAAATGGAAATATTTTTACAGGTCATATAGTCTGCTTTTTGACTGTAAAGCTAGAAACAATGATGTCTTGCAGCTTTCTACATTTTTCTTGAAAAAGCATCAATTTCTTAAAAAACAAGGAAAACATTAGCAACACAGTTCTAGCACAGAAGTACCATTTCTCTACTGTTCCTTAAAGTAAGGTACCTAAAACATTACATATGTAAGCAGCACCTTAAATCGCATTTCTTTGTTCTAATTCTGGTACGCACCATCAACTAATAATGCACATCCCTGTTCATTAGTGCTCTGCAGTAGGGTCACATTGGAAAGACCTCTTCATCACTCATGCACTGCTTGTCAGCACACAGACTGGAGCAAGACTACCAGTACATCTGTCTAATTTTACTGAGAAGATTGATGTAAAATCAGGCTCATCCACTGTCTGTACAACCAGAAACCTGTCTGACTGGGAAAAAAAATCTTGTTTTTATTTTTGAAATATCCTAACATCCATACTAACTCTGGCAGAGAACAGCTACCCGCAACTTTACAGGCTTAGACTTCTGCATCTCAGAGCTGTCTCTGCTCACTGCGCTGTCTTGCTTCGCTGACATAACACAAAATACTGTGCCCACTTCTTAAATAATTTGCATTTTTTGATTATTCATGCAGACATTGTAATGTCCTTTAAAATTGTTCTGGCTTACTTATCATAAAAGTGTAGTTTCCAAAACGAAGTCTTCAAATACTTCCTATGTTTCAAAATTGTAGTGCGGTGGTTTCAGGAAAAGAAGTCACAGATATTACAGATTATTTTACTCTCATTTTGATCTTCTTTCTAATCAAATCCCACCTCCTCAAAGGACTCTGACAAGTCTATGGTGTCCTCAAGAGCTATTGGCTTGTTTCGATTTTGACTGACTGAGAAGTCACAAAAACCATAAGGAGACAGAGAGTACTGTAGGAACTTCACAGCTGAGTAAAGAGTATAATTTTTAACAGTTAACTATATATTTGGTATTTACTACGACCTGGTCATGTAGCGCTACTGCTTGGATAATTCCATTCTATGTACCAATGGCATATATATTTTGATTATTTGCAAGACTGGAGTACACCAATGAGTACTACAACATAAATGCTGTCATCTGAGACTTCTGAAATAAAATTAAACTTTATGTGACTTTTCCGAGAATGCAGGAGGAAAACTGTCTGAATAATTTAGTTTTCAGTTTGCTTGCAGTTCTGAAAATAAAATCAACATCTGCTGTGGATGGGGATAAACTCCTTTATTTTTTTTGACAATGAAACAGAAACATATCTGAAGGTAAAAAACTCCTTCTGGGTTTGAATAATATTGAAGTTGAGTTTTACACTGAATTTGAAGTAGATTTCAAAACAAAAATATCAAACACTAAAACTGGAAATTGGCGTTTAAGTATATCTAAGTTGAATATAATGATTCCTAATGAGATGGGGAAGGAGAGACAGGGAGAGAGCAAGCCGCCAAACTTACTCGCAAACAGATTAATGAAACGTCTCAATACCAACAAGTCTGTCTGCTTGGCTAAATGATATTTTGGAGAAAGCATTTTGTCTAGTTTAATCAGTCAGCTTGATGCAGCTTTCTGCATGAATTCTGGAAAAGCAACTGCCAGAAGCTGAAGATTTGTTTCCTTCCCATGCATTTCATAACTCAAAGAAGGAAACACACTGCAGGCACGAATATGGTGCCCCCCCAGCCCCCTTCCCACCCCAGGATGCTGTGGATTTCAGGAGGATACACAATTTCAGAAAGGGATTAGGCAAACTCATGTAGGATAGATAAAACTGGCAGAAAGAGTTACCACGGCATGGATATACACATTGGCTCCAGAAATCTTTACACTCTGCCAGAAATTGCACAGGTCACAGAGCAATGATCACCCTGCACAGGCCTTTTTTCTATAAATATTCTCCAGTAGCAATTGTTAGAGGCATGCTGGCCCTGAGATGGAGGTTGGTCCACCTTGCACAACTATTCTCACATTGCAGTGCTCTGGAATTGCTTTTCTGACATTCCTGTTTGACTCACGGTAGTAAATCCTTTCCATCTGCTTTTTGCTCTCTTTTGTTATCTTTATTGAAAGAGACTACATTATCAACAGTTTTTATACCCTCTGCCACATCTGCCAGCCCCTTCCTTTTAACCATTTTTCATCTCCCCGTTTCACGTGCCCCACCTCAAAATAAATTACCTTTTCCTCTTTTTTTTAACTAGAGCAAAACAAATGGCTTCCTGATTGAGAAGCCTGCTTTCATTTTGGTTTTTAAATATTTTTCTCTAAATTAAACAAAAACTCTACTTGATTCTAGGTCCTGTTCCACTAGTCTCCAATTTTGGGTTGATTCATTTCAAAACAAAACCCAAACTACTGAAAATGAAAACTTGCTGAAAGAAAAGAGACAAGAGCCAATGTGAATTCAGATGAATGCCAATGAATTCAGTCTAATTACATCCGTGTAAAGCCATTTTCATTTAAAAAAAATTTAGTCTGACAAACAGGAGTCTAACATCAAAGGCCACAAGTGTTGTGTCTTGCTTTTCTTGTTGCTGGGGCTTTATAAAAAAAAAAAAAAAAATTAGCTACTGCCTCCACCCTGCAGTACCGGCAGAATTTTGATGTTCCAGACGGCGAGTGCAGTTCCGGTGGCAAATGATTTGAATTATGTTTCGGGTGGTTGCAAGCCACCAGACACTCCTAAGAATTTGGTGATATTGAAAAGTAATAAAATAGAAAGGAAATTGGGCTGACACAATTCCGGAACTACACAAATGCAGATTCATTCAATACAGGCAGCTGACAGACCTGTGCCCTTATCAGTCATCGACAGGTGCATTTAGGTTTACTTGGATTATTGCTCTCAGACCTATTAACCTCTGCTGAGCCCAGATTTTCCCTCTTACAGTCAAGATCACACAGGAATGCTTGGGGCAAGTAAATAAATAGAAACCTTCAGGAAGTACGTAATTTCTCATACCCCTAATCCTCCTGCCACCCCGAAAAATCTCCTCACAGAATAAAATAAAAATTTTATGTTATCTTCTAAGCATAGGGAAGCAGACCATGCATGCCAGGAGAGCAACAGAACCATGATGTAATGTATTTCTCCTATTAGTTTTTCCCTCTACAGGCTGCTTCTTTTTCAGGGCTCCCAGAAAACCATGCTGTGGACTTGGAAAGATCTGCATTAAGGACAATTTTACTGCAAATTGTAACAACAGATAGCACCATGGGTTTTATTATTTTTCGACCTCCTATCTTTCAGACCTCAGAAAGTACGGTTTTCAGCTGCCAGCTATGCAAATATCTTTTCCTGTATCACCACTATTATCAAAATGCTCAGAAGATGAAAAACAACTCTGCATCATTGGACTCTGGATGATATTCTTGAGTTGTACCTCGGCATTTCGCCTTGCCTTCAATGGGCCCATTAGAGTAACACACGGGAAGCTGGCAAGGAACTCCGCAGATGCTGTACTAACATTCAGAAATGAGACACCAAGGCTTTTTCTGTCCAAAGTTTTGAATATATAGGATGATAGAGTCTTGGCCAAGATTCAAAGCAGGTAAGTCTGTAAAAGTATTGAAAAGAGCTTCTGGTATGCAGAAAAAGTCTCTAGTTACTACTAGTTTTGAGGCTGGCTTCCTTATTTTAATATTTAATACACATTTTTCATTTTTTGCATGATACCTCGGAGTACAATGTAGTTGCTTTGGTCTCTAGTGAGAAAAGTACCTTGTGTAAAAGAAACTGAGGAAAAGCACATGCAGGCAATTATCTCATTGACACTTTGAGAGGGTCACAGGTCACAGGGTATATCCCAGTGTGTCAGTTCTTTTCACCTGTTCTTTGAAGAGACAGTGACTGCACCACCCTGCCATGTGGTGTTCTCGCAAAGGTCCACCACCATTAATAGTGCAAAACCATGGCCTCACCTCATGACAGAGGTCTGTGGGACTCAGTACTATCAGCCCAAGCTGACAGTGAAAACAAGACCCCACAACACAGCGAAATTAGAACAGTACCCTAAGATCTACAGTTAACATAGTGGAGCACCCCGTGCAATCCTGCTTGCTATGGTGTCTCATGTACGTACTTTATTATCTCTTGAGGGTAATGGGCTGTTAGCTAAGTAGAACAGTGCTATTAATGGGTTCTGCTACAATATAATGCTTTGCTAACGGAGCTCTCAAAGAAATCAACAACTTCAAAACTCCCATAATCAATCCCATTTAATCTGATATATGCTCTGTCAAATTGCATTTCAAAAGGCTTTTATAATACCAAAATTCAGTTATCTAGTAACAGTATTAGCAATGTTAATTTTCTAATCAGAACGCAAAATCATTAATTATCCATGCCTTCCTTAAGTAAAAGAAGCTGCAGTTCCTAATCAGTAACCCTACAGATCCTTTGATGTTTATGAGTAGAAAGGTTACATTCTCTTCTGGAGATACCTGTGAGGCTTTCGTTAGTGCCAGCATGTGCACTGAACACATAATTGCTTCACTGGGTCCATGCCGCTCCCGTCTTTGCCTCTTGCACCATCGCTTACACCAGCACAAGGCTGATGCTCGACAGTCCCCGCTTCCAGGGAACCACTGTCTTGCCTGTCCACAGATGTTGGTTTGCATCATGTCTAGCCTGTTCTTATGTCAGCACAGTATTACACAGAGGCTATAATCATAAGGGGACTGGAAATTTTCCCCAAAATAAGAACAGTAATTTTGCCTCAGGCAAAGTGTCCACCTATCCCCAGTAGTAGCTAGAAATGAGTATTTCCCCTGAATATCCTCCCAGCACTCAACTGTTTACAACTCCTGGGTGTTTCCAGGAGGTTTGGTCTCATGGATCTCTTCCCTCAGTGCACAGCTGATCTGTACTTGAATCCATGCAAACTTTTCACATGCCCAGTTTTGTTCAGAAGAGTCCCATAGGTCTACCACTTGTCATGTAAAAACCACATCCATTTATTTGCTTGTTTTGAATCTGTTGCATACAAACTTTGTTGGGGAAATGCAGTAAAAACATATGAAATTGATAAATTTATATCATTATTTGTAAATCTCTGGAAGTTCACCCTACAGTTTGGAAACAATTGTTTCCATACTTCAAGTGTTAAAGTCAGCATGTACATAATTTTTCCTTAAACAGCAGCTAAACAACAAACAGAGGAATTATTTTCTTTTTTTTTCAAGCAAAGATTGATGTGTGAGAAGCTTACGCTACATATTTAACACAATATTAAAATAAAAATTAAAAACAGAATACTAAAACAATAGTTCAGTGCCCTTTACAATCAGGGAATTATTTTTGCTGGGAGAAATGCGTACTCCATGCTTCAAGAACATATCGTCTTAAACTTGGTAATAAACCAACAAGCAATTGTACACCACACACTAAAATGAAATGACAGCTTTAATGATAGTAGGGAAAATGAAACATATTGCTAAGGCTATAAACTTTTTCATGACAAGACTGTAAGACAAAACAAGAAAATATGCATAGATTTATATGTATTTTTATACTAGTAATAGATTGTCATGTAATAGTTTATTTGCTCTTTAACAAAGTTCCTATTTTTCAAACAGAGTATTTCCAGAGAATAAAGACAACCATAAAACACAACCATCATGAAGTTTCTCACACCTATATCTAAATATGTAAATGGCTCTCAAATTGTGCTCCAGCTGTCAAGCAGCTAGTCAGGGACTCCAGTTCCTTTCAATCCTGCTGGTAACTGGTTCCTTGGCCTCAAGCAAACATTTTTTTGCCCATTTGTAAAACATTTATGCTTTGGCCTGAAGAAAAGCGAAATGCTTTGAACGCCTTGTTCAGCTGAGCATTTAGAAGTATGCTTAACTTTACATATACACATAATTGCATTGACTTTGACTTAAATAAATTTTTGTGAAAACTCATGAAACAAATTTTCTCTAAGATGGACTTTGAAGAACAATGCTATCTGTGCCCTGTTTTTAAACCAGAACCACTAAATGCACATTGGATGCATCATAAAGCAATGACTATCTTCACTTGTAGCTTGATTGTCCAGTGCATTTATTTTTCATTGATAGTGGATAATTTATTTCTGAAGTATAAAAGTGCTGCCTAAACTCCTGGAAACAGGAAACAGAAATGTGCCCTGAAATACTTATTGGCACTGAATAGTTTATACCATTGATTGGCTTTTCTTCAACTTTTTGTGTATTTTCAGTTATTAAAATAACAGATTGTTGCTGATGAGAACATCCAGATAAAATGAAATTTCTTTCTTTGGCACATAGGTGATCAAACTGTTGGAAACTGGACCTAGAGTTAACACTGTTGTTTTGCCACACATACCTACCTAGGAGATGCTGTTGAACATACAGCATACATATGGCATTGAATTTTTCTGACACTTTCAGCTGTCCTAGAAAGTATAAAAGAAGTGGGGTTTGGTTGATTCTTTTCATTTTACAAACCGAAATTGAAACAGAAGGTGATGGTTAAAGTCACTTCACATAATTACTGATCCCGTAATTGGGTGAACTCACGTATGTGCTCCAGCAGAAACCCTTCTGACTTTTTCCTCCAGACAAAACAAACTGCCTTTGACATATGGTGACTCAATCAGGAGAAAAACTGAGCCTTATTTTTTAGAAAAGTGAGCAACGGCATCTCCCATTAGTTTTCCTGCTGCAGGAGCAGCGGGTGTCCTCAGCACACCACTGCTGGAAATCAGGCCCCAAATGCCTGACTGGTAGAAAATAGCCCAGATCGCTTCAGGTCTCTGTGGCATCGGCAATGGGGATCTCTTCTCACGGCCACTAACTGCTGAACCCCGCCTGGTGTTATGAGGTAGAGACCTTCCCTTTCACCCCACCAGCACAGGCTGCCCACGATGGAGGACACCAGCCTGCCTCCGGATCTCTGCTCTGCTCCGCTCTCCTGACCCGTTACAGCACACAGAAAGCAAACGCAGCTGAGCAGCAACTGAAATAACCTTTTCATATTTCACATAAAGCAGGACACATTTGGGAACGTAGGTAATAAGTCATACAAACACCTCTGAAATCCCCAGGTAAAAGACACTGAGGAAGCCAAAACCTTTTTTTTTTTTTTCCATTTGGGGAAAAATATCAGCTGTGAAGACTAAGACTTCTGAACATCATTTTATAAGCAGATGTTTTCACAGTAGGCAATGGGGCATCCAGTTTCCACCAAGGTATCACATTCCTTTGACTTTTTTTGACTTCTGAAAATGACAAGTGTCTTTTTCATTCAAAAAAAGCCCCCTTTCCACCAAAACATTACGTTCCCAAATACAGCGCTTGACACACACCGAATACAACAGGTCAGTGGACCTGGAGGCTTTTTGAGCTTCCCCAAAAGGAATCATGCTGCCCTAGGCCCTCCCAACTCCCAGGTGCAGGGGCTGGTGTGGGCCAAGGAGCCTCCTGGCCAAACCCTGGTCCAGGCAGTCAAAGAACCACCAGACTTAGGAGCACCCTAACACATACCCGCCACTAAGTCTACACATAACTAGCACATTGTATTAAATGCCATTTTCATCACAAGTGTCAGAAGACACCTCCATAAGAAAAAAGGATGCTATGAACAAACTGAGAATTTCCATTTTCTATCTCTGATTACATCTTTCACTTAAATTATTTCAAACTATGGACATATATATTGCACAGGTGCCATTTATTCACCTTCAGGTTAAAAGCATTTCCAGTTATAATAATTATCTCTAATGATATAAAATTAGGTACTCATCATTTTCTTATAGCTAATTATCCTCTGAAGCCAGCCTGATGGTTAGGCAATAGTGTACTCTGCTATCTAGACTCCAGCTACAGTGGAGTATGTGATATATTGTGTATACATTATGTTTCTCACATGCTACTTTTAATTTAGCCTGAAAATAACCGTTGAAGTAGATGATTATAGGTTTACAAGAGAAAGGCTGTGAAAACTTCATTACCTAAATACGGTTTTGTGTCATTGAATCAATGACATATCATCTATCGTGCCACCCAAACTGATAAGCAGTTCCTGGAATACTTATCATCAAGTTGATTAAGTTTCTGTATTCAAGAAAAACTGGAAAGGACATGGTTAAGAAATATTTTATTCAATATATCCAAAGTTTAAATGGGTTCTGTTAAATAGCTAGAGAAATATTTGCCACAGAATATAACAAAACAGTACGGCTGCTCCTCTAGATGTTGCGCTCAGCAGTTCACATTGTACTTAAAGCTCAGTTTCAGGATTCTGAACATTTGTGATGGATGTACATTTGTCCTATTTCCCTCTTCCTGAAACAACTTTAAGAGCTCAAGCATAACAGCTGCAGCAAGGCAAAATGGAGGAAAGACAAACTCCACACATTCTACTCCAGCATCTATTATCTATGCACCATCTTCCATTTATCTTTCTTGCACTGCAAAGCCAGCCCGATCTATTTGTCTACCTCTTATTAATGCATTACAAATATACTTGATAATGAAAATTTGGTATCTATAATCCTGGCTATGCAGTAGCATGATGTGTGATGCAAAGCTGTCGCTCTGTGTTAAAAGCAAGGTATGCAGCTCTCCAGGTCTTCTGGCAGCAATTCAAGAAGTCTTGCTAGAAACACTTCGCAGACATGCTCTTACGACACGACCACAGTGCATTAACCCTGAAGAGCAAGAAAACAACCACACATAATTTCAAGGCATACAAACAAGCACTAGCTGTTTTGCTTATTAAAAGGTCTGAAAGCTTCCCTCTGAAATCACCTATTTTTGGAGTCACTGATATTCACCGTAGTGGTTGCAATTGAGCTTTTAATGACAGCACTCGCTGCAGTAAGCCAGAGGCTGATAATCAGTGTTTACAGGCTCCCACCTCTACGGAAGAACAGCTGCTGCCCTCTCCAGCCCCGCTGACCGGCCCCTGCCCTGCGAGGATGCGGCTGGGCAGGCACCAGCCAGCTCCTTGCCCGGACCCCAGCTCCCGCAGCCAGCCACCGAGGCGGGCACTGCTCAGCATGGACACCAGCGGCATGTGATGGAGCTTAATGCAGGTTTGCTCCAACATCCTCAAAGAGCTGCAGCCCCTGCTGGCTTTAGTACAATCCTGCCAGCTTAACCACGTCCCCATCCCAAAACCAGCCCTGTCTGTTACCCGTGTGGGTGCAAGTCCCTTCCCGATGCCAAGCCAGGCTCGGGCGGCGGCGGTGGCGGCAGGGACACCGGCACCCTGCAGCGAGGGTTGACACAAGCCCTGTGCGGGAGCACTACCACGTCTCGGGGTGCCGGTGACGCAGCAGCAGCAGCTCCACAGGTCATTAATGACCCGTGAAACAGCATTAATCCAACGGAACACCCACCCTGGTTTGCCTCACTGAAATGGGAAGTACCAGCTCTGCCCATGTTCACCCACTTCGGAGTTTTAAATTCTTTTTAAGATTTGTAGGATTTATATGGGAGATTCTTGGTTCTTGGTTTTGAATGTGAGATAAAACAAAACAAAACAAACAACAAAAAAACCCCCAACAACATAGCAGAGCCATCATCCCCAGCACATCTGAAAACCATTCATCTTGCTCACACCTGATCACATCACTAACCATCCTCTTACAACGACATGAATGTTAGAAGGACACTAATCTAAAGATGTTTCCTGTCCCCACTACAGAAGGGTTTTCCTTCAGGTCACAGTTTGTCTATTTGAACAAAAATTGCCTTAGTCACAAATTACAACAAAAACCATTGACTACGGCAGTCTTTTGCCTTATGAGAAAGCCCTTTGGTGTCATAGGTTTACACCAAAGTTTGTCTCTTAGTCCTTAAGATAAAAAAGCTTAACTTTCACATTGTTTCAGTGAAAACATGACCTCAGCTTGAGGAAGGGCTCTTCTTTCTGTTCTCCCTAAGGATGAGTGCAGAAGAGACCTGGTTTTCATTCCCCACTTCTTCCCGGGAAATACTGCTTGCCCACTTGTGCTCCTCATCCTTCGCCCCATTCCTGGGTACAAAAAGACATCACACTTCCAACAGATAATCATAGGAACACGGAAGACACATATCACAAGTATGACCAAAAAAAAAAAAAAAAAAAAAA
>Ga0065711_1003711_pt1 | contig 26716 bp, 10 predicted proteins | sample Hoacrofraction12_FD_59098 | JGI IMG/M metagenome (GOLD analysis project Ga0065711, IMG submission 59098) | Hoatzin crop microbial communities from Cojedes, Venezuela - Epithelial fraction 12 v2 (version 2) | ecosystem: Host-associated > Birds > Digestive system > Esophagus > Crop | place... | reverse complement strand
TCCTTCTCTGGAGATACTCAAGACCCGCCTGGACAAGGTCCTGTGCAGCCTGCTGTAGGTGACCCTGCTTTGGCAGGGGGGTTGGACTAGATGACGCACAGAGGTCCCCTCCAACCCCTAACATTCTGTGATTCTGTGTGATTCTGTAAGAGAAGGATGGCCAGCAGGTCAAGGGAGGTGATTCTGCCCCTCTACTCCACTCTCGTGAGAACCCACCTGGAGTACTGTGTCCAGCTCTGGGGCCCCCAACATAAGGACGTGGATGTGTTGGAGTGGGTCCAGAGGAGGGCCTTGAAGATGATCAGAGGGCTGGAGTACCTCTCCTATGAGGACAGGCTGAGAGAGTTGGGGTTGTTCAGCCTGAAGAAGAGAAGGCTCCGGGGTGACCTTACAGCAGCCTTCCAGTACCTGAAGAGGGCCTACAGGAAGGATGGAGAAGGACTTTTCACAAGGGTGTGTAGCGATAGGACAAGGGGGAATGGCTGTAAACTAAAAGAGGGCAAGTTTAGATTAGATGTCAGGCAGAAATTCTTCACCATGAGGGTGGTGAAACACTGGAACAGGTTGCCCAGAGAAGCTGTGAATGCCCGCTCCCTGGCAGTGTTCAAGGCCAGGTTGGCTGGAGCTCTGAGCAACCTGGTCTGGTGGAAGATGTCCCTGCTCATGGCAGGGGAGTTGGAACCAGATGATCTTTAAGGTCCCTTCCAACACTTACCATTCTATGATTCTATGATTCTATGATTCATACCAATTGGATAAGTCTCAAAAAACAGGAAGAAAGACAGTGCTGCTTATACCCTGTTTATATACTGGTGGTTACATTACTCTCCACAGTGGAAAAAGACATAGGTAAAAAATCTCTTCTCCACGTCACTCTAAAGTCACTCTTCTCTTCCAGGAGCCTCTTATCAATATACTACAGGGAAATAAACATTAATTTGCTTGCTTGGTTTCATGAATGACACCTAAACACTTTTCATTCCAGCACCTACTTCATTTTCTGTTGAAAAATAGCCAAATTCAAAGTTAAGTTTTAATTTAATTTTTACCTAACAGACTGTGTTCTTGGGTTTTAGAATGATGTCCCTCTAACAAATTTGGCTAGTAAGATAGAACTGGCACCAAAAGTGTGCAAATAATCTACCGATTAGAGTGTATGATGTCTGTAGAAGGAATACAGGACACTTCCCCAAACCAAATCACATATTTTAAATCAAGTTCCTCAATAAAGTATTGATGTATTGTGTTAGACACTCCTTAGCTCTAAGCATTTAACTTAAAGTGAAATCTCTCAAACTCTACAAATTACGATTAATAAAACTGCTAAGAAAAAGAAAGTACTACTCTTATAATCTAATGGGAACTGGGGCAAACATTTCTCCACATCTGAAACTGAGAAATTATTTGAACCTGTGAACTTACAGGGTGCAAATAATAAGGGAAAAAAAACAATTAAAGATAATTATTTTAAAAGACTAGGTTGTTAAGTTCTAATCATAATTTTCCAAGAGACTATACAGTTGAGCAAAGTTATTCATGTGTATGCCTACTACATGAATTTACCCAAATGTTAGCATACTTCTACCATGCATCATATTGATGCATCTCATAATAAAAGCACAGTGCATTTGAAATTCGTGTGTCTCAGATCAGACCGCATAATTCAGCCAATCCTTATTTATTTACTGAAGCATTTGACATATGTAAATATAAAGTCCTAGAACTATCAGTTTTGTGTTGTAGAAAATACAGCTAAATAACAAAACAGAAACTGAAACTCTTCTGAAAGTCTTAGCATTTAAAATGCACCTGCTGCAGCTGCTTAAAATCTAGCAGTGTAATGGGTGATTAGGCCTTTAGCTTTCTTGGAGCAACAAAAGCCCCCCGGAAATCAACCATAGTACAAAACATTTGAATTCCAACATTTCCTGCTTATGTTATCTGTGAGCATTTTTAGAGCTAATGTTGAATAGCAACATGTAAATATACCCAGAGACTTCCTAACATTTATGCAGTAAAATGAAAAAAATCCCAGATACTGCTTACTGGAAAGTACAGCTGTTATCAATAACTAGAGAGAAAACTGTGAAATCCTGTTTCTGCTCAAGTCAGCAGTTTTACAATGAAAGCACTTTAAGATCACTAGATTTCCAGTCATCATTGAAAACCACAACTGTTCAAACAAAAAGTACTGCAGAGCTCTTGACAAGTGTACTGAGTCTGGCTGCGATGGGGCTGACTTTCTTCATTGCAGCCTGTATGGTGGTGTGTTTTGGATAGGGGATGAAAACAGTGTAGATAACACACCCGAGTTCTTGCTGCTGTGGAGCAGTGCTTGCATAGCGTCGAGTTCTTCTATTATGCCCACTGTGCCCCTGCACTGAATAGGCTGGAGTACACAAGAGTTCGGGAGGAACAGCCAGCACAGTTGACCCAAACTGACCAAAGGGATATTCCATACCATACGCCATCATGCTCAGCACAATGCTCCGGGAAAGGAGGAAAAAGCAGGGATGTTTGTGGATACGCTGTCTTGCCAAGTAACTAACTGTTCCACATGATGAGGCCCTGCTTTCCAGGAAGCGGTGAACAAATTCCTTATTTTGCTTTGTGGGTACAGCTTCGCTTCACTTATTAAATTGCTTCTATCTGAACTCTTGTGTTTTCTCACTTTTGCTTTTCCAGTTGTCTCCCCCATCCCGCTGAGGGAGTGAGTGCGCTGCTTAGCTGCTTGCTGGGTCAATGCACCACAAGAAACAATCAAGAAAAGGTGCTGTAATGCAAAATCTGGGGTGTCCTACCTAATGCAGCACACCTATAAAGCAAACATTCATACAGTAGGAAGGACAGAATACACAGGAAGAGACTTCTCTTATCAAAACCCCACGTCACTGAGAGTTGGCTTGCTATGTCCATCTTAGCTTACATGTATTTTAGTGCAATAATAGCACAAGGGCAGACAGATCTTTCTTTAAATAATGTGCACTTTGTTTATTTGTCTTTAAAGCAGTTATTATGGATGGGTTTATTGTACTGATCTTTGCATATCAACACAAAATCAGAAGAGATGCCCAGGACACTATTATAACAACACAGAGCGTAATTCAGAAGCCTGGCACAGATATAATTTGCATTCCCTTACACCGTGGGGTGACAGCAAAAATTTGAAATGTACATTCTTTAGCAGAAAAGCATGTGTCTTCTGCCATGTGATTCCAGCTACTGTGGCTATACATTTCCATTACCTTCTGCTGGTTAAGTTTTAATGAGCACTGACTAACCAAAATGGATTCACCTTGCCACGAGAAAACTGGCAACTTTCTGCACATAGCTGCTGGTTATCTTCCTATTTTCAGTTAGTTCTCTCCTCTCATGCTACCACCTCTGATGCACCCAACTACTAAAAAAGACACACTAAAGTTCCCCAGACCATCAGATTAAAAGATATAAATGCCTATGTGCTTCCCAAATAAAGTTGCTTTCCCAAACTACTGAAGCTGCCTTCCTGATATTCCACACCGAAGGAATGCTTCCTGTCTGATGTTGTCTCCGAGTTTCTTCCATTACTTTAAGAAGCAACTGATAAATCTGGCACCTCTATATGACAGTATGAAACGTGATACCAATATTGGTTGTTTACTATGTGGCCAGAGGATCATGTTTGATTAGCAACTAAAAATTTGCATATCTCCTTAGGAAAAACATCCATGTTGATAAAGTGGATCTTAATTGAAAATAGGTAGATAAGACTCACCATCTTGCATCATTCATGGCCACTTCCTCAAGAAATCTCCAGGAACATCGGTTACATCTACATTATAGTAGGAGCAGAAGTTCGTGCTGAAACTTCTCACATTTTCAGTTTACTTGTTTCAGGGTTTTCATTTAAATTTGGCATCTGGTTTTTAACATTGGTCCAACAGGGACTTATCCCACAAACCTTTGCTTACTTAGTTACAGCCTATCTAGGGAGCACCACACCGGCCTTCAGTGACTCTCTCACAGACGACAGCACTTCATTGCCCATGTGATTGCACATGTAACCACTGCACAGATAAGGTCTTTCTTCTTTCTCATCTTTTTGTTCCTGCTTGTACCATTTCTAAGTGGCACAATAGTGCCTGCTTCCTGGCCTACCGCCCCAGCACAAGTTTGGACAATACACTCTGTGAGGTGCTTCAGAAGAGGAATACAATTCAATCCTGCACCTGAAGAAGCTATGCTGCAAGTAGATTTTAATGAGCCCATCACCCTGGACCTCCTTTTCTGTGGAAGAAGATAGGCAGAATGATTTTTTGGGAGTCCTTGCCACCGTGATTTTTATGTATGATTGACTGGAGGTTCTGGTCCCAGAAAACAAGCTCGGATTTGTGGAACAGCATTATCCTCTGGATGTGAAATGATCAGCAGTTGATGTAAAACTTTCAGGTATGGAGCAGAAATGCTCCAATGCTGTAAACTATTACCACGACTTCATCATCCTTTCACATAGTTTCAGAAATCCATGCCTGTTTTCAAGAGTGTCAATCACCATGTGGAGCCTTGCAACTCAAACTTTCACTTTTTAGTTAGTAACCAGTTTGCTAAGAGTAACTACACCAGCGGTGACTGATTGCCTCAGATACCATCCTCCAAACTTTCTTCCTTCAAATAGTAATAGCAGGAGATACCAACAAAATCATCCAAGTCTTTGATCTGAACTATGATCTTCCTGAACTATGAAGGGGAGAGCCAGTTCACAGAATCCACAGTTCTATCTAATGCACAACTCAAAGCTGCTATAACTACCCAAACCTCATGAACCACCACCTCATGCTACACAAGCCTTGGAGGCCCACCACTGTAGACTTACAAGCATCTTAACAGGCTTCACCGGAAGTTATGATGTCTGTTCCTTACCTAACTCTGGCCTAAGAGCTGATGAAGACTAATGCCTTATTTACGATCAGAGACAGGATCTTTAAGCCTGTTTGCATGCTTGTCTAAACCAGAATAGTGTATAACGCAAAAATATGCAAAAATGCATAATTTCCATGCTGCTGGGTTATGAGACTATGCCTTGATGATGATGGACCCCATTTCTGGTTTGACTGGCCCTTAGAACATGTAGGCATGAAGTCAAAAGTGCTTGTCTGAGTGCAAGGGGTTACGTAGGAGACTGGAGGTTAATGTTCCCAGTTCTCTCCAAATCACGGGTGCCTGCTGTCCCTCATAAAACCTCTGCAGGGACTTAGGGAAGCATTTCCATTCAGATAGGAATAGTAAGGACCAGTTCTTTTTGAAGCACTGCCTCCCACATTCTCCAAATGATCCAGGCACTCAGGATGGTACTCATGTACGTGCTACTTTGCAAGCTTATTCAGGGGGCCTATGAATTTAATGTGTGTCCAGAAGGGGACTGAGTGGGTTGGTAGAAATGTGCTTAGGTGGTGATGACTTCTACATACAAATTTCTAAACTATCTTTAACCTCTTCCTCGTTTCAGCTGGGAAAGAGTTAATGTTCCTCCCAGTAGCTGCTGTGTTTCGGATTTAGTACCAGCAGAATGTTGATAATACACTGATGTTTTCAGTTGTTGCTAAGAAATCAAGGACTTTTTCCAGTCTCCTATGTTCAGCCAATGAGGAGGTATGCAGGAGCTGGAAGGGAGCATAGCCAGGCAGATAGCCAAGCTGGACAGTGGAAATATTCCATACCATAGACGTCATGCTTAATTTATAAATGGGGGCTGGCCGAGGGCGAGGAATCTTTCTCTTTTCCATGAGTTCAAATCCTCTCTTGTCCAGGAGTTTGAACTTTTCCAGGTGTTCGGTCTTTTTGGGGAGTTCACAAAATTAGTAAAATCCACAAGTTCTGGGTTCTATGATCGATGCTTAGGGACTGGCTGCGAATTGGTCACTGGGTGGTGAGAAAAATTGTATTGTGTATTGTTTGTTTTGTATATTCATTATTATTATTATTGTTAGTATTGGTATTTCCTTTATTGTCTTATTAAACTGTCTTTTTCTCAACCCACAAGTTTTACCTTTTGTCCATTTCTCCTCCTCATCCCGCTGGGGGGGAAGCGGAAGGGTGAGCAAGCAGCTGTCTAGTGCTTAGTTGCCAGCTGCTGGGTTAAACCACAACAGACCTCCTCCACACCAACACTAAAAAGCAATAGGCTCCCAAAATTTCTAGGTCATTTCCCCTCCCTGAACTCCCTCTGAATCAGGAGATTGAGGCTATGCTTACATTCTTTGATGCCTCCTAAGACTTGGCTGCTTCAGCTATTCACTTTCTGATACCTCTTCATCCACAATCTTTTTTTGACAAGGTTGGTTTCTTCAGTAAAATCTGCTTTGATTCTCCCTTTTGTACTCATGTGTGGTTTGGAATGCTACATCTGAAGCACTCAGGAAACATCTTGGTTCTTGATTTGAACAGTTTCCTTATTAAAACATGTCATTCAGATGTTACTTTGCACAGGTCAGGAGAAAGGTGGAGAACGAAAGAATATTGCTTGTTTGCTGCCACTAAGAAAAGACAGGTGGTCAGGGCTGAGGAACAGAAACGTTAAGAACTATGAGAACTGGAGCGGAACTAGGTCATACCTAGGGAAAGAGGGACTGAACTGGCCATGGATGAGGGAAAAGAAGATCTTCAAGGAAACCTTTCCCTCTTCCTCTCCTGAATGAAATCATTGTTTCTGTTTCGTCCAGCTTCCCATTATTCAGACCTCAGGAAAAAATATGCATTGTCCTAGACCTATACCTAAGCTTTTGGTTGAAATAGCGTGCAGTTACGTCTGTCTCATCTCATACTGAGTCACCAACATGTTGTTCATGTTCCTTGCTGTAGATGATCCTCAAGACTGGATATCTTTTGTTCCAGAAACTTCCAGAGATCTTCTGCATTGGTATTCCCCTTGCAGAGACAATTATTCACAGTCATTATAGCGTTTCTAGCTCAGAACAGACATTCAGTGCTTCAGAGCTCCCTTTGGTCTATGGCCTTCCTCCATAAAGAATGTGCATTTAAGGCACCTAACTTTAAGAAGTCATCAAGAATTTAAACAGAATGAGTGCCTGTAGCTAGACAGAAATAGGTCTCTCTTCAAAACACAAAAAGAATCCCAGTGTATGTATGTGCCTATGTACTTTGTGTTTGCTTTTTTGCTAGATAGTAGTTTCCCAAAGTTATTTGGAGAAATATCAATTCTCTCTCCCATGAAGAGTATTCACTAGATAAAAGCAAAAGAAAAGAGTCAAAATAAATATCTCAGTGTGTAGTATGACTACATATTTAAGTGTTTTAAAGATGTTTGCCAAATTTAGGTCATGGGTATTTGTCTAAAAAAGATAATTAGCAGACTGGAAAGGAGGGCAAGTTGACGTGCATGACAACACTTCTGTTGCTAACAGAAATTTTTGAACAAAAAAGGCAGGGAAAACTCTGAAGTCTAATTAAGATACACCACTTCTTTGAAATGGTTGACTATCACCACTAGTCATCATTTGAATTTCACAGTAAGCTAAGCTGTTTTATTTATTAAACACAAAAAATTCTTGAAAGAAACATCCAGAAAGCACTTTTTTTCAGATAGCGATCATAAATGCAGTCATCAGCTCTGATTAAAATGCTGCCAAATCCATCCACCTGTATGCCATTTTTATGTGCATCTCCAAATATATGAAAATCTATTTTCTCTCAGTAGATTTGTTTGCAGATGTCACATTCCATTTTTACCCCCTCAATAAACACCAACTGAAAGTGAAGGAAGCTCAATACGTTTAACTGTAATATATGCAACCTGCTTACTTAAAAAGCATGAAAGAGGCTTGGGATACCAATGCACCCAAATTCATGTATTATGCAGAGACTTTATATGTATACGTATATGAGCACACATGTAACTAGATGTATAGCAATCTCAGAACAGGTTTAAAATTCCCCAAACTCTGTTTCTGTCAGATTTAACCATACAGGTAAATTTATTTATTTTTATATCTTTTATAATAATCTTTTATTCTTGTAGATTGACAATAAATTAATTTCTATAATAACCTATTTAGGTATCTATGCATATAAAAATACATATATGCATATGTTGATTTCCAGGAGGATTTTTAAAAGAACTTATGTTAGGAGTACTGACTCCCCGTGAGGTTCGTGTTCCTGAATCACGCAAATTCTCTGGAAAAATCCCAAATATATTCCACAATGACATAAAGATGAAATGCATCAATGATTCTTCCAAGTCAAACAACAGAACTTTGGTTTTATGATTTTGTCGGTGCTTCCCCCATTCCATCTGCCCAATAAATCACATAGAGTAAACAGCACGGAACACAGTTGGCTTATTTTAAGGATAAAGATCTACTGAAACCTTGTGTAGATTAAGAGACAGCAGTTCCAGGGAGAGTAAACCTGTCACAGTTTATATTTAGATGTTATGCCATCCTTCTCACAGACCAAAACCTCAAGTTATATTCTCTTCTTTTAAAGCACATCCAAGCTGATGCCAAACATTCTTTACCATACTTCCTTTAACTACTGTAAAATTCCATGCCTCCTCAGAACTCTGCAGGAGATGATTTAATTAGTGCTACTTGTTTTCCTTGTGTGATTTTTTTCTAAAGTGCACAAACTGCCTCACTTTTACCTCCCGGTAATATGGTATCTCTGTCTACATCAGCTTCTGAGGATCCATGCTGTTCAACAGGGCTATCTGAGGTTTAGAATTCACCTTCCCCTTTACTTGGGATAGTAACTCTGGAATCAAACATACAATCATTGGCTGTTTCATAGAATGAACTGAGATAATCTTATACAATCATAGTCTTGCTTAGGTTGGAAAAGACTCTTAAGATAGTTGAGTCCAATCATTAACTTACCACTACCAAGTCCACCACTAAACCATGTTCCGAAGTGCAACATCTACACATCTTTTACATATTTCTAGGGATGGTAACTCAACCACTTCCCTGGGCAGCCTGTTTCAGTGCTTGACAACCCCTTCAGTCAAGAAATGCTTCCTAACAGCCAATCTAAACCTCCCCTAATGCAACTTGAGGCCATTTCCTCTCATCCTATCGCTAGTTACTGGGGAGAAGAGACCAACATCCACCTTGCTACAACCTCCTTTCAGGTAGTTGTAGAGAGCAAAAAGGTCTCCCCTCAGCCTCCTCTTCTCCAGACTGAACAACTCCAGTTCCTTCAGCTGCTTCTCATAGGACTTGTGCTCTAGACGCTTCACCAGTTTCATTGCTCTTCTTTGGACATGCTCCAGCACCTCAGTGTCCTTCTTGAACTGAGGGCCCCAAAACTGAACACAGTACTCAAGGTGCAGCCTCACCAGTGCCGAATACAGGGCACGATCACCTCTCTGCTCCTGCTGGCCACACTATTCCTGATACAAGCCAGAATGCTATTGGCCTTCTTGCAGATCTTGAAGATCTTGAAGCCATGTTCTGGTTTTTGCAAAATGTACCTATTAAGATAAGTATTGCTGTACTGTATTTGACATTCAAAAATCACCCTTGCTATCAAAGCTTGGGAAGAAACATATAAAACAGGCCAGAAAAATGATTCCAAATATGATCCAGAAGCAGAATCACTCTTGAGCAGAGCCTGTAGAATTTTTGTGATTTGCAAATGGCTTTACATGAAGATTTTGAAAACACAAGCAAGAGATAGGCTATCTTCCCTACCGCTCAGAACTGAAAGGCTATTTCCACATTTTCTAGCAAAGTTCATAGACAACTGCATTCTGCCATAGCTGGATTTCTGTGATGCAATTTCACCTAGTAAGACAAGTCAATCTAATAACCAGATCCTTACTGCCAAAATTTCTCTTTCTCCTCTATCTCCCTCTCTGTCCAGCCCTAACAACGCACTCCTTCCAGCTTCCTTACGCATCATTCTGGCTAGCACCAGAGGTAAGCACCAGAGGTAAGCACCAGATAATTCTGTTCAATAATCTGGAAAAAAAGTAGTGCAGCAAAAAAGAACTAGTATTTTGCCAGGTTAGTGAATCGGATTGCTTACAGAAAGGTCTGACGAGCACCAGCGTCAGAGCAAGGAAAGCGTGCAAGGACTGTGCAGCTAAGCAAAAGGTGGGAGCAGAGCAACACCTCCACTTTCACGTGGTAGTGAGTCTGAGTAATTTTGTTTGCTTAGGTGTAAAATGGCTACTATATTTTTTGATAACTCTAGAATACAGCTGGCTGTTATGTCTATTAGAAAGGTCTTGCATGTGTTGTGGATAGCTTACTTTTTCGCTGAAGCAACAAACAGTGAAAACAAAGATTTGCACGCCCAATAACCCGCATCCATGACAACATGAAGCCCATAAGTCTAAAGCATATGTATTAATGACAACAATAGACAACACAAAAACATGTCCAAAGACCTATTGCTAATTTAAACCTGTTTGATGATGAATAAGCTTTCAGCAGTGTGGAGGCCTCTCTGGACCCAGCAAGTTGCTTTCTTTGCCCTGGATTTAAGACAAACTTTCCCTCATTTCTTAATCAGCAAAGATGACAATACCTATAGAAGAGTCTCTTTCAGAATTTCTTACTGCAGCTGACCACCAAACAATCAGCAGCTCATTACAAAAATATGCACATGCTCTATTTTATATGTTTAAAAGTAGGTGGCTGTACTGGCTAAACGCATCTTTGATGTGATGGAAGAAGTCCAAAGGAAAGGACTTAGTGACTCCAGAAAGTACTTATAATTAATCTTAATAAGCATTTGTGAACCGAATAAATGACAATATAGAAATACGCATCCTGAAATCTGAGAGCAACATGCTACTTCTTCAGATCTGACGCTGGAATAATCATTGCTAACAAGACTGATTTTACTCTATTTATTCAGATCGAGAATGTGACAAACCCCCAGACTTCTCTTTTTCCTCTGAAATGAGGAAGAGACTTAAGTCTGACCATGTCTCTTAATTTCTTGCCCACTTGTACAATAATGCAGAACCTTCTCTGACAGTTACCAGAGACTGCACACTTAGCTTTATTGAGTGTAACGTCAGAAGGTTCTCCAGACTGGGACTAGAGAAGAAAGATATGGGGACAATACGAAAAGGAATTCATTTTGATAGCCCCTCTTCATCTGAATGTGTTTGTCTGAAGCAAGGATAGTCCAGATACAGAGGTATCAAGCAGTGATCTGAGCAATGATCAAAGGTATGGGAGCTGAGAACAGGCTTTAAATATGAAAAAAGTCCTCAGAGGGGAAGTAAAATTTGCAAAGGAAAGGAAACACCAGATGGCATAGCAGTTGTTTCAAGAGCGGGGCTTTTGCCCTTTATCTGCAGATTTTGTTAGTTTGTGTTGGTAATAGGAAGATACTCTTTCACTGATGATTTGTAGCGCACTCATTCTGTGGCTGGAGCACAGCTGTCCCTATGAGGACCCAGTACCCAGCAGTCATTGGTGCAGGCAAAACCTACATTGTTGTCTGAAGTTCCTTGAGAATCCCACAGAGACTGCTAGGATCAGTAGAGCATAGCAACACCAATTCCCATCGCTACAGAAGCTACAGGAGATGCATCTAAAGCAGCCTGAAAAGAAATCTAGGAGAAGACAAATTGACTCTCATACCAAAATGAACTTTCATTTATCTCTGTACTCTAATGGCAACTTACGAACAATACGCTCAATTTCAGAGCAATTTAGCACAGTCAGTTTCAGTGCTGAAATCCAGCTGCTGCTGCTGCTGCTGGATCGTTTGAAATGATCACCTGAAGGTGCGATGTTAAACGTTAATTCCCAACACAAAGGCATACGCTTCATTTTCTTTGAAAACAGTTTGTGTTTTGAGACCTGTTAACTTGTGATCAACAAATACCAATACTTTGTGAATCTCTTAGAAAGACAGAGAAGCAACAGTATCATAATGTGACTTACACTGGTCACAGGAAAACTTGTTCTACATCATTACATGAATACTAAACTTTTTGTCTTGCTACACCTTTGTGCTGCCCAGCACAACGGAGTCTGATCCAAGCTAGACCCTTTTGATGTTACCAATAAATAAACAAATCAATAATTGGGTGCATGTCTCTCATGGTAAACAAATAGTCTGTCCTTTCACTCCACCCACAGTATTGTTTAGAAGCACCAGTTAAACACAATGTACGTGTGGAATGAATTCTTTCTTTCTGTCACCTAACACCTTCAAGGCAGAATGAAGTTGTGTGGCTCTGTTAAGAAGTATTTTTACAGTATACTGTGGAAGACTCAGAGTCATGAAAATCTATGCTTTTTTTTCAATTTGCTTAAAAAAAATCCCTTATGAATTGTATTTTCAGATGTAATACTGAATCTGTTACGTCTTGACTTGAATTTCATTGCCTGATTTCAACAATCACAAATGGTTGCAGCAAGACTGGCTTAAATAAGTGGTATTCCGTGTGTGGTCCCAGGTCCTGTCTCTCTGATTACTGTTCAACCTTGTGTACAAATGCAAAGTTATTAGTCTACAACAAGGCTTTTTACATAATATATTCTGTGAAACCTTGAGAGTCAAGTAGAGAAGCCTTAGTTAAAATGAATAAATAACTCCTTTTATGGCACCTTCTGTCTTCAAAGCATAGCTTCCATTAACTCAGTGCTCAATTAAGCAAACCAGGTACGGTGTGCAAAAGCTGAGAAAGATTTATGTTTTGAGGTGACATCTCTTAAAAAAAAAAAAATCAAATTCCCTGGTAATCTTGATGCTATTGTTTGATTAAGATACTAGAACTGGTGGAAAATTTTCTGTGATTGAGGTAACGGTTTGCTAGCAAAACTGGAGAAGAGATATTAAAGGGAAGGGTGCTTTGAAAAACATTCTTCTCCCTTCTCACCCTTTATAATCCATCTCCATAGAAGACATATAGAGAGTTTTATTCCTGTGGCAGGGGACACACGGATATAACTGAATTCTACATGAACCTGCCTAGCCAGTAGCAGCACTGCTCCTACAAAAGCCAGGCTGCTGAGCTGGAAAGAAGAGGTGGACTCGGGAGTCAAGCTTCTGTAAGGACTTCTTCCTACATCTACATTATCCATGAAATTCCAAATACCCTCACTCATAGAAGATATCAATGAAGTTTCCAGACACAAAGCTCCAGCTTTCTACCTTTACATACCTCTAAGAAGAAGAAAGCACAACTATTAGACTTGCACTTTCCCGAAAGTGCACAAATTCAAGGGTATTTTCCTCCTTGTAATTCAACAGAATATATTCAATCTACTTCATATAGGTGAACGTTAAGAGTAGAACTATTAAAGCAAAGCTTGTTGCATAACTAGAGGTTTAGTTGAGTCTTGTGAAAAGATCTGGATCAGATAGAATATTAGGCTTATGAAAATACAACTGTTCAGAACAAGAGCACCCAAAAATGAAGGAAACAAAGTTCCAGTTATGTTACATGAAGCACAGAGGGTTCTCCAGGAGGAGATTTTTTCTTTACTTTGTAACCTGCCTTTGGGTTCATTAGGTTTATAGTTACCCAGGAAACAAGACAAGCAAAAGAATCAGAAAAGATCAGAATGGTATTTTATACAGCATTGTCCCCTACTTGAAATCCAAAATTTATTTAGCTACAAAAACACTGTAAAAAAACATTGTGTTATTACTTCTGTATCCTGCAACTTTTAAGTCTTCCTGTATTGTTATTTCTTTGTTTTTTTCCTTACTTTATACGTATTTTCACCAAACTGGAATACATTTGAACCATGACAAACTAAGAAAATTATGCAGAAAAACATTCTGAAATACATCACTTTTAAATATCCTCAGATTTTTTTTAAATCAAAGTTTTCAAATTTTCTTTACATTTATATTCAACTTATTCTGTGTAGACTTCTAACTTTAAATTCCTACTGCATAAAAAAACACATAAAGTGCTGGCACCAATGTACCTTTATAATTAATGAAGGCAAACAGGCACTTTCTGAGTGTTTCACCTTCTCCTCCAGGAAGAGATTAATTCTGCCCTAAACCCACTTATTTCCCACCATTCACTTGGAAGAGTCTAAACAATATCTCATACACAGATATCTACAGTGAAGATGTCTTGCAGCAACGAATGCTAGCTCAACATTCACAAATTGCTCATCACAATTTTGTAGTCTACATACTGAAAAGTAGCTATTTTTCATGCTGAAAAACACAAATTAATTCTGCTTTATAATAACCAAAATAAGCCAAAACCATATGCCAAAAACTCAATCAAAATTTTTTCTTTGGACACCTTAAGGATCTAATGGTAATTCCTTAACTGTGGATCCTTTTCCAGGCCATCTAGTAACACATAATGAAGTAGAACTTAACAACATAAACTGTAACCTTACCTGAGTGCTTGTAGAAGATGATTCACAGTACTGTATTACAAATACATAGAAATGGTGTAAATTCTGAGTGAGAAAGGATACATTCGTATGGCTCCTGTTCTTGTTCCAATTGCCAGAATTTTCTGAACTGGGTCAAAAGCTAAGGCAGTGGGTAGATAAGGAAAGCCATGGCGAACCGTCTGAAACAGAACAAATGAGCAAAGTGATTGAACTGTAACCACAGATAACAGCATGTATGTTCTATGTTATGTGTATAGGAAGATAATCTATATTTTGCTATATGTTGTAGAATTTACAATACATTTCAAGAAAAGTATTTTAAAAGAAACAGTATTTTGAATATAGAGGTGAATTTCACTCATGTCAGTTTCCAGATGTGCTCTTTACTCAGTAGTATTTTAAATGGTTTAGGTATAATAAAGTAGACCGCAAAGTATATGCCAATTTACAACTTGTATATATTGCTTATATGGTATATTGAAAGATAATCTCAATATGCAAGGCAGCAGAAGTGTAAATTGAAAAAAAGACACACAATATGCTATCAAAACACTGTCACAAATAACCTCAGCCTCAACAGAACAGCTTCAGCAGAAAGAAATGGAGTATATCCACAGGAAGACATCCAATAAATCAACAAACTGAATTGAGTCCATGAGGTAAAAATCCTTAACATCAATTTAAAAAACAAAAATGCCAGAGAAGATGTTCTCAAATGAGCAACTGAACCATTCACCCTTTCTTAAACTTTGTTTATAATATTATGCTTTTAATTCTAATTTTTGCACAGGTACCTTGGGGAATAAATGAACTGAGCATGACACAACATATCCTTGAGTTTGAAGACTGCCCCTAATAATATTTTAAGGTATCTTAACCTGGAGGTTATGACCAATACGACCTGACTCTTATGAGGAAGAGCACGAAGATATGAAAACAACTGAAAATAACTTGACTAGACTATACATATACACATAAAAATGAACTGCAATTCTTTTTTCATGTATGACTGTTGACCTAAAATTGAGTAACAAATATTATATTTTCTTAGGATAATTATAATAAAGGAGTAATGGCTTTAAACCAAGGGAGGATAGATTTAAACTGGATATAAGGAAGAAACTTTTTACAATGAGTGTGGTGAAACACTGGCACAGGTTGCCCAGAGAAGTAGTGGAGGCCCCATCCCTGGAAACATTCGAGGCCAGGTTGGACAGGGCTCTGAGCAACCTGCTCTAGTTGAAGATGTCCCTGCTCACTGCAGGGGGATTGGGCTACATGACGTCTAAGGGTCCCTTCCAACCCAAAGGACTCTGTGATTCTATGTTTTATAATATTTAATATATTATAAGATTGAACACTAGGCTTGACTCTTTTTTTAGTATACGGTTTGGATTGGAGAGGAAGTACCTTAAGCTGAATGAAATTCAACTTTTAAAATTTTTTTTTCCTTGAAATTATCTTGATCATGTACTATGTCTGCTGAAGCTTTCAGCAGTCCCTATGGAACAACTTCAACAAAAGGGTTTCCTTAATTGCAGACCTGTTGAGTAAAGGGCGGCAGATGATTTCTACAGCTGTATCACTCCAAGTCTTCCATTACAGCTGGAAACACTTGAACTGACATACACAAGTAGTTTGGGAACAATAAAATGTATGTTTTTCCTCAAAAAACCACTTCCTTAAAAGAAATCTTACTTGTGTTGTATCTCAGTTATTGCTGATAAGGGATGTCTTTTAAAAGAATGTCTAATTATTTTCTATACTGCAAAAATCCAGAAACATAAGCTACTTCACTAAGCCATAGAAAAGTAACTCACTTTCTGTGTTAATGTAGACTTTTACCAAAGTTCTCCTCAACTCTGTTTCTGGTTTGGTTTGCTTTGTGGCTAATTTTTTAAACGTTCTCATCTTCTCCAGTGATAGGATTACTCAAATATATTTTTTTTATTCTGACATCTAACCTGGAACTAGACTCACATACTATAAAAATGGTTTTACCTCTCGTGTCACAAAAACATCAGGAAATACAAATTGTGGTATCTTCTAGTGTGTTGAACATCTGGCCTAACTGCACTGCTAATTTTCTATTGTATTTGAGATTTATGTATTCTTGTGAATAAACATTCTCCTTTACCTGAAAAAAACATAAATTTCACAAATTATCTGTTTTATTATTAATTTTTAGAAATCATCTCTATAATAAAGTTTTAATTTCTAGCAATTTCAGTCACAGTAAGATTTTCTGATGTTTAGCTATGACTGGAGCTTTCAGAATTATTTTTTAGATCTAAGAATGCAATGATCAGTATTTTTAAAGACTTATTTGCATTCTTGCCTATGTATTTGGCATCTGCTTTGTATTTTCACTATTTCTGCAATCTACAGTCAGACACTTCATTCGGAAATTTTAATTGGGTCTTGTTATTGAGATTGAACTATGCTTTAGCAGCACAGTGACGTACATCTTTTCAGAATCATAGTTCAGTAAAAAAATCTTGAACTCTAGGACTGACTTAAAAGTGGTATTTCTATTTTGCAGCCATTTTCCAAATTTGAGTATTTGCACTAATTCCAGTCAGGAAGTTCCTGTGAATGCAAACTCTGCCATTTGCAGAATAATAATAACAATAATAATAATAATGCTGAAGTCTGTTGAACGAGCAAAGAAATCATTATTTTCCAGTAAAAAATTTATATTTATTAGGCCTCTAAATAAAGGACAAAACCAGTCTGGAAGGAGACCCAAGCTATACTGTACACAGTTAAGGCAGAAGAAGATGTCTTTATGATTGAGAATTTGGCACAAATTAGAGCAGCCTCAGCAATGATTCTGAAGATCAAGCCTATTCAACAGAAGAGCAGAGACAAGCTGTAATACTTCAGACCCCCAGATGCTCCTCCTCAGCCTTGGTCCAACAACCCTTTTCCAAGGACTATGAGAAAAATCCACACGAAAGGCTAGAACTTCAAATAGATTTTTCAGTTATGCACTGATAAAGCTAGTGTGAGCATATGTGTAAGAATGAGTAATGATTCTAGAACTGTGCCTGGGCTTCCTTACAGCATTTACTAACACAAGTGAAGACGAGAGGAAGGCCACAAAATTAACTTGATCCTAGAGTGACAAAATAGCCTATGTTCCTACTTAAACTGAGCTGTGTCTAGGAGGAACCACATAGACCAAAACTATCAAAACTGAGCAGAAAATACAAAACAAAGTTTTATTTTTTAAAAAAAAATCTACTATCTCAGTAGCAGGCAAAAGCAGAAAAAAAGTACCCTAAAACACCTGTCTGTGGTCACAGAAATGCAGGACCTACCTATCCCCAATGCCCCAAGAAAGAAGGTGCCAAAAGAAAAAAAAAAAGAAACAAATAAAAAGCAGACAGCAGATGGAGCCAGGACTGCTTTTCTCCACATTACCCAGTTTTCTTTTATGTCTCCTTTTTTTGGCATGCTGTCTCTAGAGGCAGTCTGTGCTCCCTAGGACATACAGTTTATGTGCAATATTTAAAATAATTTATCTGAAACAGAACAATTACCTATGTAGCTACAATTTCAGCATAAATCTTTGTTCAGCTTTGTTATTCTCCTTTAAATTATCTTTTAAATCATTTTAAGTGAATATTCTTATGGTGAATTGCATGTACTATCATTAAAGAAATCTTTACACAACCAATTTACCTCAATTAATATAGGAAATTGATTATTTGGGCTTGCCAGTATTATACAAATGAACATTTTAATATGCTGTACAGAATATAACAACAATCACTCACTATCTAAGATACCATGATATATTTCATTAGCTGAAAAAAGAAAATCACATCAGTAATAATATGCAATATCCAGTATAATTGTTGACATGGTGTATAAAGCAATTTTTCAGTATAAGAGTTTTTCTTAACTTTTGTTCTATGGTAGTTTATATTACACTCCAAAGACACAATTTTTTCAAAGTAATTTTTATATTCTCTCAATAACTCCAGAAAATACAGGACTAAACTAAATTTTAAACTGTATCAGTTAAGTAATAGGATTTGTAGCCAAAACTGTTCCTGCTAATTTGCATGAACATAAATTTTGTAACTTTTCTACTAATATTTTACAGATACCCTGTCTGACAGCAAACCTGATTTACTTAGGCAAATAATTTTTGAGAAGATGCCTATTTGTTAACATTGAACTATGTAGTCTAAGCCTGTGACTGAGTATGTAGAATCTACTTGGAAATTGCAACCAACACGCCACATGCAAAAGTCTTACTGAAGTAATTTATTGGTTTACAGAACAGAAGATGAAGTGTTGACTGAAACCTGTATAGCCTCTTACTCAGCTATGTAGGAAGTTCATAAATGTCAATGATTACAGCTTTCACCAAGGTTGTAGTGGTGAAAATGGGTGCTTATAAAGATGAGCTGACATGCATTATGTTGCTATAAGGCCATGATATCCCTCATTTATAGGCTTCTGTGCCTGAAGTCTCTGACTGGTAAGACTGCTTACTGCTCAAGAAAGATGGAAATGGGACAAGGTATCAGTAGGCTTCCAATCTAAGAAAATGATATACAGGGATACATTTTTTACTAGCTAAATTTTCATTTTTTAAAGGAATATTTTTGTAAAAATCTGAGCTTAGCTAAAACTGTCTAAAATTTCAAACCCAAGCCATGTGTTCTATTTAGCTCTTACCCTACATTAGGTGCCAGGAGTTCCGAGCATATTCACAGGATATTCTAAACATTACCTTTTTTTCTTTTCTTAGATGAAGATACCCTCAGATGGTTCTTTTACTCTGTGTAATGCTAGAAACAGTTGTATTGAAAAAGCCATCTACAAAAGGGACTCTGGAGTTACATGCTGGGAAGGCTGATTGTTGTCCCTGGCAAGATGGTAAAATAAAGACTAACTGAGCACATGGACAAAGCTCATCTGCAAAAGCCAGCAGAGTTTGAATGGGAATCCCATCTGACTAGTTTTCTCCAATTCTATGAAGCTGTCAGCATCCACGTAAATAAAGCAGGTATGAATATGTGAGTTTTCCAAAAGCCTTTCAATAACATTCCACAGCAATGTTATTAAAGAAACAAAGTTGAAAAACAAAGTTGTCACTGGACTGAAGAAAAGGTTTTTTGTGGACTGAAAGCTGGTTAAATAACACAAAACAATGGATAGGGTTTAATGGATTTTTACCATGGAGAAAACTCAGAAGTAGGGTACTCCATGGATGGATGATGGGACCAATTTCATTCATCATCTTTAATGATCTATAAAAGGTAGTGAACACTGAAAATTCCAGGTTCATAGTTGATAGTAAGCTCCCTGGGATAGTGAAATTCAGTACCGATGGTAAACAACTCCTGAAAGACCTCATTAGCCTGAATAAGTGGGCAAGAAGGTGCTAAATGAGGTTCAGTGTAGACAGACGTAAGATAAGGCATCTAGAGGGGAAAAAAAAAAAAAAAGGACTCTTAACTCAGCTTACACAATGCTGAATTTGGAACAAGCATTTACAAGTAGCCTTTACTCAGGAAAGTGATGTCATGGGCGTGGTTAGCATTGCTATGAAGTCTTTGGTTGAATGTGCAGCACCAACCCAAAAAGCCAAGTAATGTTGGACATGATCAGGAAGAGTATAGAGAATAGCACAGAGAGCATCATTGCACTGGTATATAAAACCTCTGTGAGCCCATTACTTCAGTACTGTATGCAGCTCTGGTCTCCACATCTGAAGATGTAGTCAAGTCAGAGCTGATACAGGGAAGGCAACCGATGATGCTCAAGGTGATGGACACAAACCTTACCAGGAAAGACTAAAAGTGCTGCAACTTCAGTTTGGAGAGGAGGAGGCTGTGGGTGAATACAACTGAGATTTACAGTATCAAGAGAGTGGATAAGCTAAATGTGGAACTGTTATTCAGCAAAACCAAAGGGCTGTTCAAAACAAATGAAAGAATAATTTAAAACAGAAAAAAAAGAAAATACTTCTTTACCCAACAGTTAATGAACTTCTGAAACTTGCCACCATAGGAGGTTGTGAAGGCTAACAGTATCAGCAGGTTCAAAAAAGTCATTAGACAAATTCATGGACATTATTGATAAATGGATTCTAAAAGGACTGGCTAAGCATACACTCTCTGACATCTCCAATCCAGTGATGGTGGATGACGGGAGATTAGAAAGAAAATGGACTGCAGAAAGTGATGTAACTTACTACTCTCCCTAAATGACATATTCTATTGCCACTGTCAGGGACTGACTGCTGGGCAATATGAACCACTGGTCTGTCTCAGCAGGGTATTTCTTATGAGCTTATTATCTTCACCAGTAGCATTGCATCTGAGAGAAGGAGAAACGGGAGATCAGTACTGAAGGAGAGAAACACAATAGAGAAAAAACATGGAACATGTGGTACACGAGAGAAAAAGAGAAGCGCTACTGAAATACGGAATACAGGGCCAGGAAGAAAAGATACGCAGAAGGAACAATCAGATTTGTAAAAAAGTTTCATAATATTTACATAAACAACTTTCAGATTTGTAAAAAAGTTTTGTAATATTTACATACACAACTTTTGGCATAGAAGAGTAATACTTTCAGCAATAGCCAAATGTGTTTTCTCTTTTAATTTTTAAATTACAAAACTTACTTTGTTATTAAAGGTCACTTAATAAGCTATGGCAGAATTTTGAGGAAACAGTAAAGTGAACCACAGGGCAAAAATAAGGCCTTCCAAATTTCAGAAAGCATTCACCTCATGCTTGTTCTTTGAAATATACTGTAGCGTATAAAAAATACAAAAGTAATATAATTCAGACAGAAAAATCCGCAAATAAATAACGTGACATTGATTCCTGAACTACATTATTCCCAGTTTACAGCACAGGTGAGGCTGGAAGGGAACTCTGCAGACTGTCTACCCCAACCCCCCCTCCTCAGAGTGGTTGGATTTTAATCTTGCTTGTTTGACCTATTTAAATCAGTGTTGCTGTGGCCAAGCAACTGCTTGACAACTACACCATCTTGCCACATCTACCACAGCATTGAGTTACAGCATAGTAAATTAATAAAATAAGTTGCAGGGTAATATATGAATATAATCATGCCAAGGTGGGTTCTATCCCCTTTCAAGAGGAGACACAGTAGGCAAAATGATTTCACCTCTTCCCTTCCCATTCTTTCTAAAAGAACTCTATTAAATAAAAAAAAAGACAAATATACAAAAAGGGAGGAAAATGGAGAACATGATGAATGAATTGCATCCATTGTTCAGTAAATATGGTATAATGGACTTTCCATTCTCGCCATTTAAACTGGCAAGAAGATATAGGGCATCCACCTGCAGAAGAATGCCATGGACTTTAATACACTCAAGGCCAAATATAGTTTTAATGTAAAATAATAAAAAAAAACCCCAACCCTAAAACACTGATTTCAAAGCTCAATTTGGCCTACCTACTTAAGCAAAACTTCTGTGCAAATGGGGAATTATTATAGTGAAAGTAATTCAAATAGCAGTTCATATTGATTTTGTTGTTGCATCATTTAATCGTATTACTCTAGAACTTGAAACAGTTTGGTTCAGAATACCACCCATCTGATGAAGATCTGTTTTATGGGTATTTACACCAATCATAAGATCATTCAACATATCTGATAGCCCTAAAAGGAAAATATTCTTGTCTTCGCTATGGCTGTGGATGCAGGGAATAACATAATTTCATAACTTTAATGAGAAATTTAAAAAAAAATCTGTTTTTATTAAAGTTACACCAGAACAATATAGCAAAAACTCTAATCAATTTTGCATGTCTTCCCATTTTTGGATTTCCTGGAATTTTGCTACTTCAGGCTGATTATGTCCTGTACTGTTATGGCTGATTGTGGTTACTGTTCTAAAGTAGATGTTTTGTTTGCTGCTTTCAGAATATTTTAATCAAAACAAATCAGCCGTATTGGAGAATTAAAAAATTTTGCAAGAAAACTCCATGCTACTACAATAGAAGAAAATTTTGCTACTACTATGAAGTTCTTCAAGGTTTGTTGGGTTTTGTTTGTTTTTTTTTTTTAAGCTACAGAAACACAGAGTTAAAACCCTACTTAACTGCATTATTAGTGTATTCCTATGGCAATCTTTTATTTTGCAGAATAATTTGGCATTCCTGTATACAAATGCTATTACCAGATCTCACTACTAGCATTTACAACATTGTTTACTATTTATTACTAATTCATAATTAATCTTGTCCTATATTCTTTCTGTATGCATATTGTATGCAATTTGAGGATTTTTTTTTTCTGATGTTGAATCACGAATTTAGTCTGAAGATATTGGCCAGCATCTCATTGCGCATACACTGAAGATATATTGCAAATGAAATTGAGATATTTTGTGGCAGCTTTTTGCCCTCTAACAGCAGTGAAATCCAGCAGATCTTGAACATTACTATCCCTTGCTGCATTGCCCATAATGCTACCAAGGGCATAGCTCACAGACACAAACGAAGACACTATATCTGAAGACTGTAAGAATCGGATCTCTGCTTACATAATCACATGCCAGTTTTCCTGCCTTTGCCTCATTCAGTGAGCATCTAAAAATATATGTAGGGACAAACAATGAATAAATTAGGGTTCCTCAGACCCACCACAACTAAGTTTTATCCACAGCTACAATGGAATGTATCTATAATACAACTAATGCTGGATAATGCAGAGATTTTTCTCACAGGAACTGTTGCAAAGAACACACGCAGAACAGCATCCATCCTTCCCACATGTTGTGTACTGTTCAAACCAAATGTGATGGAGGACAGGAACAAAATCTAAGCAGACTCTTCAAGAAAATAAAAAGGTGCAATAAAGACTAGATTGCCACACATATAGACACGGCTGAATACTAGCTGAATAAGAGACCTGACTTGTGTTTGACCTCACAGCATTCTTATGTAGCAGATTTTTTAATGAAATATAAGCAATTTTTTAATTGATTGGATTAAAATACTGCAAAAAGACATGCTACCATACACACCTGTATCTGCACATATACCACCGAATTCAGTAAGACTACATTTAACTGCATGCATTCATCAACTCAAAGCCTTAAATATTAAGGGTCTTCTTTTTTTCAGTACCGTATACAACCTTACTTTAAAGGAACCATAAAAGTGTACCTCATCAGACTTTGACCCTAGCTACAGGCGACAGATTGTCTCTAGTATTTTTTACTATTCATAGTCTTTGTTGGTGATCTGTGATGGACACAGCACTGCACAAAGATAACATCTTATTACATTTGAGCATATCTACCAGCCATCTGCACCTAACAATATTGCTTTCTCTCCTCTCCACAGATGCATGTTACTTATACTTCTAGTCATACAGCCCTCTAACTTGCCCTTGTAATGATTCTAACATACATTGTAACAAATTAATATATCCTTATAAGCTGCTTTTATAAATGCTTTTTCTTAGAATAGCCAATAGACCAGTACATTCACTTAGCTTAGGGTAGATTAGTTCACTTCTCTGATGCTTCTTTTTCTCTGTTTAAGTGAACGTACCAATATTAACTTTTCACAGTATTTTAAGAGAGTCTTCAAAAGGGGATTTGGGCATATACCATGCACCAGCGAGTATTAGATGTCTCAGAATAGGAGTCAGATATGGATGGAGATTTGTCTAAACTAAACAGGTGAGAATGGGGTCTGTCTTAGATTTAGTCCACCTCAGCTGAGGACAGCTGCATGTTTTAGGTAGTAAATGTATTTCTACCCGGGAAAAAAAAATCTCCCACTACTTCATATTTTTATCCACGAACCTCTAAGTAATTTCTCAGTCATTTATCTAAAAAATGAAGTATAGGTCTTTTTCTTTCAGAAATAAGTAAGGAAAAAAGTTGCCTATATAACTGAAGTTTTACACGACAGCACTACGACCAGAACACTCCCTGAGATATGGGCCAGCCAGGCTGAATTTCCTCCATCCTCTCAGAAGAGATTAAAAAACCACTTTTCCCACTACAATAGTGAGAAAATTTCTCATTAACTAACTGGTGGCCCACAGGTGAGGTACAGTATATGCAGCGTGTCTAGTTCCCACTAGCAGGGAATAACTGCTAAGAGGATAAAAATGATGGAACACAAAATGAAGGAAAGACAACGCAAGAAAACTTGGGGATGGGAATTAACTTTGTGAGAAAAGTCCTGTGTCCCAGGCATAAACTGTGTACAGTTCTCACAGGATGAGAGATGGCATGACCACACCAGATCGTAGGGGTCAGGCCAGTGCTATGTAAACATGAAGACACTGCATTCCTCAGTATGTTCCGTGGTTTTTTCACCATTTCCAGGATATCCACGGATTTTACCAGTCCCATCATCAGCTTGAGGAAGGAAGACTGGAGCTCTGTTTTGATGGTCTGATCTCTGAACAAGTACCTGTGAAAAAGTGACCCCTGAACAGAGAGAATATTAAGCTATGCTTAATATATACCTTCAGTGAGGAGGGACATTCTCTCTTTCTCGTGAGGAAAAAGTATATCCTGAATTTCAATTATTTACCCAAGGACTGCGCATGATTGAAATTAAAGAATCCTTGGATTATTAAAAACAAACAAACAAATAAAAAAACAACCCCCCCCAAAATACGCACTTGAAATGGCACAAAAAATTACAGTAAATAGCTTAACTTCTAGGTTGCCCTGTGTGGAGTCAGAAGGTGAACTCAATGATCCTTGTGGGTCCCTTCCAGTTCAGGATATTCCATGATTCTTATATTGCTAAAAAGGTCAGGTCAACCATAAAAAGCAGAAAAATAAGAACATACACAAACTAAGATTATCTATGCAAAATGAATTTGTTCGCCTCTTGTAGGAATTAATTAAGTTCTCTTTTTCTGCCGTAGAACTTTTGCCTTACTCCATGAGTAGTACGGTCTGGTCTAGCCTATGGACAAGCCAAAAGCAAACAATTAAAGAGCTGTTGTCTGCCAAACTCATCTATTTGGTCCAACAAAGGAAAGTGCAAGGTACCATTCCGACAGAAAATTGCAGAAAGGAAATTCTATCAATGCTCTTATCACTTAGTTTTATAAATGATCAAGCCAAGGGCCACAAATTAAGCTTTTCACATGTGGCTGCTAATCGTGTTTCCATTTCGTGATTGACCAATTTGAGATAATGGAGGATGATTATATTCATACATCTTAGGTACAATTCAGAGGTCCAATGTGAAGCCAGAATTCCATCTGTAGTCATTTGAAACAGGAAGGAAATTCAGAGCCATTCTGACTAAGGTGGACGTACAAATTGACAGTACAAATAACTAGCCTAAAGACTACTCTGCAGATGTGCACAATACTCGCAAAAGAATGTGAAAAGAATGGGGGGCATAATGGGAAGACATAAGTGATATTAAAATGTTAAATACTCTAAAAAAATTCCGATTCAAAGAAGGTCAAGCCGGAAACTCAAAACAGTGGACACTAAGCAATCTGGCATTTGGGATTTTCTATGCCTCATCTACACAGTAGGACTAACAATACCTCCATCTCACAGAAATATTATGAAGATCATTTCATTAATGTTTAGAAAGCTTTCAAAACTACAGTGGTGAGCACTTCAATTGTGAAAGTCCATGGGGAACTTAATATATGGGTATGCTCTGAGTTCTAAGTATGCGAAGAAATATTGAAGTGCTTTCCATTGAAATAACACTATTTGTTTTACTAAATTAGACCTATAGAAGAAATACAGGATCATGTAATTAAAGGTTGAATGTGAAAGCAAACTTCATTTAAGAAATTTGGAACTTTCAAGTGCTTTTTTTTGCAACCTTAAAAGTCTTAAAATGGTTTTGAAGCTGTAATTGCATGTGTTGGCCATGAAGGGTCTTCATTAATGCATTTAGGATTAATATTTGATCTACAATCAAACATAGTGATGCAAAAATATAGGTATTTGCAAAAAAACAAGAGTGTCCAGTTATACTACTACAGGTGGCTTCATACCTTCACAGTTCTTAAAAAAGAAGCTTTTAACATGCTATGCTCTTTACCACTGATGAGTCCTATTCCTAATTAATGCAAACATTTAAAAAAGAAAAATATATTATGGTCATCACACATTTCACAAAATTACCATAATCTAATTACAGAAGTGTCATTTATGACTCTGTAGTTTTAAAGAGAATACGGTTTTGCACCTAACATTAGATCCAAACTCCGGTATGTAGGAAAAATCCTTCCCAACATTATCCCATCTACCATTTAAGGACTGAATGAATTCTGAGCACTTACAAATATGGGTTAATACTTATTTTAAAATGGGCTTTCTCTGAAATGTAGCACTTCACACACATTTTCTTCCCCCCCCC
>Ga0065711_1003709_pt1 | contig 26716 bp, 12 predicted proteins | sample Hoacrofraction12_FD_59098 | JGI IMG/M metagenome (GOLD analysis project Ga0065711, IMG submission 59098) | Hoatzin crop microbial communities from Cojedes, Venezuela - Epithelial fraction 12 v2 (version 2) | ecosystem: Host-associated > Birds > Digestive system > Esophagus > Crop | place... | reverse complement strand
CCCCTCGCTGCGGCCGGGCGCCCGGAGCCGGCGCTCAGTTTCCCGGCGGCCGGGACCGGGTGCTGGCGGGGCGCCGCCTTTTCGCAGCTCCGGCAGGGGAAGGCCGGCCACCGCCCCCGGAGTCGCCTCACCTCAGTGATACTCCAGGCAAAGTTACACGTAAAACATCTTTTTTTTAATCAAGGGAGTTCAACAACAACAACAACAAAAAAGCCCTGTACAGTAGTTAAATTTTATTACAAGTGTAATAAACTTCATGATTTTTTTTAGCACTAAGGCAATCACAGTTTCATAAGTTATATATATATATACATACATAATTTACACAAGTCTACATTGACAAATCAATTACCGGTCACATCACTGAGGGCTTTGTGTTATGGCAAATAAGGTTTATGAAAATTCACAGTTAATCTGCAAGTATTTTAAAGATGCAGGAATCATATTGCACATCATAAAACAGCGGACTCTGAGGAGCAGATTTACAGTGTTCCAGCTATTCCTTCACAGAATGTACATTGGTCATCATCATGCAATAACTTCAAATACAGAATGGTATCATGTACCACAGTAAACAGTTACTCACAATGTAAGTTTTAAATAGAGTAGCAAAAAGCTGTTAGGTTTCTCTTTAAACCATATTTAAATTCTTCTAATAAAACACTTTGATAAAATCAAATGGAATTACGGTTGTCACATTGTACTTTCAGTATTCTTCTTTGTCTTTTCCTTTCTTTTCCTTTTCGTCCTGCAGTGCAGTACCGAGTTTCTTTATAAGGACTGACAAAACTTTGTCCAAAGGATCCATGACACCGCGCTGCAGCCACTTCGGAATCGTAGTCCTTGCATGGTGAAAGCCCAGCTTCTGGAGGATGTAGTCAACACCGACAGGATCAATTTTCCTTCCAGTCCAGGATATTAATCTAAAAACCAATAAATAGGGGCACTCAATCTCAAATATATAACTATAGCAACTGGTGTATGTATAAACAAACATCCATTTGTACCACTGTTACTTCTGACCAGCTGAAGTCCAACAGGGATTGTTTCAAACTTAATTCAGATAGAGAAGCTGAAGATGACCCATGGAACATCCTCGCAAAGAAAGAGGATGCTCAAGGAGGCAAAAATCCAGGCTGGGCTGCCTCCAGATCGCGTTTAAATTGATATATTATTAGTGCTAACACAAAATGCCAACTGTCAACATTTGTTTGGCCTGGACTGATGTTTTGATATGTGGATGAGCACTTAGGTGCTCCAGCAGGGTCAGCAGAGCTTAAAAAAACAAACCAACCCCAAGAAAAGTAATTTTCAGTGATTCCGAGCGTGTATTGAGAGCAGCAAGTTGCTGCTATACACACTATTCTTTTGTGCTAAGTTTAAACTGCCATATAGCAACTCGTATATAGTGCTTTCCTGTTTTAAGGCGACTGCTTAAAGAACAAAAACTGGAATGCTAAAAATGGAAAACTGCAAGATGAAAAACTATATAGCAGAAAGTGAATGGACTGTTGTAGGACAGAGTGAAACAGTAATCTGTGGTCCTTAGTGAGTTTAATTTTACTGTATCCTAATTTTGAAAAGCCTCCGACATCATCTTTAATCTGCATAAATTCTAATCTAGAAGTTAACGGATGTAATAGATAATTGCATTATCCAGCTTTCCTGATGTCCTGTAGCAGGCATCTTTGGTAGAACTGATCGCCAAAGGCCAAGCTGTAGCAGCAAGCATGACTGATCCTCTCAGGAGCTGCACAGCATCAGCTCGGAAACACGTCGTCTGCAGGACAGTGCCCACAGAGAAAACGCACAGGCAAAGAGATTGCAGATAAGCCAGCTTGTTACCTGAGCGTGGGTTCCAAATGCCAAGTATTGCACATAAATTCTCTCCAGTCGACTGTAGTGTAAGTAATGCTCTCCTCTGCCTCTTTGTCAGTAGAACTGTCCTCAAGAACACCAACAGAGTTTTTCTGCCCTGGACGAGCAGCCAAAATGCGGGGAGGAAAAATTGCTACAAAACAGAAAGGAAAAACCCCACACCAGTCAGTCATGAGCATCTCACTTGAATTCTCTTTGCACATCATTTAAATAAAACAAAAGCACAAATCTCAAAAAAGAGAGAATCTCCTTGTGTTTCAGTTTTACAGAATTTCTGGCAAACAGTTTTGGTTTGAACAAAGTGCTAATAAAAAATAGCCTATGAAAACTGAAATAGACACCGGATAACACTGCAATGTGGAATTCTTCTCTCTGCCAGCCCAAAGCATCCATATACAAGGGCTTTCTTTCAAATTCGTCATGTCATTCAACAAAGTGTATCACATTCCATAAGCAAGATTCAGACACGCTCCTACTTTATAATTTTTTTTTTTTAGATTGACAGAGTAGTATCTGAGGATGAGGATGGCAAGGGAATAGTTAAGTTAAATCTTTGTCCAAAGGCATCAAGAGGACCTGAACCCAGCTCTTAAGTCCTGGAAGACAGAAAAGGAATAGCAGCTGCTTCTCCTCCAAACAAAGTGTCTTATAAAATCTAAAGAAATCTGTGAAGTTGGATTGAATTTTTTATTTAAAGATAGCCTGAAAACACGTTTTTTTACAAAGTTCCACCAAAAATAGTTATCTTCGCCTTTTGTTAGTTTTTGCACCTGTTGGACATTTTACTGTAATGTGCTTTTAGGAAAATTAGCGCTCCTAGCTCTGCTGTACACAGTAACACGTAAACAGATTTTAATATGGTTAGTTATAAAAATAAACTTTCAAAATGCTGAATTTAGTGTGTTCCGCATCATATAAATGTTACATTCATACATCACATCATGTTACAGGAATAAATGTTACATTTTCTATACAGTTCAGTAATAAACGCAAACTACTACGCACAACACTGAATTTCACAAACACCAGAAAACCAAAATATGTTATTTTCACTGTGGTGTTAACCCATTGTTTACATGTACATTACCCAGTTACGTTACTCTTGTGGCAGCCTTTAAAGAAAAAAGAAATGAGAGTCTAGAGTAGGATCGCTGTGGCAAAATTTGGAAAATCTTTATTTTAAGATCAGAAGTTGTAAAACTTCAAACAAGCAGCTTTTAATTTCAGTGATGACATCTCCTCTGATGTAATATGGAATTATATAATACTTATAGTAAATGTAACATCTGAAATAATTTTATCTATGATCAACCCCTACAGTGCTGTTACGATCTTTTCCAAGTCTTAATTAACTTAGTAGGTTTTAGGTCCTTCTGGAAATAATTACTTGTAAAGCATTAAAGCCACTAGATGATGACCTTCCTTTCAACACGCAGATAATCATAGAGCACAATCAGTCATTCAGTACCGCACTGCTTATTCACCTTAGGTCTGCAACAACAAAAATCACCCTGTGCTTGGCACAGTTTACATATACATCAAACTCACTTGTCTCCAATTTGCTCTTCTTAGCAAAGACCACATATTGTTTAAGAATTCATGTGCCAAATTTGAATGCTACAACTGAACATATTCATGTGGAAAAGCAAAGCATTCTGAGGTCAGAAAAATGCATGTCTTGAAAGAAACTCCATTGATGAAAGGACTGCAGTAGAAGTAATGTAGCTTCATAAAACAGTTTTCATCTGCATATTCCATCTTACACCATAAAAGTTAAACAAAACACCAGGTGTCAAAATAGGAGCAAGATCATGACTTAGAGTAACTAGCACAAGCTCATCAGTGGTAGGTAAGGAACAGAAATCCAGGAGTATGTCCGTTCTCTGCAGCACACTGCATGTAGGTGCTGCACTGGAGGTGCCCAAACTGTTTTTGAACAACCTGCTGTACCTACACAGCGTGGCAAAGTGCCACGCAGAGATACTCATACAGCTCCCTGCACAGCGGTGGCATGCCAGCGCTGTGACACTACGAGGTTTGTGGGTTTGTATGTAACTACTCTGCTTCCAGTTCTACAGGAGCTGACTAAGTCAGCTCAAGTACTTCCCGAACAATGTTGAACTTTTTGAGAAGTGCCAAAATACCTCTTGGCTTTCAGTCTAAAATAACCCAGAAAAAAACTTTTTGTTATTATGTAGCTGAATTCCACTTATCAGTGACTGAAAGAGATAACTATCATTTCATAGCATTAAGACCAGATTTCATGAATATTTAACACTACTTCTGATGATTTCAATGGAAGCAAGGTTAGGCTTATCTTTTTTAAAATTAAATCCATTTTTAACAAGTCAATGCTGTTAAAAAGTATTAAAATATTTACTGTCAAATAGTCTGACAACTGCAGATTGGCACATGAGCATTACCTCATAAATAACAACTTACCTTTTTCTTTCTCTTTTAGATAAGCAGATACCAGGTCATGCAGAAACATAATCAATTCAGCATCCATAGTTACACAAATGTGATCTGTAAATTCAGTTACTACACTGCATTCCACCTTTGGTTTAACACTTGTATCTACAGTCAGATAAAAATAGTATTAATACACTTGTAAGTACATACAGTAAACATAAAAGTACACTGAATTTGAATATAAGTCTTTTGAAAATAACATTGCTGTTACTGAACCAGACTGAAAAGAAAGGACCACCATTAACAACTGTGTTTAGCAGCCTCAGCATTTTTTGAACAGTTTTCCCATCAGAGTAACTTCTGATATTTTATAAAAAATGTTGGAAATAAAGAAATGCTACCATGTAGCAACCCTGCTCATCCTCAACATGGAAAGTCAACCCAGAGTAGTTATCACTAGCTTGTGCTATGCTGTCAATGCATGATTTTAGACAGTAAGAAAAGCTGATAGCAGATTTTGCTAGTTTGGCTATTAAAAAAACAACCAAAACCCAACAGGTTCATTTATCTAGCAATATTATCCAGGATCTGGTATGGAGCAAAGCCCCAGCTCAGCCAAGATAGACATCTATATTAATGTCATATACCTTCAGAAGTCTTATTTCCCACCAGTTTCAACTGCAATCTGAAAATAATATTTTGAAAACAAGAGCATAAAATTTAGGTTCCTTTTTCGGAATGGCCCTCCTTTTTAACATTTTAACAGAAATAAGAAAACCAACCCCCTAAAGAGAGCCAGCCTAGCTGAAATGCTTATATTAATTTATCTTAGCAAGTTTTTTGTATTGTGACCAGTCTCTGGACTAGATCTTCACTCTCTCAACAGAATTCCCTCTACGTTTTATTACAAAATGGTAACTTTCCTTGTAGATCTGCAGTAATTCTTAAATTAAATCCTCTTATCAGCACGGTAGCTTTGCATTTAACTCCTCATTTATGAGAAATAGCTTTGGATCCAGAAGAAACAAATTATGTTTACTGCACCTTGCAATGAAGGCTCTTGGGGCTCTTGAACATGAATAGATTTAAAATCCAGCTGCATCCTTGGCAATGCAAAGATGGTTTCAGTTTCATGGTTGTAACTGGAGCCACCTCTGAAGCCACTTAGCAAGCTTGAGCTTTTCACTGTTGTGCTGCTCTCAGGGTTGTTAGCATCAACATTTCGAAGCAGGTTTAACTCTACATGGACAATGGGAAATTCCTGAATTCAGTGGTCTTTATTAAAAAAAGGTTCATGACAGCACAGAGTGTGACAAATTTTCACAAAATACATCTCACATATAATAAAAAGTGGGGAGGAAATAAGTGTCAGTACCATAACATCTAAGCACTTCTAAGAATCTTTTTTAGTGTTTTGGAAGCTTGAAGTCCAAATTTTATTCATCTGACCACCTTATCACAACTCTGTTCTAGCAACGAGCTTTCGGTTAAGTGAGATATAGACCACGTGGGTTCAAAGTGTGCCCTTTGTGTTTGAAAATATGGTAGTACTTAAAATGAAAATAAATGTTTCTGATTAGTACAAGCAATGCCTAAATTCACCGAGGCAGCATTGCCTTCAGAAATCACTGTTGACCAGGAATCCAGCTTTGTCACAAGACTTTCACCGTAGTACACATGCAACATCATTTGAATTAGTTTTCAGTTGTTTAAATTGTGACAAGACAAAAAAGTTAAGAAAGATTACTATTTCATTGTAAAACTGCTGGTGTATGATTATTAAGATTATATCCTTTATCCTGCTCCCAACAGCATGGCTACAAAAGGTCAAACAATCAAATGTTGCTGTTGTTTATATACTTAAATGATCTGGATGTAGCAAAACAGGGCTACATAAAACGTCTAACAGACAGCGCCTCTTATCCGTGCCTCTATTTGTGAACTTCAACCACTACATCCTGTTGTGTTTTTCAACAGGAATAAATATTAGTATAGTATATCAATAATATAAAATTTTTTTTCAAGAAACTACGATCTGCTTATTTCTCACTATATGCTATATTCTGCTATTTGCCCTTTCACAGAAATCCTGTTGATATCATCTACTGATTCTATGCTTTGTGAATGAAATAAAAACAGCTGTCTTTTAAGATTTCTTTTACATTATCTTGAAAGTTTTATTTTCCAATTAGCAATGATTTAAAGATGTATGATTCAAAATGTTTTAAGGCCTAGAAGCACCTGAAGGTTGAAAAGCTTTAGGCAGATGAGTAATTTTCAAGTGTTAGTTGTAAGTGGTGACAGAAGCCTAAAATATATTCCTACTTCAACTTATGCCATAAATCCTTTATATACAGTGAAATATATCATCATGTTACAAGACCACAACTGGACATGAAACAAGAACATTTTTTGCATATAGTGAAAGAGGAAGAGACTAGAACTACTGCAGTGCCAGACAGATAAACATCCTGTACACTAACAGAACACTTTGGCTTCACTGCACAGTCTGAAAAAGGACTTAGTTCAGTAACACTTCCAGCTGTTCAGCATATGCTATGCTTCATTCCACAGTTTACCGTAAGGTTCTCAAGAAGAAAAAACTTCCATTTTTTCAAATTCCCTTTTCCCTGTAGCCCACTTGAAATTCAGCAGCTTTTAAACAGCACAATCTGCGCTGCCAGGCAAGCAGACCAACCCCAAAACTTAATGAATGTGAATCTAACCTTCATTCCTTGTGGCCGTGACGTAATTGAACCACTCTTTCACGCTGGCCACTCCATGTGGGGGGTTCTCATGGCGGCGCCTTGTTATCTTTGTGATTGTCGCCATCGGGCTTTCAAGGGCTCCACACGGTTTGGTGACCATAGTGTTATGGCCCAGATGGAAGTCCAGGGTTTGCACAATATACGTGGAGTGTTCACTAGTACCTGCATGGAAGGGGCGGGTGGTGTGGGGTGAAAGAGAAAAGAAAAATAGAAGAAGCAGCGTGGTAAGGGGTAGTAGGATTTCTCCTCTCACCCTCCTCTCCTCACACAGGTATCTAACATGAATAATTAGTAAGCCAGTGGCATTAAAAACTTGTATAAAGCTTGCAGATAACAGAAAAATTAAATCCTCGACAGCTACAGTCAGCAAAAACTTCTCAACATGAACACAAATAATAACCAGTAAGACCATCAAAATTCATCATGTAGAAACAAAGGACTGCATAAACACAGACATGCAATTAACAAGGCAGACAATGCAACTTTGTAGGCATATTATCAAGGCCATATCAAGTATATTTGAAAATGTACTTTGCATTATTCTACAGATAAAGCAAATGGTGGTAAAGATGGAACAGATTATTATTTTAGGTTAAGTGATACATTTTTGGGAAATAATATTGATTCAGATTTCAAAGAAAGCAAGTTTTTCTTTAAGAACTTCATATGTGTCAATGCATTCTTAAAATTTATTTAAAGGAATTTAGAGAAATGAGGAAATGGTTTAAATTACCATCTTCCCAAACTTTCTGGGCTTCTGTCCAAAATGCAATATTGGGTTCTTCAAGGTGAAATAAAGCCCAAGATTTTGAGCGGAAATTAGGTCCATGAAAACAAGCCAGCGTCATATGGTTTCCGTGCAGGCTCATGGATCCTCCAAATTGCATTCCATCTTCTGGCAATGGCATCTGAAATAAGGATATATGGCACCCAGATACTACTTTCAAAACTCCTGGCCAATGGCGATGATGGGCTGCATCCAACACTGGAAAGTAAACACACAATAGCAAGAACAAACTTTAGGAAAGAGAAAGATACAGAGAAGATTGCTGCCCTAATTCCGTGTTTTATTAAAAATATGAATATGAGCAATATTTTCCAATCTATTTCATTGACACTGTTTCATCTTTGTGATCTAAGGTGGCTATAACTTATGAGTGCCTGAACAAGCATACTCAGAAATCAACAACCCATTGTGTTCAGACAAATTACAGTTTCAGCTCATGATTACTAGGAAGTAAGAATAACATCACACTTCCACTACTAATCAAAGCTGCATATTTTTTTTTATGAAATGGACTTCAAAATAGACTTTGAAAACTATTTCAACTCTATTAAAATAGTTTCAAAATTGCAAAAATGATTTTTTTTTTAAATTTTTTAAACAAAAACACATATTTTTAACTAAAACCCCAAATTAACATGCAAGTTCATTATGGTACTCCAGGTCTAGCAGGGTACTCAAGATATTTGCATTCTTCATGGAAATATTATTGCTAGCCCAAATTTACAGGAAAAAATGTACTGAAGAAACTATTTCAAGTCAAATAGATATACTTGCATGTACAAACTTGCTCAGACGGATTTTTGCAATTAAAACATCCTACTTGGGAAGTATACCACTTACATTGCTCATGTGAGCTTCTCTCTAAGTTGTTGGCCATTGTCTTGGGAGGGAGATAAGGAACAGGTCCCCAGGTAGACAAAGCTCGCTTGCTTGTATCAAACTGCTGTGTAAAGAACTCCTGGAGCTTCATTCCTATTTTTATGAGGTCTGGTGTAGTTGACCGTGAAATCATCACTTGGAAGATATCCCATTTCAAGTCCCCATGGACAAATATCTCACTAGATATTAAAAATAGCAAGAACATTAACAGTTAATCTATTTCCTACTGATAATAAAAATGAACCCTTGGCTTTCTAGCAGACTGTTACATTTTTGGTTGGCAATACTGGAGAGAAGCCATATCGTCAGAATTTGACCTCGTCAAAGATTAGAAACTTTAAACACAGGAAGCAGTATTACCTTTTATCAGACATGCTCGAGTCCAAAGCATTATACAGATTTATTTTCCATTCATCCTGTAATTTAAGATCAGCATTACTGAAGATTCCCATTAGGATACTGGAGCCCATATAGTCAACACGTGCTTCAGTAGAACCCATAGTAATTTGAATTTTATGACTGGGCTGTTGGTTTGGGTGTTCAGAAATATGAGCTGAAATAGAACCAAAGAAATACAGAAATATAGCATCAAAGATAAGAAAATCAGTTTTTCCAGTGTTACGACCCTTATGCCATCCACATGATACAGAGGAACTGAGAAGGCACTATTTTTTTCCAGATGCATGGGGAGGTCATGACTCTGGTGTAGCTCCAGGACACCCAGCCTCTTTCCAAAGCCAGTTTTGCATTTCTCGGACCGTAAGCACTTGTGAAATTCTAGGAAGGACTGAAATGTTATCAAATCTTTCAACTGCCATCTGTCCAGACAGCTGAAGGGGGCTGGAGGGTTGCACAACTAGCTAGTGTAATTTCAGAGCAACCCTGAGACATCAGACGGCTATCTCTCTAATTCAAAGTGTGTTTCATAGTCAGAATGCACAAGTAAGAATCCAAAGTTTTTATACGCTAGCAGCTTCACAAAGTGAGGTACTGTGTATATTCTTCAGTTTTTCATGTGTATTGTCTGGAGTGCATACTAATACCAGACAGCCTTCCAACTTACCCACCATCTCCAGTGTGTTAACGTCTATGGTACCTCCAACAACTCCCCCCCTGGAGTCCAGCTGTGATCTTCCCAAACCAACAGACATGCTAATTTCCCGATCTCTGCTACTACCCACAGACAGACGACCCTGGCTTTTCAAACCACTGGTGGTCCACCTAGAACACAGGCGAAAATGGATAACAATGTTCCAGACTGTCAAAAGAGAAACTGCACATTATGTACTATAAAGCAGTAAATAATGTGGTTTAGGCATATGTGACTTCAGGATTAAGCATCTACCAGAATTTGTGAGGGGCTTCACAGTTCAAGACTGGAAAAGCTAGGATTTTAAAGCAAGAAGACAACAGGCTGTTAACAGACCGTGGGGAAACTGGGGTTTTACCACCAAAACAACACTGTCTGTTAAAACATGCTTGATCTTGTTTTATACTTACGTGGTATTGCCCATTACATTGCTCATATTCATTTGAACATTTAATTGTTTTAGATTCATAGCAAAAACAACCAGTGTTTCCCATGGTGTTCCTTGTTGGCTTCCAGCTTTATTTGACTTATTAAATGGAGTTGATGTTTTTGAGAGAGTATCTAAACAAAAAAGTAGAAAAAAGTTTAAATTATTCCACATGCTAGGAAAAATATGACAGAATATATACATTCCACATATTACAAAAGGAGAAAATAACACTGTATTTGAGGAGCACCACAAAACTATGAGTGAGGATAAGTGAGAATTAGAGAATTTGCAATACTCATTGCTTTAATTATATAGAAATTGACTCGTTCATTTATTTTTACTTTACCTTTAAGAGAAAAGATTTTTCATTTGCAGTCAGTCATGCAAGAGCATATTTTAAATTCTTGAACTGTTTAGAAATACCAGCGTACGCAGAAAATGAATTATCAGGATTTGAATATTCGGGTAGCAGTTATCTGCACAAATGCCAGGACAGAATGTCAAATATCCTTGCTCTTCTCACAAAAATCCTGGCAATACTCTTATAAGCATGTGCAAAGCTGGATTTCCTATAAATAAGCCACTCTACCAGCCATAAATCCTCCTCCTCCTCCAACTGTGTCTTCTTTTAAAAACTGTTCTTATATAACATCTTGCCTGCTTACTAAATAGACAAAATACCTGTCTGTCCTTTCTTTTCTCATAGGTGTTTCCTAGAGTAAAATAAGCACCATACTTCTAAATCTCCTTTCTATAACTAATGCCAGAAATATTCCACACAGCCAGTGCTACACTGCTGTAAGATAAACACAATAATGTTTACAGTGAAAGAAATTAGAAGCTACTATATTTCTTACATAGAAACTAAACTTATTTAGACCTCTTAGTATGAGCCCAAAGTCTCAGATGAAATGAAATAACTGACTTCACCTGTGAGGTGTGATATTGACCCTCTGCTAAGGGCTTGGTAATTGCTTGGATGAGAACAGAGAGCCAAGAAGATGACAATGCAATCAAATTAAGATAGAGAACTCATCTGATCCCAGCTAAACAACTACTGTTCTAGTAAAAGAATCTGCAATTTTATAGAAAATACACTAACAAACTACACTTTGATTCATCCATTTCAGACATTTTCCTTTGTCTAAGCCATTGACTCTCCACTCCCAGGCACAATGGAAAAGAACATTTTATGGTTGCCTTCTACAAAGCAGTAATGACTTACTTTTTCCATACAACTGATGGAAATACTTTAAAAAAAACTAAAGACTGTCTACTAACTAAACATTGTCTACTAACCTCTCTGAGGCACTGAAGAGTCAGACACGCTCCTGGATCTTGTAACAGCGGGAGACTTTAAGCTATGAGATGCTGTCCCAGGTGACATACTGCTGCTTGCATTATGTTCACTAAAAACATTAGGTGACTGTGCCATGTGTGTAAATGAAGCCGACTGACAGGGCTGCTCCCACGTCCTACAGTATGCCTTCCGTGATGATTCAGGAGAAAGATGCTGGCTTACCCCTTCAATTGAATCTGGTGTTCCAGGACCCGATGCTACTAGAAAAAAAGCAGCACATGAAAGCCAGAAAAACTATTTCATTTTGTTTAACAGTATCCTCCCCTATACTAAGAAGTATTTGGAGAACGTCAAAATATATTTCATTTATCGTAACTAAAGGTTTTCTACTGTCTTCATTAATATAAGCTGTTCAAATAATTCAATGACCTACTTCAGAAATTTTCCATTTCTTCTTTCTAGGATTTTCTATTAATCTTAGAGTGACTGCATATGGAGTAAATTATAATACACATATCTAGTCACACATGTAATAATACACAGGTAATAAATGTTTATAAAATTCCTACTACAATCCCTTGTACAAAAAATTTTTTCATGATAAGAAGCAGTATCTTACCTGGCAGATTTATTGTTTGATCACCTAGGAAAAGCCGTCTAGCAATGCTTCGCCTGTACCAAGCCCTTGGGAAGGCTAGAATCTCACTGAGTCGCCGCATATCGTATTTAAAAGAAGCAGATCCTATATCACAGACAGCTGACAAAGAAAAACCATATACATGCAACTGTAAATTCTCAGTACTAACAGGTTTTGGTAACCAAATCTAATTAATAGGTGTTCAATACAGTCGAATACTTCTTTACCAAGCAGTATAGTCTCTGCTGTAATGAAGAGATAGTTATTAAAACCTGCAGTTTTCCTGAGGTGTTGCCATTTCTCTAAATCCAATACTAGATACAAACACATTTCATAAAGGCAAGATGGAACCTAAGAGAATAACTGATTCTCCTACTTGTGTTGTATGTGCCTCTGAGACTCCTCATCTGAGGGCTTTAATGGCAGATTAATTGCAACCATTCTGCTGTTTGACCAGTAAGTCAGGATCCAGAATAAATAAATAAAAAACATATCTTTAAACCCCACTTTTACTTCAAGATTCCTTGAGCATTCAGGAGTCCAGCTGTCACTGTAGCTTCATAGGCACCAGGAGGCAAGGTGGTGAAATTTGGCAGCTAGTAACTCAACACAGACTGCAGAACCACATCACCAAGTTAATTCTGGCTGCACTGCTGCATGTTGTCCTGGGTTCGGCCAGGACAGGGTTAATTTTCACCAGGAGCCAGGCGGGCTGCCCCCACCTGGCCAAACAGAGCAGGGTATTCCATACCATGCTGGGTTCCGATGGGGGGGAGCGGGGTGGTGGGAAGTCACTCTCACTTGCGGCTCGGGAGCTCGTGGTGGCGGTGGGCAGTGAGAGTTGCTCTCTGCATTCCGCTCTTTTGTTTCGTGTTTTCTCCGTATCAGTACCGTTGTTGTTCCTGTTCCCTCTGTTTGCTGTTCTGTTAAACTGCCCTTATCCCGACCCACCAGTTTCTGCCTGTTCCTTTCCATTCTCCTCCGCACCGCGGCAGGGGGAGGGGCAGCCGCGTGGTGCTTTTGTTGCCGGCGGCAGCCAAACCATAACACATGTCTAAAGTAATAACACACAGCAAACATCAGCTTAAGCCAAAAAATTGATCATGAAGAACACTAAGGCAGCAGCTTGTGATCTAGGAGATTCAGCTGTCATTTTTAATGGGCACAGTATATAAACTCCATAATATCACACTTAATTGTGCTACATAATCCACTTTGATTTTTTTTTTCCCACCTCTATGGGGAGATTGCTTAAAAACTAGACTATTTCTAGTTTTTGTATAAAAAAAGGAAAATGGGCACATGTCTGTAAAAGATTTTGTCCTATTCACGTAACAAGCTAGAGCTCCGAAATAGCTGTTTTGAAGAGAGAACTATAAAATAGGTGGTTAGTGTTTACGAAACTAGGTCCAACTGAAAGCTTAACAAACTTAGGGAATAAACTTAGCACAAAATTCTATTACTATACTGGTTTATCTCTGTTAGAAAATGTATGAAGAGATGAACCAGCAATGAGAATCTGAGTTTGTTCACCTTTCTGTTCTGATGGAGCAGTGATATAAAAGAGCGTTCACAGTAGGGCACTGGGTGGCCTGCTGGAGTTCATTCCTCTGTTGCTGACTCCTGTAATGTGGAGGCTTATCAAAGCTATCCTATACGGACACTGTGGGCATACTGCAATTGCTTTCTAACTTTAGCAAGCCAGTTAGCACAGTGTAACACATTGAGAAAACACAGTAGAATTCCAACAAACAAGGCTAAAAGCTCAGAAACCCAGTCCAAAGGCTCATCATACATGTTTTCTTTGTGGTTTGCAGTCCCTTCAAATGGTTGCTTTAAGAAACACACACTTTTGTATTACCAACGCTCTTTTTGATCACCATCAGTAACACAGATTCGCAATGGCCATGCCACAGTGAAATGGCATAGTTAGAGTCTGAGGATTTCAAAGCCATTATTTTAACTCTAATAACGTGTGAGAGTGAGGAATAAACGAAGTATTTTAGGATGAAGGATTTTTTGTGTGGGAAACAAGAACTACTGGTATAGCTAATGTAAAAACATTTAAAAGCTAACNAAGCTACCAAGTTTGTCATTGAAACAAATTATGTAAGTGAGGACAGATTAACATTATATGTTCTGTCTCATTGCTGTTTAGGTAGTCATATGTTANTGCACTGTAGTCGTACAGACTTTTGGGGTTCTCAAGTAACAGGGTTAAAGAATTGAAGGCATAGATATTGCTTAACAAACAATACTATTAAAGACTGTAGTCTCTCAGGTACAAAGCTAATGTATACTATGGGATTTTATATCTGAAGAAAAATATACATTGTGCTATTAAGTGGAAAATAACCACTCTCTTTTGCATGCTATGTCCATATAATAAAGTTTGCATACTAAGATTACTACTAAATAATGACTTAAAATCCTTCCGATAACACCTGACAAATATCTGCAATACAGTTGTAATGACACGTAACTTAAAGGTGACTAATCACGAACAATTTAGGCTTTAGCTCTGTTGTGGGTTGGCCCCAGGTAACAGCCAAATGCCACCGAGCTGCTCACTCATTCCAATGTCCTGTGGGAAAGGGCGAAAAGAAATGAAAGGCAAGGAGACTTGTGGACTGAGGTAGCAACAGTTTAACAGGGAAAGCATAAACTTGCGTGCAAGTGAAAACAAAAATTATTCACTTCTTCCCATTGGCAGACAGATGTTTAGCTATTTGCTGGAAAGCAAGGCCTTACCACACCTAACATCTGCTTGGGAAGATAAATGCCATAGCCACCAACACCTCCCTTCCTCCTCCTTTCCCTGAACTTTTATTACTGAGCGCAACATCACATGCTGTGGAATATCCCTTTGATCAATTTGGGTCAGCTGTCCTGGCTATGTCCCCTCCCGGCCAGAGTGGGAAAGACAGAAGACCATGACACTGTGCAAGCACTGTTCAGCAACAGCCAGAACACTGGCGTGTTACCAATACTCTTTCAGCCGCAAATTCAAAGCACAGCACCATATGGGCTGCTATGAAGAAAGTTAATTCCATCCTAGCCATAGCCAGCACAAACTCAAAATATTCAAGGGTCACACATGAAGACACACAAACTCATGTCAAAGATGTGTTTGAACAAGCCTATTTAGTTACATTAAATGAATCAGGAAGCTAAAAACATGCATCTGCAAATATTAAATTATTAAGCACCATTAAAATTTAACGTATCGATCCCTACTTCACCCCAAAAGAACAAAAATTTTACTACACACTACAAGTAGATGGCTCTCATGTAACATCTACAAAAGCTGCTGAGGGTAAAGTCTATCACTGGAACAACAGTGCTCTAATTAGCTGAATAAATGGGGTTAAAATGAAAACAGTATTTACCAGATATATTTATCAATGTAGTATCTATCTTGCTGGTAGCTTTGCTCGCAGACTGACTCTCAAAGAAGGAGGAACCTCCTGAACGCCTTATTCGTGACAGGCTGACTTTCACAAACTCAAGGTTAATGCTCAAAGAATCCTTCCGGCCAGTGACTGAAGTTGGTTCCTCATCCACATTACCTAGAAACAGAAAAAGTTTAATCTTCTGTGACTTTTTTGAATCGTCAGTGCAGAAAACCATGCCAAACTTGAACAATGTTCAATAAAGCAAACAAAAACTTGTTCTGTACCTAAGGCTCCTGATCCAGGGGTTAGAACAGTAACAGCAGATTTTTGTTTTCCAGCTCCGTATGGATGGAACACATAAAGGGAAAAGTCGGACATGCAGGCGGTAAAGCTCAGGCCTGAAGAGCTGCTACTAGAAGTAGTCAAGTCTGACTGACTGCTGCTGTGCCGTGTTCTGCCAAGGGGGCTGCCCAGTCCAGGCGACGAACCTGACAATTTTTTTGTTTTCCAAAAGTTAGTTTTAGTACAAAAGCATTTTCAAAGGTGAAATAATACTGACTGTTAACAGCAATATTTAATAATAAATGCAAGAAAAACTCCAACATACTTTATCTGCGCAAGCTTTTGCGGGAAACTGATACAACATGAAGAAATCCTGCTGAACTCACCAACACATAAATTTCTAGCCTTAAGGTGTGTACAAGCTTATCTTCTGCTCTAATTTTAGACAGCAGAACATTATATTTATGCTACAAGCTGCATATAGTATAAATATTCATATACATATTACCTGGTACTCCAGATTTACTAACTGAATTCTTTGAGCCACTCTGTGAAGCACTGCCACTAACTGACACGCTTTCTGACGGGTACGTTGTGCCTAATGTTTCCAGTTCTCCTCGGTTTGAAGAGAAAACAAGATCCAGGGAAGGCAACTTCAGCATACATTCAACTCTTGATACCGGCAAGCAACTGAACTTGATTTGAGAGGGCTGAAACACAGAAAGAAAATACAGCGTTCAATGAACAAATAGGAAATACTAAAAGCATCCCCAGTCTGACTTACAAATTGCTTTGTATTTATTTTGTAAATGTAAGCAAATTACAACCTTTTCAGGCTGGTTTTAGAATTAGTAAGGTAACTGTATACAAGTTCCTATAGATATATTAATTTCAGGGAATCCCTCCAACACCAGGACTATTATTTGGAACCAGTTTTTAGAAGACAAACACAGGAATCCTGGATTCAGCAGAAGACATGTATGTCCCTCTTTCTTCTTCACCAAGTCAATTCACAGTTTCACTCATTTCATGCAAGAACTATGGAGAATCACTTGACTCTTGAGCTGATGCTGAAAGCCTTGGCTCCCTTCAAAATGTTCTTGGCCAGTTGAGTTTGCAGTAAAAGCTGAGACTGTTGTGCTTCATTTTCATAAGTGTATACATATATATATATATATGTATAAAGCATTTGTTAGTATATGTTTTTCAGTTTGGGAACATAATCAAGTTTATACCAGGAAAAAACGCTGGTTAAACAAAATGCAAAAATATAATAACCAACATTCAGATCTAGTTCAAGTGCTCTGAATCACACTGCGGTAGCACTTCTCTCTCTGACTCATAAAAAGCCCAGATACATCAAATATTAAGCAGTTTGAATATGCTTTGTAGATAACTGTACATTCCTACACTTCCCATATAAACTGAGAAAATCTTCAATTATTGTTTTTGTTCTGTAATAGTACCTATAAACAATGGATATCAATACTAGTTATGAAAGGTATTTTTGAAAAGAGTCCAAAAGAGACAAAGAAGAAGCAGTGATTAAAATGCTCAGAGCTTTTGTAACTTCTCAAAATAGCTCATTTCTGTTGGTGTCCATGGGACTAAAATATGTCAGAACTTCTCTTGAAAGAAATTCTATTTTATCATCACACTAGACATGAATATCTAAGAAAGGACAGTTTAAAATATTTTTTATTTTTTAAAAAGCAAAAACTCAGAATCATGGATTGTCTCAAAGACTGTGACTGGAGTTACATACTATACTGAATGTTGACTTCAAACCTCACCTGAACTCGTACATAAACCACCACATCTACAGGGAAGGATGAATATGCTGATGTCGAGGATGATACTAATGATGTTGTGGACTCTTCTAAGGGATCTTGTATATCGAATTGTCCCATGTCTTCATCCTGTGAACTAACAGCTTTTAACAAGTACAAGAATTCATTAGAAATTGGACTTTAAAGGGAAAAGCAGCTCAATGCCACCAGCAGACAAAAAAAACCCACAACAGAGTACTAGAAGACAAATAAGCAACTTACCTGTGTAATTCCTTTCAATGGGTGTAATCGGAATGGTTTCAAGAGCTTTCTCTAGAAAGTCCAGTAGGCATGGGCTAATCACCATTTCCTCTGGCAACGACTGGAGCGCAACCCATGCATATAGTTTAGCAGTTTTCACTCCACCACTTCCTTTCCCTTTGGCTGCAACATTTAAAAGACAAATTTGTCTAATGTAATACCACTCAATAATAACTGATAAACATTACAAGATAATTCATTACAAACAGCTGTTTCCTCTATTTCTCTCTGTCATCATCTGAAAAGGCATAAATCAGATCGGTTAGAAAAAAATTAAGCCATAAGTCTTCACTAACAGAACTGTGCAAAAACAACTACTAGTCTGTCATGCTTGTTTGTAATTCCACTGCGCACGTTCTTGACCAAGCACTCTTATGTCACTGTCACCACTTCACTTTTAAAAAACAGCACTGAAATCAGACACATACAATTCTTCTCCAAATGCACAATGCAAAATAACCACGGCTGCCTGGACATGAAAATGGAATTAGGAAAAATAAATACATGAGCCTGGGAAGAATGTCAGTTTCAACTAAGAAAATACATCAAAAAATTAAAATTGTAAATGGCAAGTCCTACTATATTTATGCAAAGAATAACTGAAAAGTCTAATCCAGCATTTTTAAAAACCTGGAGCTAGCCAGAGTACAAACTAATAAAAAGATTGCTGTCTTCTAAATCTGTGGAAAAGGCTAACACTTGGATCTAGGCTCACCAAAATACAAATATGCACAGAAGCTATCAGTACCAGCTTAATTACTGTCTCTATGAAATACAGCTATTAGAACGAATAGAGATAAATGAAGATACTGATTTTAAATTCTCCAAGAAAAATATAAACATTAACTAAACAACTAAAAGGGAGCTTAAAAATCATTTTACTTGCTAAAAAAATCCAAAGCACTGAATTTTCATGCTACGCAAACTACACTGTGTAGCACCTCTGACGAGACTGTCCTATCTTGGTCTTACTGGAGACTGAAGACAGTAAGACAAGGTGGTTTCCATTCTAGAGGAAGAGTAATATAAAAAAAGTAATATAAATAACAATAAACGTGTTTCAAAATAATTCAGAACCAATAAATATTTATAAAAATACAATGCATAAAGAAATAAAATCATTGCAATCCCTAGTTTTGGGTGACATTTAAATAATCATACAAGTACAATTTCCGTAAGCCCCTCATCAAACATAGAGCTTACAGACATAAAACCAACAAGATTCAGTAACTGGGCACGACACAGTAAAAATTAAAAGGCAAAGATTGGAAAAAGAATACGAAAATACAGAACAAAATTGAAGAAAAGTAGTATAAACCAAGATTACACAATATTTGGTAATTATAAAGAGGATGGACACTTAAAGGAGTGGATGGATAACTGAGGAAGGTGTCCCTATTTCACTGTTCTCTCCCAGCATCTCTGCTGGTTTCATATAAAAAAAACCCCTACCAAAATACACCCCCAACTATTTTCAGTTGTTAATTTTGCCTGCTCATCAAATCTTGATAAAATTCTGGCTTTGTTTTTAAAGTGATATTTAAATGCTGAAGAAGAGAAAAGTGAATGCCTCAGAAGTCGGAGGTGCAATCTACATACCTCTAGATCTGACATGACGTAACAAGAGACTCCTGCTTGAAAACAGGAATCACTGGAGAGAAAACTTTCAGTATTAGAACTCACGTTATTCCCAGTCATGGTTATTTAAGGGCCTGCAACAGTTGAGGACACTAGTATGGTATTTTGATTAAGATAAATACATCTAAACAGCTGCTTCAGTACTACAAGTAGTAACCCAGTTCCAGAATGGAATAATTTATGCATTACTTGTGCAGCAGAAGGCACTTAAAAGGTGAAAGTATTCTTTGAATAGTGCAACATATGGAAGCAAGATTCATCTGAATTTTTTTTTCTTGAATTATGAAGAATAAAGCAGTCAGCATTCACTTTTTCAAAAGCTACTTAAACTCTGCTTTCCAGTAATAAGCTTTATTTTGTTAAATGAGAACAGGAAGAAGGCAGTGCCAGCCCATCACTGGGTTATGGTGACCATGACAGAAATATTACTGAGACTGGTTTGGCAAGAGATTTCTGAAAACACAGCTTTGCGAACTTCATTCATGCTCTGGGATCAGGTTTCTGCAGCCATGGTTAAGACCTGGTAAATACAGTGCTTCAGGTAATGTGCAGACAGATCTAAAGCTAGTAGATTACATGGAGGAAAGATCTATAACCATGATAGTTTTAGGAGGTTATTGTCTACAAGTACCTGATGGAATGGGTGGGGGTTGGGGAGGAAGTAAGGTGTTAGTCTTGCTGTGGATAGTGCTAGATAAAGGAGGAGATGTGGCAGTATCTTTCATACCATACAGCTTGGACTCTTTGGAAAGGGTTCTTGGCAAAGAGGAACCTCGAGAAGTATTTGGCGATTCAGTCTTTAAAGTCTTAGAGTTGTAGTGTAACTGGAAAGCAAAGAAAGATCAATTTACTTCATACAAGTAGCTCCATTTCTATACAGCAGTTTGGTGTCACTCCTTCCCTCCTTTCCTTTTTTTTTTTGTATTAACTACAAAAATACCATTTAAGATACATTACATTCCAATTCATGTTCTACAGATATAGCCAGTGCACAAAGATCTGAAATCTTTGTACAAAAAAAGAAAATTAATAAACCATTACAAAAGTATCAAGGAAACACAGAGAAACAAAGAAATTAACTTCAGGAACGATGCCTAAAAAGCTTGCTCCTCTGCTCTGTTACATCATACATATCCTGTGCCACCAACTATTTGTTCCTGTCTGCATAGCTTGCTTTCTGTCTTACTGCATGGTGGAACTATTCCATTACTAAACACTAGCATACAGAAAGTTGCCTAAAGAATAAAAATCATAAACTATTCTGAGAGTTCAGACCTCCTATATGTGCATAATACACTTATCAATGAAAATACAGAACAGATGAGAATGTTTGGTTATATAGAGAATGGTTAGTTATTGCTAAATTTAACAAAAAACAACGGGCAGGACCTGAGGCATAACCTTTATCCCTGAAGATAGCCTGGAATACCGGAAAATGGACACACATAGCCCTTTCACATGGAAAGACTAGAAAAGTCAGGCTGTTTCAAGTGAAGAGCATTTGAATTATGGCTTTGCCTCAATTGAATTGCATGAAGTTTCCATGCAGCAGTGACCTATTTTTCCTGTTCTTACTCCACAGAATTTCACAAATACAAGAACATTTCTGTGGAGACCCTTTCTTACTAGGATATAGAAACAATGATTAAAATAACAGGGGAGCATACAGTTTGATGGTGTTTGAGAGAATATTGTCTTAAAAAATATAATTTTTATACCAAGACTCTTGACTGCTATAATAAGCAACACAGAAAACACTGTAAGAAAGCTTTGTGCGTTAGTGGGACAACTACTAAGCCGCCCTTACCATGAATTACAGACCGTAAGCAGATCTTCCTCTATTTAAAAAGGGCATACACTATAAATTGTCTGTCAGAGAAGAAAGTATCTAAAACAAATGTCTAATTTTGGACACCAAAATGTTAATGGAACTGATTGCATTATGTAGTATCACATACACTATTTCTTACAGAGTGTCATTTGACATAGCTCTGGTTTTCATGCTACATACAAACTTCTGGGTATTTTCCTCCCTAAGCAAATGACGGTAAAAGCAAATATAGTGTTATAGAAAGCACTATTCCTATCATAGCAGTATCTATATAAGTGAAAAAAGATTTTGCTGAGGTGCTTTATATATATGAACTTGTACACACTGTAACAATGTATTTGCTTTGAAATCATATTTGAGCAGACAGAGAGAGAGAGAGTAAGTGCTTTCCTGCTGAGTTACACACTCTTTATACCTTTACATCCACCCCAGGAATATAAAACACTGTTGTTTCCATATCACTAGATTTTGTCTGTAGAGATGATGGCACTTTCTTGCCGGCGAGTAAGTGAGTAGTAGATGCATAATTAGTTTGAAATTTCTTCTTTTTTGAAGGAGACTCTTGATCCAAACTTCTGGAACTCCGATCATAGCTCCTAAAATAAATACACTGTACATTATTAAAGAGAGCTTAACACTCACATTAATAAGAGTCTATTTTCTAGCATTAAAAAACCTAGAGATGTCTAAAATTTGTAGTATCATGGAAGCATTTCAGTCTCTGCTTTACTCTTTACTTTCTGTGACCTCTTCTCCCTTTCTGTCTGCCCACTCTGGTTTTGTGATTCTCATTATGTGGTTATTTCAGGCAGTAAAATCTACAAAATTATTGCTATGCCATTAGAGAAACACCTTCCAATACTCTGTAGTCTTACAGTCAAGTTCATCTACATTACCGAATGTGATCTGTGAAAACCCTTTGATATGCAGAAAACACTTATCAATTTTCCTTCTCTCCTGTAAATCCTGTCTTCGCAGAAATTCTTACGAGATTCTTAGAAAAGAGATTAAATTCTTAGAAAAAAGTGTCTCGGAAAGACAGAAACCAAATTGCTTTCTAATTAAAGATCTCCTATGTATACTTCTCAGTAAGAAAAAGTATTTCTCATTTGTTCCTATTATAATTAGAGTTAAAACAAGCAAAACTCATTTCCTTACACTATACTTGTTAAGAATGATCTTTGTTGACAAATAAGTTTCTTAAAATTCACCATATTATTAATAACATATCAAATTTTAAAAAGTAAAGCTGCCATTAGATCCCCAATCACATACACAAGAAAAGAAAGGAGAATTTAAAAACTGAGGATGAGATCAAACCTCATTAAGATCAGAAGTAAAGCACTTCTGTTGGCCTCAGATAATGCAAAAAATGCATTTTATTAAGAAAGATACATAATATCAGCATGCTTTTATACTCAGAAAATAATGGGAGCCCTCAGAGATCATGAGAAAATACACTAGTAGTCCACTATTGGTCTAAGCAATATGTGGATTCACTAAGTTGCGAAATTACTTTGGAGGCTGAAAAAAAAAAAATCCAAGTGCTTTGAAAGCCTAACATGTTGTTTATGAAAGATAACACGATTAAAAAATAAAAACAGAAGCGAGGCATATGATGATTCTTGTTAAACAAACGCAACTCCCCATGCCATACTCTGCAATAATAATTGCAACTTATGGCGATGCTATGAAGTAGTGATAATTACTACAAATAAGGCGATGGTAGCAAACTAATGCATACATCTTTTATGCTTTTCAAACAGGTCAGTGCTTAAGAATCATTATTGTGCATATGGTCGTAACTTCAGTGATTGAAATACCAAATGGACGTAATAGCTAAAGCAGAATAAAGTACTAATACCCTGTTCTTCCTAAGTCAACTAAGCAAGACGTTTCTTACCTTCGTAAACCAATGTCATCATGTTCTTGCTGAAGCATTGTTGGGTGCAGTACACATTTTCCACAATCAATTTCAACCCTGATATCAAGCTCAAAGTCAATATTTCTTTCCGTGGTTGTGCCAGTCATACTTCTGTTGGTAGGTGTTGTTGGCCAGCGCTCCGTGAATAGCTGGTGGACAGCAGCGAAGCCAGTCGCTTTCTTGCGAGAGGTACTCCTGCACAGACACAATTGGGGGCTAGATATTAGCCATTAGACATTTATCTGAACAGACGGTAGGAGGTGTTCTTAGACTATGTCCACACTCAGTATAAAATCTTTTAAGAACTTTTCTGGAAAAGGCCTTATCTGATACACAGCAATACAGTGATCCATCTTCCATTAACACATTACTAGGTATCCTTTCTTAGTAAGTGGTACTACAAAGAACTAAACCTTTCTTAAATTCTCAATCAAGAAAAGAAACAAAAAGGTATCTACAATAATTTTCATAGTTGCAAATATTTACATTGTTACATGCACTTTGTGGAGCTATAATCACGGGATAAAACTGCAAGTTATGCTGTATTTGACAAATGTGTCATATGGTCCCACTAAAACCTGCCCCATGCCTCAAAAAACTCACTTTCCAAGTTCTCTTTTTCTGTTCCAACCCCTGAAATTTCTAACAGTTGACTCCTTTTCAGATCAGAATTCCTCCTTGCCTCAAAGTCACCTCTGCTGAACACAACCTCCCCTGCCTTCCACATACACACTTCGGGCAAAATTCTGTCCTCCATCAGTAACAGATTTTGTAGCTTTAAAGTCAGTATTTCAAGTGTATTTTCTTAATTTCTGTGCTGTTCCTTAGGACTGTTACTTACGGTGGTTTCCTATAAAAATATGTCCTCTCTCTTTCATGGTCATCCTCCTTCTCAGAGTCCTCGCTGCTTGATGATAAGCTGTCATCCCGGCGTCCTTCTTCAGGCTGGAAGGGAATGCCGGGTGAGAAGACTACTGGAGTTTTGGGTGAACCAAATACTGAGCATGAGCCTTCACTAGTAGATGAGTAATGGGAGGGACCATCAATAGTTACAGACAAAAGGTCCATTTCTGTCTCCTCTGGAAACTGATTATAGAAAGACAAAAAGATATTAAATTTCCACACATATCGTTCCCATTGAGAATGCATCAGATAGCTCTGGAAATGAAAAAGGCAAGAGTGCTATGAGAAACTCTCACTCCCAAGTTCCTCATAATACAGAGACAGCAGGTGTAGACATTGCAAGACAGATTATGAAAGAGAAAGAAATGAAAGCTTGGTGTGGAGGTTTGCCATTGCTTAGTGATTGAGCCCAATCTGTTAGCTAAATACGTATCATGCTTTGACCAATTCACATGAATCAGAATGGATGGAAACATTTAATTTAAATTTAAAAAATATTTTGAAAGAAAAGAACAAAAGACGGCAAAAATCATCATGAACCTTGCAGAGGGGTGAGGCACCCAGGAGCGTTAGTGAGGCGTGCGTGCATGCAGAGTGCTAAGACAGAATGTACAGCGCCGGTCTGCAGTCTGGGCTGTGCTCTCGGGCATGCGTGCTTTAACACAAAATGAACTTCAGGCCAAATTTCCACAAGGGGCCTCCTGTTTCTCACATAAAGTGCACCACAAGCACCACACAAGCAATTTTTGAAGATTAACTTCTTGAAGTGCCTGTGAAAAATATCCTGAAGTGTTAGTTTAACACCAGCACTACCTACGCAGTGTTACTGTAGAGCTACGCAGTCATCATCTACAAATTCCAATTAGAACTCTGCTGAAGAACTGGCATTACATTGTCAGTAAGATTTTTTTTTTTTTAATATTCAACATTTGATACCTTGAAGTGTTTGACAGCATTTTGCTATGCTAGCAAAACTTAAGCTAACTGGACTTACATGTAACAACAACAGCAAAAGGCAGGATAGCTTTTAAATGTGAACATATTTAAATGTGCAAAGCACATTTCTATGTTTTGTTTCCACCTCTCTCTCAGAAATAGGAATTCATTTCCTGGAAGTGTGAGGTGAGTTGGAATGGGGAAAGAGTACGTTACTATCTCTTCAGTTTGGTTTCTTGTTTGTTTGGGTTTGTGTTGCTTTCGTTGGTTTGTTTTGGTTTTTTTGGTTTTGGTTGGGGTTTTTTAAGAAAAAAAGAAAAAATTTTTACTATTTTCCCTCAATGTGTTTTTTAAAGCAGTTAAACTCCACCATTTGTTCACTGGGTTTTAAGTTTTGGCACATTCCCTACCCACTATTATTTAAAAATGTCTTATGCTGCATTAAATGTAGGAATTCCAACAGCAATAAAAGTGTGAGATGTCCTACCACCTAGCAATTATTTTGTACTGGTGTTGATGGCTGCCATCTTGGAACACAATGTAACAGATGAAGGCACACACATTAAAATCCTCTTCTAAAGCACATTTCAAGGCTAGACTTACGTCATATTACATCAGCCTTGATCAGTCTTCATAAACATACAAACAAAATTCCAATAATTCATTTTACAAAAACTAGCAAGTTTTAGGGCTACATAAGGGTGTAGAAACACTGTGGAAAGTTCATTAACAATCATGTTCTGCTTACTTTACATATTTAAATTTAAATATTTTCGAATTTGATACACATTCTGTTTAGCTGCGTGCAAAAGAGATGAAACATTGAAAAGCAGCTCCCTGTGAGATAAATTAGTTCTCTGGCAAAGAATACTTGTTTCTTCTCAGAAATACCTGAAAATACCCTTCCCCTGGACAGCTGGATTGTTGTGCAATCCCCAAAGCTGTTTTATTCAACTTAAGTAAAAAAAACAATAAATTAAAACCATTACAATAACTTCAGCCACACAAAAACAACATAATACAAACATTTTAAAAATGAGAAAACATAGCAACAAACCAACCCAAAGATTCAACAATCCTTTTCAAACACACAGAAGGATATACCTGTAGGGCTACAGCAAACTGAGTAATACCCCTTTCCAAAACCTTAAATATATTCAAACACAAAAAAATACGAGAAGATTTTTTTGCACAACTCTGATAAAAAATCCAAAACAACTGTATTACTACTATGTCAACTGTCAAGTATTTTCTCTAATGAGTCATTTAATTTCTGTGTTAAGAAACCAAAACACATCTGTCTTCCATCAAAAATCATATCCATCATTTGAGGCACGCACTAACAGAAACAGACACAGAGAAACATAAAAGAACATGGTTCTAATGGGGGACTTCAACCACCCTGACATCAGCTGGGAAGACCACACACCTAGGCAGGCGCAATCCAGGAGGTTCCTACAGAGCATCGATGATAACTTTCTGATGCAAGTGGTGGAGGAACCAACAAGGAAAGGCGTGCGGCTGGACCTTGTATTA
>Ga0065711_1032772_pt1 | contig 26717 bp, 14 predicted proteins | sample Hoacrofraction12_FD_59098 | JGI IMG/M metagenome (GOLD analysis project Ga0065711, IMG submission 59098) | Hoatzin crop microbial communities from Cojedes, Venezuela - Epithelial fraction 12 v2 (version 2) | ecosystem: Host-associated > Birds > Digestive system > Esophagus > Crop | place... | reverse complement strand
CCAGCGCACATTGCCGGCTCATGTCCAGCTTTTCGTCTGTCAGTACCCCCACGTCCCTCTCAGCAGAGCTACTCTCAATCCTTTCATCCTCCAGCCTGTATTGATACCAGGGATTACCCCGACCCAGGTGCAGGACCTTGCACTTGGCCGTGTTGAACCTCATGAGGTTCACACAGGCCCACCTCTCCAGCTTGTCCGGGTTTCATTTCTTTATTTTTCTTTAGGACAACTTCTGACAATCAGGAAGCAATTAGATGTCAAGCTAATTAAAATAGCATTTTTTTTTTTAATATAAAACAAATTTTATGTTCTGAAGTGGTTCCAATATATTCAAAGCACTGAAATGGGACCTGAAAGAAAGGACTCACATCTGCCTCTCAAGGTCTACTCTCCCTGTAAACTCATGAATAATCATTGTCACCAGCTTATCACTGTCAGGTTAGAGGCTTAGTAGTACATTTTATGTAATCCTGATCCAGATGGCTTCCAAGAGATTTTCAGGCAAATGAACTGTGAGGCAGACTATCAGGAAACATTTCATTGTTCATGCATACGAGTGCTTTCCAGGTCTCCAAAGTATATTACCATACAGCTGACAAACTTTTCTGTTTGTTTTTTCACTTTGGCACCGATCAACTTCATCAACAGTTTGTCAACATCATTTTTCTGCATGCCATCTATGACCCATCCTTCATCAGACATTTAATTTACTTGGATTCACCAAGTCATTCAATTAACAAGCTAAATAGTAGAAGCAGAAGTCATGAGGTTATACATGTCTTTCTAGACATGCAGTGACTTTGCATAATTTGACATAGTTCAAAAAATTCTGACTCAGCATGCTTGGCAAAACCATCTGTTTTCTTTGTATTAGTTTTTGTGTTGCCCATTACTCAATCTGTATGCTCACCTGCAATACATCTGCAGTAAAAACTTTTCCCATCACAATAATATCGAGAGATTCCTTTTGTAGTGACTGACACAAAATCGTTTAACACCTCTATTTGCAAGTCTTTCATAAAGGGCAATAGAGCTGAATACACAACTGCCATTCAAATAGGATATCACATTATAACTAAATCAGCTCCCACTTGGTTTCTGAAAGATATGCTGCATTTAATTTTTTTTTAAACAATCCTATATGTGTGAATGTACATGACTGGTGCCTGTACAAATGAAATTAATGGTTCATTTCCATTTATGTCATATCTTAATTTTGTGTCACATTTTAGTATTAAATAATATTGCCAGTTCCAAACCTACCTCAGGAAAGGTTTTGTCTGCAGAAGTAGTTGCTCTAAGTCTAATTTTTTAATATGAGATTTTTTTTTAATAAAAGAGAAAAAAACCACAAATTTTTCCCCAATGAAATGATTTTATATAAAAAAATTAGCTCCATTTGTTAATTTTTGTTTCTTTTTTAGATTATTTTTTGTCTTTAAAAGCGCTGTATTACTTCATTGCACTGGAAGTAGGTGACATCTTAGTTCAGAACAAAAGCCCTTTCTATCAATGCCAGCTAATTAACATAAAAAATTTCCAAAAAAAAATAATTCAGCTGTTACATCTTCTTATCCCACATCAGTAATGGTAAGATTCCATTCTAAGACTACTATGCTAAAAAGTAATGTAAATAAAGGCTTCTCATAAAACAAAACTCAGAAAAATGAATGAAAATTCTCCAATGAACTGTTAACAAACTAATTTTTTCCCAGAGTTCCTTTCATGCGGAATTTTGAAGAAACTTATTTAATTCTGCGTTTGAGTTAGATGCCTTCATGTGAAACTTATCTGTGCTTGATATTTTACTGTGGTAAAGGCCAGCATAAATCCCTTGTGATATGTGTGACCTTCAGACTTGAAATTATCTTATACTTAGCTTACTATTTTCTCTCAAAACAGGTTGAAATTTTTGAAGCACAGGAGGGGACACAGACACATTAACATTAATGGTGGATATGTACCTCTATCCCCTAGATAGTTTTGACAATCTCAGCTGCAGATTTCAGATATGTTATCTTGTGATAAACTTCTGTAGTAGCATTGCATTTGTACCAATAATGGAGCCATTATCTAATCATCATTGTTCCATGTTTCACACTCTGCTTGAACTCATGTATTAGTGATTTTCTGCGTGGCAAGTATAAAATCCTTGGTGGTATCCAGCCTCAAGTCATAATTTCAGCTCTTGGTGTTGGTGAGGCACAGTCTGTGGGAGTGGGAAAAGGCACCTCCTGGAGTATGAAAATAAAATGGCAAATAGCACAGCAAGACCCTGGAAGAGCAGCACAGTAAATGTCCACACGCTCACCCAACAGTCCTGCTGCAGTGTTAGTCAATACACTCTGCCCCTTGTTAATTAGCTCACGAAATCCCACGGTGGTCAAGGGACTATGGAGTTACTACAGAGCAACCAGGGAGAGCCTCTGGAGAGTGTGATTTGAAGGGAACATGCCCAGCAACTTCTACAAGTCAAATCCCTATGTCAGCTTTTAAATTGACTTGTCTTCCCATGAGAGCTGAAGGCAGAGATGGGAAACTTGTCCATTTTTCTTATTTTATTATGGTCTAAACTGTGAAAGCAACCCATGCGTGTGTGCAAACCAGTTATGGGCAAGCACTAAATAAAAAGGGGACCATACAATTATCTTTGCAGACCTGGTCACCTCTCAAAACTAAGACTGAGAGTCACAGTATTGCACCCAGAATGGAGACTATGCCTTCAGAAATGAACTTTACAGCACGTGTATTACATTCTTCTGTCACTTGCTATGTTATGCTATGTTTTGTCCTATGATTAATAAAAGGGCAGAGTAGATAATTTATCAAAGTGTATAATGTAAATTAAAGTAGATTTTCACTAGTTATAACTTTCTAAGGATGGTTATGGCTTGTGTCACTTAGTATTGTCTATTATTGACCTCACTGTGGAAAAAAATGTCATTCATGATGTCGTTACGAAGAAGTGCAGTCAATGTGAGATGAAAGGAAAATGTGGCAATTACAGAAACAGTGATAGAAAACAACTCTGCCGTGAGTAATTTCAGCCACTCCCTTCCATTCAAGCTGAAAATAGTACAATGATGTTACTTCCTCATCAATCAAGGCATAAAATTTTTCTGCTGGCACTGCCTCTCATGCAATAGTTTAGTATTTTTATCCCTGTGCTCGAGATTTTGAATGACTGTCCTTTCCTTAATTTCCAGCCTGGCCTCAAATCTTGTGCCCCTCATGATGGTGTTGTTCCACCAACAAGAACATCCTTAGTGTCTGTTTCTCCTCATTCTTCTGCCTTCCTTGTGCTTCAGTAAGGAATAATTTTCATTTCCTACTCTTCTAGAGTCAAGTCCTGTCTAGCAAGAATTTTTTTGCTGCAAGAAATTAAGTCTAATAAATTTAAAAATCTTGTAGATTCCCCTTGCCGTATCCGTGAATCTCACTGCACCCGTCTGGGCCCATAGGCTGGCCAGGGCAGGTTTTGTGCAAGACAAATCTGAGTGCTGCTGTGGGTGCTTGGTAAGCAATTAGAAACCATAGTTATAAATCTGCTGTCAAAGCTGGTTCTTGGTTTCCAAAGGTGGTGGAATACTTGAAAGGTAGGAAGTAGCTGCCAGCAGCATTGCTCATTTCTATATGTAAGCGATTTAAATGACACTTCATTTCTGCTGGGCTGCACAGACACGGGTTGCTGTCCTTCCTCATAAGCAGAGCACTGACGGGGCTTGACATTTCCCTTCATCTGCTACAAGCTATGATGCTCAGTCATCCAACACCTGGGCTGGCTGTGAAACTTGTTTCTTTTACAAATCTCTCTGGATACACACTGCATTGGGAGTGGCAGGCTTTCTTCCTGCGCTGGGTTGCAAGGAGAGAACATCAAAGATCTCAGAGCTCTGAAGTACCCTTCATTCAGAAACAGCTGCATCTTTCAAGCTCAGCACCTCTCAGGACTTGAAATATGCTCCTTGAATGTCAGGAGAGAAATGCTGTGCTGGTGATACATGCCCCAGCATCAGCATTTGAAGGCGTTAGCTTTCTTTTTGTCACCTCAGCTTTTCATGGCTGTGTTCATACTCTCATCTATGCAATGGGGAATCACTGCTAAGCACACTTAGTGAAATCCTGGGCAGTACATTTTTCTTGTGATTAGTTTGAATATCAAACAGCTGTCACAATGATATGTTGATGTTAGTAAAAATAATATCTGACGTTTACACAGCAACCTGCACCCTCAAATATTTTCTTAGAATTATATAACGGGGAGGAATAGGCATCTCTTATTAACTCAGACTATGAAATGAAACCCTGCTATGCTAAGCCCCACAGAACCAGAAGAGTGGAGCTCACCTTGGCTCCACCCTGCAGGAAGGACACAATTCCTGGCAGGAGTTCACAACATTTGCTTTCAGAATCTGTGGCCACTCTTTTTCTCATTCCTCTGGGTAGCATTTAAAATGGGAAAATCCCAAATGGATTTTTGACATAATCTGCATAGTTTTATTGTAAAGAAAACATACTGTGGAAGAAAAGACCTTCAGGGATTCCTATGCACAAACACATCAGCACATCCTCTGACCAAACAGGTCCTTATATTACTGACTGTCAAGTATTATAAGTGTATCACATTGCTACATCTTTTTCCTAGGCATCTGCTCTTGACCATTGCTGGAGAGGGACAAAGAGACAGATGTTTAATCTGATCCAGTACATCAGTCCTTAGGTTCTTACGTGTTATTTAAATACATCAGACCCAGAATCCAAACATAGTTGAGTCTTCCACCAAATTGCCAGAAGACTCCACGTGTATGTGAAGATCCAGACCAGCTTCTCTGCAGTCAGGGTTGATTCAGTTGACCCAATTTGAATGGGTTCTTCCCCAGAATTCCAGCTGTCTGTTTATAGTGGAACCATGAAACCAGAGACAGATAACAGATTGCTCATTTGGGTGTGTGGAAGCTGTGTTGTGTAGCAGCTGTCTAACTAGTTTTTATGCTCATTCTTTCTTTCTCCTCTGACCTTTCTTGGAAAGTTAGTTTGACACAGCCAAAGAGTGGTACATTATCTGCAGATATTTGGATAGGATTCAACTCAACTAACATTAGCTATTTAAGGTCAAGTGTCCAGTCTCAAGTCCTCATTTAGGCCCTCTCTGTGGTCAGAAACAGAAAGGCTTCTCCTCTCCAAGGTGCTTCACCCATCTTCTCCACTGACTTATGAAGGAGCCCAGAGAGTAACTCAGGCTAGATGCCTCCTTTTTGATGAGCTCATAATAGGTTACATTAATTTCTTCCACTCTATTGCTCATTCAGTTTGCTTATTTAGTGTTACAGAAAGAGTTTGCACGATGTGTGTGTGTCTCAAGTGGGTTGAGAAATCCAATATACTGGGTCATCCAATAGTAGCATCAAGGGCAAAATCTCAGTCATGACACCAGGAAGGCTTTCTGTTCAAAATTACCATGAGAAATCACGGAGCACTCTGTGTGGTTTTAAGCAATTTCTTGGCAAATAGTTAGAGGATGATCAATAAGTTCATTTTACTAGCTCACCAAAACAAGTGGAGAAGGAATGGGTCCTGGGCTGTTGATTCTACCCTGTCTTTTCCCTACAAAAATATGTTGTTATCCATTAGAAAGGGGGAAGTAGACTATGCTGGCCTAGACTCTGCCTTTTGCTCAAGAGCTGGAAATGTCTTGCAAATCTCAACGTTTCACCTCTTCTACCAGTATCATCATCCGAGTCACGAAATATGATGGTTACTTATTGTTCTGCATGGTTCAGTTTGTACTGCTAGTCTGTGTCCAGCAAGCACTGTCTGTAGTTTGCATCCTGCAGGACGTCAGGCGTGCAGTCGCTGATTATCAGATACCGCACTCTTTGGTATGCTGATGCGTAAACAGAAACAGCAGCTACTCAGGTGCTCTGTCTCTCTCTTTATTCCCAAACATGAGACAGCTGACTAGGGGTAAAGGATCTGTCAGTTGAAACAGAGGAATTCAATTTGTAACAAAAGAATGTCTTCAGGCAGTTGTTTAGACAGATTACTAAGATACTGCAGATTCACTTTATCTTCTGCTGCAAATGGCACAGGAAATTAGCTAGATGTATCCTCATTGGTGAGTTTATTACCTAACGCCTGGCGAGTGAATATCGAAGATGCTGGTGTTGCCAAGCAACGGTCTGAGGATGACAGCGGTCAGAGCATGCACAAGGACTCTGTTAGAGGAGTACCATACAGCTAAGGTCGGCTCTATTTACCATTGTGCACCACAGCGCATAATTAGCAGGATGGCTAGTTCTGTCCTGGAGATGCAGGTAGCTCCTTTTTTGTCATGAGACCTCTCCGAGAGCCAATGAAGGTAAATTGGAGAGGAGAAGCAATCCTCTGACCAGTGCAATGAACTTGAAAAGGAAATCTACTTGCAATCAGACATGGTCTGACCTTCAAAGTGTCATAAATGCAGGACTGAGCTCAGTGGTTTGCAAGTACTAGTGGCTGTACAAGAAGATTAAGCACGTTTAGGACCAATCTCTGCCTTTGAGCCCAAATGGAAGGAGAAGCCGTAAGTCCTTACATGTGCCTCCTTTACCCTCTAGAACTAGGTATTTGCCAGGATGCAAATGGTTACCTGGGAGTGGCTTCTGATCCACAGTACCTCATGAATCTTGCCCTTGGATCCTGTGGGAGACTGCTGGTCTGACCTGGATAGGCACACAGTCATGGCTATTCAAATGGTACACAAGACTGATGTCCTGTGCCCGGGAACACTCCCTGACACTAATTTATTAGTAAGGAAGTAGTCTACAATACTACTTCCTCTATATTTCTATTCCAGTTCTTCATCTGTAGAGTGGTGGAGCCCCAGGTCTCCTTGTGTCCTTGTCAGATGACTGTTAGATCCCCCCAGCTTTCCCCTTGGCCAAGCGGTGACACTATCTTCAGAGCCACTTTGCTTCATAACTGGTCAAACACAGCAAGAGTGTACTACCCCAGCAGAAAGCCTGCAAGGCCGTGGGGAGTCCTCATGCACCCCTGTTCTGGACACCAGGCTTTTGCATTTGCCATTCTTTCTCTGGCAGTAATGAATCACATGACCTTGGGAAAGTAATTTAATACCCCTGCTTCGCCGCCTCATCCCAAATGGATGTCTCATTGGCATGCATGCAGTATTCATTATTTAACAGATAGTACTGCTATTTAATCTTTGTATTATAGTAGCATCTGGAGGACTCAGCTGAGAGGCAATATACAAATACCATCTGAAAGACAATTTCTTCTCAAAGACCTGACATTGTAAGAAGAAAAGCAGCTTTAAAGGATAATTTGCTCCAGATCCCACAGGGAAGTAGTATCAAAGCAGTATCTCCCACCTAATTTTTTGACTGATGAAATAACACAGTTGATGTAACCTTTACATGTAAAAATAATAGGATGTACCAAAGAATAATGTTTACTTTATGAAAGAAGATTTATGATAGGCCTGAGAAGACTGACAGGGTTAGAGAACTGTTGCCCAGAGGACAAATATAGGTAAAAACATCACTTAAAGCACATACATTTATAAGACATCAGTGAATACTCTCTAAATAAATTTTTAAAAGACCTACTTTGTAAAAACCTGATTGGAGGTGAAACTGATGATGTAGTTCTCGTACTGGTTATGTATATTGATGCTCCTGAATGAAGCAGGGTAATATAATTTAGTTAAAACATTTTTCGCTGGAAATTGAAGATATGGTGAAATCAAACTCCTTTGTGAATTCATGTCTTTTTTGCCAAAAGTCACATACTGGAAAATGCATTAGAAAACAATCAACGTACTTGGCCAGGTCAGTTTGTAAATCAAATTTCTCAATTTTCCTTTCAAAACTATTTTGAAGAATGGTTTAAAAAATGCAAAATGGTCATAGTTTTTTTTTATTTAGTTGATTGAAATGCAGAGCTAAATTTAAAAAAAAGTATTTGATATAAAATAATTTTTTTCAAATTTTTCCTTTCTTGAAAATAATTTGATTCTGACCCAAAATGTACTGCATTTTGAACTATTTGTATTTTACAAGATGTTCTTTGCAGAATTATACTTCACATTTTCAGGCAGACTCTTTGAGTCTCAGATTCAAGGAATGTTAATGGTCATCTGAGAACTTTACTGTCTTGGTTCATAAAGATATCTCTAGTGAGTAAACAATGTAAGCATGTGTTTCGAGTAGGGTGCATGTTCCTAAAAGGTTTCCTAAGCTGGTCAAAGTCCAAACAAGGTATTGTCTTTTTGCATTGTATTTTATATCTCCGATTACATTCTAATTTACACAGTCACAGAAAATTGCATTTTCCCCCTTTTGTTTTGTCAAACTATATCATGGCTTGTTCCCTGTGCTCATGACCGTGGCATCTTCCATCTTCCCTGGTGTTTTGTTGGATCCAAAAAAGAACGCTGAGGCTGTGCAGAGCCATCTGAGGTCAAAATGGAAACTTTATGTAATCGGGGACATTTGGATCCATCTCCAAGGTTTGGACAGCATTGAAGGTGCTCTTTGACTGATGAAGCTACTCTGTACAGTAGCAAAGAGTCTGTTAATAAAATTGCAAAATGTAGCCTAAGAGCAAACTCATTTATTCCTCTGGATAACAAGACTTCGAAGTCTATAACCTGGCAGCAGCTCATCTGGCATGAAGCATGTTTGGCAGGAGCCTGGATATGCCCATCAGACATCAAAAAAAAGCCCCTACCAATGTCACTCTGCTGCCATGAAATGTGATGGTCATAAAAGCAAGAATTTGTAACTTTGTTGAATTGTAGACATAATGTTCTTTATTAGTTTATTATTTGTTTCCTTATTTGGAGTACAGCAAAGTCCACTAACTGCATATAGAAATAAACAGCAATGCATGCATTTTACAATCTCTGTCCAGGACCCACTCCCTCTAGCAAACACGTGTTAAATTTTAAGTTGTTCATTTGCCTTTCAGGGAACTACTCACAGTTAGAGAAAAGATTTCTATGGACGAGTGTTTGGAAGATGGATGAAGAAACAAAGTGTGTAAACAGCATTTTTCTCAAAGTTGTAGAGAAGTCGACCAGCAAAAACAAAGGGCACCAGTTTTCCTTTGTGCCTTCTGTTAACATACTGTCCTCTCATCCGGTTGTCTGCCCTGGCTGACGGGCTTTGGTCTGAATACATGATTCCCTACATTAAGAGAAGCATGGAGGAAAAGTGAGAAAAGGATTAATCCTCAGGCATCTTTTACAGAGATCCCTAGTGCAAGAAAATAGCCGGGGACTCTCAGCATGAAGCTGTTGTAATTTGATTAATCTGCATCCACCACATTAATTTGGATTGTCTGTCCTTGTTGTGGTGTTCCATTGCAGTCATCAGCAATGAGCACATTCTGGGAATTAAAGATCTCTCCTGAAAATTTCCCTAAACTGTGACACTACTTGCTTACTTGGTCTTTAATTTAGATTTTTTCTGTGTTGTCAGTCAAGGTCTCTGTGTGCCCTCATGGCCAGGGGACAAATATCACACTGAGAATGAAATGGAGCACGTAGACAGTGGCTTCCAGCTTTCTAGCATCAGACTCCCATGCTCCCATCTGTCTTCCCATTGTACAGAGGGGTATCTTTATAAGGCTCCCACCAGCAGCAGTTGTTTTGCTGAGGTTCACATTATGCAATGCTGAACAAAGATATGTCCATCAGTGAATAAAACATGTCCATGTCAGGACTTCTTGGCTTGGAGTGATGGCAGAGCAACAGCAGAACGGAGCCTTTCCCCTTCCAGAGCCTGAGCAACTTGACAACCTTTCTTGACTCCTCCACATGGTCCATTCAGTGTAGTTTGGAAACAGTATTTCACAACATGGCTGTTCTTTCTTATTTTCTTGCTGTAAACCTACGCAGTGAGCCTGGGTTAAAAAAGAAAGCAGCTGCGAGCCTGCATTATTTAACACTGTAAATAGTTTTCAGATACAGTTTGAATCATGAGCCTTGGGCACATGAGGAAATTTTGAGAAAAATTATCCCCCCGCATGAGTTCATCATTTCAGCTGTGATAGAATACAGAGCAGAGACTTTAGGAGTGGCTGAAAATTAGCCATTAAAACTGATTTCAGTAAGGGTATTTCCACGTTTTCTGATTTTTCTGGAGGAAGGTGTTTCAGCAAGTCAAATGTCTCCTCTTCTGAACACTTGCTCTTCAAATATCATGGAATCATAGAATGGTTTGGCTTGGAAGGGACCTTAAAGATCATCTAGTTCCAACCCCCGAATAAGGTCTAGAGGGCTTGGGAAATTGTACATATGTCTGCATTTTCCATTATCTACCTTATTTATAATAATTCTCTGTTGCTGAGTACTCCTATGATAAAGCACTCCTTTGAAAAAAAAACAACCATGATGCATCATAGAGGAAGATGTGAAGTCACAAAAATGACAGTCTTATGAGGAAAATGGCATTATTTCCTTATGAAGCCGTCTGGATTGTCTAAGAGCATATATGGGAGTTTTAGGTAATTTTAAAGAGGGGATTTGGGTATCTGCTAATCGCCATTAGGTTTTGAACTGGAAAAAAAGTTAATGAATGTGGATTGACATAGTTCACTTCTGTATTAAAAGTGAAAAAATGATAAAATCATCAAGCTCTTGCTGACACAGCTGAACCAATGTTAACACAGCTGGGAATTTTTTCCTGAAATTCCCTAGTGTGAAAAGACTACAGACATGCTAACACTAATATCTCAGAATTTAGAACTCTTAGGCTTTTGGGAAATGCAATTCAAATGTAAAATTAGATCTGTATGGTGGTTCAAAACTTAGATATGCATTTTTCAGTCCAAACTAATATCCAATTTAAAATCATTCTAGAGAAGGTAAATTTAAATATGAGTAAAGTGTATTGCATTATGGGTAAGGTAACTTTAAAAACCATGAAAACGAAACAAAGGAAAACTGTACCAAGAAATTAAACGTTCTCCTAAGCATGTTCCGTGTCCACAAATTAACTCAGTTATTCATATTTTGATTCATTTAAGATCTTTATACCACTAGGTTTCTTTGTTTTTAAAGTTTTGGGTTTGCTCAGCCATCACAATCTTCACGAACCGTGCAATCTAAATTACAGTTACTCCACATCTGACTTTGCTGAAGTTTGATGGCAAGAGTAAATGCTTGTACCTTTTATATTATTAATTTATCCATCTGTCTGTCTTCTACCTATTGTACCATTTTGTTTTTCTGAATATTCAGAAACATGGACTTCTACTAGGAGTTTGAGAATAAGTATGGCTTTAAAAGATTTTTGACAAATGCTCTGCAAAGATCACTCAACATAGAAAATATTTAGAAGAATAAATGAATGTTTATTTATTGCTAAAAAAAATAGTGTGATGTGCAAAAGTAAAGTGACTTGTCTTAAATTTAAGATTAACTCTATCCCCTTAGCTTGAGCCTTTAATCTGTAGAAAAGCCTGGGGATTTATGAGTGTTAACAGACCTGAATTTTTTATTTCTCCTCCTTTCATTTTACTTGTTCCCTAAGAACCTGAGAGCAACGATTGAAAGGAAAGATATGGTGATTTATTTGAGATGTCTCCATTCTGCCACACAGGTACCAATACAGTTAAAACCAAGGTGATTGCTAATGGTTTAACTGAACATAAAGTTTTGAAATTTGGTGTCACTGACTTTGCAGCTGATAGCAATGCCTGGAAATGCACAGATTTTTAAGAGAGGACTATTAATCTTGCAGAACTGTGTCAGTCTATGCCCTGAGAGGTGATCCACATCCTTCAGTGCTCAAAATCCCTAAGGAATTTTTCCTGTTGCCAATAAGATTGCTAAAGATCATTGTTCTAAAAGTGAACATTTGAAAGTATATGTTGAAATGCACATTTTTAATTTCTTTAACATGCTGAATATTCTTTACTGAAAAATTCACAAACTATTGGTTTCTGATTCATATCTTTTTCTGGTATGTGAATTTTGATTTTAATTTTCTAGTGGAGAAAGGAGCTGAAGCAAGGTGTGACTGGTTAACTACTGGGCTGTTGTGAAAAGGTCTATTACGCAAAGAATCCTTCTCTAACACCTGCATTTAAAGTCTTCTGAGATTGTTTCAAAGTGAATTTTTCAAGAGGACACCAGGTTCTGTATCCTAATTTAATTGAGGAGTTTAAGATTCAAGGAAAAGGTGAGGTTTTAAATACTTCTGTGCTCAGAGTTTCCTGTTAAAGCAGCTTCCAATCCAGTGACAGAGTTTATGTCCTGTCACCTGGATTCCAAGCTGAATGTTATGGCTAAGATTTATGTTTTTTAACATCTGACCTGTTAGCACCCACATTCCTTAATGAATCTGGTCCAAAAGAGGTCATATGGCTGCTTGTTCTTGCAATTTCACTGGAATAAACTAGAAAATATTCCACTAAATTCAATGGAGTTATGGTGGTAGGATAGTGTGGTTGATAGTGTTGGGTCAGGTTCTTTCAAAATACTTGCAATTAGCACCTGATTGATTTAGGAAAAGCAATTTAATAACTAATGAGTATTTGAGAGACTTTCTGTAGGAATGTAAATGCCCTGGAAATAGATTCACTCAAAAACAAATAAGAAAACATAAATTAGGGGAGAAAAAGAACAAAAAATTCAACAACATAGAGACAGTAATGAAGAAGTGGATTTTAATTTCAAGAACAGCATCTTTTTTCTGAAATGTGTTTTCTGGGAAGTGCCAAAGAGAGCCTTTCCTCTTCTGTCTTGTATTATCTGCTTATCTGGATCATCCTGAACAATTGCAGGCTTCCTGTGCTCAAAACTCACTTACTGAAGCACCTGCAAGCTTCAGTTTGCATTCTTTTATGACAATCCAATAATTGTATGGGAAATGCCTATTTTGTTATTCAGATAAAACCAAACACTTGCTGGGTAGCTGTGTTGCATATAGATGAATATCGAGTGAATAAGGATTTATACTTTCATTCCCCCATTTCACCGCTTCCTTCCTTTGCCAAGCTCACAAATTGCAGCAGAAAGGAAAAAAAAAACACCTAGCTTTTCTTAATTACTGATTTTAACATGTTTGATCTCATATCCTATAGAAGAACAAAAAGTTTACCTGTGGCTTTAGATTAAGTGAATATCCGTAAAACCGAAGAAAAGAAATATCTGAAGATTCAGCTAGTCTGTGTGACATGAACATAAAATGAGGGAATAATTGGTTTCAGACTGAACACATGAAATATACCTCTTCTGTGGAATAAATGTTTCTGAACCTCACCAGAAAGTTGAAAAGAGTAGGGAAAAAGAAAGGGGAAGAGGAATGGGAAGAGGGAAGGAACAGGGAAAGGGGAGAATATCTTTGCCAAATCAAGCCAGAATAAAAGCTGGAAGGAGTTTTCTGTTATAGCCTCAGTGACGTTACTCTTGTAATTCTACTTGGAAGTGGGAAAGATAATTGCATTTTCAACTTTGAACCTTTGCAATTCATTTCTGTACTGTGACCTCAACAGTCTGTTTGATTGCCAGCCTGGTGAGGTACAAAGAGCAAAAAAGTGGGAAATGACACAGCAGAAATCAAATTGCATGAGTCATTTTTTTTTTCGTTTCCTTTATGTTCCTTGTATAATACTGATGGCAGCAGAGCTAAAATTAATGAACAGTAGTAAAAGCGTCTGCTGAAGCTGTGTCAGTAGATTCACCTCCGTGTTCACAACTGCAAAATTTATCCAAGGTCTCTTTGAAACAAGTTTTTAAATGAGGTGAAAAGTATCAGAATTATACATCTCATGAAGGAACCACAAAGTGTTGTGGTACCATAAATAAATGCTGACACTTCCTCATTAGTAACTACAGTAGCAGTGAGTAAAAAAATTTGGAAATTCAAGGATTTTGCAACCCCATTAGGCTACCATAAAATTTTTACAAGGTTGAGAAACGTGAGCAACTGGAGCACTGTGAAATGTCCACTGTACATTTCACCCAGATTACCAGGGGCGAGTATCACCTTCTTCCCCTCAGGGGTGCCCAGACTTTCAAAAGTAAAAGAGAAAACCCCCATGGGATTAGTTTCCGGACTTTGCAGCAGGAGGCATTTCTTGTACGTAATTGCTCAGTTTCATTATTCATGGTCTAAGAGCAAAGTGCTCAGGCGAAGGAAAGTGGTGAGGGCTGGGGTGCTACAGGGAAGATATTTAAGGTACGATTCAATAAAATACCTTATGATAACTTATGAAAAATTAATTTCCTGAAAGAGGAAATACTAAGCATCTACTTAATTTGAGCATGTTAGTATTGTCATGTGCAATCCATGTAAGGAAGGCCATGGGGGACCAGTTGCTTTCTCATGGCAATCACATGTTTCTGCCTTAGTTTCAGCACCTGCTCCTGGAAATTAAGTAGTGAAAATGCTCTAATAGCTCAAATTCCCACAAACAGTCTATTGGAGTAATCTTCTTTCTCCCTAGTACAGATGCGAAGAGTGGTACCAGCAGGGTAACAGGATGCTGGGCCGGGGGTCAGGAGCTTCTTGACTGTTCTGAGCTTTGTTCGTCAAGTTCTTTAGGTCTAAATCCTTAAAAGAGAAACCTAAATCCAATGACTCTTGCTTGGCTCAGACTGACTTGGGGAGCTGGTTGTCTGAATACTTTGGCTTGCGAAAGCTGCTTACCCACCTTTGCCTTGATTTCCCAGTCTGACAAATAATGATAATTAACTTAAGTGACTAGGAGCAGATCCAGTAAAGATCTGGCTGTGCAAAATCAGGTGCAGGTCTAACACAAGTGTCTATGTTACGTAACTGTGACCTTCAGTTCTCCCTTTGGTTGCTACTTATCCCTGAAGAAGATCGAATGTCATGAACACCCACTTGCTGTCTGCTGGGCATCCAGAGCTCTCTTGAGCCCATGACCAGAAGCACCTCAGTCCTGATAGTCTGTGACACAGCATAGGCGCAATAACTAAATTCATCATGGTCCAGAAAATAGATTTATGTATTTCTCCACTGAGGCTCTGGCTACAGGCATATCAAACTGGAATCTGCTGAAAATATACACCCAATATTCTGACTAAGCTTCCACTATTCTTCTTCACACTTGAGCAAAAAATGCAGAGGCATCTCCACCTTAGAGAATGTTTTCACCAAATACTTAGGGAGGTGGTGGACATGGAGACAGAATCTAGGCTACTTACCCTCTGTCTACTCTCGGTAGGTTCAAGAATTACATTCTCTGCAAGAACACTATGGAGGATGTTGTCTAGGAGAACAGCAGTCTCAGGCCCTCCACCCTCTGTTAGAAATCAACCATCCTGCTGTTAACCAGCTGACCGTATTGCATATTGTTTGCATTAGCAACCTAGAAGTATGGTTGAACCAAGCCAGCATTAGGCAGGTTCACTGCTCAGATCAGGATCCGCTTAGATTGCTACAGTAACACAGAAGCAGAAGTTAAGGTGAAAGAGGGGTTGGGAATCGTTATGTTCTGTGTTGCATGATGGGAGTGGAGGCCACTCTCTGCTACCTTGATATCACTGACTTACTAGCGCATCAGCATCGGGCTGCCCTGAGGAAATCAAATAAAAGAGGAATATTATCACTACTCATGCTCACAAAAAAAATATAGTAAGCCATTTACATTCAGTTTCTTTTAGGAAAGGTCACAGACTCTTTGCTTTAATGAATTCTGAATAGATGCAGGCACCTGAAAAGGGAGTTACTTAGGAGATGACTCTATTCCCAGAGTTTTCCTGGTGAGTAGTTACAAGCAATTCCCTGTTCAGTGTGTCAGCCTTAGGCATTTCCCTTGCAGAAAGTAAAGATTATTTTGATGACTTCTGTGATGTACCTTATGCTTCTTAAACACTGTGTAATGAGCTGAGGAACCTGCCTCAGTGCTCTGGATTTCAGCTTCAGGAAGGCCAAAGCATCACTTTCTCTGTCAAAGAAGGTGGGTGCCAACTTAGACCCTGTCTCAGATTTCTTTCTGGTTTTGTTTCCTTTAAAGATCAAGGCTATCTAGCTATAATTATCACAAAAGTAACTAAGAGCTGTGCATCATGTATAATACAAAGTACAATTACTTTTACAGCCTTAAGACCCACAGCTAAAGAAAATGAACAGTTTTATCTGTGCCATGGTCGTGACTGTATTTGAACCTATGGACTGAACACAACTCTTGCAGGTGACAAAACACTGGTGTCGATAATAGGTGTGCGACACAGAAATCTGCTGGATAGCAGAGTGATGAGGTGATGTTGGGGCTCACAAGATTACTCTTTGGGGTGGCGAGGACGAGATCACACTGCCTTTTAATTCTCATGGGTTGGGAGCTCCTGGGAATGCAGCTGACCTCCACCACAGGTCACAGCTGCTCAAATGTGCACCATGGCTTGTGTTTGCTGTAGGTGGAAGGTTGTTACAGGAGAGAAGGCAGCTGACAAGTAAGGAGTTATGGCTCTGTCACTGCAGAGGTCAAGGATCTCCAGCTCTCTGGTCTAAATGCTGCTAATCCTTGTAAACAAAGTGTTTCATGCAGTAGCCTGGAAATAGTAATGCTGATAACATTTCATTTTCTAAAGTTCTAAATGGATTGAATTTGGTTTGCAACTTCCTCCAAAATTCAGATTCTTAATGTGAAGGAACCAGTGCTACCTAAGAAAACTGGAACCAACCAGCATTTATTGAACCATGGCAATAATAAATAAGGGATCATTACTTGCAGTTTTATATCCCTTTTTTTCAGAATTTTCTGTATGCAGCAGAAACATTCATGAACTCATAGCCTCATGATAGCACTGAGTTATATCTATTTTAACAGATAGAGGACTGATACCAAGAGACTAAGAAACTGTATTTTTTTCACGGAGGGAATGACTGCAGACCCAGTGATGAAAAGATGCCAGAAATTCTGGTATTATGCACTTCTATGACTGTGAAGGACATCAGGAGAACGTTTGGTCCATTTCCCCAGAATAGTCATTCCTGAGAGATATCTGTTAGGACAGGCTGTTTTTCAACAGTATGATGTCCTTAAAGACCTCTAATATTGGAGATCCCCTGGCCTCCATCTATCAAACCTTTCTATTGATTTTCTATCCCTAATATCTTCAGTACTTTTCACACAGTCTGACCCACGTGTTTCTTCTTGTAATTTTAAACTGTTACTTCTCGTCCTATGCTCTATGGCTATGAGCACCAGATGTTCCTCCTCATCCCTTCATAATAACATTTCACACACTTGAAAACTGTTATCATGCCCCTCAGCCTCCTCTTCTTGATGCCCCTTTGATCTCGGGGTCACATTTCCTTGGCTTCTGACTGTTATCATGTCTCTGCAATATTTCTCTGGCTGGTCTGCAACATTCTAGAAGGTTATTGCCTGAAACCAAACCTGGGGCATACCTGGGGGAGACCTCTCCACCACCTGCAGTTCACAATAAACCTGGCTGTTTCGCTGCAGAAGTGCTGCCTCACCAGTTGTTGCTTATCTTCTGTTCGAGCTGTTGATAATTCCTGCCTGAAAGTTGCATTTGTCTCTATTGAATTTCACCTTGTTCTTTTCAGCTCATTCTTCCAGCCTGTCAAGATGATTTTTGAATTTGAATCCTACCCTCCAATTTACTTGCAGTCCTTCCTAGCTTCATGTCAGCTGCAAATTTAATAAGTGTATGTTCCATTCCATAACTCAGGTCATATTGCACAGACTTATGAGCTCTGGGAAGAGTGAAAGAAATCAGCAGACAATTTGACAAAAGTCTGTGCTCATATGTACTGCTCAACTATGGAAAAAGTTTCCTTTGTTTTTCCTAAATACATCTGAGGCTTTGTTGGCTTTGGTGCTCTTTTTAAAACTCTCAAGGTTTTTACTCCTGCTTTATTTTTCTGAATATTTTTTTAATATTAACCATGTCTATTAGTGGTTTTTATAAGTCTGTTGTGGGACAGAGATATCAGATGTAAAATATTAGCTGCTCACATTGTGCTAGAATTTTTAATGTTCTATTTGCTATGTAAATCACTAATACAATACAAATGCCACTAATATGACAGAGATTATCCAAAACTGCTGACACCAACAGTCTCCAAGGGAAAATTTCTCTGTCATCAGCTTTAATCGGGACTTTCTCAGCAGCTTTTCTGTAGGCTTCCACTCATGCAGGTCAGGGCATCTGCCAAAAGAGCATTTTCCTTGCTGTTTATGTAGTGCAGCAAGTGACCATTTAGCTTAGAGGCAGGAACGTAAATCCTAATGTGTTTGATTTGCCAGGCCATAGTGGCACCTTTTCCATCAGAAACAAAGCTTTCTTCTAGTTCAGCTTACTCAGCAGGGTTCGTAAAGCTGGATAATCCCACTAGTTTCAGCTGCTAAACTTGTTGCAGATATTTAATATAAAATGACAGAGCCACCGTTCTTTAAACTATTTCTTTGGCACTTAGAAAAAAATCCGAAGCCACTGACCCATCATGAAACAAAACTTACAGCAACAGTTGGTATCTTTTTTGCAAACCTTTGTGATTTACGTTCATAAGCAATCTGAAGTTACCTGGGAAGCAGAGGTTTTTAGCTGAGGTTACATAAGAATGTTTGTCTTGGCTCTTGTAAAAGGCACTATGAAAACCATTCAGATCTTTGAAAACTTCTTTAATGTGGGAAGTAACAGATGACAAGAAAAGATGTTTTTCTTAACTACTTTTCTTTAAAATTTCATGTATTATTATTTATCTATATCTGTGATTTTTTAAAAGTGATTGCCAACATGAATCCTGGTTTGCATCCTGGGTTACCCGTCAAAAAGAAACTTGCACGGGTTTTTATACCTGTTGGATTCTACATGGAGTCTTTTATTACTTTTGTCTGTACAAGCCAGCAGTTTTCTGTGATACCCAACAGCTGAGACAGGATACACCTTCTTCTTCACCCTCTTCATATGGCAGTTTTTTGTCAGTAAGGTTTCCAGTGGTGTTTGTGAGGAGATCTAAAGTTAGTCCAAGCATCAGCCCTTTGGACTACACTGCCCAGAACTCTTAACAGGCTGCAGGCTGAGAGGGTAAGGTGTGCTGAATTTTTAACCAAAAATTCTACGGTCCATTTTCACCCAAAATAAAAATCCTCCCTTCAAGTGTTTTTCACCTTTTACAAGGAAGATCTACCACAGAGCATGATCTTTAATCTTCTGCTTTCAGCAACATTTCTGGCCATGTCATTTGGTTCTGTCAGAGCCTTTTTTAGTGCAATGGCAGATCTCTTTAAACTTTGCCTGAAGTAGTAACAACTAAAGTTTGTGGGATGACTTGATCCTAAGGAAACCTGAATATGTTGCCAAGAAGGGGCACTGACACTTACTGGCATGTATTTCTCTTTCAGACTGTTGGTATAACCTTAAGCAAGATAGCAAACAGTGCCAGCTGAAAGACCCAGTGCAACTAAATGCAACAGTCAGAGAGAATGAAGCCCTAAATAACACTTTAAATATGTATGAAAAGAAACTCTGGGCACAAGTGGACTTGTTATTTTTCACTATTTAGTCTCAATAGGTTTGTCCAGATCATAGCTGGAAATCTGCATGTTCATTTTGTTACCCCAAAGGGATACTGTCATCAAACTCTCCCTTTCTGTGATACCTCTGTTTTCCAAGGCCCATACAGACCAGACATAGTGTGTAAATTAAACATTAGGTCTGGAGAGACTCTGTCCTGGTATCACCGGACCTGCTGTAACCCCCACAAGGGGCATGTTATAAAACAGGGTTACAAGCAAATGTATCCAGGGTTGCTGCTCTGTCGCCAAACCACTTTGTATTCTTGATTCTTCTCCTGTATTCCTCAAGGGCTGGTCAGCAAAGCAGTGAGCGTGGGAGAATTGTTTTAGAGATTTGTTGTTGTTACATGTGCCATCAGTTGTCAAGAGCAAAAGGAACTTGTTAGCCCAAAACACAACTGAAAAATATATTTTGTATTTCTGCAGAGAAGAATCATTTGGGAAAGAATTGACACGAGTAAAGTTTGATTGTGATTCTTAGAATAAAGCACAAGACTTGGAAACTGGCTAGAAGAAAGAATAACAAGCACTCCCAAAAACATTCCCTGCCTTCTAATTTGTTGTGATACACCAGCTTAGACATATGTTTTTGCCTTTTTTGAATAATAGTCTAATGTTACTGGCCCAAACTAAGTGTGAGTAATGTCTCGCTGCTTTGAATCTTCACAGTATAAATCCACGAGCATAAATTCACTTCTTAGCTCAGCACACTGAATTGCTAGAACCCGCCAGTGCTTGCCATATTCCCACAAGAGTCAACAACTGATATATGAAAAGTGCTTTTTGGCTATATTGCCCTGGGGGAAAAAAAAAAAAAGAGGATATTTAATATATCTATTCAGAGATGCCACACTGGTAGTACAACAACCAGCAATGACAGTCCTATTGCTGACTTCCATATATTCTCTCTCATAGAGTAACATTAAGAAAAATCAAGGATACCTTGACCACAAAATGTAGAAGAGCATTGATGGTGGCATATGAACCTACTTTTAACCAGTGTAACATCTACTCCACAATCATTACTTGATATTTATCTTAAACTTAAGAGTGAGAAGGACGGACATCAATACTTTCTTTAGGGCCTCCATGATATGTGGGCAACTATCATAATTACCATTAGTCTCATCAGAAAGTGGAGGGTCTTTTCTGCATCTTTGTCATTGCTGACATTTTCTTTCGAAAAATAAGATTTTTGCCTGTAAAAAAAAAAATAAAAATAAAATGAAAACTGAAGATTTGACTGTGACATTACAGTGTGCTTCACTCGCCCTCTGTAACTCAGTGACTGCAATTATTCTGAAAGTATGTTTACAGTGGAGTCCACCACCAACTTAGAGACCCTAAGAACTGCTAAGATTCTCCAGGGTTGCCATTCTACAGGCTATGTCAGATCTGGATTTTGGTCACATACATTTTCTGTTATGAAACATGAACTTTGATAATTAAAGTAATTGCCACACAATGACAGGATAACAGGCCTTGTGGATAGGAAGAAAATTGGTAGACATCATATATCTTAACTTCAGTACACCTCTGGACTCTCGTGTGCAAGTTTAAGGAACATGGACTAGATGCAAAGTATTATTAGGTGAGTGCGTTACTCAGTGGAGAGGCGTGTATTAAAAGAGTAGGTGTCACTAATTCCTGATTAAATTAGAGGGATGGATTGAGTGGATGTTTACAGAAATTATACTGAACACTATGCAATTCTTCTGTCTGATTTTCAAGACCGGATGGAGAACATAAATATTAAGTTCATAGAAAATACCAGCTGGGCAATATATGTCTGACAAGACAGGATTAGAATTACAACAGTGTTGATAAATTGGAGAAATAGTCTGGAAAAGTAGAATGTAACTCAATAAGCTGAAAAATGCAAAGCTTTGCCTTTCTGCAGGATTAGTAAACCACACAAAACCTGGAGGGTGATGCAGCAGATCTGCAGAAGGGAACTCGGGTTTAAAATGAATCACCAATAAAAATACCATTTGCTGCAAAAAAGACAAACAAATACCACTCATGAAGTGGCTTTTCTTTTGCAATAACAATATTTCCGAGTAAGGTTGTGTCTCCAGTATGTGTCCTGTGGCCAGCTTGGGTGATGGAGCATAAGAAAGATATAGATTAGCTGGAGAGACACCAAAGGACAGTAATAAGAATAATACAGATTAAGAAGGGACATCTGGGGAAAAATTAAGGTATTGGATATTTTTGGGCCAAAGACTGGAAGTTTAAACAACAGACAACTCAAATGAGGAATGGAATTAGCTCTTCCCTTTGTTTGCCTGTCAGATAAGAACAAATGCGCTTAAATTACAGCAAGGCAAATACAGGTTGGACACAAGGAAAATCTTTCCACAGACAAGGATAATGAAACACGGGAGCAGAGAGTCCAGACAGTATTGGAAACCCTGCCTGAGAGATTTTTAAGAGTGGTTGGGCAAATGTCTATCAAGAATGGCATAGGCATAGCTCATCCAGTCTCATAGTAGAGGAATGACTGGATGACTCCTTCAGTTCTTTTCTGTTCTTATTTCCTGTAATTTCAGATTTGTCTTTGCTTTTGAACATGTGTGTATTCCATTAGCTGAGATAGCCCTACACATGACTTTTAATTTCTTTGTGCTTAAGGCACAATGATCTATCACTATTCCCACCAAACTCTCAACCAAAACTACAGAACTATCTCATCCAACATGTGCCTGACATCTCACAACATGGTGCTATCCATTTTATTCCTGGTATTTTACAAATCCATGTGAAAAGCTGCATGTACTTTTGATAAATCTGTACTTTGGGGCATTTTGCTTTCACTCTGCCGTCAGTCTGCTTATCAGTTTCCCCGGGGAAGTTTCTCTAACTCCAACCAGCTAAGCAATTTCAAAACTTTACCAAAAGGTATCTATATCCAGCAAGGACACTACAGAGAAAAGAATGTTCATTATGGAAATATATCCTCTCTCCTTTCTTCTCCCTGAGGGCAACAGGTAGCATCTCAAGTAGAGCGACAGAAGATATTCATTCCTGATCTGCCGTTAAAATGTTCACTCTCATAGATGGTGATCATACTGCTATCTTTATACTCATGCAGAGGGGTCATTCCTGGCTTTACAAAAGGATGCAGAGAACTCCTTCTGGTTGTGTATGACCTAAACTACTACATTTTAAAAACATTATTAATAAATCAGGATGAAATCTAAAAATGTACGAAATCAAAGGAAAAGCTTTTATTGATTTCAGCAGGGCTGAATCAGATCCTTTACAGACAACACCCAGAGGTTAATGCACTCGTTATGAAGTCTTTCTTCCCTTGTAATCAGTGCATTTGGTCTCATAATAACAAGGGAATCTAAAGAAATATGTACAAAGAAACAACACAAGAACATTTTAAGAATACTGCTTATGGCTTCTTTTGCTTCCCTTCGAAATATCTGTCATATACCAACTAATGAATAACTCAGGCAACCCAATCTCCTGGTGATAAAGCCTTTACACAGAGACTCCACTATTGTGTAGTCTCTTCTTCTCTGCTTAATGTTATTTAATGTGAATTTTCTGCTGAGATAGCACAAGTAGCCTAGACAAAATGGAAGAATTGCAAACTTGCTTGACAGTAAAACTGATTTTTTGCCTGCTTCGGAATATAATATTTATATCAGTGATCAGTGACATTTCTGCTTTGCATTTTATACATCATTCGTTTCTGTGTTTCCCAAATCCATTTCTGTAGTGTGACGCATCTGTAAAATACCAATATTTTACAGAACACTTCCCAGCACTATTGTGTGCCTAGAATTTATTTACTGATACAGAAAAAGTCATATAATACTCAAAAAGTATGAACAGCTGCAATTCTAATTTAAGCATTTAAAAAATTCTCTGCTGCCTAATAAAAATATTTCAGTCAGCGGTGTTAGTGGTTTGCATTGTACACTGGTGAAGCAGAGCACTGAAGTGCAAACTTTGACTTCATCTAAGCAAGGATCATTTAGTCAGCAGTCAAAAAAGAGCTTGCCTCAAGAGATGTCCATAAGAAATCCACTGCGACAAAACAGGAATGTATCTGGGATTTTTCACCTTGTTTGTTTCTGCTCACTGCCTTGCTTCTACTGATTAATGTGTGGTTCCTCAAAGTCTAAAAGATATATGGCATGACAGGCAGACTTTTTTCCTATAGCCCTCAACTTTGTTTCTTTGAGATTTTCTTGCTGAACTAGAAAGTTAAGCAGGCCTTTCTCTGGCAGTGAGCTTCTGTGTGAGCTATTTTTGCAGACAGATGAGAAATACTATATTATTCTAATAACTTTTTTAGATGTACCTGAATCACAAACAACTTCAAGATGGGCTGTCATGACGTGCAGAGAAACGAAAAATAGCATTTCCTTCAGCAACAGCACAAGACAAAACTTTGTTTTCAAACATTGCAGAGCAGTGGATGGGTTTGGTTCACATTCAGATGGAGCAAACACGCAAAGCTCATTGAAAATCTTGCCTTTTGCTTCTGTCTAAGCGATGTAAACAGAATATTACCACAAAAAGCCAAACCCCATAGGTGATTTCTGAGTTAATATCTAGAGTAATAGATCTTGCAAATCCAGCTCAAGACCTGTGTATTTTGTGTATTCTGAAGAGGATCCACCTTCAACCGTTACTGGTGGATGATGTACTTGCACTCCTCCCTTTGACTAAATTTGCTAAAATTACAGGGGAAGATGTGCTTGGCCTTCCTCTCTCAGGGAAGTGAGCACTCCACAGTCTGCATAGCAGTGCAGAGCAAAACAAGACCCAGAGCAAAGGCTGGCTCACAGGCATGCACGTTATCATCTCTCTAAGCTGATAACTGCAGACAGCAGCATACGAATGAAGGTGCCATGTATGCAGTGATTATGCAATATGTATCCGCACCGTCCAGTTCGCATTAGCATCAGTACGAGCATCTTATCAGGCTAGGCTGCTTCGCAAATGAATGCTGCCAGGCTGCTGGAATTATCTGCACAGTCAGATACTAATTTTTAGCTTTTTCATCATGGCTGAAGACAGCTCCACTTGATCTCAGCAAAGTTATTTTAAAATCTGAGAGTTTGCCAATGTTTCTTTTTAAAGGATCGCATCTAGTGTGACTCATTACTCCTGGATTTGTCAGAGCAGCCAAGTAGTCTAGCTTTTACATTCCCAATGGCCATTATCTCTGTTTGTTAACAGCTAAACGGCTGATGCATGGATATGCATTATTCCTGTCTTTTTTCGCAGAGAGAGCGCTTTTGCTGGAAACAAAACATTAAACAAGAAACTAGAAGGATAGGATAATACACAGATTTTAGAGAAAAAATGCTTATTGGCTGGAAATATGTATATATCGGATAGTTTACTAAATATTACCTCTAAGGAGTTGATTCATTGGATTTCTTTCCTTTTAGATTATACGTTGCATGTGCTGAAATACGGTCTTGTGCTACTGACACTATATGTTAAATAATAATATCTAGCAGAAATCAATACATTAATTCCAAATTTGATAATTGGTTTCCGCAATATGATTTTTATTCATCAAACTAGTGCCAGAATCTGCGTAAAATAAGTAAGGGAATGATCCTGTATATATTCAGCCATCCATTTAAACAAGTCGAGATGGTTCCACTGGCCACTGAGTAAACCTGATTTTAGGTGAATACTTCAGTGAGTTAGGGTCTGAATCATCGTAAAATTGAACTGATGAAACCATTTGATTAGCTGATGTGGAGCCTGAACCACGTAATTATAAGCTCACGCACAGCTGGGGTGGAATTCATTAGCCAGCACATTAGAGTTACCTTTTGATAAGCACAACGAGAGAAAATAATTGTTGCTCCATACAATAGGTGTATTACAGTTTGTGCATTTCATGTCTGCAGTATGGTGCTGCAGCCACTTGTTTTCTGATTAGCGGTGAATCATGATGATGATATACAGCTGCTCAAAACAATTTCATGTGATAATTATTAGCTTAACAGAGAAAATTCCTACCTCTAGTTCAAGACGTCAAAGCAAATGGAATCCAAAATCTTTCAAGCCATTAAAATTTCACATTTCTGAAAACATCTCCTCTAAACTGCTCCATGATAAGACTAGCATCAGCAGTAAAAAAGATACAAATATTAAAATTGTTACTGTGACCTTTAGACCACTAAATCATTTTTTTTTTGTGTAAGCAATGTACCCTGAGTAATACTTGCTACTAGTTGTAGGTCTATTCATGTGAATGATGCTGGGAAAATTTGGAATTGGTAGATGTAAGATAGGTAAGATTTCATTCTAAAAATCAAACAAGAACATATTCTAAAGTATGGAAGGCCAGACAGTGCTGGGAGAAAGCAATTGCAGATGCATATGTGACTACATCTGTAGTGCAGCTGTTGAGTGGGGTTTGCAATGAACCAGGAAAGCCAAAATTCCATTGTAGTATGGCAATAAGTTAAGGTTATAGTATTACCATAAACATGCGTGGTCCAGCCACATAAAACCATCATTGCTTCTTTGAAAATGTTACTTTTTGAGATATAATATAATTGTATAGTTGGAAGGAAGGGCAAATAAAACACCAGTAATATTAGCTGATTGGTTAAAGAAATAACACCTCTGTTTGTCATGACAATTAAATATTGTCTTCACAGATTTTTTACCATTATTTTATAAGATTTCTTGAACTTCACCTGTGAAAGAATTTTATTTAAAAAAAAAAAGAAGAATGCTACTGAGGGAGAGATGAATGCTACTTGAGGGGAGAGCCATGGATGTTGTCTACGTAGACTTCAGCAAGGCTTTCGACACAGTCTCCCATAACATCCTCTTAGGGAAGCTCAGGAAGTGTGGGCTGGATGAGTGATCAGTGAGGTGGATTGAGAACAGGCTGAATGGCAGAACTCAGAGGGTTGTCATCAGCGGCGCTGAGACTAGTTGGAGGCTGGTAACTAGTGGTGTCCCCCAGGGGTCAGTACTGGGCCCAGTCTTGTTTAAATTCTTCATCAACGACCTGGGTGAAGAGTTAGAGTGTACTCTCAGCAAGTTTGCAGATGACACAAAACCGGGACGAGTGGTAGATACACCAGAAGGCTGTGCTGCCATTCAGCGTGACCTGGACAGGCTGGAGAGTTGGGCAGAGAGGAACCTGATGAGGTTCAACAAGGGCAAGTGCAGGGTCCTGCACCTGG
>Ga0065711_1032771_pt1 | contig 26719 bp, 10 predicted proteins | sample Hoacrofraction12_FD_59098 | JGI IMG/M metagenome (GOLD analysis project Ga0065711, IMG submission 59098) | Hoatzin crop microbial communities from Cojedes, Venezuela - Epithelial fraction 12 v2 (version 2) | ecosystem: Host-associated > Birds > Digestive system > Esophagus > Crop | place... | reverse complement strand
GAGGTTCTCCTTCCCCTCTACTCTGCCCTAGGGAGGCCCCATCTGGAGTACTGTGTCCAGTTCTGGGCTCCCCACTTCAACAAAGATGAGGAGCTACTGGAGAGAGTCCAGCGGAGGGCTACAAGGATGATGAGGGGACTGGAGCATCTCTCCTACGAGGAGAGGCTGAGGGAGCTAGGCTTGTTTAGCCTGAAGAAGAGAAGGCTGAGAGGGAATCTTGTAAATGCTTATAAATATCTCAAGGGTGGGTGTCAGGAGGACGGGGCCAGGCTCTTTTCAGTGGTGCCCAGTGACAGGACAAGGGGCAATGGGCACAAATTGAAGCACAGGAAGTTCCATCTGAACATGAGGAAGAACTTCTTCACTTTGAGGGTGATGGAGCACTGGAACATGCTGCCCAGGGAGGTTGTGGAGTCTCCTTCTCTGGAGATATTCAAAACCTGCCTGGACCAGGTCCTGTGCAGCCTGCTGTAGGTGACCCTGCTTTGGCAGGGGGGGTTGCACCAGATGACCCACAGAGGTCCCTTCCAACCCCTAACATTCTGTGATTCTGTATTGCAGTACTTCTGACTGTGTTACCTTACCGCTGGTTTACAGGTCCTAAAGAAGGAATGCAAAGCAAGCGTCAGGAGAAAAAGCATTTGTCTGCTTTTAGTACATCCATACACACACATTCATAGATGCATGCAGATAAATCGGAGCACAAAGAAATCAAATCCTGCAACTAACAGAGCTGCCAACAGATATGAGTATGTTAGATTACTTATTCACAGGCTTGTATTTCTAGGGAACATTGTCACAGAGGAAAACAAGAAGCAAAGATCATAGTCCTTTCCTCCCGGGACCCTTCAGGCTTAATATCAGAGTAGCAGTCTCCTCTAGTTAAAAGCTGTAGCCATGAGCCAAACAGAGTACAAACACAAAGAAAAGACTGAATATTGTATTTGCTGACCAGAAGTGAGCTCGTCTTTACAATTCATAATGAACAATAATTAGTTATGCACCTTGCTCTGGGACAAGAGAAGACAAAAATAGTTGGAGTTTCTTGCAGTACAAACTGTCGTCCTGTGGTCATTTTCTCTATGAGCCAGCTTACCTCTCTGCACAAACTCTGGACAAACTTCATCAGGGAACAAACTCTCTCACCATATCCTGCTCATCAAGCAGTTATTTTACAGGTGAATTCATTGCTTTGCTGTATGATTAACTTCTTTGTCAGGGCAAAAGAAAGGTCACAAATCCAGATTCTCAAGAGTAAGCAAGGGAAAAAGTTTAACAGGAGTAGAGCTTTCAAGAACTTTCCAATTTTATTCTTCTGTGTGACAAAACCTTCACCTCTCTTTCTTTCTGATTCTAGGACGCAACACTGAAGTTGCTGGTCCTGTAACAATGTACGATGCCTGTAAACAGGGTATAACAGATAACCCTCTTCTGATCACACCCCATGTAAAAGGTGTGATCAGAATTGCACCCAGCACTGAAACAGGTCTTACTATTCACCTAGAAAGCTTTGTTCCAATTTGTCTGGTAGGCCTAGAGGACAGTAAACTCACTTCTCATAGTTATCTGTGAAATACCAGATGCCCACTTTAATAAGGAACAGATGTTGAATTAGGCCATCCTAAATGTGAACATGGCACAGACGTCAATAAATAATACATGTACATGTTCCAAAGTTACTCTCTATGAAGCTAAACTTTCTCAAAACAATACACGTAATATTTCATGGAACTGCTTGTCATTGTAGAATTCTACACATGTCCTAGTGAGAGTTCCATGAAGTCCAAGCACTGAAAAGCCATGCTGTTTTAGTGTAATAATAACCATAGCCCAGGGATTACCAATTCATACAAGGAAGGGACTACCTGAAAGACCAAAGTTTGGGATGCTCTGATTAAGCCCACAAGGAAATTTATGCCTCTGGGAGAAAGAGCAAGCGACTGAGGAGATCTGGGTCCTAAAAGCAAGCGCTGTGTGATGTTAGGAAAGGTAGAAAAGCATCTCCTTCTTTCAGCTTTTATCTAATTTGAGGCAATGAATATCTTTTACGATTTTACTTGGTGCAATGATGAACACAACAAGGGCTCTGTCTCAGTGGGGCTCAGAGGTTGGTACTGAAATATCCTCAGTACTGGGAAGAAACATACATATATATATACACACACACACTGCTAAATGACATACCGTTCTCTTTTCTGGAGGATATGACATCATCTTTGTACCAGACATGTAAAACAGGCAGTAAACACACAAACATATGCATTTGTTTAGAAACAGCATGCAACTGCTCAGCCAACAGTGTCAATTACTGCACTTTGCAAAACTAAAAAAAAATTTATTGGAAGAATTCCAAGATGAATTGTTAAAAATTCTTGAACTCTGTTCAGATGAAAAGCTAGTACTAATATGAATCCATATCATACAGAATATTATGTGAAGTTCTGTCACTAGATCCCAACACCAGGTGCCACGTGTCAAGAATTACACAAAAATAGATTATGAAATCACACTATTTGTTATGGTAAATATCCAGTCTTCTCTCAAATTGTCATAATTTAAATATACAATGAAAGGTTTCATCAGTGATTATGATGCCTACTTCCTTGACAAATCTCTGCTAGAAATACACATAGATGAGCCACACTAACAAGCTGAGAGCATGCAATGATACAGGAAAGGATAAACAGTTCCATCACCAGCAAATACTATATTAATTCCAATAATCAATATTTATACTGCAATGCTAGATTGCAACCATGCTGGTGACTTTTGGGATAGGAACTGCTATTACAACTACCCCTTCTCTAAGCAATGTCAGAACTGTTATGCAGCCCTGCTAGGGAACGAGGTGGCCGAGACAGTTTAGTGCCTATAAAAACAGAGGGTTTGTAAAAAACAGAGAGTTGTAAAAAAAAGAGGGTTTGTATTACACGGTGAACATTATTCTTATGATATTTCTAGGGTTTGAATGACCATCACTATCAGGCATATGGTATGAAATTCATTTAGCATCGATTAGTTTAATGCTAAATAATCTGTTCACCTGCTCTCCACTCCCACCTATAGAGCTAAAATACTGCAGGCTTCCACATGATGTTATCTTCTTTGCCAGACCTTATTTTTGTTCTGGGCGCTTTATATCATTGAGTAGGTGAGAAACGCTATATTGCTTACGGCCAAGTTCTTTTTTTTTATTTTCTTTTCTGCTGAAGATGGCGTAGTAAATTATCAACCAGCTGCTTTGTTCCGTTTTTCTCTCCTGATTCTGTTAACAGCTCATGAGAAACCAGCTCTCCCCACCACCTCCTCCCTCTCTCTGCCTCCCAGTTATTTTATTTTTCACTGGTTCAGTTCTTCAGTGGGTGGTGATTGCAGCAATGAAAGTCTCCCTCCACCCTTTAAAAAACATTATACTGTTCTTAAGACAACTAGAAAAAGAGTGGCACTGCTCACTCCCGAGACGGCTGTAGAGAAATAAACAACATCTGTGAAACCCCTACATGAACACTTTAAATTGTTTGAACTGAAGTCAAGAAACTTTGGTTTCCCAAGGCTCTGGTAAGAGGTTTAGAATCACCGATGCTCCTCTTTGTGCTAGTTAGGATATTAATTGGAAATATTATCTGGAAAAGAAACCGCTGATGCTTTGAAAGGTACTTTTCCCCGCTCTGTAATTCTTGCTAATCTCTTAAAAAGGAAAAAAAGCAACATCTTCACTTGGTGTAAAGCAGCACTGTGTCAAAAGCAGTAATCCTTCCACGCAAGCACAACTTTGCAAATCAGTCATTTAAATAAATACCCCACAATTAATTGAGCTATCACCAGTATCATCGCGTTAACTTCTCATGTGGCCAAACACACGATAGCGTATTTGGACAGCAGTTACCTACCCCACTGAAACTCACACCTGCTACCTGTCATGCCAAGTAACGTCTCTCAGAGTGGAGAAACTGAGGTTGTCCACAACAAACTGTAAAAGAGCGGTAGAGTTTTGAATGTGAGAGGGTCAAAGGTGTAACTAACTCCTCTTGAAAGCATGGCAATCCTATCAGCTGGCTTAAGTTTTAGCCCCCTGCCCCCCCGATTCGCTGCACTCATCTATCATGGTACTTGCATCTACACGCCCACTTTAAACACTCTAGTTTCGCAACACTTATAAACATCTTGGGTTCTTAGCAAGAGAAGAACATTTTAGAAGACAGTTATTTCAAATCACAGGACATTCATCACCAACTGACATGTTCCCAATTAACAGCTTCATTTTTTATAACAGTGCCTGTAATGACAATTTGTAGATCATAGGCAAGTCTTAACATTTCTGTTGCAATTATGTTCTTTTTCCTGCCACCAATCTTCCAAAAAGGAAAAAGAACATCCTAACATTTAGAGTATATTAAGCTCACGTGGGAACTGCAGGGTCCATTATGAATAGTGGGCACAGCTACGAAATCTTGATGCTGCCTTCCAAGTTTACAGCAGCCTCAAGCGCAGAAAATGCTATTCGGAAATATTATGCAATGACACTGCAGCTTCCCACTTCTGTCTCACCATTATCCTACATACATCCTTGAGTGAAACGCAGGAGATGAAATACATAAATATTTGCTAAGAGAATGCCATAGCAAGCATGAATCCAAACCAGAAAAGCTGATAAACTTTGCCAGCAAGGCAAGACTATATACTAGAAGTCTAAAATTATTTTTTTGATTATACACATAAAGTTACATAATGTCTGTTGTGGTAATCTACCAGTGGTCTAATGTACCACGTGTAATAACTATGTCAATATATAAAGATAATTTTGCCTTTAATGCTCAATAGATTTTTAATATGCATATGTGCATTTATATATACCAAGAGGTCGACTAAGATTAGAGGGACAGCAGGTACAAACAGAGCCCAGAAGCATTCATTTACCCTTCTGCAATGAGGCTGTTTGCTTAGCTGATGTTTTCCATTTTCACATTTTTTCATTAGCTTGATCTCAAACACTCCAGTGCATGAGGTTTTACTCACAGAGCAAAAGCGTCACAAATACGGGCATGAATAAATATTAATGAGAGCATTCATGCCAAAAGTGCTTTCATGACCGTTAGGAAAAGCCTTCTATTTCATGGAAAATTGATTTGTTGAACAATTATGAATATTCACAGGTAATCAATGAAGAGGAAAGAGACTCGTCCTGTTTATACAACTTAAGACATCTAACCAGGGAAGTGTGTGATTTAGGTCACCAATCAAAATTAGGAGCAGGATCCAAAGCACAGAGAAGCCAATACCGATATCTGTCTCGTTTCAACGGGATTAGATCAAAGCCCATATGAATACAAATATTCCTGGCAATCATTACATGAATAATTCACATGCTAAAGGTCATACAGACACATTGCACCTAGAGAAAGTGTAAGCAACAAATAAATGTGTAAACGCAAGGAATTATGAGGAATTAGCAGATAACTCCCGAATAATGTAAAGGACTACATTTGTCCAATTATGCAGGCAGATCTAAACAGTAATTTGAAAGACAGTGATAAAATGGCACAAGGGTGAGAAGGATCCATTTGCTAAGCACCAGCCAATCCTTCCCATTTTTTGGAACTCAAAAGCGGAGATAGACGGACATACTACTGTAGCTATACCATTTGGAATAAAATGTTTTCCCACAGAGAAATCAACAGGCAAATTTTCCATAAACTGCCAAATAAATTTCCTCCAAGGCTTAATTCGAGAGTCAAAGTTGGATCACACCTCACCTTGCAAAAAAGCTGAAACAAATTTCAGAGCATACTGCTATAAAAGCCTGAAAATAAATTTGTATTGAACAGATTTTAGAGACTTGGGTATTTTTAATCAAAACAGAAAGGTTCCGGTTTGAGGAGAGGAAATACGTCATAGGTTTTTCTGCCTACATCATTATAATAATAAAAATCATGTAGCTGGAAGTAAAGATCCAACCCACTTGGGACCAAAATACGAATAAAGGCAAGCCGTTTTGAAATAAATAATCAGAAAAATAAACAGAAATACAGAAAGTATAAATCCAGCTGTGGCAGTATGGTTTAGGAAGAGCTGACAGCCTGTGTTAGCATGCCAGCACCAACATAAACTACTGCCAACAAGTGCAAGCACAGCTTGTGAGAACACTAGTCTATGAACCTAATGGCCATATGGAGGGGGGTCATAGATTTCAGAGCCCACCACAAAGGAAGATACACATGAGGAACAAACACAAGCTAAGATGAAAACTGAAGCTGGGGAACCAAGGTTAGAATAAATCTGACCTTTTTTTTCCCATAATAAGGTGGGACAGTAAAGGCTTGAAACAAATATTTGTATGGATGATGCTGGCAATCGGCTCTGGTCTAGGAGAAGGTGAAAAATCCAGCTCCTTCAACCACTCAGAAAGATCAAAAGCATAAAAGCAGGGAAGATGAAGTGATTGCTTCCTTGCAGTGCAAGCACTAGAGCAGCTATAGTTTATGCCCTCCAGGAAAAGCAGTCCCCACATCACTCAAAGCAACAGTTTTCTCAGGTTGACTTTTCAATTGTCTCCTACAGGTGCAAGGCTATATGTGGACTCTTAAGCTGACTGAACATACTTATGGTTGTTCATTGGGAAGGACACAATTAATCTACAAAACTATGATGTCTAGAATGAATTCTTTATGTTATCCTTGAGAACACCAATCTCATGTACAATTAAAGAACACTCTTAGCAGTTATGGTGGTTTATGGACTGATCTGCAACTGAAATAGCCAATAAAGTACATATCTAGGCCATATCTGGTCATTTGTCTGGCATTTACAGCAGGAGTAGCATACACAATTAATTAAATACATGCACAATTATCTGCAGCAATAGAATCTTACAGTATGCCACTATCAAAAAGCTTTCATCCTCTCTCCATCCTTTTAGTCACAATACTTTTATGGATAGTGCAACAAAACAGTGAAAGAAGAGATCAATAGTATCATGTGAGAAAAGCTATGGCCGAGAGATAACAAAGGCTTTGCCTCTGCTATTTCAGAACAGAGGCAATAAAGACTGAAAAAACAAAGCAAGGGAGTAAGTCAAAGATGGCTGGTAATAGAAACAAAGCTGTTGAAGATATTCACCATCTGCTGTTAATGCAGAGTAAACTCACATGGGACTAGATCTTCAAAAGAGTTCTGTTCCCATTTAGGCATCAAAATAAATGGCCAGGATTTAAAAAAACACACCAAACACAAAACACCACCCACCCTGCACAATTACTTTTTTTTTTTTTCCCCAAAACCTGGCCATCAGTGTCAAGGCAACAGCCCAAGAGCCAAGGGTTGCTGAGTTCCTATGAAATGCTTTTCCTACTTACAGCTGATAAGAATGCAGATATTTCATGCTGTGCTGCATGTTGGTAATCTGATTTAAGTCTTACTAAATAGCACAGTACCCATAAAAGTTACTAAGTAAGTTGCCATAGGCCTCTGCTGAAAATATAGAAAAGACATGCAATAGGTAACGAAAAGCAAAACCTACAATATGAGTAAATAAACTAAAACCTTCCTGTCTGCACGGAACTGCAATAGGATGCGAAGCTGGGCTGTATTGAGAAATCGACAGGTAAAATGCACATTCGAAATACAGTGGCCGTGTCACAGGTTATCTGTGTCCTCTGCGGTCAGTCCGGGGCTGGCCTCCTGTCTGAGCTACAGAGGCTCACAGGCTAAAGAGCCTCTGGGGGAACCTTCCCTTGTCCCATATTTACCACCCTTTCTTCAGCGCAAGCTCAGGACCAACACATGCAGTAGCACAGCTAAGATAGAGATAAATCTGTGCTGTTGAAAGGTGAGCAGGAGTCCATCACCCATTCTTCACCATTCCTCTCCTTTGTAACCACCCTGGTACATTTAAGATATACGCGGAATTGGGAAACAACACATCAGTGAATCTCAGCTACCCGCCCAGTGGGCCTTGCTCAGTATGGAAAGTACACTCTGGGCTATGTAGAGACATCTATAGAAAACGAAGGCCCAGAGGAATAATGCTTCTCTGATGACAAGAGATCCCTTCAGGCAAGGATGAGGCATACTGATAATGCACCATGCCCTAAACAAGCTCTCCTTCAAGACTCATGTGGTGCATAGGACTATCTTGAGCCTCTATACACAGGAGAAATTCAGCAAGGAAAAGTACCATATGTAAAAATACACAGGCCTGGTTTGTTGGGTTTTTCTTTTTTTTTTTTTTTTTTAATAATATAGATTCATCTCTCTGTTCTGTCAGGATAAAGCAGTTCTTAGAATAAAGAAAACTCAGACCTCAGAAGATTTCTTAAATTTCCTAAGGCTGAGATTCCTTAAAGCAATTAAAAACTTACTGAAATTCTGAAGGCAATGGGTGCCTGACTCCCATGGGAATCTTTGAAAATCCTCTCTAAACCAATAATGCAGTTATAATGGGTATTTTTCTTCAGGTTTACAGAAAATCTGATGTGCTCCATCCACTGTTGCCAGTGTGGCTCACAGTTAATTCCCTATGCATTCTGCAGAAAATATACCCCTTAATTGCCTCCTTTAAAGTTCATTCTATATCCAAACTATCAAATGTTGTAAAAACCCTTTATACTCACTGTCAAAATATTTACGCCATATTCACTGACAAGCAGTGCAGCACATAAAAGATAGGGGTTTGCATTACTTGTCTGAACATACCACTGGTATAGTAGAGCTATAAACTTTCCTGTTAATGTCTCTTCAAAACGTAGTGTTGGTTGGCTTCTTTCCTTGCTTTCAGATCAGTCTACAGAATGCATTAGGTAGGAGGAAAATAAAGATTTCAGACTCCCTCTTCTCTTTGTACATTATTAATTGTCATCCATCAGAGGAGAAAAGGTGGCACAAAAGACCTCTAACCTTTTATCTTATATATGTATTTCTTTATTTTTTTCTTTAGAGATGGGCTTTTCTGACCTGAAACCTCTGCATTAAACCTCTGCTATTACCCTTTAATTTTTGTGAGTGTTCTTGTCATCTGAACAGCTTCTGAAAAGCTCATTTAAAAAAATGGAACAGTTAACCATTCCCTTTTCAGTAGTTTCTCAAACTACATTCTCTGTGTGTAGTTTACCATGTACGGCCGGTAAATTGATAGAAATTTAGGGGCAAGAATATTTAATTTTTTATTTTTTTTACTGACTATAGTTGGAAGCCTCTATGTTCTAGCAAAGTCAACGGAAGATCAACAATAGGGAGGTTCCAAGCACCTAAATAGGATGCCTTACATAAATAGTACAAATATTCTTGATAACGATGTATTTCCTTTGCTAGTAGGATGACTGGATAATAAGAATGCGTACTTAAAAAAAAAACAACCCAACTACCAGTAAATACTTCCGGGCCTATATAAGCATCCTAGATATCCTGCTGTTATAGATAGTTGAAATAGCACGGAAAATAAGTGTATTCCTGGGGATGCCTCCAAACTCCAAATAAGAAACAAACATGCTTCAAGAAAATATCAGCACACTAATCGAAACAGGGAACTTTGTTACAAATGTTATTCCTGTAGGATGCGTTCACCTCCTTAGAATACAAATGGGATGGAATTTTTATTTCTATTGTGTGTGAAAAAGGTAGCCAACTATACAGACTACCAAAAAACTTTTGTGATAGATGTGTGATGTGATATATGCAAAGTTGATATTAAGAACTTACTGTATCTTCTAAAGCACTAAAATTTGCTTAATCAGTAAAGCACACAGAAATACCTCACTGGAGCAGCCTGACATGGCCAGAAATAGTACAGCAGTGTAAGACAAAACCACTGGAGAGCAAAGCAGCCGATTTAAGTTTGATCCTGGTCCAGCAAAGAGAAACACATCTGTTCTAGTACAATAGTCACTGATACTATACTGTGTTTTGTGTGAAAATTTAAAAGTGTGGAAGTTAGTGGCCGGTATTCACCATCCTTTCTCCAGGCAGAGATAAAGTCTTGCATTCGTTCAGTCTTGGTCTTGCAAGCAACAGAGGAAAAAGAAAGGGAAATTCTAGCTTCTGCGCGTCATTTACAAGCACTTCTTAACCACTTATTTACATTACTCACCTTGTTACTTCTCATTTAAATCCTCAAATTTTGCTGAATTTGAAAATGAGAGAGCAAGTCTTCTGGTATGCAAATGAGATCTAAATCAAAGAAAAAGATGAGAAAGCTGACCTGTGAGAGGAGAGGACGAGAGAGCAGAAGCCCTCCTGGGATCTATTTATATTCTCATAACTCCAGCCATCTTAAGTCCTTGTCCCTCCTAAATACTTCTGAGGGTGTGAAAAAACAGGGAAGATTGAGTTTTTACCAAACCAGCTGTACAAAACAAAATAAAGCCCGCAGTGAGATTTTTGTTTGCTTTAGATTTCTGTAAAAAGGCAAAGGAGAAGAATTAGTTAAAGGTCGTTTCTTCGTAGCCGCTTCCTGGCTTCGCACAACCCCTTCTGAGGCAACACTGCCAGCTTACACTCCATGGGGAATACATGGGACAAAGACAAGAACAGTGCGTGGAATGGCACCGCTCCTGAACGGCTTTGGCTGGGATGGCGTCCCTGCAGAGACGTGGTTTCAAAGAGCCCGCTCCTGGCTGATGGGTTGCTGCTGAAGGCGAGTTGGGAGGTGCAGTTCTGAACGCACGGAAACTGAGAAAAGCCCGTGAGGTTGGGGGAATTCTTTCTTGAATCAAAGGCTCTTTTAAAAAAAAGAATTTAAAGAAATATTGATATAAAAATAGAATTATTTGCAGTTCAAAATCACAACTCACTGGGCACTATAAACACCGAAGGCACCAGAACCAGAATTGAGTGCAACTTCTCCGATCTGCCACGCAAGCTGCATTTGGAACTTCAAACTCTACACACCTGCCCACTTCATGCATGTAAATGTTACCATTCCCCACTCTGCAAGTGGAAGACGTGTATGAAAAACTGCAAGCATTGAAACTACTGTCAGTCTCAGAGACTGCTTGTGAAAAAAACATGTTTTATCATTCAGACAGTGAAAAAGTGCCTATAAGACTTCATGGAGGCATACTTCAGTCCTATTTCCACGACTTACAGCACAGATAGCGTTTATAAATGATGCCAGGCCTACTACTGCACTTAAACCATCTAAATAAACAACATCAACACTGCCATCCTCCATTTCTTTCATGTGTGTAAAGTATATGGGCCAGACGTGGCCGTCAAAGAGACCTGGTGGGTCAGGAACCATGTAGTTATGTGCACTTCTCCTCCTTTTGCATTTCTCATACAGAATCCAGCTATTGATTTAAGTTCTTCTTTTAGAATGTCATTTCAACAATTACAGCTGTTAGAACACACAAGTAATGGACATCCCATCACCCGACAGATGTAAAATTTCATTGGCATAAAGAAATTTCAAGGTAATGATCCATATAGATTTTGGATCTAGTCAGAGGAAAGGCATCATTTCTGTAATATTTTGAATATTTTTGTCTTTTAAAATTGTAAATTAACCAAAATGTCAAAGCAAAAGTTTCCCATTCAAAAGGAAACGTTTTTTGTTTCAAAAGTGACAAAATTGTTTCAAATACTTTCACAGTATTTCCAGACCAGGAGACTCTTCACAAAAAAACACCACTAGCACCAAGACACTCAGCACTAAGCATAAATCCAGGATATCCTAAATCACACTAATTAAGGGGATTGAATAATCCCCCAAAGTATTTCTTGATACGTTCAGAGCAATACGTAAAACAAACCACCAAAGTTAGGCTTCAGTTCACGGCGCTTTTTTTAAAAGTAAAAACAAATGGCAACCTAAAACATTTGCGCCCTATTGCTAAGTGTGTTCTTGTCTCAGAAAAAATTGTGTCTTTTCCTCATTATACTTTGCATGAAGATGACAGAAAACATCTCCGGAGTTGCATAAATTGCATAGTAGAATTTGTCATTTTATTTTACTGTTTTAATCTTTCTTCAGATAGCTCCTCACAGTTTGGGCACAAACTGGATTTTTATCAGCTTGCCACTTCTCCCTTCACTCAAGCATATCTGTACATTTAACCACCAAGATTTTCTTTGAAAACCAGTGCCAGAAGAAATACTTCTACTTGCAAATCAACAGGTAATATCAACAAAACAGACAAGTCAAGCACAGAACTTCTACCTAGCAGGATACACTAGGCAATCCTTTAAAACAGCATACGTATTTCACTAGCTCCGAAATAAGCATTATTGACTGGAGTGTGGAATACTTTTCAAAACATGTAATTCCCTAAACACTCTTTAAAAAATTAAATGCTAAAAAATACACAATATTTTTATTTTAGCACCGGGTTCTGCTTCTGTACGACACATTTTAATCTACTGATGTTTCTTAAGGAGTAAGATGCTTCTTTCTGTCCTCAAATAATATTGACATAAGAAAAACACAGTAGGCTAACACCAATTATATATGGTTTCACTTACAGTCTTACAGTATTGATATGTAAATCAACTTTGATGCTTCTGAATTGTGAATACATGGCTGCTCAGACAAACAATCATTTCTGTTTGCAAACGCAGAATGGATCCTTTGTGTAACCAGCCCCTCTTCTAAAAACGTAGCCACATTTAACGCTGTATGGAACAGAGAGCAATAATGAACGTTCATTTAAAAAAGCTCACTGTAGTAACCCCACTATTTGCATGCTCTATTATGAATATACCACTTCTGGAGGTAAACAGGATTTCATTAAGTGCCCATGAAATCCTTAATGTCTAGGCTATGACTATGACGTTATGCTGAATAAAGGATATAATGTATCAGCATAAACTCTCGTAGAACAGTTAGGGCCTGATTTATTTTTGTCTTGTATTTTGTGCAGCCATTTACTCTGGGGTGGTTTTGTGACCCGTTACACTCATTTTTCCATCATGTAATCGAGTACAGAAAATACAGAGAAATTAAAAAATCAAGGCCTTGTCCACACAGACTGGATTGAGACAACCAGCTGCCAAAAAGCTTTCCAATAATAACAGTAATAAATTACTGAGAATTGTAATATGCTATGATTTCACATCACAAGGAATAAGTAAGACACCAACATTAAGTCCTAGCGCAGTTTTCCTGTGCCACTATTGCCATTGCTGCAAATACCTAGGAAACACAGCCACTGGATTTACTAAAAGAAGAAAAGGAACAAACTACTTCGATAACAGGAAGCTACTGGCAAATTTCATCAAGCCAAGTGAGAAGTAGTAAAATGAACAAGAAGATTCTTAAATCATTCATTAATTGCACTGGGGGCTGCATGATGCAGGGATTGGCTATAAAAAGACAAAAGCACAGCAGCCCTATCTATATCACCACATTTTATAGGTACTCCTGCCTTTATCCGAGCATCTCCAAGAACCATACAAAAACCCCAGGAGGGAAAAACAGTGCTTTCAGTCATGAGCTAAAATATAAAAAAGCCTGCATTTTTTAATGATTAAAACTAAGAGAAAATCAGCAGTGCTGCTTTCTCAAGCTCATCCTTAGGAAAAAAAAAAACAAACCAAAACAAAACAAACAACCACAAAAGGAGTCATTCTCAAGCATTCTTTCCTTCTCCACACTGCCATAAAGCCCGTCGATATGTCTCATATAAAAGCAGTATAATTTCTTCATTACAAAAGCAAACTACGTTTAAGAATATCTTCAATACATACTTAAGTTATTCACAATTTCGGTGAATTAAGCCCAACACTTCAAATTTGGACTTAGAAACTGAACCTACTGTCTTTACGGATTGACATATTTTATTCGGGTGCAATAAAGCAACCAAAAATATGGATTACAGCTTCAGGCAAACAGGAAATATACCCTAATCCTATTTAGAATAAATCTTAAAAAAATAAATGAGATGTACTGAATGAAACCACATTTTAAGAACATCTGAAAAACAATGGTCGTGCCAGTGATGTAACAAGGAAGACAACTGGATTGGCTTTTGACTAGTAAATGCCACTGATACTTCTACGGATACAAATAGTTTTCTGTATGATGCATCTCTGCCAGCAGAAATAATACTGAATAAATACTGAAATTACTTTCCATAAAGGCAATTAAATTGCAGTTCTACCTAAAACAAACAAGCTTCACAATTACTACTGTAAAACAGAGCAATAAGATTTGGACATCATTAAGGACTATTAGATATTCAAAATCTGCTTCCGTGTAAATGGAAAACCAAATCTCTCCACATGCATCCATACTTAGGAAGTTTTACGCAAATGTCAAATTTCTGTGAACAAACATCTTGAGCAGTGTAATACAAAATGCAGAGCTGTGCGGGGAAGGTTTTGTAGTTCTACTGGTTAACGACAGAGAGGTGATCTCCAGGCTGATCATGGTCTTGAGCACTAGGAATGTTAAGAGCCCGCTTTGGGAGTCTTCCTGGCATACGGCTGGTTTAAATGGCTCTATTTGATGCTAGTATTGATCTGTCATTCAGTACACTGGGAATGCGTTATGAATACAACTTAATTAATTTAGTGCCTCACTGTAAGAGCATTTGCCCAATGAATGGACACTGAAATGTCTAGAAGTTAATTGAGTTACATGGTAGCAAACAAAATATCCCATTACAGCCTCTGACAAGCTGCTAATTTGCTAGAGTTGCTAATGTTTTTCTCTGGCCTTTTTATATTGATACCGATTTGTATTGATGTACCTATGTTATTTTAATTTTAATTTGCTTTTTATCTGAGCATACGGAAGTTAGATTTTGATTCTTCACTGCATCCAACAAGACTCATTAAATCTCTGGTTCGACCTCCAGCTCCATAAGGAACAAGAGTTGACTTTTTGATTCTGGGTTTGGTTCTTCATCAGCCCTAGGAAGGCAGACCAAGGCTGGTTCAGGCGGGCAGGGACCAGAATGGCATTGTCACCAAGGTCCAGTAAGCTCCAGCTTCTCTATTCCCATGGCGTGTTTCCTTATACCTCATGACCTAGCTGAGCGTTGCGGTATGCTCCTGGCATGAAACTTTTCATTTCAGAAAGAACCTAGACTATTGTTATAAATCTGGCCCACAGTTTACAGCCAACTTGACACACTATCCTGAATACACTGAGGAGATAACAGCTGATAATGGCGACTCTATAGCACAGTTGGCTCTGCAATCACCACAACAATTTGTGAGTATAAGGTATAAAAACTTTTCAGAGTGTTTTAATGACAACTTTCTTGATTGTGAATTTGATAAAATAAAAACAGCTGAATGCATTCTCAATTTGTTTTTAAATAATATGGTTAGTAACAAAAATACATCCCACACTCAAAAATCACAGATCAACCCCATTTTTTATAATGAAATTAATAGATCCAAAACGTGGGAAAACTTCACATGTACACAAATACATGCACGTGCCCATGATGGGTCTTCAAAAGCATGTATATCTTACAGCTTACCTAGAACAGTGTAACCTCACAGGTGTTGAAGAAGCTGTCAAGGTACATTTTCCATAAACCTAAATGACAACTGTAAGAGTAAATAACAGTGTCAGCAGATCTCATTCGACAGAAGGAGAAAAATAAAAGGCACAGTTAACGCGGAGTCCTGGAATTCAAATTTTACAGCTGATACTACAACAGATAATTAAGCAGAAAATACACTGTGTTCTTCGCTTTTCATGCTTTTTTCATAGGTGAAGGAAAATGTTTTTGCCTCAAATATATTCCATTTGTGTAATGTTTAAGAACGTATACATTTTTTATGTACCTTGGCAGTCAAATCTGAAATCTATTTACATCTGTGAGAATCTTCCACATGACATCACTGGGCTTAGAAGAAATCTTTCTACATGTTTTTTAATCAAGCCATCATTAGAACTTCTACTGCTAAAAGGGATACAAATTTAAATCATGCTATACCTGGAGTATTTTCCCACATTAAAATTAAAATAGCAGTTCCAGATAGATTTCTACAAAGCAGTTGGCCTGTGGTATTAACTATAAATACTTAAGAAACTATACTTCTTTATCCAGCTCAAAGAAAAATAAATCCAGGGATAATACTGACAACTAATTTTTCTTCTGACACATTTAGCTAGATTTGGGAACTTGAAGCTAACTTTGTTAATTACAGTGCTTTCCAGCCCAATGAAACATTCTCGCATATTGATTTAGTGTACTGTTCCTCAGGGGAAAAAGTTACCTTTAATCACTCAATAAAGTGAACCAGACACTGAAGAACCGTTGAAAGTCAAATAAGAATAACATTGGGATAGTAAAAACTTCGCGCCTAATGAGCAGCAGCATAATAACCGCGTGCAGCTCTTACAGTGATCCAGTTCTGGACATCCACTGGGGTTTGACCCAGTTCTCAGTTAAGCCACTACAAACCAGCCACTAAATAGCCTCATTTCCTACCAGCACTGGAATTAAGGCACGGGAGCTAGCAGCTGGGCTCCAACTCACAGCAGGGTACTCTGAATTAGGGGTTTGAAGCCAGTGTTCAGTAAGCAGAAATGGCTTCAATGGAAGGACCAACTTCATCTGAAGTTCTGAAAAAGCTACAAACAGAAGCAAACATAATTTTTTACTTAACTTCTAACACAAAGTCTGGAATTAAGTCTTTCATTTATGTTAAATTTAATCAATAGAACTATTCCAGTTTACACGTTAAGAGGAGCCGGACACAGATAGCGAGTGTGCAGAATCATTGTTCTCATTTAGCTCTCAAAGCTTCTGTCCCCACCCTGTAAACAGTGGCATGGTTAAGAAAGAAAATAGCAGAGGGAGCTCTGTCCCATGACTAATGAACTATTACTTTCTTGTACCTTGGACTGAAATATCTATAAATATTTGCAGCTCACTTCAAGTACAAAAGATTGTTTTTATCAAACATACTGGAATGAATTTACAAAAGCCACGTGCACTCATGAAAGACCCATGCTGTGTTTAATTGTGAGTAGCAGTGGTAACAGCAGTGGCAGAATGCTCCACAGAATTATATATAATTTAGATCCGAGTCCTCCCTATCATGGATTAAGAACTACTGCGTATGATATGACAGATGCTAATCTTGGATAGAGAGGTCAGGTACAATCCAGTCAGAGCCACTGCCAATCAGCACAGCACTTCTGGAGTTTTACCTTTCAAAAAGATTCATGGGTTCATGATTTGACAGTCCCATTCACTGAAAGGCCAGGAGAAGGAGGAAGAACTGACCTTCGTGAAACCAAAGGGGGAAGCAGGGGAGCTGCCCTTCCCTGAACTTTTGCAGAAGAAGGGCAAATTTACGTTTCCCACACTCCACCTCCTTCTGCCTCCACGCCAGCGTCACATGGTGAAGTTGCACGTACAGGTTAGCTGCCTACAGAGCCGCAGAAATCTCTTCCCTTTGTTATCGTTCCATCTCCTACTGTTTGTCTCCTGGGATGAAAGCAGTTTAAGCGTCACAATCTGCTCCTGAGTGAACCGGAGTTAAGCTAAACCAGCAACATAATTCTGTGCAGTCACATGCCGTTCCCCCCTGCATGGCTTCACACCGTAGCTGCTGATACCCTGCTTGAGAGCTGTGTTTGCTTAGCAGGAAAATAGCGTTGTTTCAAAGGAGCGGGCACACTAATAACTTGTAATCTGTTGCCTTGAGGCTGGATCAATAAGACTGCGGTTGCAATACCTTGCACAGCAAGACAGCAGGACCAGTAAGAAGGCCATCTTCTGGGAAACCAGTAAAATTTTCTGACTTTGCATCTGCAAGTATCTGTCGTGCTTTAAACAGAAAATACAACAGATAAAACAATAAATATAACTTAGTCTAGCATAAGCTGAAGAAAATATATGGAAACATGTGAAACAGAAAGCATGTTATTGTGAGTGTGCAGGCAAAGGAAGAAGAGCTGGCGGCATGGCTGATAAACAGTGAGATACAGACGAACAATACGCAGGGTACCCGCAGTTCATCCAGGACTAACAAGGACACCCGGGGTGTGCTAGCGGCGGTGATCAGGAAACAGCCAGACACAGCATTTAAAGATGTGCAGTATGAGCTGAGTGTCTCCTGCTGCTTAGCGACTGACACCTAAGCGCGCCTTGTGCATGCATAAACTAACGAGCCAATTAACACACGTACAATTGACACCAAGAGGAGAAAGCATGATCCAGCACGTAAGGAACAGACTATAACGTATGTAAAAGGGAACCACAGCTCCGATTCAGACTGCTGGACAGGTGAACAAGGCCTTCTGCGTTCACTTTGGTCACCATAGAGTCGTCATAATTTCTTCCAGTCCCAGCATAAACAATATTTATAGATGTCAGAGCTTTTTTACTTGACTCCAATGTTCCTTATTTTCTTCAAAATCTGTCAGTTTTAAGTCTTTAAAGATGATTTCTTCCGATAACTCACAACAATTCTTCATTTCCAAACACTGACAGCAGAGCTTTCCATTCAGGAACACCTCTCCTTTTTGTTTTATGTAATGTGATAAAGAAAGCCGGACTGAAGGAGCTGCAGTAATTGAGAAATGTACTCACACACAGCCCAGGTCAATAAGGAGACAGAACACAGAACTGTAATGTAAAATTACAGGTAAATACATTAAGCTACCACAATGTGGTAATAAATGAGATCATAATTGCTCACTATGTCATGCTTTAATAGTAGCACATGGAGAAAAACATCTTAAAGTGTTTTGAACAAAGGGGGCAAGAAGTGTTCAGAATGTAAAGCAATTTGATTTTCAATAGCAAAATATTTTTTCATTAAGACATTAGTAAATTCACCTGGAAGCAAATTCTATGAAAATGCTGTTGCATATTCTTTACAAACACAAAGAATTGTCTGGCCCAAACTTGAATTGAAAGGACACCTTTTTTTTTCCTTTTTTGTTTTTTAAACTCTGACTAGCAGTGAACTGTATGGGCACTGCACCTGACCTGTTTGTATCCACGAAATCGTTAAGACTTGACCAAACTTGTTTCCCCTTTCTGGTCACATGCTCTGTATTATCTCTCTTTTTTAGTGTCTACAATACTGGTTCACAAAAATTGCTGCCTTCTATCTTTAGAATGTGCCTAATCTTTAGAATATAGCTTCCAGTTAAAAAGCAGTCAAGAAGGACATTGTATTGTAAGAGAATAAGAAAGCTCATTTCACATTAGCAATTAGCCTATTTACATTAATTATTCAATTGCCTCATTCTACAATTTCCCTGCTGTTCTTTTGTGCTTCCTTTCTCCTTGCAGCATGTTACAGCTCACATTACCTCACTTTGATACTTTTCTCCCTTCCAAGGGGAGCCATGAGTCTAAAACATTTATTTTGTTTGTTAATAACCTGTCTGTGTAGACACTTTGGAACTGTAATGGTACTAAAAAAACAATTCCAAAGCCTTCAAAAGAACTGACAGACTGAAACCATCATTATGACCTAAGTGGAATGGCTTGGTCTGTGAAGGATCATCTTATTTCTCAGAAAAGAGCACAACACCTCTCATTTCTTAAGGAAGAAGCTGAGAACTCAATTAGAGCTGAAGAAGCATTTGGGTTTTGTCATATCTTATGGGTCTGACTTGACTTGAGACATCCATAATCAAGTACCATAATCTACCATAGGATCTAAACACTTAACTCCAAATACTGCACTATCTTTGAAAAATACTATCAGAACGCCCAGTAGATGTTTGATAGGAATATGTTCTGGAAATATAAAAAATAGCGTTCCATCTCACAGCAAGCAAACAGATGATCACGGCTCTAATAACGATGTTTAAATCCACCCATATAGAGAACATATGTAAAACTGCAAGGACAAACTGGTTCTTGTATAGTGCCCAAATAAAACCTGAATGTGTAGGCGATAAACATCATTGCTTTATAATTATTTCAAAGTAAAGTCAAATTACAGTATTATTAGTATTTAAAAGGCCACCTTGCAAAACCAGACTAAGCCTATCGTTAGTCCTTCAAATGCTAGACAGATTTTCCAGCCTGACTTGTCTCAGTGTTCAGCAATCCCTTTATTTAATACAACAGAGGGCTCTCATTCATCCTGCGTAACCACTGCGATATGAATATCATTCATCTCTGTGTCTGAATTCAGCAGTGATGAAAAGCACAGGACTAAGCAGCCTTGGAAACCAATGTGCTCTGTTTAACCATGGGACAGAGACAGCAGCACGTGCCTCCCCACTCAGTATGCCTCCAGCCATTTTCTAATGTAGGGTTACATGAAGAGAGCGTAATTTGGTGTCCAAGCTTGTTCCGTATCTGTTCTTCCTGCCACGATTCCCAAAGGTAGCACTCATTCCTAACAATGTTTTTGGAGAGATCCATGCAGATTAGGAATGATGATTAACACGAAATGACTATTACATTACTTGTTTTACACAAAATCAAGCACGTGGCAATAGCTACCAGCCTGTGTCAGCCTGGGTGCACGCCTGCAGCAACCACAAGCCACAAGGTCTACAGATACTCGAACTGCTGATCACTGCTGTGTCAGCCCTCTCTCTTTGAGAGCAGGTTGGCAGAGCAGGAGCAAAGAAACCTACCTTTTTGAGAAAGAGGGTAAGACACAGTCTCTTGTAAACCTATCATCATGAAAGTCTTCTTTTTCTAATCTTTCCCAGACAATTATTCAAAATAAATTTTGATATTCTGTAACTCTTTTTTTAATCTCACAGTTCCCCTTCTTTTGCTTGCAGAGATCCAGAGCCATCCCGCAAATGTGTGCAAGGTAACAGGTACACTGTAGGTGACAACTATTATTTTAGCTGTTTGTACCATTTGAGTCAGGAATTCTCTGATTCCATTCCAGATGTTTCCCAGTCACAGGATGTTTCAGATAGCAAGCTTTGCACATAGCTATTTTTTGGATGCGTCTTTCAAGACCTGTGGAAGACAGGGCAAAAGCTCTCAACAAATTCAGATTTTTAACAAGATCTTGTTATCTTTTCCTCAACAAGTACCCCATCAACAACAATTCTAGAAGGGAAAAGAAAATCCCAGACCCCTGGGGTTCAGTTTACTTAAGCAGAGAATCTATCTGTGCAAACTTCTCAAATAGAAGTAAAAGCCAGGTAATGATAACGCGGTGAATTAGAAATAGATCATTAATATTCAGAAGGCTGTAATTCTGCTGGCTTTATACCACTTGCTTTACATCTTCCTAACATGCATTTACTAAATGATTAGGAAGGTTCTTCTTCAAGAGCAGAAGAAAAAGTATTCTTCTGTGTTCAAAGCAGCAAACTGTATTCACTGTTTGATGTTTTTCAAATTAAACCACTGCCATTTCTGTGTCCCTTAGAAAACATTACACTACAGGCTGTATTTTATAAGATACATCTCCCCACAGTCCAGCTACACCAATCTGCCCAGTGCTGCCGCTGCTGTTCAAGGACTCAAAATTAGCAGACTTTCAGAAATATTGTCTTGAAGCCTTTACTGAGAGCATCTGATTTGCAGAACCATTGTCACTATTCAGGCACGCTAGATATTCTTCTTGAAAACAAGTTGCTTCCTGAAAACAATATTAGCTATCTGAAATTAAACCTCAATCTATAAACATTTGCAACCTGACCCTGTTAAACTGAAAATTGACTTCCCTGGCTCCCCTGACCTCAGGGACTATTCAGCTTCTGCTTCTCTCAGCATTTTTCAATCCATCCTTCAGCTTGCTCTGATCAGCTCCTGCACAGCTTGCCACTCCCTTAGCCAGTGACTGCACCGACCTCCCTTGATAAAATAGATCTCCACAATAGGAACCATGCTACTGCAATCACATTTTAAAGGTATAACCTTTAGGGCAACTAGCCTCATGTTTCTAGATCTGTGATATCAGCCTCTGAACTTTCCTTTCAACCTGCAGGCAAGTAGAGACCTGACAGTGCTCCAGTAGATGCTCAGCAAAGACGCATACAGCCGCCTCACAGACAGGCAATGATTCCTCATTTTGCCATACCGTATTATACTCACTATACAGATCAGAGATCCTTCTTATATCGTGGATAAAGAACATCAACAATCCTAAAACATTGGTCTCAACTAAAGCTGGGAAAATATTTAGAGATCAGCCTCCCCTGCAAACAGCTACACTCTCCTGTGTTCTGAACAGAAGATAACCAAATGCAGAACAGAATATGTGAGAGCGCCAAGCCTAACATCTGAAGTTAAAAAAAAATATAAAGTATCACAAGTAACAGCTGACAAACCAGGGAGAATGGGAAAAAACATACACTGAAACAGATTTCAAGCAAAAGAGAACGGTTAAAGGACAAATGAAAGACAGAGCAAACATTGGGAATATTACCTGTTTCAGCCACCAGCATCTTTCTGTTAAATCCTTACGGGAGGAAGAGACCTCTAGTTTTGTTGCCATATGGAATTCTATTCCCACTGTCCTATGCCTGCAGTAAACTGAAAACTACAATTTGCTAATGTCAGTGACAGAGTTTGGCAAATCTCTTCAACGCACAGGGAAGGCTGGTAATCTTTCCCTTTACTTGGCATGGGTCACACAGAGGTTTGAAAAGAAAATTCCAGTTGAAAGTTGAACTTGGCCAAAACAATGAGTGTGTCTCCATTTCTGGTCCTTTGGAGAGACAGACCTCCCATCCCCAACACCAAATTACTTCCCAGCTTTCAAAGTGTACCAGCAACTGAGAACTTGGCAAAGCATGTTCAGAATTCAGATTTACAAAAACATTTCATACCTCTTGATGCAACACTAGGATGCCCTTCTAAGTGAGATTCCTAGTGCATTGCATTTAAACAGCCCTTGACGTGAGGCGGAATGTTATCCTCCCCTTTTACGGTCTGAAACTGGGACGTAGGAAAATACAGCAGTTGTTCAAGGATGTGAAGGACCTGATCTGAGAGATGCTTGAGGTTTTAAGAACCTATCATCATAATACTAGACAACGTTAAACACTAGGCAGCAGTTCTTTCCACAGGAACGTCCGCCTGTCCAAATGATGGTGATGTTATTGCCCCATTGGCTCAAGTGGTTAGCCATAATGCCGGGCTTTGCGGGATGGCTTTCGTTTGTATTGCCAATTTCTTATACAAGTCAGATGCATTCTGCTGTATTTTTGTTCATACACAAAACACATACTTATATGTCCTCGTTCCCTGAATACAATACAAAATAACAACACACAGAAAATCTTAAATAGGCCTACACAATAGAAGTCATGATATTTATTTTAATAAGAACTAAACAAAGAATAAAAAAAAGATTTTTGGCTGAATCAGAAGTTTTTTGGTTGCCTTCCGCTCCCCACCTCCTTCCGCCCCCAAACTAGAGGCTAATTCAATGAAGAGGTGATTTTTTTTTCTGGAAAAAAAGAAGTTAAAGTATGCCAATACTTTCTAATATTTTACTCTGGTTTGTTTGTTTGTCCTCAAAGTGTGTCTGCATTACAAAATGTAACATAAACACTACATATCACTACAAAACATTGACTACTGCATCCGTAACAACCTGATGTTTAGCTTCCACTACTCCAGAAGAGTTCCAAGGGAGTCAAGTTGTCCACGAAGGGTTACCACGAATCTGACCAGAGCTGCAGAAGCTAAAACAGCTAACGCAACAAATACACACCAAAGCAGCATTTCTGTGCATCTCTGCAAAGAAAATCACTGAGCTTTGTGCTGGGAATGTATCTTCATTATCTTTGTCAGGCTCCTTGGGTGGGAGGAGGACAGATGAGGTACTTTGTTCACTTCTATAAATGTCACCGGATAGTCACAGTTGCTTAAGATGTGAATGGCATGATCTGAGAAACTAAAGAAAGATCAAGAATTCCTCAACTCTTGCAGTGATTAACAGGCTAATCCAAAAGCCACTGAAGTTCGTAGAAAGACTGCACAGGTGTTAGCTCAAGCCCAGATGCCTTCTTAACTCCAGGCGTGAATTATGTTCATAGCTACCCATGTCAATTTATATGGATGTGAACTTCCCACAGGCAGGGAAAACATTTACCATTGGACCACGCAGAAAGATCATGGCTGAAAATACTTTTGAAAAATGCCCGCAGATGAAATTTTAATCAGTTTGTCTCTCAGAAAGAAACCACACCAAATGTATTTTGCAAGAAAACAAGCCACCCTGTCTGCATCATTGTTCATTAGAAATGGAGGTACGGAGCATTTAAAAGCTATTCATGACTGACTTCAGTGTCTTGGACTAATTAAGCCAATGAAAACAGCAGCTTGCTGATGCCTTATAACACATAAGGTTTGTGTATCATAAAAAGAAATCTGAAATATATGAAATGCTAAAACTGTTAGGAAAACTTTCTTGCCTGGTTCAGTTTAGAATGCCCACACATCTTCATCATGCTTAGAGAACCATGAAAACAGGATCAGGGTCAGCTTAGCACTTCGAACAAAGAAACATCAGACTCCGCCAACAGCAGCAACGAAAAAATACTGAGGTTTAACTTTTAAGCCTTCCCAGTCCCTCAATTATGTCAGCTATTAAGCTAGAATTCTTTTTTTCATGTTTAACAGATCATTGCTAATACCCATGAAAATAAGATGTCTTACCTGTGAATTTGATATCAAAGATTCAGCCGCATCGCCAGTGCTATACAGTGTAAAAACCTCAGAGATGCTAAGAACTCTACCAGATATGACAGCAAATTATGGATCTGAACAGGAATTGTTTTTCCTGTTTAATGAAAACTGCCTACAATCATACACTGCCAAGTCTTTCTGAGAAAAATCAAGATCTTTCAACAATTTTTGTTTGCAGAAGAAAGCAAGCAAGAAAAAAATGCTACCCCGGTTTAGAAAGTACAACAGGGATTAAAGAGACATGAGTTTAAGCCCTTCTTGCAAATCAGATAAAGCAAAAACTTGAATGTCAGTCATCCACATTCCACATCACTACAGTATTTACAGCTTATTTTGGAGTCCTCCTCACCCTATCTTGGTCTCATTCCTCCTGCTTGGCTCCCTACTTTACAGCAAGTATATTTTGGCCAGAATATTCCTGAAAAAAACTTTGGTGATATGAGTCACATATTAGTCTACTTAATCAGAAAAAAGAAAATGGGAAAATCATATGCTAATAATAGGAATGATGCAAAAAGCTTGTTTTAACAGCCTCTGGGTTTCACACTGTCAGCAGACGTTCCTTTTTGTGATGAAAGCTGGCAAGATATATTTCCTGAGTGTATGCTTGCAGCTCTATTATTGGAAATGAAGGATCAGTGTATTACCATGAAACCACTGAGCAATCCTGTTGGCGTTCCGCTCAAATCCAGCACGTCGAGGGATCTGCTCTTCTCTGAACCAGCGAACGATGACATCTCGGGAAAAAGGTCTAGACGGACGCTCCCAGATGTCACTGCATTGAAAGGCAAGTAATTACAGAAAAGGGTCGTACAGAGAATTAGCAGAGTATGAAAGCAAGGGACAATATAAATATTAGACTCTTTTCTATATATTTACAAAACATACCTCTACAAAATGGTCAGTATAACTGCTGTTCAGGATAGCTCACTGAACAATTTTAACCTTTTTTAAATTTGTTACAATTATCTTGAGTTTTTATGGAAACCAGAATATTTTGATTTACATTTGTAATGGAGCCTTCAACATTTTCTTAAGCATAGAACTTCAATTAGAAAATAATTTACTACAAAAGATGCAATGGACATTTCAGCCAGCTTTTGTTTGGCACCTTGTTTTTATTCCAATCTACATGTTGACAAGCAAAGTTTATTTTTTTGCTTAGAGTATATTCCTTTCCACTGGCAAGAAATTCTAAAATCAGAATCATCTATAATAGGTTGTGTATCCAAACCACTGAGCATGACAGAGGGAATGTTCTGGTTAAACTCTTCTGTTCCTTTTGCGTTCTCTACTTGAGAGCCTCCCTTACTGTTTCTACTACTTTCTATGCATTTTAGATTGTTTTAGATAGTAGGAGGCAAATCAGGTAAAACATGTGCAAAATCCATCCAGCTACCCCGAATAAGGACTAAGGTATATTATATCAAATGAAAGTACAACTGCATTCCAATTAAGCATACAATCTCATTTATCCTGATAACAGTAGTAGAAGGGAGGTTTTATAATTGATTTCTGTATAGTTTGAAATCCCACAGGTTTCTGGGTACTCAAACTGTTAGCACAAACTACAAAATCTTCATTACTCTTCTTTTTCCGATAAATAGGATGAAGGTTAGTGTCGGTATGTCTACGTGTACTATAATTTCACTTTCATTTGGTGAGACACACAGTTCACAGTGCCCAGTACAGCAGCTGACTACATACTTTTGGCTTTCCTACTCCACCTGCCGTGGAGCTGCCAGTTAATGTTGCATATTTCTAGACAATGTAACAGAAAACTATTAGGAAAGTTAGAACATCAGCTCAGAAGTCACCAAACAGCATTAAACTAATTTGTGAGATAATCAGGAACCCTGAACACCAATCAAGGTTCTGCATTTCATGACAGCGAGCTGCTTTTTAGAAAGGAGTAAGAGCAAACAGATAGATACTGTCTACTTGATGATATGCAACTGAGTCCTCCTTTCATCTTGTCTTACCAAAACTAGTGATTTGACTCTGGTGATATCAAGAGATGAAGCCTGCAGTGAATGTAATAGTTACTGCTAAATTACATGAACACGTGTGAGCAGAACTGACCAATATTCATCATAAAATTTGAAGATACAATCATGAGTGAGGGAAAAAAATGAGAATTCAGTTATAGACACATATTAAAAAAAAAAAAAAAAAAA
>Ga0065711_1032770_pt1 | contig 26719 bp, 11 predicted proteins | sample Hoacrofraction12_FD_59098 | JGI IMG/M metagenome (GOLD analysis project Ga0065711, IMG submission 59098) | Hoatzin crop microbial communities from Cojedes, Venezuela - Epithelial fraction 12 v2 (version 2) | ecosystem: Host-associated > Birds > Digestive system > Esophagus > Crop | place... | reverse complement strand
AAAAAAAAAAAAAAAAAAAAAAGAAAAAAAGAGGAAAATACAGACACCATGACGGACAAAACTTTAAAAATTAGCTATGCAGTGAGCCAAATCCCTATGATTGGTGACACTATTGCGAGAGGCTGTCAGCTGAAACAGCTGAAATTTAGTGGAAGAGTGGGTTAAGCACAATCGTGTGTGTCTGCTTCAGCACTGAAACATACACAGTGCTGTATGTGTTTCAGTGCTATGGGGTAGAAGTGAAATTAGATTGCATCTTAATTTTATTGTCCACTATTGAAATTACTATAGTGAACATAGCTGCTCTGTTCACACCTGTGAAAGGCACTGTCACTATAGTTTTGAAATTCTTGCATCCTTTTTCTCCTGTAGCTTGTAGACCTGAAGTGAAATACTGCTAGAGATTTTATTCAGACAGAAGTGGTCTTTTACTGCTGCTCTTTTGAAAATATCCTTGTGTCTTGTACTGAGAGTGATGTTCAGTAGGAGTGAAAATGAGTTTCAGATTCCTGTGGCACACTTAATTGTCAAGTTTTTTTGACGCAACTCCAGATTTGTGTTTGTGCTAAAGAAACTTCCTTCCATGTACTGAAGTACAATCAAATGCATAAGTCAGTTTTGTGGTACTTTGGAGTGGCTTGGAAGTAGATGCAATAACTATGTTTAAAAAAAAACCAAACAAAAACACCCAAAAAACAATACAGGATACCTCCTCACTAACATAAGGATTCATGATTCTAAATATTACAGAATTGCTTCTGATCTCTCTGTAAGACTATCTGTAATTGTATGCTTTCTGTATATGAAATGTGAGCTATGAGCTACTCTTGCTTATAAAACATCCTTTTTTGAGTATGCAGCCTCTGGATGCAAGCTTAACGTTCGGACCCTTCTGCATGGATTGCAGAAGTTTCCAAAGAACTCAGAAATTGCTTTAACACTGAATGTTCTCCTCTGTCTCCTCCTCCCCATGTAAAACCCTTTGTCACAATCTGAGAAATACCTTGCACGCAGTGGGCAGCCAGTAGGCTTTCTGCAGGAGGTTTCTACTGAGAAGTGACAGAGGGCAGCTTGGCAAATGTTCAGAAGCCGACATTAACGTGCTGGAGCTCGGCATGGGACCCTGTGTTCAGCAGAATTCTTCTGACCTGTCTCTCTGCATGCCAAGCTAATCAGCAAACACCTAATGAGCCTACTCTAAAGAAGCAGACCCTCTCACAACCTACTTCATTTTCATATGTTCTCTGGGGGTGGAGAGACAAGACTTCATAAGGACTGATGATGCTGCAAAGACCACAATAATGATAATTAACTTGCTGAATTTAGAAGATTATGCTGTTAATTAGTTGCAAAATAAAGATAAGTAATAGAACAGCAGATGGTAGGATAACACCCAGGAGAAGGAGGGTTATTACTCTGATGAGCTTTTGTGGCAGATATGAAATATGGATCTGAGTTTTTCACAAATTGTTTCTGGAGAATATTATCTTGTTTCTGTGAGCTCTGGATGGAATGAACTAGTGCTACCAAATTTTGACAGATGCAGTGAGGATTTGTTCTCAAGGATATACATGAACAATAAAACCTTACTAATAAAGACTTCAAAAGCCATTAAGCTATTTGCAAATACTAATTTTAATTTGCCTCTAATAACCAAATAATAGCAAACAAACCTTGGTTGTCATCGGGTTTCTCCACATAATAATGCTTGAATACATTTAGTCTAATATTTGTTACTATTCTAATACTTGATTTTTAAAACAGATTCTCGTCGTATTTGGGGTAACTGTCTCACTACTCACAGGAAGCACGGCATTCACATACTATTTTACTCCAGCATTACCTTCTGAAATGTGAAAACTTTTAAATACGTGAGCTGGATATCTCCTTGTGAAAATCTGTAGATATTCCTCAGGTTTTCACAATATTTCTGCATTTGTGGATAATTTTAATTACAACTATTTGAATTTCAACTTTTGAACTCTGCAATGTATAACTGAATGCAATTATTTTCTATTTCTCTTTCCGTAGTACATTGCATTTAACAATGTAATTTTCAAAAGGAGTTTATTTACTTGTTATACAAATTCATAATGTTTAATCATTAGCATTACAATAGAGAAAGTTAAGTCCTACATTGACTGCACATCCTTTGTGCCTGATGATAGTTCTTTTATAATGTAGATAGGATTGTTCTGTTTCCTTCAATTTCTACTGCTATTTTCAAATCAAATGTAAATATACAAATTTAATAGCATGAACTTCCCTTCTTTTTAGGTTAACTTTGCAAATATGTCTTTAACACAGAAATGCAGAACTAGAAAGAATGGAGCTAGACAATAATAAAAGGTACTTCCCTTATGGGCACGTTAAAAAAAAAAAAAAAACAAACCCTAATTACTTTTGTTTAATCTCCCAGATCTTCAGAACTTGGGCTTACTTTAACTAGGGAGATGGATATACTAGTGAAACTTCTGCTTGAGGTAACCAACTTTAAGCAAACACTACAAAGCATTTCCAGGAGTTCATAGACTTTATTGTTTGGTGGTATTTTTGTAAAGGATGCTTACATCAAGGTTTGCTCAGGAGTCACAATCAAAGTAGATCAGACATTCTGGCTGTACACATGCTAACTGTAGAAATGGATATGCTCCACTGCCATGAAAATCAGAAGTTAGCTTGTTATCACTGAACTTGCATATTCAGACACTTGGCTTGGATGAAATCTAATCATTTTACTTCTCATGGCAGTGGAAGAGCAGTGTGTGTATGTATATATATATATATTTATGGCCAGTTGCTATGTCTTGGTTGAGTAATTTTTGAGACAGTAACTTTATAAAAACCTCCTAGTAGGATGGCTTCAAATAAAAGAGCATACCCTTTAAAACCTCAGTGGGAGTTAAATTAGACACATTGTAACTAATTTGTTACAACTAATGTGTTCTGTCAGTACTGTCTTCATTCTGAGTCCTGAAAGTTTGTCAGGACCTGCTGAACAGCAAGTTATGGTGCAAGAAATACTTCAAAAGTAATTCAGATAATAAATGAAAATACATTTTGAAAACTCAGACGTTAATAGCTTCTGGGAAGGATATTGGATAAAATCGTCGTATTAACATTAAATACTGGCTACTTTCTTTAAAAAGTATTTTTTAAAAGTGATTTGGAAGTGATGTGTTTCCGTGGTAGTTCTGGTGGTAGCTTAGAAAATTTTACCATTTAATGACCAGGATTAGTTAGAATTTTAACAGGGGGGAGGAGGGGAGGGAAATAATCTTCTCAACCTTTTGATCGTTGCAGTTAGATCATAGACTTTGATTTTAGTAATTCTAGTTAGACATTTAGAAAACACTAGTCCTTTCTGTGTTTGTTTAGCAGGAAGCAGGGACTGAAATGTTTTTGTTAGCTTGTTTTTCCAAGGTGAATTAGGAAGGTACAAGTTGATTCTTGAGTTTGTTTTAACACTGTAAAAAGAGTACTAGAACAGCTACCTAAGGGTTTAGGATTTTCAGAGTGCTGTACATATGTTAAGGATTATGGGCAGGTTACGTTAAACATTTGTGTCATCCTGCCCTAATGCCTGCAGCTGCCCTGAATTTTTGTTGTTAGAGCTAGCACTGGGCAAATTACTGTAAATTTGTTTTGTGTACATTTCTGAAAGCACCTTCTTCATTCCGGGAAATTTACAAAGTTGATACAGAAATGGGGTGGGGAACAGAACTTCATTAACACTGAATTTGTATGTCCACTTGAACAGTCCCTATCTGTGGTAATGTGTGCTGTTAATTCAAGCTAGAGCAGTCACTACAGAAAAGACTACTTATAGAAGTCACTGGTTAAGGGTTCCATAAGAGCAAGGCAGCAGAGGAACATTGGAGTTTCTCAGTTCACTTTGTAGTCCTGAAATAGGCTGTCTGCTGGTGGTGATTAGATGCTACAGCCAACTGTATGGAATTGATAGTTGGTGTAACTTGCCGCATTGAAGACCCGAAGATTTTTTTGCGGTTCTGATGGAGGTACTCTGCAATCTGTTGTTCTAATTGTAAAATAGGATCCATGAAAGCCTATCATCTTGCAAGGTAGGAGAGAGCTGTCCCTGTATTCCAGTGACTTAACTATTGAGAGACACTGGAGACTATAGTTTATAGAGAATATCTACATGCAGAGATGCAAAATTTTCTGCTTATTTGCAGCTGGCCAAGTGCAGTCTAGCTCCAGCATTTTTAAGACATTTTATTAATATTAGTAATCTGGCAATAGTTTGTTCATATTCCAAAATATGATGGTGCAAGTTATCAGAGTTTTCCTAAACTGTCACGTATTGTCATTAATCTTTTCTGAAACTTGTATTAGATTCTTTAAAAATCCAGTGCTAGTAGAAGGAACATTCTTCAATACCATTTGTCTAATGAGGTAAATTCTTATGTAACACAGAAAATCTCATGATAAATGACACAGTATTAATGAAATTTTAAGAAATAATCTGGAATTACAATCAATTGTATCTACTGAAAGTTAGTGTGACCTTTTATCATTTTATCTTAAGAATTTGTTGTAAACAGAATATATTATCTGTTATAGTTTTAATAGATTCCACCGAAAGTTGAGTGAAGTAATTTTTTGAAAGGTGGTCAATAAAATGCTTTAAAATACTCTATCCAGTTGTCAGTAACTCTTGAATAATTTATAGTCATTTAATAATACAGCTGAAATTTGGAAGGTATTGTACTTCGTAGTGGATGTGTGCAATAAAGAAAGAACTTCAAATGTTTTAGCAATTTTGTAATGTAAAATAGCATGCTGTAACAGTTACTTTGCACATTTCTATATAAATAAAACCTAATCTTTACATAGAACCTGAAGCTTGTTATTGTTTTGTGCATTACTGAGATGTTTCAGCAAAGACCTTATTATATATTATTATATAATAATTACTCATTGGAAAAATTGTAGAGGTGAGTATATGTAAAGACTGTAAAAAAGTAGAGTCATAACAAACTATTTAAAAATGGATAGAGAACACCAGAATTTTTTAAATGGAAGGAAGTTTGTGTTCTGGTTTTTACCTATTTTCCCTCATGTGCGGTTGTTTTCTTTCTGATCTGTGCCTTGTGTAACACCAGCCTCAGCAACTGTTGGTTCATGGCTTTCCAGTCATCTCTGTGTGGGCACAGTTCATCATGAAGGAGGCTTTCTGTTTACTTCTTCTCATTCTGAGATCCTGTGTAAAGCTACGTTGCTATTGTCAAGTTGGCAAGAAATTGTCACCTCTTAGTAGGTATGTGTCTAGATCACAGTTGAAAACCTGTAAAAGGAAACAGTTATTTGAGTTGGAGCTCCTGTTCCCAAAATGGAAGTAACTACTGATACAAATCATTAGTAACTCCTGAAGTTAGCATGGTAGAATATATCTTTTTTTTTTCCTCCTCCTGCTTGCAGAGATTGAAAGCAGCCTTGACCCAGCAGCACCCTCAGGTAACAAATGGAGATACTGCCAAGGGACATCCAAGTGGGTTGGTTAGGACTCAGTCAGAGGAACCCCGACCACAATCACTACAACAGCCTGCAACTTCAACAACTGAAACACCGGTATGATAACAGAGTGAACACATACTTCCTGCCACTGTTTGTTTGTTTGTATAACACTGTTGTACAAAAAAAAAATCTTTTTTTTTTTACTCTTGATTTGTGAAATAGAGGTGAATGCGAGCTACAGACTGCTCTTGGAGTCAATAGTTCTCTAGCAGTAAAATGTTTATACTTCTTACATGTTCTTAAATGCTTCTAAAATGTATTATCCAAGATGATTATTTCAGAATAGGTATTCTCTGTCTGTTCAAATTTAGAACTAAGTCCTCCTGATTACTGGAGTACATTAACAGAAAATTCTGTGGTAACTGAAAATTTTATGACTGGTTAATATATATTTGAAAAAAAATAAGTGCTTTTTTATTTATATTGCATGTTTAATGTTTTAGATCATAAACACTTAAGAATTTCTTTAACTGCATCAGGTATCATGCTTATGTTAATTTGCTTGAAGGTCTCTGCTGGGCTGCCACTGGAAGAGTTTCAGCTTTGTGATTAAGCATAATGTGTTAAGTTACTCCCGGGTGCTGAGAGGAGGGCTCTGAGTTTCAGAATGGTGTGCTGTCCCTTTGGGGTGACAGATGAGAACAGGGGAATAAGGAATAGGAACTCTTGAGTCAAACTGGAAGTTAGAGGTCTGCTGGAGGAGAGATGCTTCCATGGGTGAATCCTCGAGGATTGCTGCTGTTCTACTTCAGAAAAACTTGTTGGAATATGTTTTTAGAATGCCTTTAGAAATCTCTTAAGAGTATTTTCAGAATTCATAGCACAATACTAATTTTATAAAAACTACATACTTGGCCCAAAACTGGAAGGACCTGCATCTGCAGTGAAAGCACTCAGGTTCTCAGACTGGCCAGGGAAATCAGATAATTTATCAAACTGAATATGTTTGGAGCAAAAAGAGGAAAATAGTTACCTATTGTAAAATGATCTCTTCTTAGGCTGCTGTTCTCCAATCCTACCTTAAGCTAATACTACCTGTAAATATGTCATGTAGACATTTATATTCTGTCTGTCCTGTCACTTCAGAGGATTTTAAGATCCATTACATTGTTATCGTAATTCAGTAGATCTTTGCCTAGGGGCTGTATACAGCTATGAAAGGAGCGTAATGTATAATTTAAAACACTGAAATATTTTGGTCCTGTCATAATATGTGGGTGGATATAAGGGAAATTGGTATGCAGTGGTGGGGAACACATCATCAAGTAGGAAATTGCTATCTGGAGATCCAGGGATCAGTGAGTATCAGCATTGACAGCATTTGTCAAACAGCTTCTGTATATTGGGCATAAACAATTGTGTAGTATTTCACTTGTGACTAGGTTTGTGGGAAGTGTCAAAAGTAAAAAAATTATTTCCTGCTAAATGTAACTTTTAAAAACTATTTTGAGTGAGTTTTTTAAAGGTTACCTTTTGTAAATACTTGTGTCATCAGAATTGGTAAAAGAATGTCTGAGAGTCCATCTAAAGAAGTATTGCTTCCAGGCTTTATTCAGTTGCCAAATGTAAATGTCATATAAATGTAACTCTTTGAAGTAAATGGCTACTTTTAGTGCAATTTAAACCGAAGCTAGAGCCATGATTAAAATGTTACATGTTAATGTAACATGGTAAGGAGTGTAAATACAGCAAAAGATCTTAAAATATATCTGTAGAGTTAAATGGCATAGCGTTCATACAACCTGAGCGTATTTAGAAATGTCGTGAGTGCTCTTCTCAAGATGTGACATGCATTTATAGTAGTGTTGTAGCTTTAGTCATGAATATGGTATCATACTGATAACTTCTTTAACACTTTTTACTGTTTTCAGGCATCACCAGCTCAGCCTGCACCACAAACACCAAATACAGGTGGTCGGCGAAGAAGAGCTGCTAATGAAGACCCAGATGAGAAGAGAAGAAAGTTCCTGGAGCGAAACCGGGCTGCTGCTTCCAGATGCCGACAGAAACGGAAAGTCTGGGTGCAGTCATTGGAGAAAAAAGCTGAGGACCTGAGCTCGCTAAATGGCCAGTTACAGGTATACTTTTTATTTCAAGTAAAATTGTGTAAGTTTTTTGAATCTTTGGCAGTGGTCTTGGATCAATGGAACTTAAACTTTGCATGAAATCTGAAATAGCAATGGTTTTGTAACTGCTGGCTCAGGTCAGAATTGAAAATTCAGCATTAATTGCATATACCAGTAAAACAAGAATATAAGAGAATACTCAGATTTGAAGATGGCAAACTTTAGGATCATGCCCTTTTGTCCTTTGTTTCATTTTAAATAACTTTCAGACTGTGATACTAAACAAGGATGACAAGATGTGTTGGAGCAAAGGCTTGTTAGCAAAGTAATAGCCTTGCCTTAAAGACTTCTTGCTCTTAATAATTTGTATCACAGCCTAAGTTATTTAAATAAGATGTGGTTTAATTTCCTTTGGTTCTTTTTAACCTCACTTTTTTTCCTTTAAAGTGAATGTAGTGCTCGTGAAAGGTGCCAGATTGACATCACTGGAAACTGAAGGCCTCTTTTGTCCACAGAACAGGTACAGCACAGGCAGTGGCAGTGCAAATTTCACCACACTGCCCTCCCAGTGTGCATAAATCCCATAGTGAGGAAGGGTACTGTAATAGGGTAGGCTAATGTATGTTGCCAGTCATTTTTCCACCTCATCTGAGGTTGTCAGTCTTGGAAAGTTGTCATGTGGACACACTTTTCCTCCTGTAAAACAATCCATGACCCTTTGGTTTAAACTATTAAATGTTAAAACATCTTTAATGTTTTCCAGCAGCACATGAGAATTGGCACAAAGTATTGTTTCAAAATAGAAAGTCTAAAGGCTTTATTTTGAGAATTACAGAAAGGAAAAATGATGTAATTTCCTAAATGAAGCATTCATTTAGAAAATGCAGTGGAAAGTATTTTGATATTTTAAAGTTTCACTTCTTTTTCTTTCATCAGAACAGTTCACTGAGTCAAATTCAGAGATCTTTTCCTTCTTATTAAAACTCCTCTTCCATGTTGTTTGATAAAGAAAGTGTTCCAGCTTGACCAACAGGAAAGTAGGATGTTGAGATAACTTTTTATCACGTAATTGAAATTACAGTATATGAGTTGTCTTCATGTTCACATCTTTAAAAATACTCAGCATCCCAGACTGTAAAGTGCAAGAAATTCCTACCTAAGCACACAACATGAAATAGTTTCCTGTGTTCCAAGAATCATGACACTGTGCACCAGCATTAGTTAAATTACTTGCAAATATATGGTCTTCTCATACTTGTTCACAGTCTTTAGGCACGTTTCTTTAGTGCAGTCACAGTCCTTACTGTAAATTCATTAATTACGAAATGGTTTATAGAACTATAACTTAAATAATCTAAGAAACAAGTGAAGATAGTTCTACAGGAATCGAAACAAAGAACAAAAATGGTTGGCTATATTTCAGTTTTCTTAGTGAAAGTAATTTTTGATATTATATGTACTCACTTTAGCTTATACGAACCAGTTTTATAACCAAAAAGAACGTAAGTACTGTAACCAAAAGATTTCCAGATTTCCAAGAGTTAACTCAGTAATAGTGAATTCAAGAAAAAGAATTTTCTTAATGGTCTGCCAAAAGCAAAACTGTTAACTGTGAAGAACGGAATGACTTGTAAAGAAAATTGAATGTCAGAGAAATAATTAAACTCTACTTTATGTGAAAACATTAATCAATCCTATATTTCCATAATAATTCTTCACTTGACAGGCTAACACAGCTGATCAGCATAGTGGGCAGTAATGACCCATGATTACTTACTTTATATTTAATAGTAAATTTAATAAGTTTGGAGTTTCGCCTTAGTACAATTTTATAGACTTGAGTGTAAGGGTTTAGTAGTTCATATTTTGTTTAATATCTAAATGACCTGCTCAGCTGGATTTATGGAGATGTCACATTTCCAAAAGTAGGCTAATACCAAGATGACGACATTGCATTGCTTCACGTAACAATTCTGACTTCCTTCAACACAGTTAGTAACTTTCTTGTAGTGTCTATGTAAAAGCTTCCGACGTCAGTGTCAAGGGCTGTAAGACTGGAAACTCTCTTAACAATACAGACAGAGTTTGAAGAGGTTTACTTGGTTGATGTATATTTTGTTCTGTGGTTTTCAGCTTTCTGTAGATTAACTTCTGCCTAGTTTCTTCTTTTAAATGTTTGAATGTAATTTCCTTTTTAAGCATTATTAATCACATTTTTGTGTAAGGGAAAATTTCCATCTGTTACATCACGCCAGTAACATATTTAGGTTAGGTTGGCTGTCTTTATTATAGGCTCTGCTATGTAAGGTTTTTTCATGCTTCCAACCTTTTAAAGTTTATTTACTGTTTGATTTTTGTGGACTGTGTTTTCTACTAATATGTTGGCTTGTTTATTGATGTTAAATTTTATATACCACACTGTGTGCCTTGCACAATCCTGCAAGGTACAGTATGCTATATCATGTGTTAAGAGGAAGTATTGACAGTATGTCCCAGTGGCCGCTCAATTGTACTGCAAGATCAGATGCCAGAGTTCATTGTATGGTCTCTGTTTTATCCCTGTTGCTTTAATAATCTTAGAGGGCAATGTATTAGTAGAAGAATGGCCTGTCTTCCTCACAAGGTCATTGTAGGTTTTAAAGGACCAACAGTCAGTGGCCGTTTTTACTAATGCTGCAGAAGCTGCTTTAGGAAGACTAAAATATGAAAGAAATGCCCATAAGTAAGGGCCCTTATCCCTACAGGGGTATCTCATTGAAGTTACCCAAAAAGAAGCAGGAAGAGCGGTGTTTAGCTCAGCTACAGACAAGCCCCTAGCCCTGTAAGTCACATCTACCTGTCTCTGATGATAGTTTTGGGAAGTAATACCTCACAAATACTGTCCCACGCCTTGCCGAGTAAGGATTAATCTGGTCCTGCTATTACATACGTATTTTGGATCCAGGGAGAAACAGGCAGATACGGAATACGCTCCGTGGTGTACCTTCATAACAATACAGAAGGCAAGGTGTCTTTTGAAAAATGGAGTGCAGGTAAAAATAGATAGGCTTTCCTCCAGAAACCTGCTTTCTAATGTTAGCATGTTTTGAAATGTGGGAACTTAAAAATTCTTTTAGAGAGCGTGTGAGGTATAGTTCTTGCTTCTTTAAAGAAATGTTGATACCTACACTTGACTTGATATCTCTTTAATGAGGAGGACCTTTCCAGTGCGAAAAACTCAAAATAATCTTTCTTCATGCCAGCGGTTGAAGTGTTTATTTTTATTCCATGTGTTTCTTCTTGTTAGCCTGTTTTCCATAAAGATCACCACCTGTTAACGTACTTCGAATGAGATGGAAAGACTTGCTGTTGTCACGCACATGATAAGAAGACTACAATGTGTATAGGAGCTGGTTCTGTCACCCCCCCCTTTGTTACCAGTTAGAATGGCAACCATGGATTGCCATTCTGTGACATTCCACGTACCGTGTGTCTAGCAGACATACACTGTTCTTCTGTCAGGAATGATTTGTGCATTCCATATAGCACTGTTGGCAAACCTTGTTCCTGTTATTAACACTGCTAGCTATGTATTCAATGAGAATATCTCAACTTTTTTAGTATAGGAATGCTCTTCCATTTTTTTTAAATCTGCTTTCATGTAAGATAATTTGTTTTTTTCTACTTCTGTTAGCAAAATTCTTAATATTTATTAAACAACTGGCATTAATCTATAAACTGTCTTTTCAAAAATTTTTCATAAACATTAGTTTTACTTCCACTGATAAGCAGCGACTTCATATTTACATGTGCTGTTTGTGTATAAAATTCTTCCTTAAAATGTGGGAGATGAAGGCAGAAAATTTCTGAAAACCTTTTCCCGATTTGATCACTTTCTTTTGCCAACGTTCCTTTAAACGAACAGAAGTCTGTCTCAGATTCTTGGACATTGCTGTTTCTGTAGATTATCAAGAAGTGTCTTAAAACTGTATCAGTGCTTTCATTTTTTTTACCCCCAATTATGTCAATTCTGTGCAAGCTGTCTGCTTGCCATCCAGATTTGTGGCTCCTCAGTAAATAACAGTGAACTAAGAGGAGACTGGGAGCTGGAGGTAGAAGTAGTGTGATGTCTTAACAGCCCAAGCTTTTAGGACATGTAAGGTCAGCTGGTAAAGAATTTGGGGGGTGGGTTTGTTGGGTTTTTTTCATTACAACCTTTTTTTTTGCTTGCAGTCACATTTTTCTTTCTTTAGAAACATCTATGAAGTCAGATTTTGGCTTTGTTACAGCTCTTGTTTTTGTTTTTAAATATAAAGTTTCTAAAAGGCATATTTTGCACAATAAAATGACTGAACAGAAAAGTAGTCCTGAATAGTTGAGGGGAATTTTGCAGGTATAAAGGCTTGAAATTTTTTTGTCTCTTAAATGGAGAGAGAGGACACAGAGTAGGTTTTCTTCTAAAAATCAGGTATTTTAGTTACAGTATCTATAAACTATGTTCCTTAGTGTAATTAAACCTAAGAAATTCTGTCCTTAAAAATTGTTTTCCTTATTTTGGAATCCTTTTAGTTATAATTCATCTCTTCTCTGACTGCATTGCTTTATTTCTAGTGTGCAAGTAACTAGATTTGACTTTCTTGTGATTTTTTTTTCCACATAATTTTATTTGTAATCCAATTTTCCTGTGTTTGTGTTTTCTTTATCTTGCTCTCAAATGCATAAACATATGCATTTACCAAACAGTTACGGCACGTGTGTGGTATATAATGCTAATATGCCAGTTCAGTTTAAGTAACTTCAAGTATCAATGGAAAGGATTTATACTTAAAAGAAATTAACCCATGAAAAGCCTTGTATTGTGGCAAGATGTGAGTATCACTAGGCATTACAGATATCTTGATGCTGTAGTTAGAAACATTTTTCTACTGCTTTAAGTGAAAATGGAACTATCAAAATGCCATCCCATTCTTAATTTGGATTGTCACGTCTAATGCACTTAGGTAGCGCCTCTCATCTGTAGATGTCAAACTGCTTTACAGGGAAGGTGAATATCACTGTCCTCCATTTCACAAATGGAGAAATTGAAGCACAAAGAAGTAAAATGACCTTGCTCAAGGTCACCCAATTGTGGAAAGGCACAGCCTGGAAATGGACCCAGTCAGTAGATGCTGCAAGTGCTGTCTCCCAGATTATACTCCGCGTTAGTGACATAAGCTGACATTTCAGGATTTTGTCATTGTTATAAATTATTTCTTCATACAACACATTTATGTATGGTGGCCAAAGAGAAAATTAATATGGAAATCAACAGACATTTACTAAATCATTTTCCATTACATGAGATTTTCAAAGTCCAAGTACAAATATAGTCACCAAAAATCATTCTGCGTTGGCTGATTTTTTTTTTTTTTTAATTTTCTTTTTTCACCTTTTCTTAATGTTGGCTGTGGCATCTGTTAAAATGCAGGTAGTTAAATGTAGGTTTACTCCGATTGGAATTCATCACAAAACCTTGCAGAAGTGTCTTCCAGTAGCTGGATCATGTGAATGAAACTGTATGTAGACTCTGCATGTGCAAATTGAAAAACGTATGTTGTATTTTCCAAATAAGCGTTTCCTAGTTTAAGAAAATCATCAAATAAAGTTAGCCAAGTTTCAGCTAATATCTAAGTATTCTGAGATAAAAGAAATGTGTAGATTTTTGCACTATATGCTAAATGGAAACTTCATGTATTTTATCTACCCCCTAAAGGGACAACTGAAAATCCTATAAAACTTAATACTTACCTTCAAAATGTGTGTAGTTTGAGCCTGGTAAAGTATGTAACTTTCTTCTCCTTTAGAATGAAGTCACCCTGCTGAGAAATGAAGTGGCACAGCTGAAACAGCTTCTTCTGGCTCATAAAGATTGCCCTGTAACCGCCATGCAGAAGAAATCTGGCTATCATAGTGAGTAATGTTCCATTACCTATAGCCTTAGGCTGCATCAATGAAATACTGCCAAAGTGAACTGAATGCACGTTAAAATTGAAAAGTGCGGTTCTAACATTACATTAAAGATTTTTTTAAAAAATCTTGAAGGTTATGGGAAGACAGGAGTTCAAATGTGGTGTTTAGAAATATATTTTTAAGTCCTTTCACTTGAAGTGTTGCATAACGTTGAAGATTTTATGTTGGTTTAATAAATGCGTATGATAATTAGCATTTAAGGACTATCGGTTACTACACCTGCTTTGGAAAATATAATTAAAGTATTAAGAGCACATGATAAACCATTTTTTGTACTTAGCCTAGTACAGTGAAAGGTCCTTGTGGGTTTTTTTTCCTCGTTGTAATGAGATTTCAGTAGAGGTAGTATAACAGCTGTCCTCATTTACCATAACATCCAGGATCAGTCAAGCTGTTAAAATAATCAGATGCAGGTTCATGGCTCCTACTGTACAGTGTCTTCTAGGTTGTTTTGATTTGCCCATTAAGCTACTACTTTTCTATAAACAGGGTATTTTAAAAAGCAGTTCTAATACTGAAGGGAATACTGAGAGTGTTAGTAGCATTTTTTTTCCAATACCCTATTTTTACTTAAAGGTGCTCATTTGATTTTCATCCTTCCAGCATTTTAAAGGTTAATTATGCTTTCCTGACTTGTAACTTCATTTTTGGGTATGATACACAGTGCCAGAACCAGCTGCTGCTGCTGTAGAATAAATGGCCAATTTTGTCCATTGTACACAAATTTGTTACAAATAACTGAGCTGGGAATGCATTAGGCAACATTCATAATATATAACCCACAGCTTTCGTTTTTATGATTTAGTGATATTTCAGGATATTTGTAAATGTGAAGATTGTTTCTGCCATATGTAGCCACTTCATTTTAATTTGCCAGTGTCAGTAATTCAGGAGAATAAAGGAAGGTTTTGTATGGCATGCAAACAGATCCTCAGGTGCTTGCGATAAAACTTAATGGCCACCATCTTTACTTGTAGTCATTGTAAGCAATTTCATCAGAACGGGCAATATTTTTTAATTTAAAAGATTCAGGAGATTTAGCAACTCTCTATTGCCATATATATTTAGAATACTGATATTGTCAGTTTTGAGCTTATAAATCTTGGTCCTTTGATCTCCAGTCATTTTGACAAGATGGAAAATAGCATCTTGGAGTAAATTGGAACAGTACAGAAATATGTTTGGGCTTTATATTAACAATGATTGCTGCAGGGATGAGGCCATTATGGCTCCCATCTGACAGAACAACATAATTTCATACGGAAGCTACTAGGGGATAACATTATGCATGCAAGTTTTTTCAAAAAAAAAAAACAAACTGGAGGTTTCTTGAATTTTGATGTTTTGAGGATACATGTCCCTGAATTGGCATGAAAAATATTTAAACATAAGTTTTAAACTGGCAAACCAATTACGTGCTAAGGATTTCTTCATTGGAGAATTAACGAATGGCCTGTTTAGTAATGCTTATTTTGTGCCCTCAGAAGAGGACTGTGATGTTCCTAATTTACTAAAGAATGCAGAGTGAATAAGAACTAACATACTAATCAGCGTAAAAAGCCTACATTTTTAGGGAAAACATAAAACAGTAGTAAGCACCAAAATTGGAAGCATAGCTCAGTTTCTTGAAAAGTCACTTGGAAGTCAAAGTTCAACATGAATGATAACTGTAATGCCATCCCTCTGAAAGGATTTTGTCGTCTTATCTCCACATGAATATTGTTAGGAAAGCATGTTGGCGAAGTGGCATACCCACAGTACAATTTATGAGAGGAAAAAATTGTTTCAGTCAATAAGTTCATGAAAATGGTGTTCATGGAAAGTATTTTTAAATAAACATATTATGTTAATCAAATTGAATTGCTTCAGAATTCTATTGAGTAGTTTAACAGTCTGTCTTTGTGAAAGAAATGGAAGATCCCACATTAGAGAGCTCCTGCAGTGCTGAATATTGTGCACTGCTGAGACAGTGCTAGTTTATACCATGCAGATGGAGTGTTAGCAGCGAAGTTCACAAATTAACGGGCTTTCATGTATGATGCACTTAAATAGGCACAAATAATGTATGGCTTTTCAGGGTATTTTTAGCACTTTTACATATATTTTAAGGTCTTTTGGATTTCCTGGGCACATTTTTGTCTCAGGCCAAGTGAAAAGCGTGTCAGTGCAGACAGCCCTTTCTTCTTTTAAGATTGTCTTGCATCTGCTTCAAAAGAGGGTGTCATCAGGACAGAGAGACCAGAAAAATGGTTATTGCGCTCTGAGGCAGTATGGATGAATTTCTGTTGCAGTGCTTGAGTTTTCAGCCAGTTTAAACTTTTTTATTTCCAAAAGAAGGATGCTATTGCTTCTGAATGCATCTTTAAACATTGGGGGGTGGGGGGGGGGAAGTGCTGTGTATAGGAGAAACCTAAACACTTAATTTATTTCTCATTTTAGCTCTCCTATACCAGATTATTTCTAAAAGTCTTCTGCAATACTCCTGTATTTTCTCAGGCTTTTTCTGGGTTTGGAGCAGGAAAAAGTTGAAAACTTGTAAGAAGAAAATGTGTTGCGAAAATTGGAGTTGTTTAAAAAAAACAATTGAAAGAGTGTTTTAGGTAATTTTCATAGTTTTCAAAAGGACATCATAATATTCAAGAACATTTGTACGAAACTGTATATAAAGGAAGATAAATAGAGACTGCAATGTAGGTGGTATTAAATGGGGAGTTCTGTGTTCTCTCTCTAGTTAGTATTAAATAAATGGTAGAAGCTGACTAACCAGTTCCAGACCTCGAATAATTTGAACCACTCAAACCACTATGTTCCTACAGCCTGTTCCAGACAGGTGGCAGCCCTTCAGTGATGGCAGGTGATGTTCCCTAAGGCCACCTCCCTGGAGACAGCATTTCTCACTGGCCCATGGATGGCCTGATGAGAGTTACCACGAGGCTTCTTTTCTAGTGATTGTCAGGGGTCCAAAAGGAGTTCTGGATCACACATCAGTGTTTGCATGCTTGCTCCCATTTTGGGTTTGATGGTTTTTTTTTTTTCATCTGAAGACTGAAACGCCTGTTTGTTGCTTACCTTTCTGAAAGCTTTTGGTAAGCAATGCCAAGAAGCAAATGATAGCAATGTTTGACTACTCTGAAAGGGTACTTTTCAGTACATCCTCGAAAGTTTCCTCTGTGCTTGCTTTGGTATTTTTAAAATCTTTTCTAGAGCTCAGTCTAGCCCACATTGTGTTCCATTACCAAAATGGCTCATTCCTTCTCATGGCGCAGCCTGTGTCTGGGAACTGTGTAGCCTGCAGGAAAGTTCATGTGATGTAGGTCTGTAAATTTTCAGCCATCTAATGTACAGCACACTTCTGTAGGTTAATTTCTAATTTGTACCATGTATTTTCCGTGCTTTGAGGCAAAGCTGGGGGAACCATTAAAAGCTACAATGCCCAGGCTTTTTTCTACGTTGTTAGCTGTGTTATGATTTTGGTATGTATCAGTTGCACTCGTGGAACTACAGTCCTGTGCCTGGCAATTCTCTGGTCAACTACGAAAAAACTCTGTAGCTATTGCAAGGACTTATACTTCCAGTCAAATTTATTACCATAAACTAGCGTTAGGTCTCCATCTTAAATAGTCACCTGTCTGCTGTAAGCTCCCCTCCTCTAGCCCGTGGCGTCTGAAAATACCTGAATCGTGTGCGTTTGTCTTCAGCACAGTATGTTTGTTCATCTGCTCCATGATAAGAAAACTTCTACTGTACATTGGTCATCATAAGTATTCTCATAACTTTCTTCTGTTGCATATATGGTCTTCCTGAGCCCATCAAAACCAGAAAATCAAGTGTTTCTCATGTCCTTTACCACTGTGATATTATTACAGATGTTTCTTTTGAGTTAACAACGTATGTGTTAAGGGATACAGAACAATGGAATACCTTCCTTCTCTGGCTGAAAGATGGTAATCTACTTCCTCTCTGGCTTGTAGAATTTAAAACTAACCCTTTTTCTTGAGGATAAGGAGGATTTGGCCAACAAGGAAATCAGGGATCAGCAAAAGGGGCATAATAGGAAGACTGAGATTCATTAGAGAATAACAACAGCTCTGAAGAGGAGGAGCAGGTGTTACAGTGGGGAGACTATTTGATACATGTCATCCCACTTGCTGCTGTTTCATTCGGTCTGAGGGGAAGGACATGCTACTCATAATTAGTAATTTGATATTTTTCAGGAAGTGGCACAAGTTTCTGTTTTTAACAAAGTTTGCTTGTGTTCCGTACTTGCTTTTACATCAGATCTTCTAGGTCTTGATAGAGGTGTAAGCAAAGATGAAATCCTGTTGAACAGCGTTAACTGAAGTGGCACTCGTTCATGTTCTTTCTGTTCTGGAGTGGGCAGATCCTACCAAGGGTCACAAATGTCTTTCAGGGGTATTTTTTATTTTCTTCCTCTTGCGGTACGCCATTACCATGTAACCCTAGGATATGCGGTAATTGTCAGACACCTAGCTCAATATCATCTGTCTCCATCTCCTTTAATGCTTGAAAGATCTGGTTTTGACAAAATGCATTATTTGTAAAATAGTTGGCCTCATGGATAAGAACATTATGATACTTTCAGATTATTATGTCCGTGCTCTTGTAGTAGAGGTATAAGAGAAATTGTTACCTTGTTCCTGTTGGCAGTATTTTTTAGAAAGCAATATAGTGGTTTTGCTTGTTTTCCCATCCTTTTTGACCTTACTGTTCTTTCGAGAAGCGGTCAATAATAGAACTGTTGTTTTCAGGCTCTGAAAGAGGAGCGTGTTCTTATTATGCATGGAGTTGCTCAAAGATCTTTATGCTGGGCACTTGACTTGCTAATTTAGTGAATTTTCGTACCCATAGCTAGTATGTCGTATAAACCTCAGTACATCATAAACTTCATTTCATCATTGTTTGTTCATGCTTAGTGTTCCTTTTACTTGCTGCTGTGAGCCTGGCTTCCTATGGAAATGAGGCTCCCATACCACAGTGTTGTTCATCTTTTAGCGTTGGTGTCAGCCAGTCCCATCCCTTCTCTTCCCCTGGGTAACTTTTGAATTTGTAGGCCAACCTCAAGCAAATATGCAAGGCACTGCAAAGACAAGTCTAGAGAAAATCACGCTTTGTTCCATGCTGTGTCACAAGCAATAGTTCTTCTGGCTACGTTTCTGTGTGTCTTTTTATGTTGTTACGTTATACAGTAGTCAGTGGTGCTTTAAAAGGGACTTCCAGTATTCCATCTGTATACTGGGTTTAAGTCAGCGTATAAAACTTTTGTGAAAAATACTTGAAAACATGAAGTAGCACAAAGTGGTACCAAAAAAGTTATAATTAAATTCGGTGTTCATACTTTTGAGTGAAAAACAGCAGGCTTTTTTTTTCTTTTTAGTCTTTAACTCAGCTTTTTGCTGGACAGTGTTTGCATAATGCCTTGGCTCTCTTTTGCAACTCTGGAAAAAAAGGATGATTTTAACATGACTAGGATGTCTGTGCAAGAAAGACATTTTAAATGATGCTTATTTTTAAATTCTAGTTTTGTACAATGAGAATTATTTTTTAAGCTGTTTACCCTCTGTCATGAGAAAAAATTGATGCAGCTGTGTGGCTAATTCACTTCAGTTTTGTAGAGAACACCTGTAGTATTCCTGAAGGTATTTTCAAAATCAGTTTTAAAAATTTTCAGTCTTAGTGAGAGGCATTTGTATACTAAAGAAGGTACTGAACTGCACTCTGTTAAAAGAATGTGGGTTGAAAACGTGAGGAATTATTGTCCAGTTAATATAGTGGTGTAAATAATATTTCTTTCAGATATCATATTCCTGGTCACAAGTATTAATTGCTGAACATAGAATTAGTCTCATTTGATTACTAAGCAAATGCAGTAAATGGCATATGTTAAAAATCTAAAACTAATTCATGTAGCACTAGGAGATCTGGTAGCATTTTTAATCTATAAATGTTGCTTATTGACATGAGCGTTCATCATCAGAATTAGGCGTGGTACCAACCAGCCGATTTACCAGGCAGGAAATTGGACAATTCTAATCATGGCTTTGAAGATGTGAAAATGTTCTTGTTTCCTGAATATTCCTTACTGCAGTCCATGTTCTCTGCTTACAAAGCAGTATTTTCTTTAAAAAAATGAAAATAAGATTGTTTTGCAATTTGTGCTGTGTTACACCATGAATTTTCATTATTTAGGGGGTGATTGCTGTTACCAGGCACGTGGTGGTGTGCATTGCAGGAGAAAAAATAAATGTGTTTTTTTTCTCCTTTAGCTGCAGATAAAGATGACAGTTCGGAAGACATATCAGTGCCAAGCAGTCCACACACGGAGGCTATTCAGCACAGTTCCGTCAGCACCTCCAATGGCGTAAGCTCCACTTCCAAGGCCGAAGCGGTGGCCACCTCTGTTCTGACCCAGATGGCGGACCAGAGCACGGAGCCGGTGCTTTCCCAGATTGTCCTGGCGCCTCCCTCCCAGTCGCAGCCTTCAGGAAGTTGATTAAAAACTTGCGTTGCATCAGTTTCTTAGATATACATTTGTGACTTTAAAGGGAAATCAACAAAAGACCAGTCTCCGTCTAGGAGAAATTGTAGCTTAAAATTATTCATTTTTAAAAATCCAGCTTAAATTTGGCTTTACCGATTGGCAGGTGAGAGACAGAACACCAGTTCTAGTCTCTTTGCAAAAGACTTTTTGTTTTTTTTAAGTATTAGTTTTACTAGTTATTTTTTGTGCTAATGTGTAAAGTGTGTGTACAGTACAATGTGATTTATTTCATTTTTAATTTGGTATTATTTCAACAAATATTGGGGTGAATTACTAAAGGTCATCCCCAAGACTGTGATAGTAATATTATGTGACATTTTTATACCAAAGTTCTGCATAGTCCCTATTGACTTTGTAACATTAGCAAGGTCATAAAGCACTAGGCAAGAGAAAGACAGTAACAGTAAATTTGCTTTTAGTCTTTTTGCCTTTTTGTTGTTTTGCACATTATGAGAGGAAGAACATTGGGAGAAAAACGCTTGGGTTGTTTTATATATAGCATTTTGGTTGGCTTTTTACCTGTTGGGGTTTTTAATTTGTTTAATAGGGCCAGTACAGTATATGAGATACAGTACTCTTATGCACATATCTATCCTAGATGAGGATCATTACTAAATAGAGTTGATTTTTTTGTTTTCTGATTTTGAATTGATGTCAGGCAGGTTTTTTTCCCCCTCCAACACTTTCATTCTGCAGGCAGGAGAGCTTTCTTTCTCCAGTCAGAACAGATATCTGTAACCACCCTTTGTTGTTAGGCTGAAACCAGTAAGCATATTGTAAGATACAGGGTTATCAAATACGGAATACTTAGTATTCCAGAGTAGGTTGATATTTGTGGATTTTTGAGTCACAGACTAAGGAGTTTACTCATGGTTTTGGATGCCAGAAAAGCCTAAAATCCTTCTTCAGACAACTCAAGACTTTTTTTTGTCATTGTCTTGTATTTGCAAGCTAACTTGTACTTAATTCTTGTGTAAGCACTGTCATCTTTTAGTAGCAAAAATTTTGATACCTTTCTTGTGGAAAAAAAAAAAAAATCAGTATCTACCGTATCTTGGAAACAATGTAATTATAATGTGGTGTGTGTGGTGTGTGCGTGAGAATGGTTCAGTAGTTAATGCCAGCAGTCTTTTGCTTGAATGTTTAAAGATGCCTTCAATGTGATGCTGGCTGATAGGTGATTGCAGTTTTAAAATGTTATTTACTGTGCGAACTTGGATAACTAACATTCCATGATGTAGTTTGTTTCTGATGAGATGATTGTAGGTACACTTTTTCTCATTATCCAATCATCTGTAGGATACTGAGTTTTTTAAATGTGCCATTATCTATTTTGATTCTGTACTCATGTTCAAAATACAGTACAATATTTTACAATAGATTAAGTTGTTTAAAAAAAAGTAGATGTGTGCTTTCAGGTCGGAAAACTTTGTATAATAGCAAAAGCAGATGCATAGTAGCAACTGGCAGTAAAGCAGGATTCCATTATGTATATAACAAAGATTTAATGCATTTATAATGGGTTGTGTAGTTCATTTGCTCTTCCTTCTCCACACTATACTATGTGTTTTTAAATGTCAGTGCCATCAAGTTTCTATTTGATTCAGTTTTAAATCTAAAAATGTAATGGATCCACAGGAAAATCATAATTTCTACAATATATATACATCCATACTATAATGAAAACTGGACAAAGAAGTATCTAAGTCATATATGTATCATTGCAGGGCTTTAAGCATGAAAATAGTAGGGATTCTGAATATTTTGTATTTTAAAACTAAGTGAGTTGAGTTGATAACCTCATATGTTTAAAAGTCTTACTTTCCCAATTTCAAGATAAAAAGCTGTAACAGTTATTGACCGTTTCCAGGATGGTGAAATACAATGGACCTCTTGCGAGAAGGAAATGAATTGCAAAGGCACAAAATGTGAATTCTGCAAGGAAGCTATATAGTCACTTTTCATTGTAGTTTTGGTGGACTAGATAATGCCTCGTTGATTATACTATAATTTGCTCTCCTAAACACAAAGGCTTTTAAATCATATTTATATAAGTGGAGTTTTTTTATAACAAAACTGTCGCACTTGTAAAATAAGTCTACATAAGTGTATGGGAGATGTGTAAACAATTACTGAATTTAACAGTGGGGCTGGAAGAAGAACCATTAAATCTGTGTTCAGCAAATAGAGAACAGTTACTAGTCGTACTACCATGGATTCCGTTTGGAGACATACGTCACACTACTTCTGTACTTAGCATTTTGGGTCTTTACATTTGACATGTTTCACAAACTGTACTGTTTTCTTCTATGTGCAGTTTGCATGAGTAAATCATCAAAGAGAATAAAATCTATCTTTAAGTTATGTTCCTATTTTAATGAAATTATAATTGTTCTAAAAGGCAGCACTGTCTTCAGACTTATTTCTTCCATCTTTGCAATTATCAGCATTTTTCTGGAAGTCGTTACTATACCGTCAAAGTCATGTTGTGTAAATAAGAACACATATGGTTATTTCAAAATTAAACCAAATTCCATTGCTCTGCAGTTGAGTTCCAGCAGCTTCTGAGGAATCAGCCTTGTACCGTTGGTTCCAGGAGCCCAAGGTAATCCTCAGGTAAAGCAGTTCATGAACGTAGCTTGGTGATCCCAGAAGTTGCTCGGCCATTTCTGGTTGCCCCGCGTTCCACAGCAGAAGTGTTGTGTGTAATCAGAATTTCCAGCTGACTTTCAGATATCTTAATATACGTGAAGCTAGGAAATAACAGCTATAGTCAGATGAACAGCTCTCAATTTTGTTGTGAAAGGCTGAGTAAAGATCATGCCCTCACATCTGATTTTTAGAATATTAAAAATGGTTTGGGCTTATTTATGAATGTTGGAAATGTGATACTCGGCGTTGGCACATCCTGGTGCATCATCATTTGAAAAGCTTTTGACAGAACTCTGATATGGAGGCTTTGGGGGGGAAACAAAAGGTAAAGTTGCTGTGTACTTGCACTTACTACATGTATTGACCAAAGGAAATTAAATTTAAACTGCACCCAACTCTTGAGCCCAATATGAGAATAATGCCCAAGGCCTCTGCTGGTTCGTTACGTTCTTTTTCTGAGTCTGTGAGTTACACTTGTCGCTCCAAGGGAAGAAACACGAAGGCTGTGTAACAGGGCAAGGGGGGAGGGGGACACACACCAACCCACTCCTTATTGTCTGCACTGTAAAACGAGGCGGTTTTATACCCAGCTATCCAATCCAAGTAGGCTTTTTCTCTTTAAAATGCTAATAGAGGCTGGGCAAAGAAAGATATTACACGGCTGGAACGAGATGACAGAAGTGTTGGATGAGCGGTGATTTCAGCTACCAGAATTACAGAAGTAATTTTCTGAGAGACAGACACAAACATTTTAATTGGTCATCATAAATGATAATGAGGAGAATACATAGTGAAATTAAGTGCATCCTAATAAAGTAAGGTATGTTAAATTGCACTAAAGGAAACTTCACCAATGCTTCTTGACATGATTAATATACTCATGACAATGTGTCTAATGAAGGTTGTTTGCATTTATATGCTGCCTGTTGCTTCCCTCAGTGGGGAAATAATTTGAACAGCGCTCATTTACATTGCAGAACAGTGGGTGTAAGGCTGGCTTACAGTAGTCTTTATGTTGGTTTTGAACCATCGTATTAGCGTTAATACAGGTATGATTTATTTAACCCATGTCTTAATTACCATTGTGTAGGGTAGGTCCAGATGACACTATCATAAAATAATTTGGATTTTCAAAGTTTTCTATTCTTTAATAGTAAGTCTTCTGACCTTTTAATTTTTGTTTTAGGTTTTAATATGACTTTTTCCTTCATGGAATTTAAGATCATAACCTTTCTTGTTCTTCACTTTCTTCCTCTTCAAAATATTTTTGCTTTCTGTGATGAGCCCCTGGAAGTGCTTATCTATTTAGTGTGGAATTTCTTCTTTTTCCATATTGCTTCATCCTTGGCTGTGTTAACTCTCTATAGTGAACTTTCATTTCCAGAAGTTATTAGTCAGGAGAGGAATTTCTGCACACTGTATATCATGTCTTCTTCAGCTAAAATAGGAGAAGCTTATGAAATCTCGGCATCTTCCTAGAATAAGGCATATTGCAAAATAGGTATTCAGTTCTGGAAGGACGTCCTGAATCTCCAGCATGGAATTCTCAGTGTTGCAAAAACTTTCATTACAGATTCTCTGCACAAGTAATGAGTGCAGGTTGGATGCCGGTTGCTTCCAGTTGTGCCAAGTGCAGCTATCTGCAAAAGAGCTTCTCGCTTCCTAGGGGTGGGGTTTGTTACAATCTAATTACGCGGCTGTTGATAGAGTAACAAGACACATAAACTTGATCCAATTTGTGTAATTAATTTATTTTAAACCCTGCTTGAAGTCTCTATTACCTCTTCTATTACCATTTTTATAATGATGATGCATGCTGTTCCAAGCACTTTTTTCCTATTCATTTTGGGTTGAAGAGGAGTGAGGGGAGAGAAGGTTCTTAAATTTGTAAATAAACTACTTTTAGAATTTAATCTGGGAACGAATACTTAATCAGAAAAGTGTTGTGAAATCATTATGCAACTATATTCATTATTTTTAATCCACAGGTAAAGAGACAGTAGCTTAAGCTTCATAGACTGATTGGAAATGGTAACAAACAGGAAAGGTTCAAAAGAGCTTGAAGCTAAGACAAGGAGTCCTGCTTCTAGGCACTTTGTTTTTAAAACCAGTAGCAGGAACAAAGTAGAGTGGGGAGCGGGCAGCATTTGTAACCGCTTTGGACAGCAGAGCCTGGTGATGCTCTGGCTGACAATTCATGAGCTTAACGGCCAGCACGCCGTAGCGCAGGGAGAGGTGCCAGTGCCTGGCGAGCTGGTGAGCCTGGGGAAGGAGCGCGCTGTCGCAGCGGCACCTTCGAGGCGCAGAGCGGCGGGTAGCCAGGTTTGCCTTGCCCAGCTCCCGCCCAGGGCTCACTGAATACATCCCAGTACAAACGCGAGCTATCGCAGTTCGATTGAATGCTGCCTGTCCCCGGGTGGACTGAATGCAGTGAATGCAAGGCTGGGGGTTGTTTACCTACCCGTCAGACAAAAGTTCAGGTCTGGGAGGCTTTTTTTCATTGTCTAGAAAGATCTTGCTGTTGTTTCACTGCAAGCTAATACTGGCATGGTACATAAATAGTATTTCCCTCCCTTTAGCTGAATCACTTGTTCTCCACCATTACAGAAGGGAAAAATACTGTCTTTGATAAATGACTGGGCTGTTGCAGTTTAGAATCAGAATGATTTGAAAAAGCCTACTCATTTGTTTATGTTTGAAAATAAAATGGGAAATTACATCTGCGTCCTACATCTAGGATTCTAATCAGGAGAAAAGGGAGACAAGCAAAGAGAGAAAGAGCCCTCTGCTTCAGCAGCAAACAAAATAAATTGCCTTTCTGAATAAATTGAGAAAGTGAAACGGAGGGGAAAAAAAAAAAAAGTCCATGCCATTTGCCCACTGTTCCCTCTGAACGGGAAGGTGCTGTGCTTCACTGCTCAGTTACGCCAGCCCTTTTCGCTGACACTCTCTCTGACTCGAAGATGCCTTCCGTGATGATCTGTTTCTTCAAAACATTTACAGTGATGTTAGGAGTGTTTTGATCTCACTTGAGGTAAGTAGTACAAACATTCTGTTATTCAGACTGCGTGTTGAGAAAGATACTCTTACGGGTGATATAATGTACAGTACAGTCATTCCAGTTGCCTCGAAAATGCCAACAGACTTTATAGTCAGCATGATTATGATTTCAAAACAAGCAAAAGGCTAATATTCCAGTTTTCTTGTTTCCTATCCTCCCTTTCAGCAGGATTGCTTTAACGGGCTAATGATTTTTGCTGAGAAAATAGATAATCCTTGTAAATGCCGAACAGATGCTGTATATTTCACTGGATGATAGGAGCATTTTGAACACTTGGTCACTTTGTTGAATATTTAATGAATCTTAAGTTATTAAGTTTACAATTTATGACTTTCACATATGTGTGAATATATGAAAGATTTCTTTATGCTGTCTCTAACAGTTTACCCAAACTCTTTAGAGCTCTGATTCTAATTGGACTTAACTCTTTTTTCTTCTATAAACTAGGCAGCACTCTCGAGTGCTGGGTGAGACGGCTGCTGCCCATAGATCTTTGAGCTCTCTTTCCAGTCACCACTGTTTCTGAGTTAGCAACATAGCTGTATTTACCACTTCTGCCCATTGTATGGCACAGCGTTGGCTTCTGTGGGATGGAAACACGTTATGCTGACTTAGATGCTTCCCTTCTATGGTCTCTTTAAACCGTAAGTACCAGTTTCTTATATAAACTCTTGCATTTCCCTTATTCCAAAAGTCTGGCAAAGTCATTTTGTTGCAGGAAAGAAATGCATGATCTTTACCTGCCTTTGAAATTTCACGGCTAGTTTAGGTTTTGTTGTTTTCTTCTATGGGATAGGGGCACACACACCCCCCCCCCCTTCACGTAACTGCCCTTTATAACACGCTGGGTACGCG
>Ga0065711_1003707_pt1 | contig 26721 bp, 17 predicted proteins | sample Hoacrofraction12_FD_59098 | JGI IMG/M metagenome (GOLD analysis project Ga0065711, IMG submission 59098) | Hoatzin crop microbial communities from Cojedes, Venezuela - Epithelial fraction 12 v2 (version 2) | ecosystem: Host-associated > Birds > Digestive system > Esophagus > Crop | place... | reverse complement strand
TTTTTTTTTTTTTTTTTTTTTTTTTTTTTGGTTAGAGCTTTCATTGAGTTAATCACTGAGAAATTAATTAAGAAGTTCTGTCACTAAACCGTTTGGAAGTTACTTTACATGGTGCTTGCAAACCACTATGCCTTTTTCACATTGTTGATTAGTGGGAAAAATGCTTACAAGACCTTACTGAGGGGACCATCCCATGGTTCTTTTGGAGCAGGAAGAGGAACAGCATTGCAGCTTGCATTTCCGCTGAGGCACTGATGGGCTTTTGATGATCTTAGAAGTCTTGATGATCTTAGAGATCTTTTCCAACCTATGATTCTATGATTTCTGTTGCCCATAGAGGTGGTTGAGTCCCCATCTCTGGAGGTGTTTAAAAAACATGTAGATGTGGTACTTCAGGATATGGTTTAGTAGGCATGGTGGTGTTGGGTGGATGGCTGGATTTGATGATCTTAGAGGTCTTTTCCAACCTATGATTCTGTGAGAATCTGGTTGCCCTCTGAAGGATTCCCAATCCATAGCCATTTAAGGTTGCCCAAACCGCACCCCTTGGTGTTTAGAGGCAAGGAATAGAGTCACTGTTTGCTCACTGACTACCTCCTTGTAGCAGCAGAGTAAGAAGAGGGCAGCTCTGAACTGCACATGGAAGGGGCTCTGGCTTCCCTCCTTCTTACTCATTCATGAGAAGTCCCAAGTTCATGCATGGGGTGGGATGGCTTGTCCCACTACTGGCGTGGGCCAGTGGTAAATATGGCTCCCTACTGACTGAGCGGGGCTTTGCCCACAGAGCATCACAGCACCTCCTTCCCTGTGTACTCTTAGAGATAAGGCATCCTTACACACAGCACCTTACAGAGAACTGGGTCACATTCACAGTCTGAGTTAAAAGAAGCAATAGGAAAAAAAGCTGAAAATATCTGTATCGCTTCTTGCCTGTTGCTGCTGAATTTTTTAGCTTTATCTGTAAGAAGAACATCTGCTGTGACAGTGGCAAGGGTTGTATTGCTTCCATGGAGCACAGCCCTGCCTGCGGCCAGGGATACTTGCTTAGAGCATGGAGTTGAAAGTCTTCTCCTGTGCTAAGGTTTTCATCATTAGCAAGTATATGCTGCAAAGGAGGAGGAGCTGTGGTTGTCTTTCTCCCTGTCCTCTCTCTGTGCCTCCTGCTTTATGCATGGAAGTAAGGAAGTGAAATGATTTTTCACCTTAAGCCACGGTGGAGCTGGGGACAAACCACCTGTGGTTTGTGACTCAGGCCTGGCCTGTGTGCTGCTGATGAAAACAAAAGACATGGGAATGCAGTTAAAAGTAAAATACGCTTGAACTTCAGATAACCTCTAGGATATATTGATGGATAGTAAACTGCCATTAAGAGAGGCGTAGGGTACCGGCATCCACTGGGCCACTCAGGGCTGTTTGACTGTTCCAACATATTCAGCATGTTGCAAAGTCCTAATCAAATACTCTTGCCTGCGGGGTCAGTGCTAAAAGAGCTTAGACTGTGGAGGCTAAGCACTTGCTCTATATGTTTTCTTGTGGTTAGCTTTATACTTAAACAATCATGCTATTGTTTCTTTTCTGGTGGAAGAGAAGCGGGCAGCAATGATACAGTGGACTCTCAGAGAGTATTAGGATATGAACCCTGCTAGAGAAATCAATCTTGGCTTTGAAGCTGTATTTGTTTTCCTCAGAAAAATGAAGTTAACACTATTAGAAATGGCTTACAGTGTTCGTCTGATCTTAAACTACACTGATTGTTTGCTTGTTTTCTTCTGAAACCTTCTCCCTGCCTCTGCGGTAAAATGAGTGAAGTAGAGTTTGATGAAAAGTGGCTGAAATAATTTATGAAAGGAACTAAAAATAACCGCACATTTTTCATTGACATTCCACCTGCATTTTGAAAACATGACGTGGACTGAGCAGCTGTAGCCTGTGATGGATGGTCAGGGAAGTTAGCTCCATACAGCTGCTTACTGCAAAATCCAGGCTGCCTGAATGCTTGGCTCTGGAGAGACCACCACGTTGCTCATACATGGATTTCCTTGCATGCATCTTCTCTTGCTAAATTTGAGGGCCATAAGTTACAGAACTGATTAAGTAAGTTGTCTTCCATGATATCCTAGCAAGCAGTCCAACTTGTTGGAAAGAAGTTTGCTGCCAATTTAGTCTTGGTACAAATTGACTGGAATATCCAGATCTGATGATTTCTTTTGGCCCAGATGTGTGAGCAAGAGTCTTAAATGAACACCTGCAAAAAGTAGTAATTGAACTCCTTAGAACACTGCCTTATAAGTCATTACAGTTGGTATTACTCAAAAGGATGAGAAAGTCCTTCACTGTATCTGGATGCTCATCCGTCAGGAAAAATGAACATTACTTCCTGACCCTGCAAGGCACGTCATGGAGGGCTTTTGAGAATTGCTATTCGCAAGTTTTAGAAGGGCACAGAGGCTTTTTCTCACTCCCTGACTCTAACTAGAGTTGCTGGGAAGAAGTTTTAAGAATAGTAGCCTAAATGTACCTTCCACAAAACAAACAGAAAGTTATAGATACTCCCTTGAACATTCACTTAGATTTTGTAGGGAAAGAGAAGCATGAAGGGACACTCCAGACCATCTTTTGGTGATGTGAAAGCTAAGGACCCTTGTCATATTATCTCCATAGGTTCTTTTGGATTTTGGTTGCTGGACTTGACCCTTTTCCCCTCTTGCTTTTTCTTCATATATAAAGAATGAAGCATTTTTTTGCGCTTTGATAGAGGAGGAAAGAACTAAGCAAAACCAAAAACCAGCAACTCTTCTGGGATGTTGCCAAAGCCCAGTGCTTCTTTTCCTTGATTTTTCTTATCTTGCCTACTATGCTCTCTGCTTATTCTCTCCTTGTTTTCTTCAAGCCCTTGGTAGCTGTCTCTTTCTAAGATTCTCCCCTCCTGAGTTTAGTGGGCACCTTGAATGTTGAACTTTTTCTTAAATCCCTCCCTGGTTCTTTGTCCACAGGAAGCAGAACAAAATTTCTTCTTGTTTCGTGGCCCATGCATGAATTCTGCATATTGGTAGTAATTTGCGCTTTTATTTGTGGTGAAGAGCTGCCTATCAACTTGCTTCAGTGTACGTCAAGCCCTTTACTGCAGCCTAGATTGGTGAAACCTGCTATGTTCACTGTATTTAGAAAATCAGTTCCTTTATCAGTGGAAAAAAAGCTGGCTTAGCTTGGAAACATCACACTTTGATGTATGGTGTAGTTTGTTCCATCTTCCTCTTTATCTTTTATAGCTGCTTCCACAGACATTTATTTTGAAGATTTTCAGGTCAAACAAGTGGTGTGCAATTGCTTTGGAGCATTTTTTTCTGTCTAAAACATTGGTGCTGCACTGCTATTCTTTAGTCACATCATCTCTCCTCCCTCCTCTTCCTACCCCTTCCATCAGTTTTACTATGAATTTCTGCTGTCAAAATTCACCATTTATGTGCTGGACCTTTGAGAAACCAGGGGGTAAGAGAGGTTGTTTCCTGGGCCTCTGCCTTTTCTCCCAACTTGAGTACACACAGCCTTTCGTATTTTTATTCACTCTGTCTTGGGGTAATTTCCCGTTCAGTACTTTCTTAACATCTTGCCATCTTGCATTTGCGTCGGTGTTCTACTTCATCGTTTGTATTGCAAATAGAGGTTATAAACTATTTTAACATTATTTAGTGAATAGTTTCAGTCAAGGATTTAGTCTGCTTATATACAGCTGCTATCATACCCCCAGGATCATGGATTCAGACCTCCCTGACTCAGTTTGTCAGGGTGATTAGAGTGTGTATTGTGTTGCATTTCATTATATTGTGTTTCTAATAGATGTGATTAAGTTGTATACCTGCAAAGCCCTGATAACATGCAAGTAGCTTCTCTCCATTTCTCATCATACTTAGAAATGCAACGTGCTTCATGAATTTGTTACCAGTGGGTTTTACTTTGGACCTGTATAATTTGCAGTTAACAAATGGCGCAGATCAGCTTCTGCTGACAGCTTCATTTAAAGCATGTTGACACCTCACAGTGGGCAGCTAAATAATGAAATTAGGGCTTTATTTCAGCAAATTAAGGCTTTAGTTCAGCAAATAAAGGTTTACAAGATTTATACACACATTGAGTTTATTGTAATAGGATAGATACACCCCAGAGCTCTGGTGTCAATCCTCTAGGCAGCTGCAGGACATAGTTTGCCTGACCTTATCCTTCTGTCTGCCTTGGATCTGAAGTTCACTGTGAAACAATGCGCATTCTGTTATTAACTGGCTGCCTTTCAGCAGGGCTCAGGCTATATTTGGTTGTGCTGCCTCTAACCTATACTGCTGCCACAGTTTGAACTACTCTGGGTGTCCCTTCTTATCACTGCAGAAGCTCCACAGTGAGAAACAGGTCACTGTGTTGGGGACAAATCAAACCTTACTGTTCATTTTTATGCCAGGCTCTGAGCTGGCCGTTGTCTAGATGAAAACTGATAGTTGTGAAGCAGCGAGGAAGAAAGAAATCCTGTGTGTTGGTGGGGAGGAGTCTTGAGGTTCCAGAGTACTTTTGCACTGGGAACTGGATTTCTTCTTGCATGCTCAGACCACTTGTCTTTCTTCTTACGCTTATGCCTTGAGGGAACAGCACCCAGGCAGGACACTCACAGGTGAAGCCGACAGACACAAGAGGCAGTAGATGCCTGGAACAGTGAGCTTTGTGGGGTCTTCACTGGGAGATCAAAGCCAATCCTGGGATCATACTATGAGGGCTCAGAAGCAGCTTGCTGTTGAGTCTGTTTGTGATGCCATGGCAACAAACAATAAATTTCTGTGCAACCTCCATCTCTTCAGCTGTAAAATGGATTAATGATACATATCTCCTTTAACAACACCCTTTAAGATATAATGATGAAGGGTGGTTTAGTAGAGTTTGAGTCACAGAACTATAAACGTATGCCTTTATTGAATGCATGGGACCATTAGAGCAAAACCTTTAGAGATGGGCTGAGGGTCAGCATTTCCATAGAGCCATGAGTCTTTCCAGGGACTCCCTCCATTGAAATTCTAATATACTTTAAAAAACATAGGGGTGAGAAACGGGTTGGGGGAAGTATGAGCATAAATATGTAATACAAACGTTTTCTGAGCAAATTATGTTGAATGTGACAAATTCAGAGAATTGACTGGGCACTGGGAGAGAGAGGAGTGCCTAAATAAATGCATTTGGTAGAAGGCATGACGATGTGTTACTAAAGAGCGCAGTGTCTGATATCTCATGAGCCCTTCAATGCATTGTTTCTTTTGTCACTTTAAGGGTTTCATAGTTTTTCTCTGATAAAGCCTTCTACCTCCTCGTTCTCATTTCCACCCACTGGCTTCTCACTCCTCTCTTCCCAATGTCTTTTCAGCTGCTCTTCTACAGCTCCTAGGGTTTTTTTGTTGATTTTCTGTTGCTGGTTTTTTGTTGTTTTGTTTCAAATCAGTGGCAGTTTAAATGTCTGTAATAGTGAGAGTTTCCATGGAGTCAACAAGCAGCTGCCGTCGCTGATGTTAGAGACGTTCATGGTGGAAAAAGAGAGACCTTGAGCACAAGCTGCAGGCAGAAGACAGAGTTGTACTGCAACTACAGTGAGCAAGGAGAGCTGCATTCTTTTTTGGGGCAGATATCTCTGTTAGCAAAAGCAATAGACAGAGCTGGAGGTTGCAACACTGATGATCAGCCACACGGGGAGCTTGGTAGGAGAAAGACCATGAGAGTAGCATGTGAGAGCCCCGAAATTATGGGTTCATGCTTGGATGACTTTTTGACAGCAATTTAGGGGGAGGTGTAAGTGGAGAAATCAAAACTGAAGCATTCAGAATTTAAGCTGCTGAAGATTTAGATTCTTCTTCCAAGGCAAGTGTAAGTTCAGGTGAGATGGAGCTGGAAAGATTTAAGGTTCATGTGCTCTGTCCTCAGCATTTTTGAACAGAATTTCCTTGTTTTTTCTTTTTTTTTGGTTTTCATATTGAGTTGTCTAAGGTGTGTCTCACTGGAGGTAAAGATGTGTTCAAATCTGATCCCCAGTTCCTTCTTCTTGGACTGTGGGGCAGCTAAAGAGAGTAGCAGGGAGTGTAGGCCACCCTCTGTCTCTGGCCTAAATTAGTCTCTGTCCCAGTTATGTTCTAATTACTGGTTTGCCTTCTAACCTCTTCTTTCTCGCTGCTCCTGACACGCACAAACACAGTTGAGAGCCAAGACAGCAACAAAAATTCAGGAAGCCTTTCCAGAAATAACTTCTACTCCTGCTCTAAAGCATCTTTGTGCAGCCAGACTGTGTGGATGAGGGGAAGGAGTAGCTTTATGGAAACAAAACTAACCTCTGTCCATCCTTTCTGCTAGTAACCAACTGTGGAGACTGCAGGTCTTCTTCCCATGTGCCTTGCACTGTTTACATCTTTCCTCAGCGTACCACAAGTTCTGGACTAAAGTTCAGTCCCAGCTTTTCTAGGCCAGAGTGAGCACAGTGAGATAACGCGCTTGCTCCTTAGCAGGGTGCCATCACCTCCCATCAAAGTCTGGAAGAGGTACATGTTCTCCCGTTCCCTCTGTGTGACATTGTATCATGGACTTCAGCTGTATGACCGTGGAGAGCTAGGGCTAGTTGCCCTTCCCATGAAGCCTTTCAGCAGCAATTTGTTTGCCTCTAAAAACCTGGCAACCACGTCACTTCATTCTCCTGCTCTGGTCAGTTAGCTTAGCTGCTGTAGGTCATTGAACAAATCCATTGAACAGATGGATTCCTGAGGTACAAAAACCATCAGGGGACTCTCCACTACTAACCCAGGCTCACTGGTGTTACGGCCTTTGAATCAATTACAGCCAACCCTTTCTCAAAGTCTCCAAAGACTACAAGATGTGTAATCAGTCTGCAAGGGTTGAATTCCCGCCAGCCAAATTCATTGCTGCACATAGCTATGATTTTCATAAGGCGCAGTTTGGCAGGACTGCAAGAGGGGAATTACAGTGATCAATACGCATCACAGTCAGAGCATGATAAAGATTTGAACCACGGCTTGTTCTGCTGTTCTGCAGAGTACTGCAGCCCTCAGCAGCTGAGTCTGGGCCAGCACTTTCAGTGCTACCAAATACGAAAAATTGCAGGTGTTAAAACTTCTCTTTTTTTCGGAGAAAAACACCGGACCACCTTTGTACCTGTGTACTGCCTAGAGATCGAAATAACTTTGTGAAGCCCATGAGCTTTTTCTGAAACACCTCGGTTCCTGGCTTGTCCCTGCTTACACGATGAAGTCCGTGGGCAAGACTGCCTGGCTCTTAGATTTCCTCTTAAGTGTGGTAATGGTCTGGGTGATAATCCTTACTGCATTCCCTGTGATTTGCACAGTGCATCAAAAAGATGCCATTTAAAACAAGCTGTGCCAAAAGAATCTGGCCAAAGAGCTGTATATGAACAATATGAATCTGTGGTGTAACTTGCTCTTTCACCAGGCTGAAAAGACACCTACTGCCTTTTTCCTTTGAACTTGCTGGTGTACTCAGTAACGTAGATGAGGAGCTCCTACCAGCTGTGGAAAACCATGGATTTAAAATATTAGCAAACGAATAAAGGAAATAAAGGAGCAGTGTCAGTCCTCTCTCCATTTCACTTTTAAACACAGACCTGAGCAGGATAAACTGGAGGAAGACTGGCATGCCAGTAAAAAGACGGGGGCCAGTCCTGTAGTCCAGAACCAGAGGAAGGCTACCTCCTTCTTTGACCATCACTGGCTTTTAAAATCCATGTTCATTAATAATGAATGATAATAAACTCATATAAAGAATAGTAATAAATTCAGTCCCCAAAATTGTCATCACTGTGGTAACGCTCATTCCTACACCTGGGGAGGTGTGGTGAGGGCAAACCACTCTGCACTCCTGCAGCTGCTGCAGGCTGCTGCCCAAGGAGAGGGCTCTTCCCATCAGCACCCCAGTGAGGAACTGGTGTCAGAGAGTGGCTGTACTGGTCACACCACACCGTCTCTGTGAGTGAGTGGCACTGGCAATCCCGACTTGACACTTGTACAGTGAATCCTGTTTTAGTTATGGGTTTGACTGTATGTTACTGCCTGTACAAGTGTGCTGTGTGTAGATAGGCCCTGAATGTTTAGAAGGACCTAACTCTGTCAGCTGTAGCCCATCTGCTTTCTGTTAGCTGTGTGGTGAGTGACAAAACCTGCAGAATTGTCCTTGGTTCTTGTTAAGTTGATGTAAAGCACTTTCTGCTGCATTATATTGCTGACTCCCTGATATTTTTAGTTTCTCAGACCATAATATTCTTTCTTTTTAAAAAAACTTGGTGCGGATAAGCAGTGAAGTTGTTACAACTACAGTGGTGCCAGCTCTTAAGATTTTATCACAGCTCTCCTAAGATGTTTTCCCTGGAGATCCAGCTCTTGATTATGTTTAAATACATAGCAATCTCAGCTAATTTATAGTTTAAATGACTTTTGCTTACAGAGCTGCAGGACGGAGAAAGCAAAAATATATGACCCTCAACATTCGCGCACCAGGTAGTAAATATCTGTTTGTGCTAAATTTTTGTGACACTTTAACCCATCTTGGTGATGGGACGGGGGAAAGGGGAGCCAATTTAGTCTTTCAGAATGTGTGGGTTTGGCATTTCTGCACACCTGCTGTTCTGTCCCTTTGGTTTGTAAGCAGTACATGCAAGTGAAAGATGCTCATTAATGTTCATATTAGCTGTAGCAGGTATTGGTAGCACTCATGGGTAGTCAGTGGAGGGTGAGACAACTGCAGTATCAAGCAAGGGATGCTCCACAATCCTGGAAGTGTTCCTGTGTTCAAGTGAATGCTTCCTGCTACAACATTTGTGGGTATGTGCTCCCAGTGAGATGAGCTGAACTGCAGCTGTGTGGAAATGTCTTCCAGAGCAAAGCATTAGGATGTTTCCCAAAAGACCTGCCAAATATTGCTAGATCAGGATCTTAATTTTTCAATGTCAAGACAGTGAATAGTCAAAATCCAAAAGGTACCAGACACTAGATAGTCACTTTAAGGTAAGTGCAGTATTGTGTCTCAGCACTACACTGCTCTTTCAGGTTCAGAGCCATTATATTACTGGATTTTGGCCCAGATGTGGTAAAAAGACATAAAAATTTTTAACAACTCACGTGCCTGTCACTTGGCTGCAGGCTGTGAGCCTTTTTCATAGTGGAAACTTTGCAGGCATAGTATAGGTACAGTTTTCAGTGAAATCTATAGCTCACAATTCTGTTCACAGCTTGAATCGCAAAAATACTAAGGCACATGCTTATTATTTTCAGCTTGTTTCTGAGTTCTAGAGTTGCTGAGTTATGCAGCTGTCAGAGTTAAGCATGCGGTCTTGTGTGTCATGTCTTTGATGCAGGACTCTGCTGCAGTCAGCAGGGGCTTTTTCCGGGTAATGACTGCAGGGTTTGGTCCCTTAAATCTCATTATGTCTCTTCCTGTCAGGTACCAAGATTTTTTTGTAAACCTGTTCGAATAACTGTTATTTTTAACCCTTCCTCACAGGAGTGTTTGCATTTGGACTTTTTGCCACTGACATATTTGTAAACGCTGGCCAGGTTGTGACTGGGAACTTGGCTCCCTACTTCCTGACTGTATGTAAACCCAACTACACTGGAAACGACTGTCGGACCCACCACCAGTTCATAAACAATGGCAACATCTGCACGGGCGATGTGGAGGTGATTGAAAAGGCAAGGAGATCCTTCCCATCCAAACATGCTGCTTTGAGCATCTACTCAGCTTTATATGCCACGGTGAGTGCCAGTGTTGATTGCAAACTTGTAGGAGCGGTTTCTGTATATGCATCTAGATGGGGCCATTTTTCTTACAATGGGTTTTTGAAGAAAGAGAGGGTTGTTTTGGGGAGGGCTTTTTACTTTATCTGTAGGGCAAAATCCCCTTCTCTCTCTCTCTTTTACTAATCCTGCTATAAGTAAATCAAACGCTTATTTGTTTTGAGGCACTGTATGATGTAGAGGCATGAGGTCCTAATCTTGTCTTTGCTGCTGATTTTCTCAGAGGCTTTCAAGTATGCATTTAACCTCTTCTTGTCCCTGTCCCCGTCTCATGAACATTAAAATGAAGTTGATGCTTAAACAGCTCCCAGATCACTACTATTTCTTTTGTTCCAAGCCATGGGTTGTTGAACATTTAAAATGTAAATTGTGTCATTTCAATGGGAGGCTGAACGAGGGTGGATTTTGCTCCCCTTGTTTAGGACCTGAACTCCCTGTGCAAAGAAGGTTGTAATAAAAGTCAGTGCCAGAATTTTGCTGTTACCGCAGAGAAATGGACCCCAGTTGACATCTTGACAAAGTGACACAGCTATACTGTGAGGAAGGAAATTGTCTGTCTTTAAAGGTGTAGTGAAACAGATCGGCTGCTCCTTTGTGTTCTTTGGCTAAAGTTTCTGTAATGTTTGAAAATGGATCCGAGAAGCTTACTCACACAGTAGAAGACCTTGGTGGTTTTGCCATTAAGATCCAAGGACTTAACATGGTTGTGATCTCAAAATGGCTTAACTAGGTCTTTTTTCTCCCAATAGCGTGATTCAAATGAGTGGAAGAGTCTGTCTGTAGGTCGTAAAGATTTGAGAAAACCCTTAAACTTATTAATGACAGGGTATTTACTGAATAATTTACCCTGATTCTGGTAGCAGATGAATAAACCACCACATTATTACTATAAAATGAAGATACCACCCACTGCTGTTTCAGTATCCATCTGTTTGCATTAACTGTTGCATGAATAATAATGGAGATAGAAACTGGTAACTCCTTTCATCAGGATTTGTTGGGAAGTGTTTGGAAAACCTGTAACGTTTCATGTCCATTACTTCTGGACAATAAGCAAGCATGTGTGAAATACAGTTCCAAATAAACTCAGCATTGTTGTAGCAGATGTTTTCATCATGATAGACTCTGAGGTGGGAGCTCCAGGAGAGCAGGCTTGGTCGTGGTTCTGCCCTAAGCTAGTTAGATCCCTTCATGGACTTTCCCTGCCCAACCTCCATTATTTCCTAGGAAGGCAAGTCTGCAAGCAGGCTGATTTCTACAACTGAAGGGGAACAATGCTTTTCCTTCCTGAGCTTAAGTCCCCAGTAGTTCAGTGTTTCTCAGCCCCGGTCTTTCAAGAGTACTTGCAATGGGCCTGCTCTTCACCCCATGTAGGAAGATACCAGGTGGAGCCAGGACATGGAGTTATTTCTGAGCCACGAAGTCGTAAAAGTCTGTCCTTAAGGCATTTCAGCTTACAGTCCAGTTTTAGCACAGTTCTCTGCCTGAAGACATCCTCTAGCACTAAAGGTGTTGTCACTTGTCTTTTCTCTACGTGTCAGCTGGGAGTAACATGAGCATTAAACAAGAAATGCACTGTTCAGATCTAGCTTTACTCAATAATTGTGCCTTGCACAGTTTTTTGAGATGTGCCTTGCTGATTCTAAAATGTGTGATAATGTGGGCTGCTGAACATAAAATACAGGGTATTTGGTTAGTAATAGTTGTATTTGGCATACTGCTGAAGATTTGAGCCACAGAGCAAGAAAAATAAACCAGGTTGAACATGAGGAAGCAGGAGAATGGAATCAGCACAGACATTTTCTTTCAACGCATAAATGTCTGTTGAGATCTGGGAGTCTCCTTCCTTCACTAAACCTCGAATATCCTCTGCAGAAGTCTCGTACTTATTTGTCCATTAGTCTGCTAATGACAGTACTCCCACTGTGATTGGTTTGGCTTTGTGTTTTTTTTTTTTCTTTATGATCTGGGTTTTGTATTTATTCAGCTAGGGTTTTTTTTGTCACCTGCCAAAGAAGCTGAGGAGAGCCCAAAGTACCACTTTCGTGATCTCTGCAGGCAGAGATGAATTTTGTATGCCTGAAGTAGGGGAAAGAGAAAACAGCCATCAGCCCTGGCTTCTATAGTTACACAAAAATTAAAATGGTATCTAATGAAGTTTTATTAGTCTTCCAGAAGTATCACAGGAAGAGATGGTAGTCATTGTACATTATACACGCTGCTGTACATTTAGAAACACATGCTTCTAAGTACCTTTCCCAATGAAAAAGATAGGCTAGAAATACACCTTAATTCATTAACATTTCTGTCAAAAAACAGAAAACAGATGATAAAATCATATGTTGCATGTGAGTATCCAGGTTACATCATCTTTAAACAACTGTTACTTCATGCTCGTCCGAGAAAGATCATGGAAGAGTTAATGACAAGTTCATCTAACAGATGGTAGTGTTCAACCAGAACATGGAAAATTAAAGTGTTTCACCAGCACAACTGGAAGACCTCTTATTGTAGAGAGAACACATATCCTTGCTGATCCTCCTGTTTGCCTCTGGAGTGAAAGCAAGGAGAATTTACAGTCATGACAGGGTTTCTGTGGTTGGAAGATTCAACTAATCACTTGCATTGACTGTTCAGCAGTGTTTTTAGGGTTCTTCACAGAATCACAGAATCACAGAGTGTTAGGTGTTGGAAGGGACCTCTGTGGGTCATCTAGTCCAACCTTTCTTCAGCTAAGCTCTTGCCTAGCAGCATGCACAAGTAATGCTTTCTGTCACCTCCATCTGGCTAGAAGGTTCTACCTCATCACACTGGATCACGACCTGACATCTGTCATTTATGCCTGGGTGCATTGCTTCTTGACTGTATTAGAGTGATACAACATACCCGGATGTGAAACTTTCAACATCTGGGAAATTCTGAATATCAGAGAACACTACAGCAAATCTCTTCTGCAACCCAGGTCACTGTGACGCCACCAACAACTTCCTCCATTTCTGCATTAAGACCTACCAGGCTGAGCAATGAAATTCAAAGCCTTGGCGCTTTGAGCAGCTTCACTGGGCATTTAGGTGACTGCAACGTGTTCTACAATACACATCATTGTCAAGGCTCTGCTTCTCTCTTACTGTAGAAATCTCTGTGGTACAGGAAAAGATTGCCCGTAAAGGTTGTAGGACACAGAATTTTCCAGTACTGGTATGAAACTGTGAACTTTTCAAGGCAAATAAACTCACAAATCTCCCCACTTTCTGCTGAAAGGACAAGACAGACTTCTTCCACTCCGCCTTTTTCATCATAGATGTAACACACATTCTAAATATGTTCACATATTTGCGCATATGTATATATGTATGCATGTCCATTTTAAATTTGCGAACGAAAAAGCCTCCTTGACTGTCTGTGTTTTTGTCTGAAAAAGATGGGAGAGGAATTACACACAGGACAACTGCTATCACACATTGCACATTGCTAAATACACTTCTTGAATGTACTGATAAGAGCACAGCAAAGAAGCTGAATAGATAATTTATACAGTTAATTCATATGTAGTTTATTTTTTAATATGATTTACTCTGTTTTCTTCACATCTTTTTGTAGTCATTTCCTTCCTCCTTCTCCCACCCATCAAATAAAAGGTTTTGGCATTTAAAGTTTTGCAAATAAATTTGACCTATAAATAGTATTGTGGGAAATTTTCAAAAACACCTGCTGTGTGTAGGAAATAAAATGTAAGTGACTTTGACTGAGATTTTGGGCTCTTACACAAAGCTTTGAAAATGTGCTCTAAGTGAAAGGGTAAACACATAGTGAGAATCTTAAAAAATATCTTGGCTTCAGGGACCAGGCAATAAAGATCAAACTGCAGTGATTGGGAAGTCTGACCAGAATGGAGAAGCTCTGCCAGTTATTTCTGAGCTCTGCGTGTGATTTATGGATGAACTGGAGCATACCTTCTGGGAAAACAGTTTGTCATGTTTTCAGCCTTCCTCATGAGCGTTTAACAGATTTCCCTTGGCAATCTGTTCGCATGGTTAATTACTGTCATTGCTAAAAATGTTCTCTTTACTACAAGTTTATGTTTTCCTGGCAAGGCACGTGAAACTTCAAATACATTAGCTACTTCCCATCTGCAAAATGGAGAACTCTCCCAGATGGGTAATCCAAAGATCCAGCTTCATCTCATACCTGTAAGAAAACCAGCCTGCGTGGGTTGTTCTCTGTAGCTCGGGTCTGCGGCTGTGGCAGCAGGACTGCAGTTAGTTTGAAGAGGTGATGCTTTTCCGTGGGACGCGGTAAACCCAAGTAGTGCTTTGGTGGGGAATAGGAGAGCAATCCGGCTCCCTGTGGCTCGTTTGTATTGGGTTCTGCTACAAGAAATGCATAGGGTGAAAGGATGGGCGGTAATTACTCACACAGTGGCACTGCAGTGATGTTTTTTTCTGTTGTTCCGAAGAACCTTGACGTGAGTTTTAGCGATAGTCAGGTGCAGATCAACCTACCAGCAGAGGCTGGGCAAGATTGCCGCCTAGTGCTCATCTGCTGCAGTCGGGTTGGAAAAACAAAGCAAGCAGGAACCTCTCGAGTAGCTGAGTCCCATTACTGGTGCTATTACACACCGTAACTTTCCAGTTCATAAGCTGAATTCACCTGTAAATGGTGTGCATAGCAGCACATTGAAGGGCAGAAGACTTCACTTCCCCAGGCAGAGATCTGGCAAAGAGATCAGCTGTTAGAAGTCTAGTACTCCGGTTTCTTGGCAGGTTAAAGTGTAATTTTGCCAAGGTGCAGGTCTGGAGGCAGTCGGATCTGCCTTCCCCTGGTCGGTTTCTCTGGCCTGTCCGTTTCCCTTCCAGGAGGTGGTTGATGCATCCCTTCCCTTCTTCTACAGTAACATACTGAGTTTAGGGCTAACATTTTTAACACCAGCCAGTGAGGGGAAGCCAGCTGGGGGCACATTTGATGGCTCAGTCAGGGAAAAGAAATACAGACAGGGAGAAAGTTAGGGTGAAAGATACGCACAATACAGCAGAATAAAGGAATATATGAAAGGCAACCAACAGAGTGACTTTGAGAATGGATATAATTTCTGTATCTTGATCCCAAAACTACATGCCAGACCACAGTGACCTCTGTATAACTGGGTCATGAAGAAAGGGACAGGCATTAAAATACAGGAAAATAATTGCCCATGGTTGCCAAATAGATCATGGAGTGCAAAGCAAGCTGTGCTGGAAGCTGCAATTGGACGCATGAAGCCAGACCTCCTTCCTTTCAGCACAGGCATAGGAAAATCCCAAGGTAGCTTCACCGCAGCCAAGCTGTTGTAGCCTTGGCCAGAGACTGCCAGTGTGAGCCAGCATGGTGTCCTTTGCTGCTGCAGCAGCAATGAAGGAGAACAACTCTTGGGTCTCCGCCATCGCGCAGGGTCCCGCTCCGATTTCAGTACTGCTCATGGCAAAGTGCTCAGCAGTGCCTTTCCCCAGAAGTGAAGTCATCCGAGAGAAAGAGGAGGTTCATGACCTTCAGACAGCACAGACGGAGATCCTAGTTGTGGTGTTACTGCAGGTGTGATTAAAACAATAAGTATCTTATATAGAGTCTTTTGTCCTGAAGACTAACAGAACCATATCTCCATTTCTGACAACAGAAAAAGGGTCAAGAGTGAAATATTTTCAGCTTTGGTGATTTTACTTATTTTTATTAAAAAAAAAGAACGTTTTTTTCTTTACAAATAAAATGGCATCTTTTAAGAGACACGTCCATGGTTTGTAATCTTTCCATTCCCCAACAGAACAGGTGTTTGTACTTTCACTGGATCAGATGTACACTATGTGAATCAGGTTCATTTACCAGCTGATTGGTAATAATAATCAAATTAATTTTTCAAATGTGTCTTCCTGATTCTGTTTCATGTATGGGAGGCAATGTGTCATCTGAACACATTCCTGTCAAATGAATTTGACATATTTGCTTCACTTATCAAAGCTTTTCAATCATGGAGGCATCCATACTTCCTTGCTAAAAAGGATTTTATTGAATTGTTTTGCCATCAGGCTTGCTTTGCTTGATCTTTGCCATTTTGTGGCTCTGGAATTAATGACTGGATGCTAATTATGACCCACATGGTTTTATTCTCTCTGTCAAAATGCATTTAAAATAAAATACAAACTGCATAAAAACATGTGGGGTTCATTAAAATATATTCAGAACACAGTGCAACTTCATGCTGTGGAATTACATTTTCAGAATCAACTTTGTTTTGAAAGAAATCTCTCTAATATTCTGTGTTTTATTTCATCTTGCAGAGAAAATGTCTGGAACAGTGTCTCTTAATGTTCTCTACTTCTTGAACTTAACGCCACATAGGAAACTGCAGCAGCTAGTTCATACGGATGCTAAGCACTCCATCACATGCACATTACAGTTTCTAGAGGAGTATAAACATAGATTCTTGACTCGTTTTGCAAACATTTAGTTGTCTACATTCAGAGTGCGTGTTTGCTAGCATATGAGCAAGTACTTGCACAAGTTAGGAAGTCAGTAAAACTGAGCCCGTACATAACAGCTCAGAAAAAGTCCAGTATGTAAATGTAGTTGATGAGATATTTGACATCCTGAAACATCATTTAACAGTATCTGTTTTGCTCTCTTAAAAGTATTCTCTGAATTACTTTAAACCTCTTTCTCTATTTCCCAATCCTTTTTTTAATGAATTATGGGTTTTGTCACATCCTTGATGATTGAGGATTTGCCTGGGTGGAAAAAGAGGCGTTTCTGGCAGGGCCCCTTTTCATTTTTGTCTTGCCCTTTGTTGCAGATGTACATCACAAGCACAATTAAAACAAAGAGTAGCAGACTAGCCAAACCTGTGCTGTGTCTGGGTACTCTGTGTGCTGCGTTCCTCACCGGGCTAAATCGAGTTTCTGAGTATCGAAACCACTGTTCGGACGTGATCGCAGGCTTCATCTTGGGCAGTGCTGTAGCTTTGTTTCTGGTAAGCCCATCAGTCCTTCCACATTCCTTTTAAAAAATACCTCAGTTTAAAAAACAAACAACAAAACTATTCTCTGGTGGCCTATTGCAGCTGATTAATCCAGTTGATAAGAACTAATTCTAGCCTCATCTAATTAAATGTATCATCAGATAAAATCCTAATATGAAATGAGGTTGATAATTAATAAGTCTAATGTGCATTGTGTGTATTTCAAGATTATTTTGACCACTGTACATGTTCTTATTTGACCTGTCCTGGAAAATGCTTTAAAGATGGTGTAAAATTCTGCTGATGTCAAAAGGGGGGCATGCTTGCGACTTCGTCTCTGATACCCTTGTGTTGCAAAACCCTACTGTCTGCCTGGTATCCGGCAAAAATGTAGGATACAGAGCGTTGTCTAAGCAGTGGTCCTGGTTCCCCATTTTGTTTCAGATCATAAAAGAAGGACAGTAGAAAGCAAGGCCAGGACAAACTCCCTGCGAGACAAAACTACCTCTTCTTTGCAGCATTTGTAGTTGAGCTGAAGTTGTTCAACGTCTCGTAGGATAACCAAATGGCTGTGGGATTTAAGTATTTTGTTTGGTGAGGGAGCTCTTGCTGACGATTTACCCACACAGCAGTCAAGGTGATTCACACTATTACCGAGAAGTGTGCCTAGTTCCATTTAATCAAAATATGCTTCAAAACTATCCACTGCATAGCAACAGACACTTTATCCCTGTAGTCAGGAGGGATTAGGTTTCAAAGATACCTTAAATCTAGATTGTCCTGTCGCTGATATTTTTTTTCTATTCTGTACTTAAAAAAACCCCAAACCTTTACATATCATTTATTCCCATGTTCCCTTTAAATAAAAAGATGCCCACAACCCCTGCCCTGAATCTCCTTGGCTTTCATGTAAGCAGTTTGTCTGATTCCCACAGGGAAAGGCAGTTTAAATTTAGCCCATGCCATATAAGAGGAAGTCACCCCACAGATCTGGTCAGGACAATCTGTGGGCTCCCCAGTACCTGTGTCCAGAAGAGATAGCCTGTTCCCAGCCACGTTTCGGCCCTGCAGACCTTCTGCCACCCTGCAAATGTCCCAAGCCCAATTGCAGAGTGGTGGAAGAGGTCTCTCCGGAGCACAGAGGGGAGAGATGCTGTGAGATTCCTGCTGCCAGCACAAGACTCACCCAGGCTGCAGTCTGCTTGTTGCTCAGGTCTGAAGAGAGCGAAGAGGAAGAGCCAGCAAGGGTCTGGCTGCAGGAATCACTCTGACAGCAGATGTGTCAGCTCCCATATGTCTTTTTTTTCCACTGTGTTCCCAAGCCCCAATCTGCCATGTGTGTTCACTCTTACTAGCATCACCATGTGGGTACAGTAAGTGTGGTCATGCACAAGGGAACGGCTTGTAGGATGAACACCACAGCAGTTGTGCTGAAAGTAATGCAGGAATGGTGCTAAATGAGCTTGATGTCATCCAGATGTCAGGTAGATTCAGCCATCCAGCCATCCAGTGAGCTGTTTTCACTCTTTGGAAATGACGGTCAGAGTCTGAAGTGAATATTTGGCCAATAAAATGCATCATCGGGGTGGTCCACGGTTCTGTGATGATAAAGCAGACATAGGAGTCTCTGCTGTACAAAACATAAACAGGCTGAGAATGGTTCATCACCTCAGACTGGAGGCCAGCTGAACTCACTTACCAAGGTAGTCCACCACGCCCAACTATGTCAGTAAATGCACCGTAGCCCCAGGCTGAGATAGATGATGCCTTGAACTAAAATCCAGGTTAAGTTCTTCGCAAGAACTGGCAGTTGTCAGATCGCTGACGGTAATTCCTGTGCATTTTCCCTTGAGACAGAACATGCTGACTTCACTTTTTGTTTTTCTGCATTACACAGGGGATATGTGTTGTCCATAACTTTAAAGGCACTCATGGAGCTCCTTCTAAACCGAAGCCTGAAGACCCACGAGGAATGCCGTTAATGGCTTTTCCAAGAGTGGAAAGTCCTCTGGAGACATTGAGTGCACAGGTACTGTAAATCCTCTCACTCAGACCATCATCACACACATTTTCTGTTACATCAGAGTAAAAGTTAGTCATACACATAACTACACAGGGAGCTGGTTTTATTCCTCACAGTAAGCCCATTGAACAGAATGAATTTGCATCAGAAGAGAGTTTAAGACATTTATCCTTTAAACTACCAAATACTGTAGATCTTGTGCCCTCGTGCACATCCAAAGCTAAACCAGTAGGATTTCACATGCCTGCGTATCGTTTGTGATAACAAACTTTTGCTTAGAAGAACAGAAAACTGAGATAAAAGTAACGATAATTCTGTCTAATTACACTTTGGAATGCCTTTGGGATGTCTTAAGGATTTACTCTTAACATTCGTAATCCTGAGGATGAACTATGCTGTCCAGAAAAATATTATAGAGATTACTTTTTTACCCTTATTACTGTTCAGTATCTTCTATAAGAAGAAATCATGTACTCTTTTCTATCTCTAAGTCATTAGAAGTTAGTAGCAAAAAAATTGGCTAGCAGGAGCATCATCATTGATGATGTTTCTGTTGAACTCCTAACTTCAGATCGCTTACGCTGGCGTTAACTGGATCATATCCAGTCCTTTCAAAACAAACAAGCAAATGACACCTGCCAAGAATTTCTGGGAACAAGGAAGAATTGAATGCCCTGATGTAATTTATTTGTTCTTTAAATTGTACTTCCTGTATTAGGTGGCCTGTCATTGCTGTGTACATGGTGTGTGGCAGGATCAATAGTAATTTTTGTTAAACCCTTTGACAAATAAACCAAAAACAGGAATTCAAAGAATGGAAGAGACACTTGGAAATGTTTTATTTAATTGAAAAGTCACTTTTGATTAGACAAAGATTTGCTGGAAGACCTCCAACTAAATCTGGAAAACTGTATGCAGTAACTGTTCTCTTGGTGGACTTGCAGTCCAGAAACTAAGTGCTGCTTACATTGCATCATGCATGACAAAAGGGCTGAAGAAGTTAAAATATTCATACACTGTGAGAAAAATTTTGTCTGGTCAGCTCTTTATACTTCTGGACTGTGAAGTGCAGGTAGGGACTAGGCCTTAATTGTTGACGTCCACTATAATCAACAAGATAATTTTCTCTGATTCAGGGTGTCAGTCTCTAAATGACCAGACATCTACCATGCAGGAGTAGATTGGGAAAAAAAGTGATCCTACTCTGAAGCTATTATAAACAAGGCCTTGGGAGTGGCTGCTGATTACTGTTTCTTCACTTACAAGAGGTGCATCATCCTTCTCTGTGCAGATTTCTGCATCCATTCCCACTCTTCTTGTGCCTTGCACCCACACAAACCTGCAGACGCAGCGTGATCTAAGGACGACTCAGTACGGCTACTGAAGTCCTGGACATTGGCTGCCAAGAAGGTTAAATCAACACTGTTTCCACCCGAAGAGGACTTCTGTGTTGCTTTATATCTCTGTCTGCATGTGTTTTGGTGTAATGACCCCATCTACGTATGGTTTTAAGCTCTGTGTGTTCCCTGTTGTCAAACTGTGTCGGATCTACCTGCACATGTGGCATGAAGCCAAGCAGTGCTCTTTCAGGCTCTTCATGACTGAGGACAGACCCACTGTACTAGTTGTGCACTGTATGAAGTGCCCGAGCATGTACTGGCATGTCCCTCTGCACAGGACCCAGTCCAGTTTGAAAGTCTCTACTGAAAAAGTGGCCCCTTGTTTTTCAGGCCTGCTAGCGAGTGTTCAGAGCCCAGAAGCAGCGCTTGAGTTCAGTGTTTTCCACTGTGACCCCAGGATAGACAGCAGTCAGCTTTGCAGAGATCTCTTCATTCTAAAGCCCTACATTAGCTGGGCAACAGGTTTTATTAGTGAAGGTGTTTCTCACTTGTTTTACACACTAGGATATGTAAATGCTGAAATGTTTACACATGTTCATGTGCTTGCCTTTCTCTTTGCAGAATCACTCTGCCTCTATGACTGAAGTAACCTGAGATGGAAGATGGGCAACAGAAGCTATTTTTTATTACCCTCCACTACAGTACTCCAAGACACACAGTTACTAAATGTCTAACTGTGATGACCAGTATTATGTTATGTCTAGTTAGAGGCTAATGTTTTGTACTTTTTTTGTATGAAAAAGTGATGTAGCTTGCCCTGATTTTTTGTCAGCTTTAATATTATTATGCCAGAATTGAAAAGCAAAATGGAAAAAGAACAAAAAAACCTTTTCTTGTTTAAAGTGTGCACTGAGGAACTACATCTATGGAATTGTTGATGTTGTTATGTGATATTTGTACACAATTTTTCTTTCCATTTTTGAATTTATATATCTTGAAAAAAAAATAATTCACATTTACCTTTTCTTACCATAAGAAGTGCTTCTACCAGTGGGGCAGACTCTGATCTGAGTAAGCTCAGCATAGATCTGAAGTAATTGCATATATTTAACTCAGATTAAAATAGTGGTGGTTACGAATCTAACCTGAATGATACTATCAACAAGTAATAAATCTCCATCCTTGATTCAGTGAGCTACTTACGCATTGCTTAGCATTATGGACTTCAGTTTCCAGACTACTTGGCGGACCTGAAGTATGTCCTTAAGCATCTTACTGAATCAAAGCCTGATTGTTCTGGTGTGGGTGACTGTGCTAGTTATTGAAGAATAACTAAAACAACATACTCGGTCTGCAATATAGACAGACTGGACATGAAAATTTATAGTAGTAGCTGATAGCATGTGAGCTGACTATATCATCTCCCTAGATCTCCGTTCCTCCCCGAGGCCCAGCTAAAGCTCCCAGTGAAACCTGGCTTCAGGAATTGACTATGGGGATATACAGCCACCACTGTGGAGCTGAGGCTGCGCTTTAAGTGTTTCATAACTTCATCATAGATTTGTGGGGTAAGTAGTAACACTGGTACACAGGAAGAGTGACACCTCTTCTTCAGTGGAGTGGCATTACTTGGCGTTCAGATTGGTAAAACCAAGAAGCCAGTTTTGCCCTGACAGTGTAGTTTTCAGTAAGGGGGTTTAGCAAGTGAAAAAAAAAACCTAAAAAACCCTGACATAGTCTGTAGTAGCAGTCTGCGTTTTTGTAAATTCTGCCATACAGAATTTATATTAAAACTGCTATTTTACAATTTAACAACTTTGTTTAAGGAATAAAAAGACAATTAAGTGGGGTGGGTGGGAGGGGGGACAAAAAAGAGCACATTGCAATGGCTAGAACTGGGGCAAAGGCTTCATTACATGACTTTTCACTGTTTCTAGGATTTTCCTGCATCTCATTCTTCTAGCATGGTGATAACTGCTGTGTGTCTCCTTTAAAGAATGGAGCCTCTGTCTGTACTTTTACTGGAATGTTTACCTCACATTTCCATGTTGGTTCTTCTTGGCTTTTTTTGTATATTTTTTCCAAAACAGATGCAAAAAAAATTATCAAAAAACCAAAATGTGTAGCCTGGTCTCTGTCATTTGCCCGTGACACAAAGAAAACTCGGGATGCCTGTTTGTGTCAGATCTTGTGGTGTTTATTGCAGTTTGGTGTTTTCTTCTGACTCTACTGATGTCTGCTTCGGTCTTAGGAATAGAAGGATCAGATGTGGGCCATGCAGGCTTTCTGTGACCATGAGGAACCATCAGTAGTGTTCTGGGTCCCTCACTACAACTTTGATCCAAATTCAACAGGGAAAATTTCTGCTGAATAAATTCCGCTGTGGAATCGGTCCTTGTTCTGCTGTGTTAGGAGAATAATGACATGTTAGGAGAGCTTATCGGCCATGAATACTCCCATCAATAACCCCAGTCAGCAGCACATACGTCCATTCATAACTGCAAAGGGTTAGCAGCAAACCTGATGTTCTGTAGCCTAGTTTTTGCAACTGTGGTCCCTGAGCTTGTGTTCCTCCCAAGTGTGTCGTTACCACAGCATGACTCTTGCATTGTTGGTCAACAGCTTCTACAGAATTAGTATTGCTGTTGTCCCCCTCTGCTTGTGCTCTAATTGCGATGGCGCAGGCAGTCTTTCTGAAGGTGGAAGTTTGAGTTTCTTCCCCATCCTCCAGGTTGAAGAAGGATCTGAATTTTGATTTTCCATTTCATGAAGGACTGCTTTATCCTTCCAGCTATAGTGCTGCATGGTGAGAGGCACCTCTCTCCATTTTGAAATAAGCACGTGAGCCCTACTCTCCTCTCTGACGTGGTACGTAAGGATGCCTGCACCGAGGAGAGGTCTGCAGTAGATGCAGACCCACAGGGCTGTGCATATGCTTGTTTGCAAGCCCCTAAGTTCTGGATAACTGGTTAGATGAACCCAGACCTGTCACACATGGTCACTGCATTTCCTCTCAGCTAGCTCTATGTGTTTGCCACCAGTTTAGCTGTATCGTACCATCAGCCTTTTCCAGTTGACAGGTAACCCCTGCACAGGAAGTCTAAACCTAACAGCACATTTGCTTTTCCAGGTACCTTTCCTTTCAGGATCAGTGTGTGTCCACCTCCTGGAATCTTTGACCCAGTGAAAAATCAGTCTTTAGGTAGCCTTTGGATTTATTTTCTTTTTCCATTCTTGTTCTGAGGCACGTCGTTCTCTCTCTCTATGTGGTGTGTACAGTCAGCTTAGGCAGCTGACAGTGGCTTCGATAGTCCAGTGTTACGACAAACTCTGTGTGTGTTGCAGCTGGATCATTTCTTACAAGGGATTCATGGCCCTCGGGCTTTGTGCAGTTTCATGCACTTCAGTTATGTAACACGACTGGCAGCAGCCTCTGGCCCCCTGCCTGGGGGGGTCACCCAGCTAGACGGCTGTGGCCTCTCCCTGCCCCAGCTGACTCCCTTCTGGCAGGGGAGCAGGTACCCCTGCAGAGCTGCTGTTGGTTTTGCTCCTCCCCGTACGGGGAGTGTCCCTCTTGGCTGTGTGAAGGCACCAAAATGTGACTCTTGGGATCAGGAAAACCACCTACCCCTGTCCTAACAGACCATGGCTTTCCGTCATTCACAGTGACACGGGTCCACCCCGTCTGGCCTCGCGTCTCTCTGTTAAGAAATACCCTCCTAACCTGGCTTCTTTACACTTTCTTTTGATCTTCCCTACTGGTTCTGCCCAAAACAAGGGAACATCAGCCCTCCTGCAAATGCATGGGTGGGGCTTTTATTTATTTATTTATCTATCACTGAATTCAATAGAAATTAGGTACCTTTGGAAGTCGAAGGATTAAAAAAAGCGTTTAAGCACCTAGAAGTCTTAGTCCTTCCATGGCACAGGTGTTCTATGCAAGACTTGGATCTCATTTCAGACTTCTGCTTTTTCAGCCTGTTACAAACAGTTAAAAGTTTCGCATCTCCAACACCCATGTCTGATCTTCTTCCCTTGTATGTTTTTCCCTGCAGTGTCTTGCACAGGTGTGCTGATGCAAGCGTGAGGTTTCGACCTCAAGGGACTAAAGCATCTGAGATTTGGGAAATGGCAATTTGACTCAACTCAGCAAAACACGAGATGGGGCTGTTGTCATGCTCCTTTCTTGCCTATCCTCCTATTTTTTCAGTCCTTTGTTTTTCACTCTTCTGATCATGTTATATGAGCTATGAGTTATGTGCTGGGACAGACACAGAAGGGTGAGAATGAGCAGAAAGTGCAGCTACCACTGAAAGTGGTTTTTTTAGATAATGACTACTAAGAGGAAGCAAGGGAGCGTACGTATCTCTCCTTTGATGGAAAGAAGACCATTGCATGAAGAAAATACTTCCAATTCATTGCTCCCAAACAGCCCCTGAAGCACACAAGATGACACAGATATAGCTCTTTATCACACTGCGTTTCTCCATAAGCTACAGGGAAGGGATTTGTGAACAGCCAGCCTTCCACAGTGACCAGCAGTGAGACATCCCCAGTTCCCTCACATTCAACCTGCAACACAACTTTATTCTGTAATTCCCCGGGACTCAAAAGGAGAAAAGAACCAAGGCTTTCTAAATTCCTTCAGAGCTATGAGAAGAAAGCGGCACTTGAGAAGTCTGCCGAATAAAGAAACTGAGTACTGTAACACAGAACAGCAGCAGTTCCCAAGCACGCTTCAGGTACACTGAAAGAAACCAGGGGAGCTAGGGTTCAAGAGAGCAAGTGGTATAACCAGGGAATTTCTGTATCATTCCCAGAAATACCACAGATACAGAATCTAACCTCACTTTAAACACCCTGTTTTGTAGAAAACATTCACAAAGTACCATGCATTTCTCAGACTGCTGCATTTATTTTCTTGTCCTTTGAACCTCACTGCTTGCCTCCTCTAATTAAAAGCAAACCTACATCATCAGTCAGACGGGAAGAGAAACTAACACATAGCTATTACATGTTTTTCCATAGCTACTACCTGACCCAGCTAGTCTTGGCTGCCAAGCTGAACAGGGCTCCTTGCACGGGCAAACTGCACTCGCAAAAGCCCAATACACAGTTCAGAACCGAAGATAAGAATTTTACCAGCTGCAGGGCAGAAACTGGGGAGTTGGTCCCCCTGTTTATCCCCACTGGACCCTGCAACTGCTGGGCAGCATAGTAAAGGCCAGAAAGCACAAAAGAGTACCGTTACTGACCACATCGCATCACTGTTTCACAGGGAGAACTTCTGCTCTTTTTATCATATGTAACAAAACAAACAATGAAACCTAACGACAACTCCATGAACTTTTATTAGTGATATTTATCTATTTGGTTGCTACCCCAATGAAAAGGCTCTGCTTCTCCTCTGCAGTCCTTCCTTAAGGACACAAGCAAAGCAAAGCGATGCTTCGTGGTGCAGCTCACTGCTCCCAGGTAATCTTCAGGTTTGGGGGTAGCTCCGCAGCACACAGTTCATCAAACTTGGACACATCCTTCACGGGAGTGCTATAGAAATTCAGGACATCCTCAGCACTGCGCATCAGGTGGAGCTGCGAATTGGGGACAGCATGACCAAGTTCTTCTGCCAGCTGAGCCAGGAGGCGATACTTTAACCTATTTTCTTTGAGCGGTGTCTGCTGCCAGTTACCAGTAAGCGAGGGTCCAAAAACCTCCTTGACGTGAGACTCCAGGCAGCTCTGTATATTCTCTGGAGGAAGATAGTTTCTGCTGCGTGGTGGCAGACAGATCAGGCTAGGTTCACTTCTCTCTTCATGAATGACTTTTTCTGCTTCTACTTCTTTTTCCTCCTTCCTGTTGACACCAGACAGAGGTGTTTTCAGTCTCTTAAGTCAGAGCACATTTCTATTCATAGGCTTTTAATATCGGACTCAACCTAGCCTGTGGAGAGTGGACACATCCCACGGGCACAGGAGGTTCCTTACGTGTGCAAGACCAAAAGCGCACAGCCTAGACCTCTGGTTTTCCCCTGAACGCTGCTCACCACACAGGTTGTCTCTACACAACCATCACCCGCCCAGCTTACTTTATTGGTCTGAGCGTAAACAGAATTTTAACCAGATCAATGATTTGCTTTCCCAATTACAGCTCCATTTGCTAATCTGCTGTGGGGAAAAAAAAAAGAATAGCAGAAAATAACTGCTACTGCAGTAAAAGTTAGTGCTCACAGAGAAAATAAAAAGCGATCACTGGTCTTAACCTGAAAATTGAAGCCCACCCCAGGTTACCTGACCTGGTTGTATGCCACAGTCCAGTCAACAACACAAGCGCGGTTTACCCTAGAAAGCTACAGAGAAACGGCTATCTTCCACTGGCATTGCCGCACAGCCCTGAAACACCTCTTCTCCCATACCCAGCAATTCCCGCGCCGCTAAATTAACGAACCCAGCTCTGCACCGCCGGCACCGCCCCGGAGCACGGCCCGCCGGCCCCCGACCGCGGCACGGCTCCGCGCCCAGCTGGGGGGGCCCGGCCGGC
>Ga0065711_1003706_pt1 | contig 26721 bp, 22 predicted proteins | sample Hoacrofraction12_FD_59098 | JGI IMG/M metagenome (GOLD analysis project Ga0065711, IMG submission 59098) | Hoatzin crop microbial communities from Cojedes, Venezuela - Epithelial fraction 12 v2 (version 2) | ecosystem: Host-associated > Birds > Digestive system > Esophagus > Crop | place... | reverse complement strand
ATCACATGTTGTCTCTGCTGCTCCTTCCTCCTCAGGAGGAGGACTCCTCACATTCTTCCCCTGCTCCAGCGTGAAGTCCTTCTCATGGGAGACAGTTCTCCATGGGCTGCAGCTCTTCACAAACTGCCCCAGCGTGGGTCCTTCCCACAGGGTGCAGTCCTTCAGGAAGAGGCTGCTCCAGCGTGGGTCCCCCACGGGGTCACAGGCCCTGCCAGCAAACCTGCTCTGGTGTGGGCTCCTCTCTCCACGTTCCACAGGTCCTGGAAAGAACCTGCTCCAGTGCAGGGCTCCCCAGGGAGTCACATCTTCCTTCAGGCATCCACCTGCTCCGGCGTGGGGTCCCTTCCACGGGCTACATGTGGATATCTGCTCCACCATGGACCTCCATGGACTGCAGGGGAGCAACCTGTCTCACCATAGTCTTCATCACGAGTAGAAAGGGAAGGCTCTCTGCTCCGGTGTCTTGAGCACCTCCTCCCCTCTCCTTCTTCACTGACCTTGGTGTCTGCAGAGTTATTTCTTTCACATCATCTCACTCCTCTCTCCCAACTGCTGTCTCACCCAGAGTTTTTTTCTCCCTTCTTAAGTATGTTATCCCAGAGGCGCTACCACCGTCACTGACTGGCTTGCCCTTGGCCAGCAGTGGGTCCGTCTTGGAGCCGACTGGCACTGGCTATATCAGACATGGGGGAGGCTTCTTGCAGCTTCTCACAAAAGCCACCCCTATAGCCCCCCCACTACCAAAACCTTGTCACTCAAACCCATAACAGGGGGTCAGGGGAGAAGAATGAAACAATAAAATGACAGTATAAGAACCAGAATTGTGCATTTTAAAGCAATCTGTACAGTAGCTACATTTATTCCACACAGATTAGTGAGTGAAGTATTATAACAAGAAAAATGGATTATTTTTCTGGTTGCCTGGGTGGTTTTTTTAATGTGGATCCAATATCATTCTGCTAAGAGGTTGTTCCCTCAGATAGCTTTGTTTCTTAACACTTTGTTAAAAAGCTGAGAGCCTTGATTATGTAAAGAAGAGTTAATTTGAAACTGATGTAAAATATTCCTGGTAAGCGTATACGCTCTGTATAGCTTGTATATAAAAAATATTCCTAGTAAGTGTATACGCTCTGTATAGCTTATATATAAAAAATGTTGCATAATTTTATATAAAACAATAATATTGTATAATTTTATAAATGTTGAAGAACGTGGCTTATGAATTGGGTGAAAAGCAGAAAAGACAAAGGAAAAAACCCCACAGAAAAGTGAAAATACAAACCTCCTTATCCTTCTTGAAAATAAAAATTTTTTCTTTCTTATACAAGAAATGCTTTAAGAGAAGCTGATGCAAATCTTTTCAAAGAGTGCCAGGTCAAAAGGGAAAAAAACAGAGAAAGAACAGAGGGAAATGATACATCCAGGTGTAGAATTTTATCCAAATATAATTTAATCTTTTTAAATTATACCAAGCAACTTATGCAAAAGTATGTTGGGAACTTCAAGTTTTCTAGTAATTTATCTTGTTTATGCTCTTGACTATTCTGTTTCATTCTTTTGCCTTGTATTTAGGTTTATAGTACCACGAATAATCCAGTCTAATGTAGCTGATGTGTGTCAAAGGTTCTTTAGCACTTCAAATATCAACAAATAATCATCTTCCTAAAATTCTAATGAAAAACTATTGTCTCTTTGTTCTTCTGTTTCATTTAGGTTCTGTAATTATCCTATTTGTTCTTTTCATGCCTGCTCTGTTCCTCTGATTTTTTTCTACCTTACTACAAGTGGAGCGTAATTGTCACTGTAGTTATAGAATTAGATGTAGTGATAATCAATCAGTACACAATAATACTTTATAGATCTTCAAAATTTAAAAAATCCTGAATCTCCTTTTTTTTTTTACTTCAAAATTCTTTCAATTTCCTTAGCAGCAGAAGAAAGATCTTTCAAATTACAAAGTGAAATAGGTAGAAATACATACAAGAAGCTGGATCAAACCCAAACAAATACTACAAGGGTAAAATCCCATTGCAAATCCTAACTTTAAATAGAATGAAGAGATATCTTGGAAATGTGGTGCATAATATTTAATTATACCTTAAAACAGTTTGTTGTGACTTGTATACTTGTACAAGAATAGTTTTGATTCCTGTGGACAAGAAACAGCACTTTGGGTTGAAAAACAGTCTTAAACAAGGCAGGTGAATTATTCTATACTACAGATTCATTGTGGATTAAAATTCTTAAAATGTTAAGTGTTACTAAAAGATAGGAATTAGTGCAGGAATAAAATCTTCTGGTTTTTATAATAAAGTGAACAAATATTGCTGCCAAGGTCTCATAATGATCTAGGCTCAAAGCTTACATTTTCAAAGTCTTTTTAATTAGTTTAAAGAGTGGGGATCTGACAAGGAAACTTGCTTTGTTGGTTCTGATACTTACAAGCAAGGAAGGTCATGGCTGTGAAAGTCAGGGACAGCTTTGGCTTAAGTGACCATGAAATGGAGCTTGAGATCCCAAGAGGAAGGAACAAGACAAAAAGCGGTACCACAACACTGGATTTCAGGAGAGTATATTTTAATTTCTTCAGAGATCTGCTTGGAAGTATCTGATAGGATATGGCCCTGGAGAGAAAAGAGCTTTAGCAGAGCTGATTAGTATTCAAAGATCACTTTCTCCAAACCTAAGAAAGGTCCCTCCTAACAAATAGGAAGTGAAGCAAAGTCAGAAGGAAGCCTGCATGGATGAGCAAGGAGATCCTAATTGAACTCAGACACGAAAAGGAAATGTACAAGAGATGGAAGCAGGATCAGGTGACCTAGGAGTATAGAGCTGTCTGATATTGTAGGGATAAGGTTGGAAAAGCTGAGGATGACCTGAAGGTGAATCTGGCAAGGGATGTGAAGGGCAAAAAGAAAGTATTCTACAGGTACATAAATGGCAAAAAGAAGACTAGGGAAAATGTGGGCCCACTGCTCAATGGAGTGGCAGGTGTGGTGACAAATGACACGGAAAAGGCCAAGGTACTCAATACCTTCTTTGCCTTGGTCTTTACTGGTAAGACTGGCCTTCAGGAATCCCGAGCCCCTGAGACCAGAGGGGAAGACTGGAACAGGGAGAGTTAACCTTTGTGGAGGAGGACCAGATTAGGGAGCACTGAAACAAACTGGACATACATTAATCCATAAGGCCTGATGGGTAGCAGTCATGAGTGCTGAGGGGGCTGGCTGATGTTGTTGTGAGACCGCTCTCAATTATCTTTGAAAGGTTATGGTGACTGGAGAGGTTGCAAGAAAATTTGAGAACAAAAGTCGTCCCTGTCTTCAAGAAGGGCAAGAAGGAAGATCTGGGGAACTAGGGGGTCAACCTCTTCTTGATCCCTGGGAAGGTGATAGAGCAACTAATTCTGAAAAGCATTTACAAACACATGAAAGACAAGCAGGTGATTGGGAGCAGTCAGCACAGATTGATGAAGGGGAAGTAATATTTAACCAACTTGATAGCCTTCTACAATGAGGTGACTAGCTTGGTGGATAAGAGAGCGATGAATGAGAGGAGAGTGAGTGAATGTTATTTAACTTGACTAGTAAGGCATTTGACACTGTCATCCATAACATTCTCATAGACAAATTAATGAAGTATGGATCAGAAAAGTGGACAGTGACATGGACTGAAAACTGGCTGAACAGACAAGCCCAAAGTGTTATGATGAGTGGCACAAAGCCCAGTTAGAGACAAGTCATTAGTGGTGTACCTCAGGGGCTGACAGTGGGGCAATATTACTTAGCATCCTCATAAATGACCTGAACAATGGGACAGCTTTTACTCTCAACAAGTTCACAGATGACACAAAAGTGGGAGGAAAGCAAAGCCTTAAGGACTTCCAGCATGCTGCTTCCCCCCTGCCTGGGCAACCGACTCTGCAGAGTCGGTCGCAGAGTCCGAAATCGTAAGGGAAATCTGTCACTGGCAGCCAGGCATGTCCAGGCAAAGCCTTAAGGGAGAGCTTCCAGCGTGCTGCTTCCCCCGCTCCTGGGTGACCGACTCTGCGACCGATCAGTGTGCTGCCATTCAGAGGGACCTTGACAGGCTAGAGAAATAGGCTGACAGGAACCTTATGAAGTTCAGTAAGGGGAAATGCAAAGCCCTGCACCTGGGCAGGAGTAAACCCAGGCACCAGTACAGGCTGGGAGCTGACAAACTGGAAAGCAGCTCCCCACAGAAGGGCCTTGGGGTCCTGGTGGGCAACGAGCTGACCATAAGCCAGCAATTTGCCTTTGTGGCAAAAAAGACTATTGGTGTCCTGGGCTGTATTAGGAAGAGCACTGCAGGGAGGTGATCCTCCCTCTCTACTCAGCACCCGTGAGGGCATATCTGGAGTACTGTGTTGGGCGCTGGGCTCCCCAGTATGACAACTCAGGCTTACTGGAGTGGATCCAGTGTAGGGCCACAAAGATGGTTAAAGGGATCTTCCATGTGAGGCTAAGAGAGCTCGGACTGTTTAGCCTGGGGGGCAACATGGGCGGTGGGATTGATTGCACCCTCAGAAAGTTTGCCGATGACACCAAGCTGCGTGGTGCAGTTGACACACTGGAGGGAAGGGAGGCCATCCAGAGGGACCCAGACAGACTTGAGAGGTGGACCTGTGCAAACCTCACGAAGCTCAACAAGGCCAAGTGCAAGGTCCTGCACATGGGCTGGAGCAAACACAAGATGGGCAGAGGATGGATTGAGAGCAGCCCTGAGGAGCAGAACTTGGGGGTGCTGGTTGACAAGAAGCTCAACATGACCTGGCAGTGTGTGCTCGCGGCCCAGAATGCCAACCGTATCCTGGGCTGTATCAAAAGCAGTGTGGCCAGCACGTTGAGGGAGGTGATTCTACCCCTCTGCTCTGCTGTTGTGAGACTCCACCTGGAGTCTGTGTCCACCTCTGGAGCCCTCAGCACAGGAAAGACGTGGACGTGTTGGAGTGGGTCCAGAGGAGGGCCACAAAAATGATCGGAGGGATGGAACATCTCTCCTATGAGGACAGGCTGAGGGAGTTCGTGTTGTTCAGCCTGGAGAAGAGAAGGCTGCGGGAAGACCTTATAGCAGCCTGCCAGTGCCTGGAGGGGGCTTAGAAGAAAGCTGCAGAATGACTTTTTACGAGGGCAGGTAGTGATAAGGCAAGAGGTAATGGCTTTAAATTGAAACAGGGTAGATTTAGATTAGACAGAAGGAAGAAATTCTTTACTATGAGGCTGGTGAGGCACTGGAACAGGTTGCCCAGAGAAGTGGCTGCCCCCTCCCTGGAAGTGTTCAAGGCCAGGCTGGATGGGGCTTTGAGCAACCTGGTCTAACAGAAGGTGTCCCTGCCTGTGGCGGGGGGGGCTGGCACTAGAGGATCTATAAGACCCTTTCAAACCACACCATTATATGATTCTATGATTCTATGAATCTCATCAATGTATATAAAAACCTGGTGGAGGGAATGAAGGCAAGGGGGCCAGACTCTTCTCAGCAGTGACCAGTGATTGGATAAGAGGCAATGGGCACAAATAAATGCACATGAAACTCCATCTGAACACAAGAAATAATTTTTTTATTTTGAGTGGGATCAGACACTGGAATAGGTTACTCAGAGGGGATGTGGAGTCTCAGATCTATGGGGATATTCAAAACCTAACTGAACACAGACCTGATCTTCAGAGGTCCTTTCCAACCTTTATGACTCTGTGATACCAGTTATGTTGTGAGAGGATAAAGTTTTATTGGTAAATATTTTTTCAACATATTTAACTCTTTAAGAAGGATCCCATGATAATGAATCACCAGGATAAAATAATGGACACAAGGGCTGGAAGAAGGTACTGGAGAATGTTGTACATAAAGTTGGAAGGGAAGAAACTTTAGTTACACATATGAAAAAGGTAAGCTTTGAATTAGCTGTTGCCTTCTATGGAGAAGATCTCAGCACAGCAGAGGACAGGAAGCAGCAGTGGTCAAAGTGGTGTATATTGTTGTGGATTATTAGGAAAGGGCTTGTGAATAAAGCAAAACCCATGTCTCTGCAGCAGTAAAAACCCATGATTTACCCACACCTTGACTTTGTGCAGTTCTCATTTAGTGGTGTAAAGAAGCAAATTGTACAACTAGGAGAAAGACAGAGGAAATTAACCAGTGAAGTTATCTGTAAAAGGCTGAATATAACAGAGGTTCTTTCACCCAGTACTTAGTTTATTGGAGTTATTGTGGAGTTCATTGTTTTAGAGTCTAGAGGAAGTAAAAGTTTATGTGGATCCAAGGATGATTTGAGTAATTTGTACATGATGAGTAATTAATAAATGATAGATCCACAGGCAGCTACCTGGTATATTTCCACTTGCCCTTCTTCTGTTTTTTTCCTTTCCTTTACAACATCTCTCCTCCAAAATCTAAGAACCTGACTACTCTAACTTGTAGCTTCTCAGGTAGAAGTCTTTATAGAAATCTGAGGTACCGGGGCTTTTGTTAACGGTATTGGAAATCGTGGTTGAGAGAAATGACTACAGATTTAAAGTGTTGCTGAAGTCAAAGTCTTTAAACAGGCATACAATGCTCAGCTGCAAGACACACAAATGAGTTGGTAGCACTAGCAAGTGTACATCTGAATTTTAGAGCATGTGTTCACATATGAGTACAGAGAATCTTATTTGCACTCCACCATTATTAATAGGCACCGTCAAAACATCTCCATCAGTTTTGATATCCTCTAAGTACATGTGACAAGCCTCTGCAGTTTCTCTGTGCTGTCAATGAAATTACAGGGAGGAGCTGTAGCTGCTCTACATCCGTTTAACTACAACGGCAGAGTTATAATTTTAGTGGATTTGCTTAACTCTGATCACAAGAAAAGAGCTTCCATTTAAGTGAAAAAAGAATATTAGTATTTAATAGTTATTTCCAGAGAAATTACATATTTCTATCAAAATGAAACCAGCACATTTTATGAAAGAATCTGACTGAGGTAGCTGGAATAAAAGAACAGTGCATAATGGTATGAGTTTAATGAACACTACTGATTTACAGTGTCTGAATAAGAATACCATTATTAAACTATAGGCAAAATCTGGAATGAAGACCACTTTTTCTATTGCTATTTTTTTTTTAAAAAGTAGCATAAACTAAAGACAGTTAAAAGCTATCAAAAGTCTGGTACAACTTAGAGCGAAGATGAAATTTACATTTATGGCAAAACTGGGTTTTCTGATTTAATGAAGTTTAATTTAAAATGAAGATGCTTTGGCAAGTTCAAGTGGTAGAATCATCCAAATTTGGCAGAACTTGAAAGACATTCAATGGTGTGGGTGAATTTTCCATTACCAACAAAAAAAAAGTATTTTTTTCAAAATTAACAAAGGAAATAATATTATGAAAAAAACAACAGTGTAAATGCAATACCTGTATCACCTGTGCCTCGGTCAAAGATCCCCTAAATATACCATGCAATTAAATATTTATGAAAGTGTTCATGAGCAACACAGTGCCACTAAGCATTAATCTGTGCTTATTTTGTTCTTTATTTCTAAAAATTAAGCACATGTTGTTTTTCTGTATTCAGCATGAGGTGGGTGGGAGGTGGGGGTGAAGTAAGACTTGCAGCACTGTATTTTTTTAAAGAACGGTTCTGTGACATTGATTTTAAACAGCTTAGACACAGAAGTCAATGATTTTTTCAACTTAAAAGCATTTCAGAAAAATATACAGGTTGACAACATAGGCTTGTAACTGTTCTGCAAGTACAATAGTTTAACATGAAGCAGCTAGAAATAACATCAACTTTATTATCTTTCTTCACGCTTTAGTACATTTTGTTTTGAAAAATTATGATCAGTTTCCAATGTGCCAGAAATTCTCATATGACTACTTCTGTATCTAGTTTTCAAACTGAAGTTCATCTAGTATGCACTATTGCCCTGCCTTTAAACCTTACTCTGTTCTCTTAACAAAATGACAGATTACGGCCTCCTCATGCCTAAGTCCAAACAAGGAGTTTTAATTTCAGTACTTTATTCTGTCTGAGTTGGAGCAGGAGATTATGCAAAAGTGTTTTTAAGCCGTCACTTTGCCTGTTGTCAAAGAACAGCACAATTATTTATCGCAAGTATCCAGAAGAATTTGGAGCAGCCTCAAAACTCTGTTCTGAAAAATTCAGTCATTTGTGCATTACGAAATAGTACATACGTTACTCCAGTGAGTGAAATACTTTTACCACAGATGTGATTCAGTAGTGAAGCATTCTTCTACCTTCAGTCCACTGGAACTAAGGCGCTGTGAACTAAAATGGCTGCCTCTATGTGTGAGGAAACACATAATGTCTATTTTATTCTTCAGTCCATGATTTTATAACATAAGGGCATGAAGTTGCATTTTAGGAACACAGCGGCTGTGCACCAAGTTGTTTTTCATAAAAGGCAAGCAGTGCTGAGTTAGTAATTTAATACTTGAGTTCACTTGGTGGATTGAATCCCTGTCAAGGTACAAGAGGCAGCCAAAACAAAACTGTCATTTGAGGAAATGTGGAAAACAAACTGTTGCTCCAAAGCTCTTTGCGTTAGAAAGGTGCATGCAAGAATGCACAAGTAATGCTATCTCTCCAATTCAAGCTTTGCATTTACTTGTGCTTTTAAGTGCAATTGCCTAGCAGTGAATCTGCTGCCTTCCTCCTGCATGAAGGTTGTTCAGGTGCTTAGAAGAGGTAGAACAGAAGCAACAATTTATGAGAAGCTTCCAGCAGAGTATAAATCTGAGCTGATTTTCCTCCTCTTTCTTTTGATTTAATGATCTCTATGATACTGCCCTTTGAAGAGCTTAAGGATCAAGCAGATGTTTTAGTAACTTCAGGAAAATATTTTATACAGGGGTTGATCAGCCTAGCTTTAGCATTGTACTCCCAATAGGGACTGGAGTTTGGATCTGCATAAAAAATAGAACCGATCTTCCTCTTTGTCAGCACTCCAATTCTTAGTAATTCTACTGTTTGCTTTATAAATCAATAATCACTATCAAGTACATATTTAAAAATGAATTATCCAATACTAGACTTGTTTATGTGCATTACAGTATTGAAAGGTAAGGTAAATGTATTAATTATTTTAAGGATGCTTTAGAAATTTAGACACTTTTCTGTATTAAAATTTATATTCCTGCGTATATATTTGAAGAGATTAATTTGTTTTTAATGACATTTTGGTCTAATTTGTTGATCAGAATACAGATATGATTTAGTAGAAATAAATGTTCTGTATCAATCCTAAGCAGAATTATGTTACGCAATCAACTAGTGCCACCTTTTTTGTATAGCGAGTTTTCTTGCAACTTTTGGTACTGACTCTCCCTTTTACTGCTGATGTATGATAGCTGTGTGAAGAGTTCTCTTTTGTAACCTAAGCAGCCTACCTGTTCTTACTAGAGTTTTATGAGCTACTACATCATACGAAAATTTCACCACAAAATTAATGCCCCAGTTCTACCAGAATCTTCGCATTTCTGGGAAAACTAGAGAATATTGGAAAAGCTGTGAAGTAGAAAATCTTTCACATTCAGAGGCTGAGTTCTGCTATGCTTTCATACAGTGACTGTCTCACTGCTGGTAAGTCATTTGTCATTTAAAGATAGACTGATAAATTCTGCTAGGCTTCTCTGATAACAAAAAGAGCTAATACAGCTAGTGTACGTGGCCTGTTTAGTGCTGTTTTGGAGTACAGGTAGCTTCAAATTTTATGATTTAAAAAGATGCATGGTATTAAAGGTTGATGCTGTATCTCTCTGAACAATCAAAAACACCATTCTGGAAGTTTTCTTTATCTTGCTTAGGAATTAAGTAAATTTAAACAAAAACTGTCTGAGAATTATTTGTAAGTGTTGTTACAAATCTAAGTCTTGCTATAAATTGTGGTTTGTTATAAGTCATGTTATAAGTCAGTGTTCCAAATCAAAGTGAATATATGCCAAAAGTATACTTTTAATTGTAACTTGAGTTCTAATTTGTTCATATTGCCTAGACTGGATATTAGATTTGAAGGAAACTAGAGTGTATCTCAGTGTTGTTTTACCAGCTGAGTATTTAGCCAGCTAGTCAGACAAGTACAAGTCCCCTGAGCCAGATACTGCTTGGTACTACTTTAGGTAGCCAGCCAGCTTTAGGGTAGCTCATGAGCAGCGGCAAAGAGAATATAAATATAAAGATATTTACATATACAAAACTGCCACTTTGTAGTTTGATGTTGCACCTAACTCATATTTCCACATAACTTTCTCCTAAGTTATGTAGTTCCTTGTATATGAGAAGCAAATCTGCCACTGTTCACTTGTGCTGACCCGATATAGAAATTTGCTTTGTTGATAGCAAAACTGTATAGAAACTTTTCAAAAGTCCATCATATTGATTAAATTGGTCTTTTCTTTCACTGCTGGAATGCTGTATTAACAGAATTACAGACACTATTACATCTAGAAAACCTGTTTACATCCATTTTTTGTCTTACTATTTCTTGATCACCTACCTAGAAAGGTGGTTTTTTCCTCTTCTGCACAACTTAAATGCTTTAAGAAGCTTCTATTATGTTTTTAACCTTCAAACTACATTGCTTCTATTCTTCTGATGGTTTTGAAAGTTTAAAATTATATGTTTCTATTTGATAACAGTAATGGTCTTTCCTAAATGAGCTATTGAAGTTGGATACGGAGGAGTGGTGCTGTGCCCTGACCTTTGAAATGAGGTTGAGAAGTCTGATCTCAAGGCTGCCAGGTGCTGCAAAAGCCTGAGTGCAGGGCAGTGCTTATCAATGAGGTAATAGGTAATGTGGGTGGCAGGAGCCAAGCAATGAAGTAAAATGATCAGAAATCTAGTGGAGAGAAAAGATTGTGGAAGGCAAATAGCTTAGTAGGATATTTGGGTCAATCAAAGTTTCTAATGCTCTAATTTTGAAGTACTCCATTTCATAATGAGATGACATGACCTGATACTGAGAGGCTTAGTCAGTCTATTCCGGTGTAAATGATTTTATCATGTTTCTTTTCATTGCAAGGCAGTGTTACATGCTGACTTCCAATGCATTGTTCTTTTCTATTTCATCACGGCTTGCTGAGACGTAAATCATTTTTTATTGCAGTGCCCACAGGCTATTTACTCTTTCATCACACTGTTATTAAACTTCGGTCTTGTTTCTTCTGTGTTAGCCGTCACCAGGTCATATGTTTATTTTAAAGAAACTTATAAAATGGGCTGAATGGTGGTTCTTCAGAAAATGGATAATGTTTTGTACTTTGAGGGGGGGTGGTGTTAGGCTTATTGCCAAGTAAATTGTGGTTTGAAAGAGGGTTACTAAAACCTGCTTAGATTAAGGGTAGATGATTTATAGTCCAATGGCCAGTTCAAAGCCTGAATTTTTTAGAGGCTATAGTCTGTTTTATTTGGTAATACTACCGGACAACATGGAAGCACAGGTTAATGTGTGTCCCATCTAAGTGTTTGAAAACTCTTAATTCTTAAAAAGACTAATATAACATTCAAAAATTTTACAGTCAAACAAAAGGGCATCATTACTACTGATTCAGATGAGGGAGACTGAAATAGCAGTCTACAATTTTAGTGATAAACAATGTGTTTACCATTATGCAGCTTAAATAGGGGGGTGGGAAAATCTATATTGACCTGTATTGACCTATATTTTTATTCTGGGCTGTAGTGATTAATGAGTTAGAAATTGGATCTACTGGATCCAAAGGTCTCTGATCCCTATTTTCTTGTTCAAGTTCCTGAAGCCCAAGTATTTCCTGATGCAGGTGCTCTGTTGGCTGTGGTTCAAGGTTGTCTGGCTTCCGCCAGTGTTCTAAGGCTGACTTCTATCTCGCTCCCAAGACTTCATTTGCTGATTCAGTGAGTTCACTGAAGAAGTTCAGACCTCCCCACCCCTACCCCGACCAAAAAATGAAATGAAAAATCCAAATAAAATAACACCCAACTTATTGGCCTTCCAAACTTGAGACTGACAAGAATTCTTGTCTATTGTAAGTTGGACATCACATTCCTGGGATGTTTTCGATTACAGCTTCATTTACTTGGGAGTGGAGAAGTGACTAAGTCCCTAGAGAGAAATGTCTCGATCCCTGCCTGTAACCTTTTGTTTTTTGGGTTTTTTTTTGTCCTTGGAAAGGAGTACTCGGTGTGTGTATGTGTGCTGGGAGGTGGTCTGACCAAACCTCTGGAGCCAACATGTCTTGAACTTGTCAACCACATGGTGGCACTGAACAAGTGCTAATTTAAAATACTTCAGTTGCTCTTGATTGATGTTATCTACAAGCATGGAAAACAGAGGGTAAGACTTCGCATTACAGCTAAACTAATCTACAGAAGTACTTGTTCCTGCCTCTGGTCAGTCTCACTTTTCCTCTTACTGGTCCCATTACTCCCACTTCACCTTTCAGAAACCAAAATAAGCAGAAAACTTCTTGCTTTGGTCAGATCTTTTCACAAATACCAAAACTGACATCAGGTGCAAGCACTGGAATGTCAGTAATGTCAGTAAGCCTTAGATTGGCACAACTATAATATCAAGATTTTCCCTGGGCAACCCTTAAACCGTGGTTGACCTGAAGTGATTTAAGAGAGAAAATAAAGGAGATTTAAAGTTTTTCTTCCTCAGGCAAATGACCATGAAGTCATACTGTTAATCTGTTTCATTTTGTGTGTCATAACATTAAGTGAAGATCAGTACTTGGGAGAATTAACACAAGCACTTGTTTATTTTCCCAATAACAAAAAGAAAAGCAGGCCTGATTTTTTTAAAACTACTGAATATTAGAGTTTATACTCACATTCTTAGAACTGGCTATTGAGTAGAAACTATGTGAAGGCAAGAAAAAGGCTACTACCACTATCCTGTCAACGCAATAACACTTAATTTACATAAGAAATGTAAAGCACAAAGAGTGACTTAACAGCTAAGTTCGTACTTCAACCCTGAATTGATGATTAAGTCCATCTGGAACCAAATGATTCATATGTCATTTAATCGTTCAATGAAGAAAATAAGGATAGTGTTTTATAGGACAAGGAGATAAATTGTTTGATCCAGGAAGAAATCTGAAGATTTTAGATGTTCAGATCTAAAGAGGAAGGCAAATAGAAGCATCTTAATTGCTGAAATTAACCAGCTTTGGTTGAGCCTGAGAAATTTTAGCAGTTTGCTTTGTGTTAGCTTTCCGTATTGTACAAGCTTGTCTAGAACACAGACTGATTTTATTATTTCACCTGAATTTGTACTATGGCTAGTGCACAGTTAAAAGGTAAGGCTTCAGTTTGTCCTTTACTTTCAGAATTATAATCTCAATTTACAAGGCAAGGGAAAGGTCAAGGAATAGATGTGAACCCTATTGCAAGGAAAAAAACCTACAACCCTGCTTTATTTGTGTAGCTTAATTCAAATCACTACTGAAGGAAGCTATGGGTTTATTAACAACTGGTCATTAACTAGCATTCAATGAACTATGCATTCAGGGTGAGTAATACAACAAATAAATCACAATACTAGATGCTTAAAACTGTTACAGCAACACATTTCTTAGCACCATTATAGAACTAATCCCCAAAAATTCTACTTTCCCCTTCCTGCCATTCAGCACGTGTGGGCTGCAGGTCCCTGTCCTCTCTTCAGGGAGGATGAGTGGCCCCATATATCCCGATTCCTGTGCCACCATACTCTTCCCAGCTGGCTTCTGCCCTGCTGCTCCCCAGACCCTGCCAAGAAACACAGACAACAGTGAGAAAGCCCCCGCAGCCCCAGGAACCCCAAGCTGAGGGTCCGGCATGGTGCCCCATGTGCCAGCACCCATCTGGACGCAGCACCCTTGGGGGACTCCTGCATACCCCTTGGGGGGTTGCAGTGCTGTGAGGAAATAGCTGGCAGCACCCAGCCAGACCCTGGCTGCGGTCACTGCCATGCCACCGTCTCTCCCCAACGCCACGAATTTGCATGCCTCATTTATACTTCTCTTCATGCTGACTTATTTTCTCAAAAGCCTCTTGGTAGTTCTCTGGTTGCCCTTAAATCTAGCCCTCTTCCTCTCAGACATGATCAATTTGCTGTTGATTACCTCTCAAACCGTTTTGGCTTTGGAGTTATGCACCCTGTATATGTTTACCTTGCTATCCCAACAGCAGTTGTCATCCATGCCATTTTGCCAAGAAAGGGATATGTGGGCTCCGCTACTGATCCCCATTTTATGGATGGGAGAATCAAGTCAAAAAGAAGGTTATCTGGGGACATGTGATGTCTGCAAATGAGGGTAGATTCCAGACTCCTGTTCTAGCACTGAGTATGCCAGCTGAAACAAGATATCAGGGCCAGGGGGACTTTGGAGAGTGGAAAGGGAATTTAATTGCCGTGTTACCCAGCCAGGGACTTTGTACTGTAATACGGAAAGCAATGTAGCCAAGCAAAAACCACTGTGAGAGAGAGTCAACCCCGCCACAGTCCCTATAGGATGCTGCAGTGATGCTTCTCTCAGCTTGGCATCTGCTGGCCAGTTTGAGGGAAAAATTTGGCTCCTGGCTTGGTAACACCTATGTGAGGAGATAGTTTCACCCTCTGCTTCCTCTTATTGCAAAGCTTCCAAGGGAATTCTGTCATAAGACTTATGGAGCCCACTCCAGCACTGATATTGCTGTGCCTTGCTGCTGAGACCTCGCTGACTTCAGTGGGAATGAGCTATCTGAATGGTTTTAGGAGATCTGGGTCTGGGAGATTGCCTGCTATAAGTCATGGATTAGAGTCACTATCTAGACCTATTTAGAAGGCTCCTATGCAACACAAAAGCACTTTTTTTTTACCATTCGTATAGAATTTAATGTTTGGAGTTTTTTAACAATACGTCAGAAGAGTGTGTGGCTTAATTATTTGACAGATCTGAGCCATTTTATAGGTAAACTGCATATCTGTAAGTTACAGACACTTTTTGACCATCAAAATCTTTAGAGTTTTTTTCCCTTTTATCTCAGAAGTACAGTACTATTTTCTTCCATCTGTTTACAACAAAGTTTTTCTCTATTTCCTCATCAGGTCAGTTCATCCTTTGGTTGTCTTTTTTTTTTTTTTAAGTGAATATAGTCAAAATATGTAGAAGCAAAAACATAAACATAACCAAAAGAACAGATGGAACAGGTAGTATTCTATAGGTTGCCCCTCTAGTAGCTTTTTTGTTATGAAGGGAAAGCCTAAGAGTGTGACCAATTTAGATTTCATCTCTTTATTTTTTTGTCTACTACGAATGCCATTGTAGGAACGTGTCAGTGTGTAATATGCTACCATAATTGCTTCACCTGTTCAGCTGGAACTTGACTGAACTGCTCATTTACTCTGCTGCAGTGCAAACTGTACAAAGTATGAAATGTTATGTTTAGAAGAAATGCTTCTGTCTCTGGAATCAGAAGGTTTCACCATACTCAGCAAAATCAATCTAATTGTTGAAGTCTAAAAAAGTTGCCTTAAGGTGCAGGGACTATTCTGCTTGAAAAATTGTGGGGTCCTTTTTTTAACAAATTGCTTTGCATTAGAGCTGTATGTTGCCTAGAGACAGTAGGTAAAATGACAGGTGTATTTTTTTTTGAGTATAAGTAACTATGAAAGGCAGCATTGATCTTACAATGAGATGCATAAATGCATGTGATCTGAGAATGTTCACAGGAAGAAATATTTGTGTTCATAACAGCACCCAAAGAACAATTTTGTGTGGATAACTTCAGTAGAGCAGAACTTTTCAGTCTCTTAAAAAAAATTTAAATCGGAGTTCTAGTTTTGCTCTCATGGTATCCTCATATCTAGAAAGCCAATTTTAGGACTTCAGGCTAGTTTGCCCCTACTCTCAAGCTGTTAGTATATTGAGTTTCTAATGAGAGCTGGAAATGGATGGGATTAATTTTTTTATGTTTGTATAAAGTTCACAGTTTACGAATACAGGAGTTATAAGCTGTGAGTGTGTAAAGGGTTATACTAAAGCAGCCTTGGTTTGACAAACTCCATGGATCGTTTCTTTCCCAACAGCTAAACAGTGTTTTTCAGAGGGGTAGCTTTTAGGCTGTGCATTCACATTTAGTAGTCTTGTTTATTACCCAGTTCCACCTGAGAGGTAGAATAACAAAGGGGTGAGCCATGGGCAGGAGAAGGAGACTACAAGGTGGGAGGACCACTGCCTTGTGATCAGCAGAACAAAGCCCATCTGTGGGACAGTTACTGGTGGCGATGTGCCTCCAGTTAGTGGTGGGCCGGTCACCCATGCTGGTGGTTTTCTGAAGTAAGGGCCTGGGTGGTGGTGGGACAGAGGGCACCTTCTACAAGGTTGTGAGCGACTCCAGTTTGGGTAAGGCAGGAAGGCTGACATCCAGAAAACCGCAGAAGCACAGAGATTGGGAGAGATCCTTGGAGGTCTCTGGTCCAAGCTCCTACTCAGAGCAGCCCCAGCCGGGTCAGGTTGCTCAGGACCTTGTTCAGTCATGTTTGGATACGCTCAAGGACAGAGACTCTGCAGCCTCTCTGGGCACCAGTTCCATGTCTGAGCACCCTAGTGGTGACAGTCTTTTCCATTCATCTAACTGGGATTTCTCCGTCTGCCAGCATGGGGCTGGTGCAGCTCATCCTCCCACCAGAGAGCACTTCTGAGAAGAGTCAGGATTCATCTTCTCTACACCCTCCCAGCAGGCAGCTGTAGTCATTGATCAGGTCCACCCTTGAGCCTGCTCTTCTTGATGCTGACCAAAGAATCACATACTCATAGACTCAGCATGGCTTGGGTTGGAAGGGACCTTTAAAGATCGTATAGTCCAACGCCCCCAGCTATGGGCAGGGACAACTTCCACTAGACCAGGTTGCTGAAATCCTCATCCCTCCTGGCCTTGAACACTTGCAGGGAAGGGGCATCCACAGCTTCTCTGGGCAACCTGCTCCAGTGCCTCACCACCCTCATGACCAGAGGCAGCTCCCTCAACCTGCCCTCGTGCGCCCTGTGCCTCAGCCACTCACCATCTCGCAGGCCCAGGACTGGGCCCACACCCCACGCGCCAGTGTCCTTCCTGGACTGGGGAGACCAGGAGGGGACAGACACACTCACCAGAGGACCAAATCAGAGAGTAAGAAAGCATTTTGACTGGGTTTTCTTCTTGTTTTATTGTGTTTAAAATTGTTTATTGCCTGATCTTGAAAAGAGCTGCTAATGAAGCGTGTGGAAGGGACCTTGATGCTGAAGGCCAGCACTTCTTCCTGGCAGAACTGCAATCCTCTGCTTCTCCAGAGCAACAGCTCTCTCTCCAACTTCTTTGCTTCACCTGTTGCTACTCTTCGTGCACTGCTGCAGAGGGTCTGGCTGCACCTTCAGCCTCCTCGTCCTCAGACTGAAGAGACCCCACCTCCAGGTCCCAGGGACCTCGGTGGCCCCTCTGAGGGACGACTCCTGCCGCCTGGCGCAGCAGCCCGGCAAAAGCCAGGTGGTCTCATCCCCTTGTCCTGTGGCTCAGGGCAGAGGAGATGGCACCTCTTCAGGAGGGCTGGTGGAGGGGGATGGGACAGAAGGGCTCACGCCATGTGGGGCAATCAACAAAATAATTGCTGATTGCTAGCAGATGTAATGGGTGAGCCTGCGGCATGGCCAGGGGCGGAGGCCATAACTCTGAGCTCGGCCATCCAGCCACTTTTTTACCCAGTGAAGAGTACACCCGTCCAAACCATGAGCTGCCAATTTCTCCAGGAGAATGCTGTGGGAAATGGTGTCAAAGGCTTTGCTAAAGTTTACCCTGTTTGCCCTGTGATGGTACCCAGGATGATATGCTCCGTAACTTCCCTGGCACCGATGTCAGGCTGACAGGCCTGTAGTTCCGCAGATCCTTCTTCCAGCCCTTCTTGTAGATGGGTGTCAGAAGTGCTAAGCTCCAGTCAACTGGGACCTCCCCAGTTAGCCAGGACTTCTGATAAATGATATAATGGTGACGCATGTGGCCAGAGATGGGTGTTTTGGAAGGTCGGGGCTTGTGACCTGAAAGATGCCATAAGGTGGGAGAAGGGGGAAGGTCAGGGGGGCTGAGGGCCCCTTTCCAGGGAATTGCTGCCCTGTGCCCTCCTGCTGCCCCTTGGGCACAGGGACTGCCCTTCACCTCCCCTCATGTGCTCTGGGCTCCAGCCTTCTCCTAGTCCCATGCCCGGGATCCCCTGGATGAGATGGTGGCAACAGTGTTCCAGTAAGGTTGGGGGTCCTCCCTGACCCGGCTCCCTGCAAGCAGTGCAGTTCCCCCATGCTCGGCAATGGCTGAGAGGGGGCGAAGCATCCAGACACTTTTAAAATTAGGTAGTGGTAGAAAGTAATCCTTTAGAAAGAGGGGTAGAGGGCTTTTCGCTTTAAGATATGCTGACTAGGTATCATATTTGTGAGTTAAATGAGAACTTGACAGAATTTCAGTGGCAAAATGATAGAGAATGGAAAGTTTATCCTGAAACTGTGCAAAACCTCAGCCTGTAGGTTATAATTGTGGAACTGGGATGCGTGTATATCTTGCAGTTATTTGGTGTATGGAATTTACAAATGAATCTACGAAAAAAGAAACTTTTGAAAGCCTTTAAGCTTTCCCATACTCATTACATGGAACAACAGAAATGATGCAGGTCACATGAGCTAGTTATATTTGCCCTCTGCAAAGTAGGAAAGTTCTGCTTCATATGCATTAGATAACTTTAGTTTGTGGCTGTTGCAAACAAGATGTATGGATGAAAGTCAGAGTGCTTGAAAATACAAGTTTGCATTAATGGCACAAATACATATTTAAATGAAAACATCTCAGCTAGCATGTCAGTCTGCCTGATTATCCTTTACAGCTTCTGCCAAGTCTTGTATACTTTGTAGTGTTCTAGCCATGTAAATAACATAATCGTGTCATTAAAGATGGTTACTAGAGCTGTAAATTGCAGTAAATTTCAGCTATTTCTTTTCCCTTGCTGAAGCTGATACGAATTTCTCAGACTGCTTCTATTTTGGTTTCTGTGCATGGATATGAAGGCTAATAATGGTAGTAGGGGTGGAGACCTGAATTTCTTGTCCTGTCCTGAAACTTTTTGAGTAGAAACTGGATGTAGAAACTTTTCTCCTGTTCATATCCTCCTAAAACATATTAGTAAGCCTTCATATATTATGTACCACGAGGCACAGGAAGTATGAGACATGGTCTCAAAATATATGATATTTAGCTTGCTGTGAGATTTATGTATTAAAAAAAAAAATCAAGAATTAAGAATTATACTCTCCTTACACTTTCAGGGAATTATCTCATATTTCCATAATACTTACCTTTAATGAAATTTAGCACCTGTGCCAATCTTTTATTTGCATCAAAATATTAACTTACTTCCTTGTGTTATATTTAACTGAAAGTAAATTAAATTATTAGTGGTGGATTTATTTAATCATTGTAAGTCATAGGCAGAAATTAGCCAACAAGTCACTTTAACTACGTCTACTGTTATCACACTAAATTAATTAAATTTTCTGGATCTGAACCTAGGTTTTACCCAAGTTTGCATTTACACTTTGAAGGGTCAATGCATTGGCTGATTTTTGAAACTCATTTTTTCTAGGTTTGGCAGCATGTCAATGTATCAAAGCAACATTTTTCTGTCCCATGTTACAATTAGAAGGGCCTTAGTACATGTTGGCTTATTTAAAGTGCTTTTATTCTTAGATCACTATAGGGTTTTTTTATTATGAATATTACATGCCCCACTGACGTGCGGAAAGCAGACTCCACAATCTGTAAGACTGTAAAGTAGGTATGTTTATTCAGCGCCGGGCAGCACGGGGGGTAGTCCCACCAAAGTCGTGCACGCCGAGCAGCAACTTGTCTCTTCAGTTTATACAATCAAATATTACATATACATTAGATTTCCCAATACACCTATACATATGCATCTATCCTCATTTCATATCAAAATCAGTTCCAATAAGTAATTTCCATATTATAATTAGTTCCAAGAAGTAATTTCCATAGACTCCTCCCAGCTGCGCTTGCGCAGTGCCTCCTAGTGGTGGTCGTCGGGGGTCCCAAGATGAAGGCCCATCCTCTTCATAACGGTGTCCACAGATTGACCTTTGTTTCTGTGCAAACTCAGTTCTCTTCTGACTCCCATCCATACAGCAGGGTCGGTCTTGACCGGTTCTAGGTGACTCCCAGCCCCTATCAGGAACTAACCCTTTGTATGGAGATGCAAGACTCTCTGCTTCAGTTAATTTAGACAATAGATAAGCACTACCAATTTTTTAAATGCACAGCAACTATTAGGTAATGCCACTTCTATTAAAATCCCTTTTAACCCCTTCCTTCACCACACTTAAATGTACAGAGGTCTTGATTTCATTATTATTTATCTGTCATTTCACACTTTGCTTATGTGCAACTCAAACAACTAAACAAGTAAATCCTTCTGTCATTTGAAGATAAGGTACAGCATACCTGAAAATTAACAGTAGTCCACTTTCCCCGGGGATATTTAAAGACAATGGAAATTAATACTGAAAGACTGTCTAAAATATTTGCTGATGTGTTCCTTAATTTCTGTCTCCTCCCAAGAAGATCCACTGAACTGAGCAGACAGCTTGTCAACACAGTAATTATCTAAAGAAAACAGAGCAGTAGGCAAACACAAATTGCTGTGCAAGGGTACTTCAAAGGCTTTTATCAGGTGCATTTAAATGATTAGCGACATAACACAGTAAATGCTTAGCTGTAGTGAACTGATGGATGAGAGACTGTGGAGACTTGCTGAGAGTTTCCACAGGTGGATCGAGTAATTCCAGCTTCAGTGGCTCACAGCTTTGGTCAGAGTTGCACAACAAAGTACAACTTAACTCTTGGAAAGTACTTATGGAAGTGTCAGAAAGGCAAGGCAGGGAGAGACATAACCACTGACCACATCTTTGTTGTTCTACAAGAGCATTTTCTGGGATCATTCAGTGCAGATTGTTTGCTGTCATGCTAATTCCATGGGTGTGATGGCACACGATTTACAGAGTGCGCATCAGGGTGCCTTTACTTTTAATCTAGTCCTGAGACAAGATCTAGTTCTGCCTTTAGAAGATTCTGCAGATGTATCCAGACAGAATCAAGGATGTGTATTGATTTTTTCCACACCACATAATGCTTCCTAGTGCATAACCCTATAAACATACTGCTAATTAATTCAAAAATAATGTAGACTAATTGCCTATGTTAGGGTTCATAAGTGTGTGTTGACTGCTTTGTGTTCATCTGATGGTACAAAGCAGCTTTAATCCAGTGCAACAACTATGAACAGTGCCTGCACCAGTAGGGGTAACAGTGCCTGGATACTTCTGCAAGAGACAAGATCTATTGTTAGCTGACTGTGCCGAGTGCTTTGTACTGGTCTAAGTAACTGTCTCTGAAATTTAAAATAAACAGAGAAATACCAGTTGATTTGATAAATCTTCATACCACATGAGTTATGATATGGGTTGCTTGTTGTTTTCTGATTTTGACACTTTGTATGATTTTTAATAACAGAAGGAATTCCCAGCTGGAGAGTTTACAAATAATAATGAAACTGTGAACTTATGTCAGTGACTGAAAGGTAAAGAGAACATTGTAAAGATTCTATCTTGTACTTCAAATGTTCAACATAAGAAATTCAGAGATAAGGATACTCTGAAAATCTTGTAATAACTGGACGAAAAAAAGTAAGAAATCAACGCACAAGGTAGCCTTAACACATTGAAGACAACCTTATCTCTTTCCTTCAGTGGCAATACAAAGAAGACGAGAAAGAAGCAGAGATTAGAAAAAATGATTTTTGTATGTAGCTGTGGGCAAAACCCAATGCCTATGTTCTAATTATAAACACAGAAGGATTTCAGTTTAAGTATATTTACATGAAACAGTCTGAGAAGATAGGAGTTCTTTGAATAATGAGGATTGGGTTGACGGCATGAACAGAAAAGGTCTCCAAAACATGTTCTGCTGAAACATCTTACAGCCAAACTGGAGAAATCTTGTTGTCTTTGGAACAAGAATTAAATCAAAGTCTACTCCAAGTTGGAGAAAGTTGCAGAGAACTGACAGAAAGTTTCACATGGAGGTCCTCAAGTAGTATTGTAAATAGGAGCTAGTAAAGTCAGTGACTTCAGGATTAATTTCACTGAAGTCAGTTGAAATCCTATAGTTAAAAAAATATGAATAGATGTGAAATATCAACATCTTCAGCAAAATTCTCATTACCTGTAACAGCTGTACTAATTGTTCCAGATTCTTCCAGTACACAGAAGAGTATGTAAAAAATGTTGAGTAAAAGGCTGACTTCAGAAGGATAAAACATTCTCCTTCAGGATTCAGGCTGAGACTTACAGTAGGAGTATATCTTCTGCTGGATTTTGAAAGCAGGCTTCACACTTTAGAAATAAACTGGAGAGAAAAGAACAAAGCACTTACAGAAGATAAATATCAACACCTGATCATGAGGCCACAAAGGACTGATATGCTGTACGTACCTGCCTAAAATGGCAGCAATAGCTCTTTGTCTTTCAGTGTCTTCCAGCTTTATATTCTGAGGGAATGGAAGTAATTCCAAGGAAATCCTAGCTTTTGGAGGGAAATAGTATGCTTTTTTGTATAGGTTTTAATAATCCCCCATCTCAACTTTTTGTTGAAGGAATATGGACTATGGATTTTTTTCACAGACCTTGACTTCCTTTGTTTCTGGGGTGGTGAAATTATGTACTTTTCTGGAGTATTCTTAAAACTTACAGAAATCTATTTCATTGATGACCACTGTCATCAGAGGTAGCAGTATGAGTAATAGTGTGCGAGCCAATGGGGGCAGTTCCTTTTGCATGAAATAACCTCTTATTTCATAACTCAGAATGAGATAACCCTCTTAATGCTCAGCCTTGTGCTTGAAGTGGAGATTTCAGATTTAGGTTTCTTTTCTCTTTTTGTTTTCAGCCTCCACTGCAAATTATGTCTATAAACTGTCATGCGAACTTCAAGGCTTAAAGCTTATGAGACAACTTCCCTTAAATGTTGTGAAAATGGTCTCATTAAAATTCAGAAGGTTGACATGGTCTACAATTAAAAAAGACAAAGAGAACTTCCCACTTTCTGGTTTGTTGGCTTGTTCTCAAACCGATTTAAGAGATTATGGATCTCACCTTTCCTATTTAAACAGGTGGCTGTTTTTAGCTCAGCAGGTGCTTGTAATGAATTTACCAGTCATTGCTATGGTGAAAGCCTTCTTGGCCTAGCCTAGAAGATTGAGCTGGGAAGAAGGGCCGTTATTTACACAGTCTTCCCCAAGTGTATAAAGCTGCTTAACTTACATCGGTCTTTCAAGGGTCGCATAAGTTCTGTAGTTCATTATGTCTGTGTTTCCAAATTCTACCCAAAATACAGAAGACTTCCACGACCCTTTATATTCTTGTCCAATTTTTGGTTTTCCAGTTGTATCAGATGCTGAAAAACAGACTGAGCAAGTTGCCTAAGATATCTCAGGGAAAAAATGTGGTTCTCAAAGTTGAAATTTTCATTGTAATGTTGTGTGAACATTGTGAGTAAATGTCCTTTCTCTTCCACCCACTTGTGATACCCATCTTCCCCCATTCCCAGTTTTGAGCCTGGATTGATAAGCAGAACTGAGGTCACCACGTCCCTATGGAGATTCTTATGGATATCTACATCCTTTTGATTCCACTGCTCTCAACAAAAATATCATATGAATTGGATGAAATCTTGAAAGAAGACAGCTTAACTGAGGGTCCCTTGTGGCTGTGCTCTCTGGTGTGGTTTCCATGTAAAGTAGCTGGAAATCCACCATGACCCTTCAGCAGCTTCTCTGATGCGAATGGTAAAAAGTAATCAATCAATGACCATGGTCAGATTAGTTGAAAAGATAGCTTGAAAGACAGCTTAAAAAGATACTCAGTTGCTACTTTATAACTTTAGAGTTTATAGAAATATGATATTATTTCTGTCTATATTTCTACTGAAGATTTTATCCAAGGATGATTACTGGAAATTTTAGAGAAAAGGTATGATAAAATAGAAATGCCTTCTCTTCAGTTTTGGGTAAACTCTCTGACTAGAGTGGTCCCCAAACCTCAGGAAATATAACTTGGAAAATGCAAAGTTCAGTTGTAACAGTAAATTCCAAGTTATGGGAATGCAGTTTTCGAAGTCAAATATCTTTGAAAATCAGCTTGGTCTGATTTGGATTACCAAACCCTAAAGTAGCTAAACAATGCTGTTGTACTATATAAAACATACATAAATATAACTCAAACAGCAGTCTGGAATAGAGTGATAGTCTTAGTAACTGTGTAATGTACACTCATTTGTTGTACTCTTTTAGCATGGGATTTGTAATAGGTCTCTATCACAGTGACTATCACAGTGATTCACTTTATACTCATTCATACTCAGGCTTCTCGCTATGAAAGTACAAAATTACTGTTGAGCATGATAAATAATTCTGCAAATATGTCAATATATTTTAAATGCAAATACTAATACTCCTCGAGTAGAACTTTTTTTTTTTTGCTTACTCTATGCAAGGTTTGAAATGTGAAAATTGGTGGTATTGTGCTATGGTATATAAATAATATATATATATTAATATATAAATCATAATCCTTAGAAATTATTCAGTCCAAAATTCTCAATGAAGAAAATGACTCAAAAATATTGCCAGCTGTTCCATTTTGAAAATGTCTTGGGTATTTAGACTTCTAATTCAGCTTGTGGTGTTTAAGCTGTACAGTTTTTTTAAAATCTTTTCCCAATTTCCACACTTGAAAAATGTAGAATATATCAAGTAAAAATGAGAATGCACAGTCAAAATAGGAACTATTTTTTTGTAAAAGTTGTAATGATTTTAAGGATATTTAATTGCTTTTAGAGCTACCAGCTAGTTCAATAAGGTGGCGTCTCTAGTTGTGGTAGAAGGGGGCACAAAGCAACTACTGAACAAAGGAAGAAGTGTTGCCTTTCAAATTGCTACCTGGACAGAAAGGATAAGAGCAAGAAAACATTTGGTGAGAGAAACTGATGAAACAAAATATGCTTTTTTGGCTTATCTTCAATGACAAATAGCTTTCTGAAATTCAGACTAGCAAATAAGACACATTTGAATGTATTATTTGCTTCTAACAGTTTTCCCAGCTCAATTTACATACCATATGTTAAGTCACTGTCATGGTTTACTAGAGACAATATGCAATTAATGAAATCAAAATGTAATACCATAATTTATGAGCTTGCTGATTGTCTGCAGTACTGTCAGTAGAGTTACTAATTTGAGAGGCCATACACTCTTATATTAATTTGGACTCTTCATAGAATTTAAACTGTGGATTTTTTAAAAGTTTCTGGGTAGTATGTAAATGTTACTACATATTTTCTCCAGCATTATTTTTTAGCAAAACTTTGAGACTCTCTTTAGGTTAGTCCTCTCGTGGACACAGAGGGATACTTAAATCCCTTTAAATTTTCATTGTTAAAAAGTCTTATGAGATGCTTGAATGAAGTGAATTTGGTTAGAAAGTCCTAGCTAACATAGAAAGCTTAACAAGAAAAAGGAGTGTGGGGAAAAGGAGAGATTAGCATTTATTTTCATTTTATTTTTTCAGGGGAGAAGGGATGATAGTGGTGACTTTTAAAACATTTCCATCAGTCCTAATATGTATATAAATAGGGGCTGGCTGGGGGGGCAGGGAAGCATGCTGAATTTTATGGACAGTTTTCTGATGTGTAGAAATAGGAAGTAATTTTGTGAAGTTCATGAAAAAAAGAAAAGCATCTTCCTCTGTGAAGTGTCTCCTGATGATATGCAGTTGGATGTATATTTCTTCTGAAGGAACAGACATTTACACAGAAGCTGTTAAATGACTTTGCCATTATATTATGGAAACAAATCAATGGAAAATCTCATGGGAAATCCTCTCAATCAATTTTTGACCACAGAAATTAAGAAGTTACAACTGAAACCAAAAAACAACCAAGTCTGAAGTTTACGAGTGTGTGACTTGTTCTTTAATGTTGACTACTCGACAGTAAAACTTGGGAGGTCTTCTTCCAAAAAGACTGTTCTACCTTCCTGATTTTCTTTTATATCTAGTATTACAACTTGTGGTAAAGTGACTTGAAAACCACTTACAGGTTATTATGGGATCCTTATTTCACCTCTTTGTCTTCTAATTAAAGTTTTTATGAAATATTTTTTCTGCTATTTTTCATAGTCTTATGCAAAACTGGAAAAAGCCTAATATTAAACTAAAGGCAGCAGTACACAATTCAGCCTGTGCAAAGCACCTACAGTGATGACATCAGTTAAAAGCAGTTCTTCAGGGTAGAAATAGTATTTCACTATTAAGTTGGACTATACATTCTCAAGAGGTCACTTCCAACCTAAACAAGTCTGTGACTCATGGTTACTGGACTCAGTTTTCAAGCTGTTTTTTGTTTTGCTTAGTTCCCCACCCCCAAATCATGCCCAACTCAGATGGTCAAAACTTATTCCTTCCTTTTTGGAAAAAATTGGAAAAAATGTGAGTTTAGGTATCACAGAATCACAGAATCACAGAATAGTAGGGGTTGGAAGGGACCTCTGTGGGTCATCTAGTCCAACCCTCCTGCCGAAGCAGGGTCACCTACAGCAGGCTGCACAG
>Ga0065711_1032769_pt1 | contig 26723 bp, 12 predicted proteins | sample Hoacrofraction12_FD_59098 | JGI IMG/M metagenome (GOLD analysis project Ga0065711, IMG submission 59098) | Hoatzin crop microbial communities from Cojedes, Venezuela - Epithelial fraction 12 v2 (version 2) | ecosystem: Host-associated > Birds > Digestive system > Esophagus > Crop | place... | reverse complement strand
CCTTCCCTTCCCTTCCCTTCCCTTCCCTTCCCTTCCCTTCCCTTTCCCCTTTCCCCTTTCCCCTTTCCCTCCCTTTCCTTCTTGTCATTCTCAGTCCTGTTCATTCCCTTTGTTTAATCTGTTTTAACTTTAACTCGTTGCTACTCTCCATCACAACTTTCGAGGCCCTGCTCTCTCCTCCGCTGCCCGATGCATGTGTGTATTTGTACAGGGAGAAAGGCTGTCTCCCTGCTTTGGCATCTTCTTTGTTTATCTCACCTGTTGGTCAATACTGCTCACATCCGTTTGCTTCTCAGGCTCCATGGAGACTGCTTATAAATCCAAAGTGAGGTGACAAAGACATCATAAAAAGGTGTGTTTGCTTCAAGACAGTTATTGAGAAATTTCTGAGATGTACCCACCAGGTAAGTGGAAGTAAACATCCTCCTAACTCTACAGGATAAAGAAAGTTCACAGTGATCTCTCTTGTTTCATATCTTCTGCCTTCAATGAGTTGTCGCCAGATGGCAAGAAGTGCAGCGAACACCCTCTCCTATTTTTCTCCTTACCATTTTTTTCATTGGTCTATTACATCAGATCTGTACTAGATGTAGGATGGAGAACATCACTCATTTCATTACAAAAAAATGAACTTAAATAACTACTATGCTGAGATGCAGAAGCCTTAGTCTATGTATGCCAGAATCCCCTGTCTGTCTGTGTTCTGGTACATGGAAAAATAGTGTGGCATGGTGTTTGGAGGAAGGAAAGAGAGGGCGGCGATCTGTTCCCTTCTTTTACTCTCCATCCCTCTGGGTGTGTGCAACTCAGCTATGCAAGGATGAGCCCCATAAGGAAGGAGATCAGCTCAGGGTTCTGTCTGGTCTGGCTGTGGAAATCCATTCTTGATTCAGTTCCTTGCACACAGACAAAAAGAAAAAAAAATTTTGAATGACTTTCTGTCTCAAAACTGCTTAGTTACTGAAATGTGGCAGAATAATATGGGAGGTTATTTGTGATTAATTTGACAGCTGACAGAAGTACTTCTGTGAACCAATCAATTTCTGATCATTATTCAGTTATATGTAATAAAAGTCTCTTCTCAAGCATATTCTTAAAGGGAAAGCTCTTCAAAACTACAGGACAAAATGTGTGCAAAAACCTTATATGCTGATTTTTGAGCAGTGTCCATCATTTTTTTTATGGCTGCAGATGACTACAAATAGACCATGACAGAGCAAATCAAGCCACAGCAGAGTATCAATGATAGCTAAACTGGTAGGCCACAAAGCACATAGCTAAGTAATAAAAAACTCACCTTTAAAAACAAAATGGAAAAGTTGTGTTTTATTCCTATTTTCAGTAAGACAGAGAAGACTGGAACTCAGGGATCTTCTAGGACAGCCTTGTTCCACAAATCTGTTGAATTTTTACAGAAAATTTCCGTTTTGCGAAGTTTTATAGCAGTAGGTGATTGAGTAGAGAACACATCACAAAGAGAACACTTACAGGATTTCCTACTGTCTAAGACTTACCTGAGGGAATAGAAAAGTTTGTCTTTATTTGCAAGATATGAAAAATATTAACTTAATATCAATTTTGAAAATAAAACTATTCTAGGCTTCATTCACAAGAAAGGTGGAAAAATAGATTTTAAAAAACAGACAGATATCATTCAATGTTTAAACACTCCTAAACAGCAACACAGTTCCACAGAATTTACTGTAGCCGATACCATCCTTAAGAGAATCATAGTGCATGTGTTCTTATCCCAAAGGAAAAAAATCATTCACAAATAAGAGTGTGATGTATTTATCTGTAGGTTAAAAGAAAAAAACCCGTAAATAATGACACATTCACAGAACTGCAATAGCAACAAAGGAACTGTAGGAACAGATCTTTCCGTTTACACCAAACAATAGCAGGTGGATTAACCCATTTGGGCTCCGTGGGGCTGGGGGGGAAGAAGCAGCTTGTTCATAGAATTGTGCATTTCATTTTTATGTCCTGGGGTAAACAGTGGAACTCTTTATCAAACACCAGGTGTCCATCGCATTGCAGCCTGGAGGCCTAAATCCAAATATTTGAATGTTGCATGAGCATTGGGATGTGCACATGAGTAAGGCTTCTTTGACTTTAGTGAATGAACACAGAAGGCAAACTGGAGAAGAGACTGTGCCACTCACTACGCAGGGCTGAATCACACGAAGATACTCAAAATGCTGAACAACATATTCAGAACTGACTTGAGCCACTAATTCTGTAGCAGATAAAGAGGACAAAAGGGAAAGAGTCACAGCTGAATGCAGGATTCAGGTTTGCCAAATTCAGTTGACAACTGCAACATTCCTTGGCAATGACTTTATGAGTTAAGGAAATAGTGCATGCACTGCACACATTGTACATCATGTACATAACATCAAAGGGAAAATAATGGCAAAGAGCAGCAGATAAAAAAACATGTATCTGTACTGGATAGCACCAAAGGTCTTTTTATCCCTGTTTTCTCTCTCCTGTGAACATACGAATATTCTCATTACATTGGCCTGTCTCTCATAAATTAGTAACCACTATTTCTGATGCTATTGTATCTACCGTGAGGATGAGGAAGGCTAAGGTCCCTCAGGACTCCATTAGCTCCTCTGCCATCTCCTGCCACATGTCACTCAGTCCTTGGGGCCTGTGTGACCCTACAGCTTCCCTCTCACCAAGAAATACTGTGGCATAGATCAGCTACCTGCCACTGATTTTCTCATGTCTCAAGGAGTGATTTAGGGGTAAACCCATCATCTGATATAATGAGGGTGGCTGTACCGCTGTCACTTGACATGGATGGTGGTCCGTCCACTCCCCCAGTTCTCATCACCCAGTCATCTTGTTCAGAAGTTAAATGTGGAGTAAATGAGTTTCTTGGAGAGTTATCAAGATTTTCTTGACAGACACTTCTCAGAGAAAGTTGGGTGATCACATGCTGGGAAGAAAATTGGATTATGTTCTCTTCAACTTCCGTCTTTCTCCAGTCAGGAAATCCGCTTTCTCTTCTCAAACAAATAAGACTAAATTACAAGGTTCTTGGTGAAGTTCCATAAGTTTCTGCAAAGGGGTTTTATGTTTTGTTGGACCTATTCATGCATTTGCAGCTATGCCCCAAGTAAAGAGTGGCTGCTTCCCTCATGCTCCTGTTGTACAAGAAACTGAGCTGTTGCTGAAGGTGGTTTCTGGGCCTGTACTAAGAAAGGTTTGTCTTATATACATAAGTTTCAACATTAATTCATATTAATAGTTTTGCAAGCTTCTTTACTGTCCAGTGTCAACAACAATGTTTCTTGTATAAAATTTTATTTTAAAATACAGTGTGTACTATATACTTCACTGTTCTTTATCATAACACTTTACATTCCTCCTAGACTGCATGGCTACTTTTCTTATTTAATACATGCCAGAAAAAGCTGAAAAAGTACTTTCTAGCCTACCAAAGCAGTACTTTGAACCCCTACCCCAACTCTAAGTGCTTTGATTCACATCTCTGAAGTGTGAGCAGAGAAACAGAAACCGCTACCTGGGAGGCACATTTGCTTTGCAAAATTCTTTAAAACTCAACCAGTAAGAAAAGGCTGATTCTCTGATTACTGCTTTCACTGGATACTCCTGCACTGCACCAGGTTTTGATGCGCTGTCTGAAAATGAATTGAGAAAGACAAACCCACATGTCAAACGTTTTTATTGTTTAATAAAATGAACCAGAGCCGAGCCTGTGGAATTCCCCATTCAACATATTTATTGTTCACATAAGGCTGTATTCTGATCTTATTATTCATATCAAGCAGTGAAATCTCTGACTGTACCCTTGGCCTTTTTTTCACCTTGGTTAGTAGGTGCAAAACATAGTTTCCTCATCAGAGGGTCAAGAAATAAGATTTTTACATTAAAAATATATTACAAATGCTCACAGGTATTTTTACTCAACTTTCTTTTTTTGTTTTCTTTCATTTTCTTTCTTTTTTCACAAAAAAATTAGCCTGACAAATGTAATTCTCAAAATCAGAAGTTCTTATTTCTTACAATCAGACAACTTTGCTGCAAAGAGAACATAACGATGTGTCATAAACTAAATATTTCATTTGTTATGCCCTGAAATATAGCATCTCACCTGCTTGACTGAAATAAATCATTAACACCATGAGTTCATAAATAACGTGAATAACATCCTTTCTGAAAGTATCTTTGATATAGTTCAATCGGGCTGAATTCAAAACATTCCTGTGGCTCTAAAAATATACATACTCATGGTTTCTGCTGTTACAGATTGATTATTACACTTCATACGAAGATCTACACACTAGCAGGTCCAACATGGAATTTTCTAACACATTTGTTTATCTTCGGCTCAGATTTATACACAATAACACTGGTTAATAATGGCCTGGTTGTGCTAGCTCTCTAAAAAACATATAGCGTTTGCTGTCCTGTGCTGTGATAACCAAAAAAACCCCAAATAGTAGTAACATTGATTAACTCTGATGGTCAGTGGGTTAGACCGTGCAATTCAGTGAAATCTTCATAAATATTCTTTTCTACATTTTGAAGGCTAAAATCCATTTTCTTCTTTGCTACTAAGTTTTGTTTCATCCAACCTAATTGCATGCCTATTTCCAGAAAACTTCATTCAGAATTGTAAGACCTGTAATTTCTGTCATTTCATTTTGAAAAGAAAAATCAAACAAAAATAGGTGTGAAAGTTTATCCTGACTTTTTTTCACAGCCTCTTGGAAATATCAGAATAATTTTCTGCTTGCAGACAGCATGAATGACTACAGTTAGAGCCTACCTCTCTTCTTAAAAGTGTTTTGAACTTGCTTGATGTAATAGCTTCACAGTGTGAGTCCTTGACAAGCAAAATAACAGATATTACCTAGTATTTTCATTAAGGTATTTCTGTTTTGTTTTTTTTTCCTAAGACCACTGAAAACTTTGTGATCTGAAAAAAAAAAAAAAAGAAAAATCAAAGTGCTTGTGGATCCTTGGTCACAGGAAGAAGCCTGGGAACTTCCAATTCAGTTTCCATTAAAAAAATTCAGTGAGTATGAAAGCTTTAACTGGGTATTTATTGAAATGATAGCCCGTGTTTAAATGGTACAATGTACAGCTATATCAACAAAATTCAGAGTCACTAGCTGGAGAATAATTGACCATTTAAGCTCTTTGAAAGTGAATTAGTCAATCCTGAGCAAAAATGGTTTGCAAACTGTTTCATCAGCAGTGGAAATGACAAACCTACTGTGTTAGAAATGTTTGCTGCATTCCTGCGCCCTCACAGTTGCTATACCTAGTGAAATACAGAAATAACAAGAACTAGCAATTGTCGCAGAGAGTTCAACAAACTTATAAATGACCTGGGTTCCCTTTCTGGATCCCCTCTGGGACAAGAAGCAGCCTGTGGTGTGTCTGATTTTGGACTTTGCACACCTTCGTTGGCTGGATAGGAAGCACAAAGCAAATAGCCAGGATAACAGAGGATCTCCATCATCCTTTACTGGGAGATCCAGATGTAAGATGAGTGGATAAAAGGAGTAAAAGGGAGGACTTCTAGATTGACTTGCTCATGGACTCTTGATTTCTGAGTGTGGGAGGGTCAGCAGACCTTTCTGCAGCACACATCTCATTGTCTAGCATGGCTTTATCCTCATATCACCCTTGTGGTAGAAAGAAAAGTGGCAGCCACAATCACAATGAAGGTTACCTCTCCCACAGACAGGTTCTACAAGGGAAACCTGCCCAAGCAGTGACAAAGCTACTGGGAGCTCCAGCAGGTCCCATCGCATGACGAAGAAATGTTATGGCAAACATCCTTCTACCATTTAGATGTGGTTTGATGAGCTGTGTGGTGTGGCATGGTTTTCCCATCAGTCCTAATCTTTTCTAGGCAGTTGTAATTACATTCGTTCAAGTTATGCCATGCCTGAGGGCATAGCTGTCTGAACTTGTTGGAGCTGCTGCCTTTAGGTACCTTATTGGGCAAATAGCTCATTGACATTAAAGTCCCTGCTTTCTGGAATAAGGAGAAATGTAAAGTGGGTTCACCTACATTGCTAAAAGAAAGAAGGCTAGCTCAAGCACTAGCCCCGCTGTTGAACTCCTGATTGTCCACACAGCTTATTTACTGGCTGACTCCCTGTCTGGTTTTGGGTCATTTCAAAGTGTCACAGAATCACAGAGTGCTCTAGGTTGGAAGGGAGCTCTTGAGATTATCTAGTCAACACCAGTTGCTGAAGTGGGGTCACGTAGAAGAGGTTGTCCAGGACTACGTCCAGTCAGGTTTTGAATGCCTCCAAGGAAATTCCACAACCTCTCTGGACCACCAGCTCCAGCATTTAACCAGCTTAACAATAAAAAAGTATTTTGTTGCGTTCAGATGAAATTTCAGGTGTTTTATCCTGTGCCCATTGCCACTTGTCCTATTACTGGGCACTACCAAGAAGAGTCTGTCTCTTCTCCATCAATATATCAATGTATATTTTTACAAATATTGATAATTCCACCTCCCCCCCCCGGCCCTGAGCTTTCTCTTCTCCAGGCTGAACAGTCCCAGCTCTCTCAGACAGCATTCATATGAAAGATGTTTCTTCCCCTTACTCATCCTCATGTCTCTTTGCTGGACTACCTCAAGCATGTCCATATCTTTCTTGTACTGGGGAGCCCAGATCTGGATACAGTACTGCAGGTGGAACCCTATCAGTGCTGAGCAAGAAGAATGGATCACCTCCCTCGACCTGCTGGCAATGCTCTTTCTAATGCAGCCCAGGAAGCTGTCACCTTTGCTACAAGAACACTTTGCTTGCTCATGGCCAATTTGGTTTCCATAAGGACCCTGAGGTCCTCAGGAAAGCTACTTACAGCCAGTTTGTCTTCAGCATGTACTGTTGCCTGAGGTTATTCCTCTCCAGACTTCTCATTTCCCTTTACTGAACTTTGAGATGCTTTTTCTGAGCAGTTCTTCAGCCTGTCAAGATCTGTCTGAATGGTGTGTCAGCCACTCACACCATTTATTTTTTTTAATCTGTGAACTCTTTAAAAGTGCACTCTGTCCCAGTATCAGATCGTTAATGAAGAGATTGAACAATATTGGCCCCAGTATTGATGCCTGGTCAAGCATGAGAATGTTATATGAGTGTAAAGGCCTTACTGAAGCTGAGGTAAACATCCACTCCTAGCTCTACCAGTCAATCCACCTATGTGGTCTGGGTTATAGTTCACTCCAGAGTTTGCTTCTGAAAGGTGTTGCAGATAAGGCTGTACAAGGTCTGGCACCCTCTGCTCTCTACAGATGTCCCATATTATTCCACCTGTTTTTGTACACAAAGAAACATCCACATGTCCTCCTACCACAGCCCAGGGCACGTACCACATACCCTTGAATTCATCCTGTAAAAACACCACTTTGATGATGAGAATGCCCTCTGTCTTCAGATACTTCAGTCTGCACCAAGTACTCAAAATAGTCATCATGACTCAGGCCTAAAGGAGTACCACAATGGGCGGACAAGAACATCAAGGCCAGCAGCTACATGGTGGCCACGCTGTTTGACAGGACACATGGTGAGCATCACGGATGCAAGCAAGTCCTTGCCATATGGCTTCAAAACCAGGAATCAGCTGCTATTCTTTTTTGTCTAGCAGTAGAGGCATAGCCATTACTTTCAGTAGGGCAGCCTTTAACTGTTTTTATTGGAGGTTAGGAAAAGATTTTCTTTCTTCTGCCTTTCTCTTTGTCTGATTGATAGGTGCAGGCTCTGACTGCAAAATCCAGTCTACAGCGGTTTGGTTCAGTAACCTATATTGTGCCATTAACATTCTTAAGATACTCCATTTCCAAACCATACATGCATAACTGAAAAAGAAAATTCTTGTTTGTATTCTTAGGGATTTTTATGGATCCCTTTTAACTTCCATACCAGTTTCAGCTACCTGTGGCCTTATTAGGGAAATTCATGTACATTTTATAATGTAAGACCATCAGAAAGATTACTTGTCTTTTTGAGTGCTTAGTTTTTGCTAGGACATGTACAAACCACTGATTTGCACTTTTGCCTGTCCTGTTACGTGAGAACTATACTAATCACACCCTGTGGACAAGTAAGGTTTGAGGGTCCTGCACTAAATTTTGTTCCTTCTCAGTACTCTTCTTGTTGTATCACATTCCCAACTTTTCATTGTAATGGCCACATTCTTGTATCTGTTCCTTCTCTGATCAGTCAAGCAGGCCGTGGTGGTTCTGACCTCACTGTAGTTTATTTTCTTTCCCTAAAATGTTACTTTTATTTAATGGAATTATTATTTTCTTTTTTATGAAATATTAATTTAATTTAACAGAATATCTCTGTCTCCTTCCAAAACTGTTCAGATTCACTGGTTATGGTCTTCAATTATCTTTCCTTAAGGAAAAAATACATTTACATAGACCTTGGTAGTCTCCTTACCATCAAAATATTTACTTTATTTTCATTGAAAAAAACTCGCTACTGAATACAAGCCAGATGGTGGCTTATTTTCCGAAAAGATAACATTTAATGTAGACAAACATGCAGTTATGTCTCCAGGGATAGAAAAATATTGATGTCAATAATATCTCTCAAAAAATTTATTGTGCAGAGATTATATTATCTTTTTCTACATTTATTGATCATTTTGTGTGTATACAAGCGAATGTGTCTATCTTTTCTCTCTACAGTTGTTCTTTGTTGTCTCCTTTACTTACTGTCTGATTTGTAGACAAATTACTCTTCCTCTGATTTTGCACAAAAGGAATTTCACAATGGCTATTCTAGAAACTCAGGTTTGATGTTATGCTGTTGGGATTTTACTTTATTTTTAACACTGAACAGGTGGGAGCTTCCTCTCAGCGTAACAAACGATGGTGCTTTCCAAATGCATTATTCACATCCACTGTATAAATTCCCCTTATGTGTATAAATCCAACTTTGAAAGGTACCTAAATTTTATCTGTTTTATTTTTTTCAGCTTGGACTTTTCTTACAGTGTTAATGTTGTCTCTGACTTTGTATTAACCTGTGCTTCTGTCTAGCTTAAAATTAATGACATTCCACTTGCTCTCATGATCTACTGGTGTTCTGCTATGACATAACTAAATATTCCACTTAAGAAATGTCTTTTAAGGTAGTGCTTCTGTTGCCAGCTTCCTTGTCTTAAGCAATGAATGTCCTGCTGGCATTTGGATAGTTCTGAAAAATAATGCCCCTCATTGCAATCCTAGGTTTCCTCTGAAGTGCCAGGGATTTTCTGAACTTATTGGTCAGAATGTGTTTAGTATGTTGTGGTTTAGGGACACAGGCAAACTCCGGGGGCTCAGAAGTAACTTAGTGACGTATGACAAGCGAACACGGTCGTCTCCAGAGGAGCTAAAGCTGAAGAGTGTGGATATACACCACTTGCAGATTTGTACCATGTGGCACTAGGCATAGGCATCGGTCTCTGGGAATAATATATTTAACAGTGTTGTTGATTTACCTACTATATGAGCTAATGAAGTGTTGGCAGCCTTCAGGCTCAGCTCCCCAGCAATCCAGTTGGTAACCTATCAGCAAGGCAAGTAAAAGGGCAGGAACAAGCAGTCAGCTTTTGGATGGAAATTTTCAAAATCAGCAGATTCTGAAACTCACATGTGCTTCTTCACAACTTTGTCAGCCTCCTATTATTTCTGAGAAGTATTTCGCTTTTGATTCTTTGCCTGTCTCCATCCAAAAAAGTTCCATTGGAAGACTTCTAACAAGTCATATGCATGGTTATAATTTCAAAGAGGCCTACACATACAACAGGATTTTTTTAAAGCAAGGTTTTCTAGAAACAGAGTAAATGTCCATTTGTATCTCACAGAGACAGCAAAAGCCTGTTGATATGAGAGATTAAAATAGACAAAATTAAAAGAAGAAAAACAATCATACGATATTAGTCATTGTCTTATACTCTGATGTGAGTCTATCAGCCTACAAGGTGATTTTTTGACATATTTAGAATTAAACCTTTTGACTTTTCATTTTGAAGTGATATTTTAGTTTAAAGTGGTTACCTAAATTAAACAAACACCAAGAAAAAGATAAAAAAGCTAAAAAGTGGATGGGAAGTTGTCTAAACTACAAATTAAATAATATCATTCAGTAAGAATTGAAGTACTCTATGTTGATTCAAAAATCTGCTTTCAAAAGCTTGGTTGGTTATTTTGCAAGAATTTCTCAATTTGATTATTAGGTTCTTTTGGAACTGTTCTCACTTTGCCATTTTCTATACATTTTTGTTATTCTACTGAACAAAAAAATTAATATTCATCCAGTCTTTTCTGAGATGACTGTATAGGTTCCAGTCCTAAGCAGAAAAAGCTGAGACTGCAGCTTTCAGTAGGAAAATACTAGTGCTACAAAAAAGTAGTAAGAAGCCCTCTTTTTTTTAATTATGTGCAACCACTGAGACAAAATTCAAAGCTGTTGAGACAAAATAAAAAAAAATGCAGCAATTACAACCACTCCTCCTTCTCTTACATATCTGATACTAGATTTTCTTATGGATGCTTTCCTTTTCAGTACGATTCATTTTGATAACCCCCTCCTTTGCATACCAAAATTGTTAACAAAGGATATACTATTCAATTCCAATTCCAGATGTCAAAGCTTTTGTTGCTTTGCTTTCTAACCTGAACAAAGGTTTCTGTACCTAAAGGCTTGTCTAATTCTTCCACCCACATCAGCTGATCAAATAACAGATATTACCTCTGCCTGCAAATATTGTTCTACATGTGTTTTTTAAATTATCATTACAGCAAGATACTACTTTAGAGAGAGTCGTTTTCTAGACAGTATTTTGGAGACCCTCTCTCTGTTTCTCTGTTGACTATAGGGGAATGCAAGGGACACTGGTCTCTTAATTTAGGCACTTCATTTAGTAATTTGAGACTAGTCTTTGCAAGATATCTACTTAAATCTTGACGCTTCCTTGCTGCCTCACCAGGTAACCAACTTCATTCAAGCAGCTCTAAAGATTTCTACATCACCTGGTCAGAATATCAATACAGAAAAATCCACACCATCGAAGTCAGAACACAGCATAGTTTTCATTTAAGATTTTAGATTGCAGAATATCCTTCCACAGAAAGAATTCCAAATGACTAAACTTAATCTAACATCTCCTTGTCGCCAGAGACCCTAGTGGGACTATGCTTCAGCCTCTGGGGACCTGAAGGTTCACACCACTGTGTTGCAGCTTCCAGGCGCACATTTCATTCAAAAGAGGGTGAAATCAGGGAATGCCATTCAACGTGCACCCTGTGTGATTTGTCATAGTCACCAAGAAATCACGTTCTTGTGATATTTTGGGCAGACTCTCATGAAGTATGTAAAAAAACTACGGTTCCTCCACCCCCTGAAATTGCCTCTGTGGCAATGCGGGAAATCTACCTGTACAATCTTTCAAGGGTTCTGTGTGGTTCTGCTTTCTCTCATACTGGTGCCTGCCCGAATGCTCAGCGAAGTCAAAGACAACTGTAAAAGGAAAGGCTGAAGAATTTAACAAGAAAGGTGAAACAATGGCACAGATAAGAGCTTCAGGTTCCCAGCTTCAAAGGAGTTCAGATAACAATGGCTAGGCCATCAAGTGATGGGAAGCATTTGTCTGTCTGGCTCCATCTTTTCTGGGATCAAAAGATGTGGAAAAAAAATGAGAGACCCTTGAAAAGGGAGGTGATTCAGGAGAGTGCCCAAATGGTGTCAGTGAAAAAATGCTGGTGGCCTCCCTCCTCCGACATTAAAGGAGGGAATAGGCCACTTCTTTTGACACGGAAACTGGGAATAAAACAGGCCTTCCTTTTGATAGGGTGGAGAAAACTTAGTAAATAATACATGGGTAATATAGTTTGGAAAATAATTTTCCCAATATTTTATTTCTTCTGGCAAAAAACCAAATGCTTTACTTTCCATTACAAATGTTGTCTTTATTATTGTAGAAGATATTCAGACTCCAGGAAGAGCTCTTACAATGGCCAAGACTAGTTATATATTTCTTTTATCCATAGATAAGAGGATGATGAAATGTTAGAGGGTGTATTTTGGATACTGCTCTGAGAACGGGCTCAATGAAACCTGTCACTTTTGAGGGTGCATTCATAAATGGTTGGTAGTGTCACCCTGCACGTAGTAGTAAGACCATGTAGACCACATTCAGACAGAATATTTGTTTTTCCCTCAGGAGACTCCTCAGAACACAGATATCGTGGTCAGCAGATCCACTTGCCCAGCATGCAGAGCATTTACTGCTTTCCCATAAATGTCTGCAGCCCATGTGCTAGCTGACTGCACTAGAGCTATTGATCATGAAAGCAAACAAGCGAGAACAAATTTATTCATATTGGCAGGAAGTTAACCGGCTCTGTTTGGGCCTGTGGTAGCTGTTACAGGAACATGACACAGGTGTTGTGGTTTTCAAGCATTCGGGATCTGCTGATGATAGACTTTACAGCAGTTGTTCACAAACAGTCATAATAGATCACTCTTCCTTCTCCAGCTCTTGTTTTAACACTTCTCTGTAAGACGTTTCAGTAGGAGTTTGCAAACCTGGACTAATTCTGTTGTCAGTGGAAAGAAACAGGTATCTTCAGAACATACTTATCACACCTCTGTTAGCTGTTTTCGGATGAGATGACTCAGCCTCGGGAACTGTGTGTGTCTTTACATTGGCAATAGAGGGGGAGTCAGTTTACTGACTGAATTTTCTTTTGCTCTATTACTTGTCAATGTGTTCACTTAAATACCTCATATATGTATGTGATATTAGAGATTTGTAAATCACAACCCACAAGAAACCTTCAAATAACTGAGTATTTTTAATCTTAAGAAGAAAAGAATGAAACCATATATTGTCATCCCAAATAATTAAATGGTAGCTGCAAAGAGGAAATAAACATATTCTTTCATTAGTCCACTAGGCTAGGAAATTAATAGCTGCCTAACATTGCTGTAGGGTGTATTTAGGTCAGATTTGAAGGAAAATGATTATGATTATCAATTAAATGAGCAGCCAATGGAGATTATGGGATTTCTGTCCCTGGAGGTTTTTGAGAACTGGATGGGCAAATATCTGCCAGGAGCAGTAAGCATTTGTCATGCGTGATCTACCCCACTGCAAGAAGTAGATGATCTTATCAGGCTCCCTGTATCCCTGTTTTCTAAGGCTACATCTATACTGATAAGTTCCATCAGCCTAAGATCATCTTCTGACATGATGCCTGCTAGTGTAGAGCAATGGGTATCTATACCATTAAACTGCCTTCGCTACCCAATATAAGATGGACAACTCTACCCTACTCAAGATGAACCCTAACCTGTGCCAGCTGCCAAATTGTGCCCAAAAATTATGTGAGAAGCTGGTAACTGGTGTCTGCCAAAGTAGTGTGGAGACCCTTCTGGTATTTGAACAGTGCAGATGATCAAGACAAATTGTTCAGGAACATTCCCTGGCCCAGTTTAATTTACTAGTATAGCTATAAACTATAATTCTGTGGCCAAGTCCATTCACGCTCTCCTCAGAACTGCTCTCAAATTCAAAAATTCAAAATTCAAAGCTTAATGTTCTCTAGTCCTGAAAACAATCAGTCTTTTACTACTTGTACTAGCTAGTGAAGATTCTCTGTAGCTCTCATATTTAGATTTCTATCCTTTTTTTCTCAGTAGAGGGCATCCTTAGTACAGTCACTTCAGTAGCCTGTATCCATACAGCGAAGAGTGGGAGCAAACTTCATATTGCCTCCAAAGTAGATTAAACTTGGTACATGTGCATATTTATGAGAAACACTAGGTCTTGTGGAACAATCTGAGCCGGTACTCACTTGAACAGGCTTTCTCTTCTTCAACAGAATAAGCAAAAAAGGGGAAATAGGCACTGGAATACTTAAAAACATTTGTTAAAATTTCTTTCTTAAACTTTTTTTTGAGTAAAGAAAAAAAGCCAGTATGGGCATAGACTTAAACCAGCATATTTACGTTCTTTTCAGGAGAAGGAGGGGAGATTTCTCCATTTACTTTAATTAAAGTTCTCCACAAGCTCTGTTTTTCCCCTTAGGTTTGGGAGTTTGGCAGGCTTTAGGTTTTTTAAAAAAATCCAGCTTGCTCACTAGGCAGATTTTCCCATGCTTTCAAAGCTGTACTGTTTAGGCAATCAAATGTTAATCCGACCACAGTCTAGCTTTTGCTTTCTTCCCAACAGCTTGATATCTGTTGCCATTAATGTTCTACCCTCAGATGTAGGGTAGACAGTGATGTCGCTGTCCAGCACAGAAGTGGTAACGAACTGCAGCACAAATAATGAATTGATAACATGCATGTGTTCCTCACCCCCAGAGCATGTGCATGGGTAAGCCAGCTGCAAATGATTTATTCTACGTACCAAAGCTATACTAAATCAAGCCAAACAATATTGCCTTTTCTTTTTTTTATAAGAGTGAAGTATTTCCCACGAAGCTGGTAACTTCTATCTATTAGCTTATAATCTGTATCACCCAAATGTTTTGCTTTATAACACTCTGCCAGTGGTAAGCATCAAAAAAACTGAAGACAGTCTCTAGGAGACTGTGTTAACTTAATAACTGGGAGTGCGAGCATGCAACTGAAATGAAGGCACAACTAAGAAGAGAGAGAGTATAGGAGTGAAAGTCTAAATAGTTAAGAGATCTCAGCCTTTAAAAGAAGTATTCCACTGAGCCTGATCTGAAAAGAGTTACCACCATGAATATTTTGAAAAGCAGACCTATGTAAAACTTGAATTACAGTCCTTAAATCTACCTGAGCTGTATCGCTTGTCGTTGGTGGCTTTTACCGACACATTTAATGTTCATCTAGGATTCTGGTTATAACTGGCAATAGGGAAAAAAAATACAGAGGAAGTTTTCAAAAATGCATTGTTTCTTCTTTTTCTTCATCATAAATCAGGTTTGCAATCAAACTTCTGATAAAAAGTGTAACATTTCTGTATTATAAGCTAAATTTAATGACAGTAATTTTGCTAGGATTGTTTTTGATGATAAACTGAAAACAGCATACAGTGATCACTACCACATGTATTTAGACATGGGTTGGCTAGACTTGTATTCTCCCAGGGAAACTGGGTACTTCAACTGGATTTCATTTTTTTAAATTTATATCTCACCGAGAAATTTCCAGCTTAGTTTCCAATCTATTTATTCGCAAGAATTCTTATGGTTTCCACTAACTGTTGCAGATGTTCTTTGCTAGCCTGGGTTCCGCAATCTTGGAACAAGCTCTCGGGAGAGAAAAGGCCTATTTTATGAGATCGGGCTGTTTATTCACGCTGAAGTCAAAAGGACTAGCTGTATCACGTTGCAAACAACAGCAAATTATCTGAACAGATAGATTCCTTTCAATTACAGAGATAAGTGTGCACGTACACGCACAGATAGACACACAGGCACACGCACACGTATGCATGAACTGTTTGGGAGTAAATCAGAGACAGACAATGAGGGAGGGATGAGGTTAGAAATAGTTAATGGGAGAAAAATAACCCCCTCGGGCTTAACTTTACTCTTGTCAAAGAGTAATAAAGGGGTTTTGTTTGTTTTGTTTTGTCTTGTTTTTCCCCCAGTGAAAACAGATGACTGAGGCCTGCTCCCGTTCTCAGCAAAATTATTGTAAAACCTAGAGTTGGAAGTTGAGCAAAAAGAGGCACTTGTTGGTACTTGCCCAGAGAGAGGAGCTTGAAGGTTTAGGGCCTAAACCAGCAGTGTGACACTAATGTCAGAAAGTTTGGACTTCTTTTCTTTGTTTATGAAAACGTGTCCGTGTCTTTTTAGGTGCAGAAGCTAGATGGATGCAGTGGTAACAAAGGACCCAGTTTCTCGGAGATTCTTAAGAGCTGCCAGATAAAATTAGGGTTTCATGAAAGGCTGAGAGAGTGCAGACGCTCATAAATAACGATGCTGTCCTCCTTCCTTCAACAGCGCTGCAGTGGGGCTCTTCTGGCAGCAGGCGCTGTGTTAACGCTTTTAATATGCTTTAAAAATAAGTTTTATTTTTTAATGAAACATCTCGTGTGTTTTGAAAGAGATTTTTTAAAATAGAAAATCAAAAGTTGTTTTTGTCAAAACCGTATAGCCATCTCTTCTTTCTCATCCAGAATGTGGAATTTCTCCCTCAGAAATTCATAGTGAACTGCAGAAACCACATAGTCATGAACCTCCTTGGAGTCACTCAGTCTCCTGGAGGTGCATCTCTGGATGTCAGTTGTACCCTAGGCTGCACCTTACTCAGTGAGGAAGGGAACAGAAGGGAGTCGTGGTTTGTCACTTTTATATTTACAGCAGAGGCTATGCTGTATCACTCTGTCCCAGCAGTCAGCAGAGAGCTGGAAGCGAAGAAAGGGGATAGAAAGATTTCTTCTCTAATCCTTCCTCCCAGCCCAGAAATAATCCAAACATTTGTCCCTGCTCACTGCAGCGGGGTTGGACTACATGACCTTTAAATGTCCCTTCCAACCCCAACTATTCTATGATTGTATGGTTCTATGATTCTATGATTTCTTCTTATAAACGTGAAGGTTTAATTTCATTTACAGTAATTACAAAATGCACATCTGTGTCAGGCTGCCAAAGTAGTTGCTATATGGTAGTATTTTGTGCCCCAGAAGACAGGTGTTTGCACTGGCCTGTGCATTGTCACATGAGTTGGATGATTCAAAACAGCTCAGTGTAACTGAGAGTTGTGGAAAGCCCCTTTTCAGGTTTGTTCCTTACTCCTTTTCCGTTAAAAGAAAAACTATTCCACTGACCTTTTTTAAAATATATACAAAAAAATGCAAACATAAGGACAAATCACCAAAAAAAATCGCAAGTCCTAGGCAAGCACATAATACTTGGCTGAAATCACCCTTCTATTTGAAGCAAAAAAAACTCAAACAATTGAAGCAACAACAATAGTGAGCCTTCCCTTACGCTGGAGTGCTGGCATCCTCCATGCCTTTTGGTTTTGTTTCAGAAGGAAATCCACCTTCCAGTCATTCAGGCCCAGAAGCTCCTTGGAACAGGTGGTCTCTAAGCTCCAGGGGGAACCAGCAGACTGAAAGGGAAAAGCTCCCAATTGCCTCCTACCATAGCCCAAGAAAATACTTCATTATTTCTGTTTCTTTATTGAAATATAGTCTCTTTTATAGCAGAGGCGATACAGACAGCTGTTCCATTTATTTCAAATGCTCCCTGTTTCTGGGGTAATCATTGAGAGCTGGTAGTTGAGCCTCTGAGCAGAGTCTGCTTGACTTCTTAAATAGGGATGAAAACGCAGAATCTGGAGATCAACAGGAACTTTTCCAGTAGTTCTGGTTTATTACTTTAAATTTTCTTATTATTCTTTTCTTTATCTTGCAGCCAGACAGTCTTCCTGTGGAAACTGAGGGAAAAAAATCAAGCGATTTGTAAAACCTGCTTCAATACTATATCTTAATGTGCAATGTAATCTCTCCTTGGGTGAGGAGTTTATTTTTCCCTTGACCAGGCTATATTGCTGCCAGTTTGATGACTCCAGAATTTGTGAGTCACATCTTGATCGGTAAAGGAACTGGGGCACGTGCATCACGGTATATTGCTCTTGCCTTTCCACTTGCTACTGTCAGCAAGTGTTGCCAATTTCATTAATGTGGCTAACAGTTCTAATTTAGTTCTGGTTTATATTGGCTTGAATGAAAGCAAATATAGTAACCCTTCACTTTACGTGGCACCTGTAGAACTAGATCTGTCATGCCACAGAACAGCCAAAAGAAATACAGATATTTCAGGGAAACAGACTTATTTGCATTCTATATTCTGGTTAGTGCTATATTGTCATAGCTGTCTGTATACTTAACAGGCTTGGACACAAAAGATCTGGAGAAGCGCTGTAAAAGAAGCAGAGAAAAGTGGAACAAAATAAGTGAAGTACTGGAAATAACAGAGAAAACTAACAACTGGTTGGTTAGGAAAGGCTGAGGGAGCTGGGCTTGTTTAGCCTGAAGAAGAGAAGGCTGAGAGAGGACCTTATAAATGCTTATAAATATCTCAAGGGTGGGTGTCAAGAGAACGAGGCCAGACTCTTTTCAGTGGTGCCCAGCGACAGGGCAAAGGACAACAGGCACAAACCGAAGCACAGGAAGTTCCATCTGAACATGAGGAAGAACTTCTTCACTCTGAGGGTGAACAGAGCACTGGAACAGGCTGCCCAGAGGGGCTGTGGAGTCTCCTTCTCTGGAGATATTCAAGACCCGCCTGCACAAGGTCCTGTGCAGCCTGCTGTAGGTGACCCTGTTTCGGCAGGGGAGTTGGACTAGATGACCCACAGAGGTCCCTTCCAACCCCTACCATTCTGTGATTCTATGACTGATACTTACTGAAACACAATATTGAGATGAGAATACTGAAGAGATAAATATTGATAACATAAAAGAAGGAACTGAGTGTGGTCAAATTCAGGCCTTCTACTTTAAAAAAAAAACAGAAAACCAAAAAAACTGAAACAATGGTAAAGACTATTAACAGATATATTATTCTGGCCACTCCAGGTGTGCGGACCCTGCTCTCTACAAACAGACAAAACTGCCTCTTGTCATCTGTAAAAACCACTGTTGGGCCTCTCAGTTTCCTTGTCACTTGAATGTCCGGTATTTATGTTCCTATTATGTCTAGGTAGTAATTACATATAAGCAAATTTAGTATAAGGTATACATATTAGTGTATTAACGTGGATTATTTTGTGAGGACCAGGAATGAAAAGTAGCAGACGAATCTTTTATGACACTGATGAGAGGAAGTTACAGGAGGGCCAAGTGTTTCCAGAATACACCTATGTGATGTTAATCAAAATGTTACTCCCTAAAAGGGAGAGAGCAAGGGACTGAGCCATCCACTTAAGACATTAGAGAAATGTTGAAAACTGCGAGGCCTTGCCAATCTCTGAAGACACCACAAAAATTGTAATCTTGGGTTGTGAGATAGGGTTATGGGGAAGGCTAAAACATTGAAAGTTTGATAAATAAACATACATGTTTTAAAAAAATTGTCTGAAATAAACACAAATTGCAGTCTGTACTGAATTTGTAAATCTGCAGTGCACATTTAAGAGGTGTTAAAGGGAAATAAAGTTCTTCATGCATTGGCAAGCTGGCAGAAAAAGAGATTTAATCACTATCATTTTCTTCAGTAATTTCAAGGGGTGTGGAGAAGGCTCTCAGAACAATGCAAGTATCTGAATTGCAGAGCACCGAGTGAAAGGAGACAATTGCAGCTGATTTCTGTGAACTATTACCCAATGGCAAAATATCTTTTCTTTTTGAGGAATGCATATTCCAGATATCCGCTGCTGGCATTTTGTCATCTGCTTCATCGGATGCTGTGCTTCCTGTTTTGGATCATATACTGAGCACATGTGGTAACTAACTTTTATGAAATCTGACAGCAGAGCAGTGTTTGATAGACTAGTTTCTGAAAAACCTGTGGAACTTTTTGGACTTAAACACAAGGAAGTTCAGACCCAGTTGGCCACCCTCCAGTGGGCTTTATGCAAAACTACTCTGGTTGAAGATTATTAAGAGCATTCTCTTAGAAATATCTCTAAATCAATTTTGAGACATTACAGGTCCATACCCTGTCTCATTATAGGGAAATTGTCTGGAAAGTTTAATTTCTTGAAGGCAAGTAAAGACAACTTTTCCAGATATCAAGCAGAGGAAGCTTGATTGTGACATCTCCATAAATGCTCAGGTCACAGCTGCCAATTTTAAAGCCAAGCAATACTCTATAAAGGAAGGGTGACAAAAACTGTCTTCGGAAACTCTGGGTTCGGTGTCTGTCTGGGAGGATATGAATCCTAAAAAGACAGGATCCTATTTCTACACAATTTCCAGTCATCAGAGGAAAACCCTATAGAATTTAAAGAGACTATTCACCTTTCACCCAGCTCATCAGTTTCTAAAGCAGAGCTGTAATCTTATGTTGAATTTTATTGGATGGCTTACAGACTTTCAGAAAGGATCTAATTCTAATTCAATTTCTACAGAACAGTTTTCTGTATCTTTATAGGTTTCATCTCTATTATATGCTATGGGATTTTCCACAGGGACGAGGAAAAGCTCTTTGCTACCTGAAACAGGGGAAATGTACGTGTTTAAAAGCCATGGGGTGAGGGTATGTCTGTATGGCACAGTTCAGTGTCATGCAGAAATACCGGAAGCCACCCTGGATAATGTCACTGGGTTATGGGAAGCATTACAGCTGTATTAACACAGGACTCCACCCAGACTTGTATTTGCTCTCAGCTGAGCTTATTAGCCTATAGAAAGTGTTGTACTGATGTATAGAGTTTTTTGGTGGTTCCACAGTAACTGATTTAGATTGCACTTGGCCTTTTTGGGGCATCACATCCTGTTAAGCCGACTCCCCAAAAGTGGCTAGAAGGAAGAAAACACTTGCATGAGAGATGACTCATCCAATGTAAGTTAAATTCACTGCATCCCTTGTGGAAGATGTCAACAAATGGGGATGCCAAATGCAGTTATTTACTGTTGATCCTGATCTTAGAGATTATCTTCCAAGAAATAAGCAGACTAATGTACAGCGAGGAGGAGGAAAGCGTTTCTAGTGTGGTTGAACAGGTTAGCCACAAGCCTAGTGATCTGATCTAAGACACTTGAGCTGAAGTTTTCCAATGCTTCTGCCTTCCCACTTGTGCACTTTAACACAGTGAGAAGCTAGTTCTTCCAAAGCACATACGAATCTGATCCCAGACAATGTCCAGGATTTTAAAATAACGGTTTAGACCTTCCTAGATCTATCTAGAATGAAGGCTACGTGCCACAATTCACACCATTTTGTGGTGATTTTTATTATTCTGAAGACAGTCTCCTCATATCATACAGCTTATGATTTCCAGTAATAACAAAAATTTTGTTATTGTTTTTGCAAGTGGCCGGCTGTTTTGTCTGTACAAAGATAACTGCAATTTCAATTTAAAAATTCATTCCCTTTGCAAGAGCCAGGAATTTTGTTCACCACATGTGTCTGGATTCCTTTACATTATCCTAACACATACACAATTGTCCAGCTAGACTCTGACAATGAAATTAGTGTCATGGATAAAAAAAATAAGAGCTTTAGCCTCTAGGTGCACCTGTTTAGAGCAACTAGGCAGGCTCAGTCAGGGTGTGTGTATGTGTTAGTCTGCCACTGCAGCTGTTCCATTACCATAAAAACCATAGTATTTATTAAGTTTTAAGCCTTTCTGAACTCCATAACTTTGGCTTACAAAGGGAGGCTGTAATGCTATGTCTGGACTGTGATAATAGTTCAGATAAAGATCCAGCATGTGACTCCTACTGACAGCATTAAGTCTATTGGAAGGAACTATATCAAACTATATGCAGTAAAGCAGACAGCAAGTATGAACCATGAAGAATTAATGATTAACTACTTGCTGCACGCTTCACTGGGAACAGGACTACCGTTGAAGGAGTCTGTAAACTCTGCGGAAGAAGTTAACTCACAGGAGTTACACAACAAGGCAAAAATCACAAGTGCACTGCTTAAACTTTGGGTGTGTGTTTTTCAGTGTAGGAAAGTTATTTCCTTTGCAAATAAATGTCAGGTCTTGTTCATGGCCCCAGTCCTGCAGGTGACACTATATAGACAGGACACCCTTGTACCTTGAACAGGTTCCCCCCCCACACAGTGAATTTAATGGCAGTCCCAGGCATGTCCACGTGGATTCAGCTAAGGCGTAGGAGTTCCAGTTATTACAAACAAGCAAACTCTTAGATGCTGTATTCCAACTTCATTATTCTTTAGAGACTCTTTGTGGTTTTTCTTTTTCTAGGAGAAAGTTGTTTGGGATTAAACTCATTAATCTTTGTGCGTTCTGCAAATTCAGCAACCCATAATATTTGAAAGCTAACTTTGGAAGTTCTGCCTTGTAAATGACTTCTATGTTAACATCCACAGCTTCAAACTAACATCACTGAAGAAACTGGCTGGGCACCCTGGAGAACCCAATGCCATGGCTACTGACAGGCTGTGAAGATGACATCCATCTCCTTCCATTCCTGGCAGTGAGGAATTGCTGCCTTGCAAATGCTCACTTACTTCTGTGCAAGGTGCAAATCTTGGCTACTGCTGCCCTGAGAATTCAGTGGGAGCCAGAAAAAGTGGGCAGGAGCACCTGCCCCTTCCAGAGATGAAATCCTGCTGTCAGCTGATGTGGGTCACCATTGTCCGTGTCAACAGCTTGAAAGCCAGCCTGCTCCACTGCAGTGCAGGGTAGTGGTGCACTGGGGACCTGCCTGGCCTGCACAAGTGAGGAGCGGTGCTATACAAAGCTCTTTCTGTAATCAGTGGAAGAAAGCAGACAACCCCAAAGGTCGATTCAACTTGCCTCAGATTTAAAATGCCGAACTGCAGAAGACTGCATTGACAGTGTGAAACGATGAGGCTCCAAACTTAAGGCTTGCTGGAAGTGCATGGTTGTTTACCTAAGTGAAATGTCAAGTACAGAAATTATGTTTATGCCAATACATTTCTATTTATGGCACTTCTATTTATCTTGCAATCATGAATGGGTCTAATGAAAATGAGGATGAGCTCCAGCATATTGAGGAAAGTAGGTTACGATGTTCTCTTCCTAAAATTACAGAAAATTTTCAGTGTTAAACAAGGAGTATGTAATGGTTTGGGTCAGTGTTTTGGTCCAGACTGGTGCAGCTCTTGATTGCTCCACCTCCTGGCACTGTATCCCACCACTCTATAAGCAGCACAGCACACGCCGATTCCGTTTGTATTCTTACAACAGCCTTTACATTTGTTTTCTACTGCTAGGTCAGTAGGAAGTTGAAGGACTCTGAATTAATTATGTTTTATGATAGGTATGAACACCTTAACCTCCTCTGGTTGACTGACCTTGGCTGGCTGCCAGACGCCCACCCAGCTGCTCTCTCACTCCCCCTTCTCAACAGGACAAGGAGAAGAAAATTGGATGGAAAAGCTCATGGGCTGAGATAAGGACAGGGATATCTCTCGCCAGTTGCTGTTACGGGCAAAACAGACTTTACACAGAGAAAATCAATTCAATATATTGCCAGTTGAAGTAGACTAAGATGGTGAGAAAAAAAGGCTAAAACTAATACACCTTCTCCCTCCTCCCTTCTTACCAGGCTCAACTTCATTCCTTCGTGCCCAGCTCCTCTACCTCCTCCCCCCGGCGTGGTGCGGGGGGATGGGGAATGGAGATTGGGCTCAGTCCATAACAGCTCCTCTCTGCCACTCCTTCCTCCTCACACTTTTCCATTCCTCCTGCATGGGTCCTTCCCACGGTCTGCAGTTCCTTTCAGAAGTCTGCCCTGGTGTGGTGCAGGGAAATACCGACTCCACCGTGGGTGGTCTCCTCCAGGGGCTGGCTGCAGGGGAATCTCTGCTCCAGCGCCTAGAGGACCTCCTCCCCTCTTCTGAGCTTGGTGTTCTCTCTGTTGTTTCTCGCTATTTTTGTTCCCTGCTCCACTCTCTGTCCTGTGATTTTTCTTCTTCTCACGGAGGCCGCCCCTGCAGCCACCCCACTGCCAGCAGCTGGGCACCCGCACCCAGTACAGCTTCATAGAGGCCCAGATCCCTAGGAAGATTTGCTCTTTTCTGTCTCCTCTGATCTAAACATTGCAGGCAATTTTGTCAATATGCAAATTTACAGTCACGTGTGGGAACTCTCTTGCCTATTTTATTCATCCAAAAGTCCGGTCTCTAGTCTGAAGTTACTAATCAGGGTCCCTTTATGGTCAGTGAAGAGAGACAGGCACCTTGAGATGCATGTTCAGTACATTCTAGACTATAGATGGCTGTCTGGGCTAGACATCCCTTCAGTAGGCTTGTCCCTCTCCACTGGCTGTGGAGGTAGACATGACAAGATATTATTTCCTTCTGTTTCTCTCCTGGAGGCCGATGCATGTCTACTTTGAAGCAACATGTTTCTCTGTTGTTGTTTCAGAGAGTAAACAGCCTTTCCTACACCACAACCTGATTTTAGTGTTCTGTAGATGAAACAGCTTCTAGAATTTCACTATCATGGCAGTCCAACATCTTGTTATGGAGATATCACCGCCCAGTACCACAGCAGGTCTTCACAGAGTTTTGTGCAAGTTTTGGAGTCTTTGGGTCTTGAGTGTGTGCATGCATATGTGCAGGTGAATGCATACACAGGGATGTGTGCTTGTGTGTGTGTGCATACACTGCTAAAAGGAGGAGGCTGGGGAGTGGGTTTCTGTGAAAGACTTGTGATCATCCACCTGGGTCAATGGACAATCTTTGGCTCTGTTTTGGATTGCTCCAGCTATCTGTCTCCAAGACATAACTTCTCAGGAGGGCCCAAGCCAACCGGTGCCAAATGACTTTCAATTTAGGAGCAGAGACACAGCTATTGCCTGTGCTATAGTGACATTAGATTACCGTGTGTTGAATGTGCCTGAGGTACAAATAAAGTACCGGGTTTCAAGAAAGAAGTTAGGAAGTGTTTTTAGAAATCAGGATGTGGAATGATGACTCTGTGGGAGGGGTCCAGTTTCCCAGACAAAGGCATTTGGAGCTATTTGAGATGCCCTAAGGTACCAAACATGTCCACTCAGCGCTGGGAAACACAGCACAGAGCCTGCAGGGTATTTGCTTCTGGCATGGAAGCCAGGCATCCACTGAGCTATCCTGCGGCACCTACAGTCACAATAGGGCTGTATGCTTAGGCAGCCGTGTCCTACGCTTATTCACTAATCACAGGTTTACACATTTTCTTTAAGGATTTGATTTCAAATCTGTTTTTTCTTTTCTTCTTCTTCTACATAGATATTTAGGGAATTATGATACCCTTCCTGAAAATGAGTAGCACTTTACACAATGAGTAGATGTTAGTTTTAGTATTATTTACCCCAGTGACAACTCTGCTGATGAATCTGAGAATGGCAAAACCAGGCCAAAAATGAATGTATGAGAAAGAGGAATTGTTCCTAATATTCACCATTAATTTGAATTCTTTTTATTTGGAAAGGAATTCCTTTTTTTTTTTTTAAAAAAAAAAAGAATTTGGAATCAGCTAACTCTTTCTTCAACCTGCTTTTTAAAAGAATCATTGCTTTTGATTCTCCAGTTTTATAAATTAAAAAAAAAAGTCTTCTTTGCATTACAAACCCACATTTTCTTTTAATTTAGTGACTGCTTTCCAAAGCAGGAAGTTAACAAAATAAAGCAACTTTATAGCCAGAGTGAGATAAATAGTACTGTCCTGAAAGGGAACTCTATTTATACTCCTTTTGTATTTATATTTCCTATTCTATCTCCTTCCTCATTCCACTGACTGCAATTAAAATCATATCTTCTGAAGTTATTCTACATTTCCTTTCCAGGGCTAATGCTGTTTTGATCCCTGCAGAAATTACAATGGTGTGATTGCTAGTGTAGGCAAGCTAAAAAGGACAGCTAACACTTTACTCTGTGCCATTCAAACCTGCTCTTTGTAAGAGGGTCATTGCAATGAAATAGGTGATGGTTTCACAAATGTCTAATCATTAGTCGAGTCTTGATGTCGCTTATGTTCTAACAATTCCATTGCCATGCAAAAATACCCATCTTTCTGAATGTGAGTCCTCTCCACAGAAGGGGAGGTGACCTGGGTTTCAGCTGGACTGGAGCCACACACCATTTACATTGTCTCTTTGTTCAATTTGTATGGAGAAATATATACTTAGGGGGCTTGGTTTGTACTCTGGAGTTCTTCATAGGCACATATGCCACTTCGCTGAGAGCAGAGGGAAACGTTGCATCATTGATCAGGCCCGTATTGCTCACTTAACGGAGATAAGCATCAGGTGTAGGCACATGTGTCCTAGAGCTGAGTCCTTAAACCTAGACCTAGACCTGGATATAGACTATTGCATAAAAATGGTGCTATCATCATCATCATCATCATCATCAATTTAGCAAAGAAAAACCTGGAAATAATTCTGGCTCATGAACTCTAAGTAGCTGGGATCAGATAAGGGACAAAGAGAGGAAATGTCTGAGGGACATCCTTGTCCTTGATGGCTGTGTCTACACTGAAAAATGCATTTGTCCAGCTGACGCAAAATAGCTGTGTGGCTAATAGCTGTATCCCCAGGGCTGTGGCAGCGGTGGTGCCGCGGCAGCGTCCGTGGGCAGCCATGCTGGCTGGTGGGAGTGATCCCCAATGGCTCGCAGGTCCGAGTCCAGTGTCCCAGAGAACCAGTTGCTTCTTGTCAAAAGAGATCCAGAGAGTTAAGTAGTGCTTAAGAATTAGATTAGAGACATTAGATGATCGGGAGTGTATGGAGGGGGTGCAAAGATATCTGGCAGTGTAACAATAAGTATTATTTCCTAAATTATTTCCCTGTGTGAATAATGTGCTGGCTGTGCTGGAGCCCTCCTGAGACCCCTGTCCTGCACCAGCTAACTAGGCTAAGCCTTACAGAGGGTCTGGATTCAACTGACAAACAAAGGGAACCTAGTAGTTGGTGTCTACTACAGGCCGCCAGATCAAGAGGAGCTGATAGACGAAGCATTCTTCCTCCAACTCCAGGAGGCTTCGCGCTCGCAGGCTCTTGTCCTACTGGGGGACTTCAACCACCCCGACATCTGCTGGAAAAGCAACACGGCAAGCTGTAGGCAATCCAGCAGG